>Ga0181537_10003174_pt1 | contig 14166 bp, 12 predicted proteins | sample PEATcosm2014_Bin_39_FD_119765 | JGI IMG/M metagenome (GOLD analysis project Ga0181537, IMG submission 119765) | Peatland microbial communities from MTU Mesocosm Facility, Houghton, MI, USA - PEATcosm2014_Bin23_10_metaG | ecosystem: Environmental > Terrestrial > Soil > Wetlands > Peat | place... | reverse complement strand
TAGAAGGAGACATTCGTCAGGAACGAATAACCTGCGTAAAAAATGTTCGTGGCGGCGTAGTTGGTTATGTTCAGGCCGCCGGTATGTGTCACGGTGTTGGTGTAACTGCCGGTGTATGTCTTAAGCATCACGAGATCGTTGGTAAGCAGGGTTAAATAATTAGGCGAATTTTTTGGATCCTGAAACCAGACGGTGAAATTAGTATGATAGTCCACAGTGGTGGTGCCAAGGGCTGCGGTGGTGGCATATCCGTTGGTTCCGTAACTGGCATTGGAGACGATGAGATCGCATTCATTATAAAGATAAATCTGATTGGTGGTGTTATAGGCGGCCGAATTTGGGGCACCCAAACCAGCCGGAGGAATGTTAAGAATGGATTCCACATTTGTGGGATTGCTGTTGGTGCTGCTGCCAATGGGCATGGTCAGCGAGTTGTTGTGGTCGCTTGGCGGGCCTTGCGAGAAATTTACTTCAGGCGTGCCGCTATAGCTCGCGGTGGAGCCCGCAACCGAAACGGTGCCGTTGGTATAAGTGGGATTAAACGGATCCACTGCCGATGTGTTGTTTGTTCCAACCGCCTGCACCGTGGAGGAGAAATTGAGGTCGGAACTGCCTTCCCAGATGCTGGCATTGCAGAAGACCGGACCTGCGACGGTCAGGGGCTGGCCGGGAGCCATCTCCAGATTCAGGTTGTAAAAGATGGCAAATTGAAAAACCGGGATGATGGCCGCCTGAAAAGTCTGGGTCACGGTGGCCGGCACGTTGTAACGCTGCCCGGATGGCGTGGCTATGGCGGTGATCGTGCAATCCTGGGCGATGCCTGACAGTCCGGCATACTGGGAATTCAAAACCTCGAAATTGGTCGTGCCGATGCTGACGGCAATCTGGCTGTTATTTCCCTGACCGTCACTGAATGTGTATTGCACGGGCCATGTGCTCGTGTCTGGAATTATGGAGTTGTATGTATTGCTGGTGCCGAGATTTCCAAAAAGAAAATCCCGGTCCATTTGCGAGAAGACCTTTTCCGTGGCAGCCTCTGCAGCTCCGGAAGACTGGTTGAAAGTATTGTTGCGCTGAGCGATCGCGCTGTTGGTCGCAGTCCAAAGCCATACGCTGATGAAAGTCCCGGTGATGACGAGCAGAAACAGCATGGCGATCACCAATGCATAACCTCTTTTGCCCCTCTCCGACAATTCAAGTGTGATTTTCATAACACGTCATTCAATCAATCGTCCGGCGGGTCGCCCGCGTTTGCAACTGGTAGTAATCATACAATTGATTGGTGCCAATGCCGGCGACTGGATATTCCAACTGGTAAAATTGGAGCGTCACATGGATGACGCGGCTGTTGTTGTTGTTCTGAAGGATGTTGCCCCGATAATCCTCGGCCTGGAAAACGGTATAATTGGTCACGAACGGGGCGTTGGTGTAAAGATTATTAATCGAGCCGGTGAAGACCAGCCCGTTCGAACTGGTGTTGACGTTGGTGTAAAGAACGCTGCAAAGATTGCCGGCAACCTGGTCTTTGTAAAAAAGTGTGCCGTAAGTCGTGTTTGTGGTCGGAAAAACCAGAAGGGCGCAGCCGGTCTCATTTGTGCCGTCTCCGACCGATGAGAAAACCTGGGAACTGCTGCCGGTGTTTGTAAAGGTTCCGATGTAAATGGTTTTAGCCTCGCGCACCTGTTCCCGTATGGTACTCACCGCTCTGCGCCCGTCGCCCGTGGCTGTCAACTTGGTGGCTGCAAGGTAATAAATCCTCACCGCAAAAAGCTGGGTCACAACCACCGCGCCAATGAGGAAAATGAAGACCGTCATGGCAATGAGTATCTCCGGCAGCGTGAAGCCCGTTCTCTGCGCACGGCAAAAGTCAGGAGAAAGTTTCATTGATCCGGTGCGCGGTAGGTGACCACGGTGTTGGTGAAAATTATCCCGGTGCTCGGAAATTTCCAGGCGCAATCCGAACGTATCATTCGCAACGGCGGGTTGACTTGGACGGTTGTAAGCGTGATGTAATTCGTGGCGTAAAACGGCGATCCCGAGGCCGGGACATCCATCGCATAATTAGTTCCTGAATAATTGGTGCTCCATGTGGCACCCGCATAATTGGATACAGTCAATTCATCACCCGTTCCCGGGCCGTTGGTAACAGGCCACATCTGTGAATTCCATTGCGCAGCACGCGCCTGCTCCATCCCCTGCTGCGCCAACGACTGGGCGGCCTGCGACATGGAAGCCCACTCCGCGATGCGGTTGGCCTGCACATAACCGCTGATGATGCCGCCTGTGAATAACGCCACGATGACAGTGGCAATCAAGACTTCCGCCAGCGTGAAAGCAACACACGCCGAGCATGCCCCTTTCCCTCCGACTTGTTTATAACGAACCAGCATAAATCAAACTCTCTTCCGAACCAAAGGTGATTCTAGCACACTTCATGCCACATGACAAGCCGATACCAAATGCCTGAATTGTCCCGTAAACACACAGAACGCCCATAAAATGGGTCATACTATGCCCAAAAACGTATCTTCATTGTCCTGTCACATTATCCTGGATCTGGGCAGTGGCGATTTAACAAAGTTAGTCTCCCGCAAATAAACCGGTTCCATCTGTTCGCCCGCCTGATAACCGTGCCGGCCAGCGGCCAGTTTTGCCAGCACCGCTGCGCGTGGGAAAATATTCCGGCCATTTGGAATCCATTTGGCCGCCTCCGGCCCGGCCAAAATTTCCTTCGCTTCCGCGCGCAATTGAACTTCCACCAAAGGCACAATTTTCAATGGCTCAATTTCCCGCCAGCCATCGGCAGAGATCTCATACGCCGCCAGATAAAATTCTCCGCGCTGCGCATCAACCACCACGTTCACCCGGCCTAAAATGTTCTCCGCCTGAGCCTGTGCCGCGATTGCCTCGACGCTGCTGACGCCGAGCAATTTGACCTGACGAGCCAGTTGCCAGCCCTGTGCGATTGAGATCGCAGCGCGGATTCCCGTGTAGGAACCCGGTCCTAATCCGATGCACAACACGTCAATATATTCCCGGAAAATTTTCGCCGCCGTCAGGCTTTTTAGGATCATGCCAAACGCCGCCGTGCTGCGTCCGCCGGTTTCTACTGCTTCGGCCAGAACAGCTCCGTCGCGTGCGACCGCCACGCTCCGCTGTTCCGATGAAAACTCAAGCGCCAGAATCGTCATAAATAATTTTCCGTTCCATCTCGCTCGCAATTTCAATTTTTACTCGGACAAGCTTTCCCCCATCTTCCATCTTCTCTCTTCCAGCTTCCAACCTATCCGCCCATTCGATCACACTCACGCCGTCCGGCTGCAAACATTCAGCGACGCCCGCCGACAAAATCTGTTCCGGCGTCTCAAGCCGGTATAAATCCAGATGAAACAATTTCAGCCGCCCGCCGCCGTATTCGTTCACCAGCGTGAAAGTCGGCGAATGAATCCGTGTGGAAATTCCAAGCCCGCGCGCAAGACCCTTCACAAACTGCGTCTTGCCCGCGCCAAGCTCCCCGGACAGCGCGATGACAACTCCACGCTCCGCCGCGCGGCCGATTTTTTCGCCAAGCAATTCCGTTTCCGCCGGGCTATGTGAAATGAACGTAGCCATGAGCATTTAGTTTGTGCGAACCGCCTTTGTCACGGATCAAAACGCCGTCGCCCGCGACAATTTTCCCGATGCAGCTCAATTTCAATTTTGGAAATTGTTTTTTCCACGAGTCCAGCAGTTTCACCGCGCTTTTGGCGGCGACCGTGAAAAGCAGTTCAAAATCCTCCCCGTCCGTCATCGCGGCGAGGAACGTGGGTTTGGCCGAAGAACTCTTCCGCGCAGCCAGCTTTGCTTGCCTTGAAATAGGGATTGACGATTTCAGCAATTCCGCGCCGACGCCGCTCGCTTCCAAAATGTGCGGCAAATCTCCGGCGAGGCCGTCGCTCAAATCAATCATCGAATGAATTGAAGCATGTTCCGCCAGCCAGCGGGCTTCCGCCAGCCGCGGTTCAAACTCAAGATGCTTTTCGGCGAGCGAACCACCAAGTTCGCCCGTCACAAAAACCGCATCACCGGCCTTTGCGCCGGAACGCAAAATCTGCTTTCCGCGCGGGACGGTTCCAAGCAGCGCAATGGAAATCAAAATGCGCCCGGGATTTGTCGTTGTCTCGCCGCCGACAATCGCCACGCAATTTTTTTCTGCCAGTGCGTTGAGGCCGTCGTAAATTCCACCGATAAATTTTGCGTCAAAATTTTCCGGCAGTGCAACCGTCACGAGCGCGGCGACCGGCGTTCCAGCCATCGCAGCGATGTCGCTCAGACAGCGAGCAAGAGCTTTGCGCCCGATTTTTTCCGGCTGCGTCTCCTTTGTGAAATGGATTCCTTCTACAACCGCATCTGTCTTAAATAAAATCAATTTGTCTATCGCGCCCAAGTCCAGCACCGCGCAATCGTCACCCGCGCCGGTGACGACATTTTCATTTGTCGGCAGCGATTTCGTCAATTTTGAGATGAGTTCAAATTCATTCATTCATTTTGGCGCGAAAAACAAAACAGCAAGGTTCGCCGCATTGAACAGGCTGTGAGCGAAAATCGGCGCGAGCAGGCTGTCCGTGGTTTCGTAAAGCCACGTCAGCGCCAGCGCAAATGTGAAAAGCGGCACGAACGTGCCCGCGTCAAAATGGATCAAGGCGAACAGCGCGCTCACGCCGAGCCATGCAAGTTTCGGGAAGCCAAGCTGCTTCACGAAAGGGAACAATACGCCCCGGAAAACAAACTCCTCCGCCACTGGCGCGATGACGACAGCGAACGCGCCGAGATAAATTTGCAGCCAGTTGCTTTTCGCGTCCGCGAACAGCATCACGGCAGCCTGGTTTTCCACCGGCCAGCCGATTTTTTCGAGCACCGCGAAGGATGCGCTTTGCAGCAGCCACGCGACCGGCAAAATCACGGCCACGACGACGACGGCTGCGGACAGGCCGCGTTTAAGATTTTTTCCGCGCAGGCCGAACGCGTCGCGACAGCGGACTTGGTGCAGCTGCAAAAAAAGCGGAATCAGAATCCATGTCGCGCCCTGAAAACTCAACGTGGCGAACAAAATATTTCCAAAATCTTCATCCTGCGCAAAACCCTGGATGCGGAATTTTTGAAGCAGGCCGACGGCTAAAATGCCGAAGCAGAGGCAGGCGAATTGCGCCGCGACAAATTGAATCACGTTTTCGGTCCGCCACGGTTTTTCCGACAGCATGATTTCAGCTTATCGCGGCGCGGCGCAAAAGTCATCGCGTTTCGTTTGCGTCGGTTCTGTTTGCGCGTATCTTGGCAGCGTGAATTTTACGAACCGGCTCGCTCGCGAAAAATCGCCATACCTTTTGCAGCACGCGCACAACCCCGTGGACTGGTTCGCGTGGAACGACGAGGCGTTTGCGAAGGCGCGCGCGGAGAACAAGCCGGTCTTCCTGAGCATCGGCTATTCGACGTGTCATTGGTGCCACGTGATGGAGCGCGAATCGTTCGAGCAGGAACCCATCGGCAAATATCTCAACGATCATTTCGTCAGCATCAAGGTGGACCGCGAGGAGCGACCGGACGTGGACAAGATTTACATGACGTTCGTGCAATCCACGACCGGCTCCGGCGGCTGGCCGATGAGCGTTTTCCTCACGCCCGGTTTGAAGCCGTTTTTCGGCGGCACTTATTTTCCACCGGACGCGCGCCATGGCCGGCCGAGTTTTTTGCAATTGCTCGAACAAATCGCCGGACTCTGGCGCGAACGGGAAATGGAAATCGCCGCCAGTGCCGACGAACTGCACGCGCGGCTTAAACTCATCACGGCGCGCGATGCCGGGGAAAATTCCCCGCTCACGCCGCAGATGATCCGGCACGCGCTGGAAAATTTCAAGGAAGCCTACGACCCGGCCAACGGCGGTTTCGGCGGCGCGCCGAAATTTCCGCAGCCGGGCATTCCATCTTTCGTTTTGCGCTCGGCAAAACGATTTGGTGATGACGTCTCAACTAAAATGGTCCTGCACACTTGCGGCAAAATGGCAACTGGCGGAATTCACGACCAACTCGGCGGCGGCTTTGCGCGCTATGCCTTGGACGCCGAGTGGCTCGTGCCGCATTTTGAAAAGATGCTCTACGACAACGCGCAGCTTGCCCAGCTTTACCTCGACGCGTTTCTCGTTAGCGGCGATGCGCACCACGCGGAAGTTGCCCGCGACATTTTGGATTACGTTTTGCGCTACATGACGCATCCTGGCGGCGGCTTTTATTCCGCCGAGGACGCGGACAGCGAAGGTCAGGAAGGAAAATTCTATTGCTGGACAAAGGACGAACTTTCCAGGCTGCTGACCGTGGATGAATTTAATGTGGCCGTAAAATATTTTGGCATCACGGCGGGTGGAAACTTTGTTGACCACAGCCATCCGCAGCCGCTGGCCGGACTCAATGTTTTGAGCGTCGTCAATCCTGACCTGCCTGCGGCGGATCAACTGTTGCTTGTTTCCGCAAAAAATAAAATGTCCGACGCGCGCGCGAAACGCGTCCGCCCGCATCTCGATGACAAGATTCTCGCGTCATGGAACGGCCTGATGCTGGGTGCCTTTGCTCGGGCATCTATTGTGCTGGGGGATGAAAAATATCTCGCGGCAGCGGAGAAAAATCTGCAGTTCATCCGCGAAAAACTCTGGGACGAAAAATCCAAAACGCTTTTTCATCGTTGGCGCGACAGCGAGTGCGACAGTGTGCAATTGCTCGAAGCCTATGCCTTCCTTTTATCCGGCGTGGTTGATTTGTATGAAGCCACGCTGGAACCGGTGCTTCTGGATTTTGCAATCGAACTGGCCACCGCGATGCTCGCGAAATTTTATGACGCGGAGAATGGCGGATTTTGGCAAAGCGCTGCTGATTCAAAGGATTTGATTCTGCGTGTGAAGGACGATTATGACGGCGCGGAGCCTAGCGGCAATTCCGTCGCAACGCTCGCGCTGCTGAAACTCGGCACAATCACCGGGCAGAAACAGTTCACAGTCGCTGCTGAAAAAACGCTGCGCCTGTTTGCGCATCGTCTGCAAAATTTTCCCCAGGCCCTGCCGTTCATGGTGCAAGCATTGGATTTTTCACTGCAGGAACCGAAGCGCGTTGTTATCGCCGGAGATAACGGTTCCGAAAAATTCCACAAACTATTGCGCGCCGTCCACGCGGTTTATCAGCCTAACAAAATTGTTCTTGGCAACGCGGGAGCGGTCGAGGAATTTGCCAAAACACTGCCCGCAAAAGACGGTGCAGTCGTTTATCTTTGCACAGGCAACGCGTGCCAGCCGCCGACGGATAAGGCTGCCGAATTGTGGGATTTGCTGAAATAGCCGGGGCGGCAATTAGTCGGTCTGCTGTGGTTCCTAGCCTTCGGGTTGTTCAGCAGATTCTGGTGATTCCGGACGTTCCACCTGTTCAGGTGGCGACTGGTGCTCGGAACGTTGAGGACGATTTGGGCGAAACGGCAAACTTCGTCGTTCCCCCAGTTCGGTTCGATCCGGCCTGCCAGCCCGCGATTGTAGCTGGCGCAGTGCGCGGAGCAGCGATTCGATTTCGCGCTCGTCTGTGATTTTCTGGCGTTCGGCGTGTTCGACCAGTTCCAAAACATCCTCCATTTGTTCCAATGTCTCCCGCAATGATTCAATGATCTGCATTACTTCATTGACGGCACGGCTGATCGCGGAAACATCAGGATTGCCTTTGCGCGGCACGGGACGGAATTTCTCCTGAGGAGGTTCGATTGGATCTGGAGCCGGTGATGCAAATTGTTGATTTGATGGCGTGGGACGAACCAATTTTTCCTCGCGCAGGCGGATTGGCGGTTCGGTATGTTTGGCTGGCGGCTCCGATTGCACCGGCTGCCCGGAAACTGGGATTGCCGACACGGAGCGGCGGCGTCCGCGTCCGCCGCGACGACTGCGGCGATGTGGCACCACGCCTTTCGGCGGCACTGGTCTCGTTGATTCTGGCTGTTGTTCCTCTGGCATCCTGAAATGAGAATGGCTTTCCGGCGTACAAAAGCAATGGCGAATTATTCCTAGTCGCGATTTTCCGAGGGCGTCACAATCATTTTTTTACGAACAGCGCGAGCGATGCAGTGAAGCCATGAAGGTAATTCTTTTCGCCGACGGGACCGATTTCTCCATTGCAGAAAAACCCAGCGAGGCCGAGCGGGCCGATTTCCTTCTGCACAAGTTCGGCGTCGTGGTCAGGCGTGCCAAAAAGATTTTTCCCCCGGCCGTTGCAACAGCAAAGGCAGCCGCCGTAAATCATCGCACCACCTATTTTCGTCTTTGCGCGTTCCAGCAGTTCGCGCATGTCTTCGCTGGCCGCTGCCGCGTCGCGCCGCTGAAATTGCATGGTCTGACCTGCGCGAGGCTGCGCGCCGACCGCCAGCACGCCAGAATTCGGATCGCCGCCGATGAGCTGGCGCACTAGAAAATCGCCGCGATGAAAATCCTCGAGATATTCGTTCACGACGAGGCCAATGAAAAGGTTTCCGCGCGCCTTCTGCTGGTCGGCGGGTGAAAGCTTTTGCACCGTGTCGGCGAGGACCGCATACGCCGGGCGGTTCGCAATCTGATGAATCAGGTTATGCTCCACGCGCGTGAGCGTCCAGGTGTCGCCAATCGGCGTGCAGCCTTGCGATATGACGCCGGACAATTTCACTTCGCCGCCGACGGATACCGCCACGCCGCCATCCTCAAAAACCTCGCCGTTCAGGTAAATCTGCGTGGCTTGTTCGGAAACAGGCCCGCTCGCCAGCCCTCCGAATGTCGGCAACGGTGCGAACGATTCATTCCATGAACGGATCCAGTTTTCCGCGTCCAGATGAAATGGGTCAATGAACGCGAGCCAGCCGTTGGTGTGCGTCGGTGGAACGCCGGATTCCAACGACCAGTAACTTTGGCCATCAGCCGCTTCGACTTGCGTTTGCGTGAAACGAAAGCCTTTCAACTCAGCGCCGGGCAGCGAGTAAAGCGCAAGGACGATGCCAGTCGCATCTTCAATTTCTTTTGAACCGGCAACCAGGCTTGTGCTTGAGCAACCCGCGAGCAGAGGGATGCGAGCATGGACGCGCAAAATTTCCAGGGTGGCCTGCGCCTGCGGGAAAAATTTCGGCGACATGAAAACGAGGCCAAGCGAAACCGGGTGTGCGCCAAGTTTTGCTCGTAAATTTTCCGCCCACAGGCGCAGGCCATCTTCATCAAAATCGCCTTCCCAGTAGGCGGCGGTAGAAAATTCACTGTTCACCAGTCCAGCTTAACTCCGCAGGGCGCGATTGCAAATTTTCTGCGCGCCAAAACGGATTTTGTTTTGGGTGAATTTTTCAGCTAAGCTATCGCCAGATGGTTTCAACCGTCCCAACTGAATCCGTGAACATCGAAGGCAGCGCGGCCAAAATGCGGCGCCTGCCCGAACTGCTCGCGCCCGCTGGCGATTGGGAGTGCGCCAAGGCCGCCGTCGAAAACGGCGCGGACGCGATTTATTTCGGCCTCGAAAAATTCAACGCCCGTATGCGTGCGCATAATTTCATCGAGGCCGATCTGCCGAAGCTGATGGAATTTCTGCACCGGCGCGGCGTGAAAGGCTACGTCACATTTAATATACTTGTCTTTGAAAATGAACTAGCCAATGCGGAAAACTATCTGCGCGCCATCATCGCCGCCGGGGTGGACGCGGCGATCGTGCAGGACGTGGGGATTTGCCGGCTAATCCGAAAACTGTCGCCCGATTTTCCGATTCACGCCTCGACGCAGATGACGGTCACCAGCACGGCGGGAGTGGAGTTCGCCCGCGAACTCGGCTGCAATCTCGTCGTGCTCGCGCGTGAATGTTCCATGAAGGAAATTGAAAAAATTAATGCCGCGTCCGGCGCAACGACTGAGATGCCGCTCGAGGTTTTCGTCCACGGCGCCTTGTGCGTCGCGTATTCCGGCCAATGTCTGACGAGCGAGTCTCTCGGCGGACGCTCGGCCAATCGCGGCGAATGCGCACAGGCGTGCCGGATGCCGTATGATTTGATTTCGGACGGCAAACAGGTTTCCCTCGGAGACAAACGCTATTTGTTAAGCCCGCAGGATTTGTCCGGGCTGGAAGTCTTGTCGGAGTTGGTTCGCGCCGGCGTCGCCTCGCTGAAAATTGAAGGCCGTTTGAAGTCACCGGAATATGTCGCCAGCATTACGCGCGTCTATCGTGCTGCGCTCGACAAATTACTTTTGAACTACGGAGACGTGGAGACGCATCGTAATGAAAATGACCTTTCCGACTCTGCGTCTCCGTGTCCCGGTGGTGAATCAAAATACGAACTGGAAATGGCCTTCTCTCGCGGTCTGTTCACAGGCTGGTTCGGCGGCACCAACAACCAGCAACTAGTCCACGCCCGCTTCGGCAAAAAGCGCGGCGTGTTCCTCGGCGAAGTTTCGCGGGTCGAGAATGAAAAAGTTTTCCTGAAGCTCGAAGCTCCGCTGAAACGTGGCGACGGTGTTGTGTTCGATGCTGGCAGACCTGATGAAAAAGAGGAAGGCGGCCGTATTTACGAAATTCAAATTTCGAATCATCAGACTAAAAACTCCGGCGAGTCTGCATTGGAGTTTGGTTACGGCAACATTGATTTCAACCGCGTCCACGTTGGCGATAAATTGTGGAAGACGAACGATCCTGAACTCGACAAGCGCCTGCGCCAGTGCTTTGCCGGTGACACCCCGCGCTTTCAACGGCCCATCGAAATGGAAATCCACGGTCTCGTAGGCAAACCCCTTACGGTGATCGCCCGCGACGAAGAGAGTCATGTCGTTCAGCTTGACTCCGCGATGCCGCTGGCGAAGGCGGAAAAGCAACCGCTCACTATTGAGCGGTTGCGTGAACAACTGGGCCGCCTCGGCGGAACGCCGTTCAAGCTGGGCGAATTGAAGAATTTTCTGAAAGGCGAAGTCATGCTGCCGATGAGCGAACTGAACCGCCTGCGCCGCGAGTTCGTCGGCGAACTGGAAAAACTCCGCGCCCAGCCAAAACGCTGGCAGTTAAGTGACAGCAAAGATGCAGAGATACAGGCTTCATTTACTTCCTCTGCGTTTCTGCAGCCCGGCGGCAAATCTGAAGCTTCAGAACTGATCGTGCTCGTCCGCACCCTGCCACAGCTCGAAGCCGCGTTGAAATGTGGTGTGAAGACGGTTTACTGCGAGTTTGAAGACCCGAAAAGATATCGCGAGGCAGTAACAATGTTTCACACGGCGCGCGGCTGCAACGAGCTGCAGGGTTCAATCTGGGTCGCGCCACCGCGCATTTTTAAAACCGGCGAGGAATGGATTTTGAAGCAGGTACTTTCTTCGAATGCCGATGGCTACCTCGTCCGCAATTACGACCACCTAAAATTTTTCACCGACTGCCGGCTACGCGGCGATTACTCGCTGAACGTGGCCAACCGGCTCACGGCAGATTATTTTAAAAACCAGTTTGGTCTGGAGCGGATCACGCCGTCTTACGATTTGAATTTCATGCAGCTCGAAGCGCTGCTGTATGCCGCACCGCCGGAATGGTTCGAGGTCACAATCCACCAACACATGCCGATGTTTCACATGGAGCACTGCGTGTTCTGCGCGTTTTTGTCGAGCGGCACAGACTACACCAACTGCGGCAGGCCCTGCGATTCGCACGTCGTCAAGCTCCGTGACCGCGTCGGCGCGGAACACGCGCTCAAGGCGGACGCCGGATGCCGCAACACGGTCTTTAACTCGCAGACGCAGACCGGCGCGGAATACATTTCCAACATGATCGAACTTGGCGTGAGGAATTTTCGGGTGGAATTTCTAGATGAATCGCCGGAAACCGTGGAACGCACTATCGCGAAATACCGACAGCTTTTGCGCGGGGAAATTGACGGCACGCAACTGTGGCGCGAGTTGAAGCTGATGAGTCAGCTCGGCGTCACGCGTGGGCAGATCGCAAAGTGAAATTCACTTCTGCCACGGCGCGATTTTTTCATCCGCCCAGATTTTTACCACGGCCTGACGCTCGCGCACGGCGGCGAATTTTTTGCTGTTCACCAAAACTTCCGTCGGCAGCGGACGCGCGTTGTAGTTTGAACCCATGACCGAGCCGTAAGCGCCCGCACTTAACAAAGCAATGGCGTCCCCCTCGCCGAGCTTCGGTAGATGCCTGTCTTTGCAGAAATAATCGCCGGATTCGCAAATCGGCCCGACGACATCGGATGAAATCGTTGCGCCGCCCTTTTTTGTGAGCGGAACGATCTCGTGATACGCGTCGTAAAACGCCGGACGGATCAGATCATTCATCGCCGCGTCCACGATGAGGAAATTCTTTTTGCCCGTGCGTTTCACGTATTCGATGCGCGTGACGAGGATGCCTGCGTTGCCGGAGATGAAACGTCCGGGTTCAAGCAGGGTTTTCAATCCGAGCGGCTGAAGCAATGGCACGAGGCGCGCGGCATATTTCGCTGGTGTCAGCACATTTTTTGCCGCCGCCGATTTCCACCAGTCTTCCGAACCGCTCGCGAGTGCGGGCTGATATACGATGCCGAGCCCGCCGCCAATGCTGAAAAATTCCAAAGCATGTCTTTTCTTCAGCTTCTCCACCAGCGGGAGAACTTTCCGGATCGCCTGCTCGAATGGCGACACGGTGGTGAGCTGCGAGCCGATGTGCATCTGCACACCGCGCAGCCGCAGGTTTTTTAACTTGCTGGCGCGGGCGTAGATTCCCCCGATCTTTTCAAAAGCGATGCCGAATTTATTCTCGTAGGTGCCGGTCGTGATTTTTGCGTGGGTGTGTGCCTCGATGTTCGGATTAACGCGCACGGCGACGGGCGCGGTTTTTTTCAGGCGCGCGGCAACCTTGTTAATGCGCTGCAATTCCGGCTCGCTCTCGACGTTGAAGCAATAAATATTTTCCAGCAGCGCAAATTCAATTTCAGCCTCCGTTTTCCCCACGCCCGCGAAAACGCATTTGCGCGGGTCGCCACCCGCCGCGATGACGCGCTGCAATTCGCCGCCGCTAACAATGTCGAACCCGCCGCCCAGGTTCGCAATCGTCCGAAGCACGGCAAGGTTCGAGTTCGACTTCATCGCAAAGCAGACCAGATGGTCGAGCGCCCCAAGCGCGGAATCGAGTTTCTGGAAATGATCAGTCAGCGTCCGCTGCGAATAGACGTAAAGCGGCGTGCCGAATTTTTTGACGAGCGCCTCGACGGCGACGCCTTCACAGAACAATTTGTTTCCGACGTAACGAAAATCGTGCATGGCGGATGAGTTTAGGGTTCAGCGGGCAAAGTTCAAGTTCGGGAAACAAAAAGCCCGCCGGAATTTTTCGTCCGGCGGGAGCTGGAAAAATAATTTCTTACGGCTGGGCCAGGATGGCCGCGCGCTGCTGCTGATACTCCTCCGGAGAAACCTGGTCAGCCATGTATTTCGCCAGCAATGCCTGAAGCTGCGCCTGTTTGTCCGCCGATATCGGCGGTGCGGGCGCCTCAATCGGCTTCAATCCAAGCTCTTTTCCAGGATAATTCACGTCGGCCGCCGACGGCGTGGGCGTGGGCGCGGCCGCTGGAGCCTGAACCTGTGCGGTTGGAGCCGGTTGGGTTTCCACCGGATGACTGGTTTGTTCCGGCGCGGCCACGACCGGGGCGATTGTAATCACCGGCAATGTTACCGAATTTGTAGCAGCTTCCTGCTCATCCAGTTCCTGCATTTTTTGATTCAGAGCTGCCCGTGCGGCGGCCTGCGCATCGTTGTCTGCGGGTATGATCGCGGGCGCAGGCTGTGTTTCAGCCGGCGCGGTTGCTGCGGGAGTTGTGGTGACAGTTGCGGGCGGAGCGGGTTGTTCCTGCGCCGCGCCGGAAGGAGTTACCACGACTGCCGGCGGTGCCGCCGAATTTGTGGCAGCCTCCTGCGCATCCAAATCCTGCATCTTCTGCTCCAACGCCGCGCGCGCGGCGGCCTGCGCGGGATTGTCATCAGCGCGTGCGGAAATAAAACCGGCGCAAACGGCGGTTGCGCAGAACAGCGACAGGAACTTGGAAAATTGCATGATGCTTTTTACGTCAACTTCGCTTCAGATGCAACAGCTTTCCTGCCGGTTACAAACAGTTTTTGCCAGACGCCCGCAAACGGATAACCCGCCACC
>Ga0181537_10003173_pt1 | contig 14171 bp, 9 predicted proteins | sample PEATcosm2014_Bin_39_FD_119765 | JGI IMG/M metagenome (GOLD analysis project Ga0181537, IMG submission 119765) | Peatland microbial communities from MTU Mesocosm Facility, Houghton, MI, USA - PEATcosm2014_Bin23_10_metaG | ecosystem: Environmental > Terrestrial > Soil > Wetlands > Peat | place... | reverse complement strand
GCCGCAGGCGCGGCAGCATGCTCATCTGCGCCCGCGATTCGATCTGAAACACGCCTATGGTCTCGGCGCGGCAGATCATGTCGAAGGTGGCCGTATCCTTCGGTGGAATGTCCTGCATGCGCAGCCGCGTGCCGCGATGGCCCTCGATCAGGTCGAAGCAGCGATGCATCGCCGTCAGCATGCCAAGCGCGAGCACATCGACCTTGAGCAGGCCGAGCGACTCCAGGTCATCCTTGTCCCACTGGATCACGGTGCGCTCCGGCATGGCGGCGTTCTCCACCGGCACCAGCGTGCTCAACGATTCGCCGGAGATCACGAAGCCGCCGACGTGCTGCGACAGGTGGCGCGGGAAGCCGATCAGTTCGTGCACCAGGCGCATCAGCCGGGACAGGCGAATGGGTTCGATGCCCAGCTCGTCGGCGGCAAATTTGCGCTGGATCTCGCCCGGCTTATCCCACCATACGTGCAGCCGCGTCAGCCGGTCGATATCGGCGTCGGCGACGCCGAGCGCGCGACCGACATCGCGCACCGCGCTGCGGGTGCGATAGCAGATCACGGTCGCCGCCAGTGCCGCGCGCTCGCGGCCGTACTTGCGGTAGATGTATTGCACCACCTCCTCGCGCCGTTCGTGCTCGAAGTCGACGTCGATATCCGGCGGCTCGTTGCGCTCGCGGCTGATGAAGCGCTCGAACAGCAGCTGCATGCGTCCCGGATCGATCTCGGTGATGCCGAGCGCGTAGCAGACCGCGGAATTGGCGGCCGAGCCGCGGCCCTGGCACAGGATGTTCTCGCGCCGCGCGTATTCGACCACGTCGTGCACGGTCAGGAAGAAATGCTCATAGCGCAGCTCCACGATAAGCGCCAGTTCGCGCTCGATGGTGTCGCGTATCGCGCCTGGTACGCCCTGCGGCCAGCGGCGCGCGATACCAGTCGCGGTCAGCGCGCGCAGATGTTCGCCGGCGCTGAGGCCGACGGGCACCAGCTCGGGCGGATATTCATAGTGCAGCTGCGACAGAGAAAAGCTGCAGCGTTCAGCGATGGCGGCGCTCTCATCGAGCAGCGCCGGCGGATACAGGCTTGCCAGCTCCTGCAGCCCTCGCAGGTGGCGTTCGGCGTTCGGATACAGCCGCCAGCCGGCCTGATCGATGGTGCAGCCGTGGCGGATCGCGGTCAGCACATCCTGCAATGCGCGCCGGCCGCGGGCATGCATGTGTACATCGCCGCTGGCGACCGCGGGCAGCCCGCTGGCAGCAGCGAGCGCCAGCGCGGCGGCGAGCCGGCCGGCATCATCGGCGGCGCGATGCAGCTCGACCGCCAGCCAGCCGCGCGCCGGGAAGAATTCGCGCAGCCACGTGGCCTGCTTCAGCGTGGCGGCGGCCGGCGCTACCCACAGCGCCAGGCAGTCCTCCAGCCCGGATTCGAAATCCGATCGCGCCAGGCGATACTCGCCTTTCTTCGAGCGCCGCCGGCCGAGCGTTATCAGCTGGCAGATCTGTCCATAGGCACGCTGCGAGGGGGCCAGCAGCACCAGCTTCAGGCCGCAGGATGCGCGAAACTCGGCGCCGATGATGAGCCTGAAGTGCGCATCGTGCAGATCGCGCGCTGCCTCGTGCGCGCGCACCACGCCGGCGAGCGAGCACTCATCGGTCAGCGCCAGCGCGCGATAGCCGAGCGCATGCGCCTGGGTGATGAGTTCGGCCGGATGCGAGGCACCGCGCAGGAAGCTGAAGTTGCTGAGCGCGTGCAGTTCGGCGTAGGCGGGCATGTCAGGTCCACAGGCCCTGCAGATACCAGCCGCCCGCGGCCAGATCCTGGAACACCCACAGCCGCGCGCCATCCGCGGCGCGTGCGACATAGTAATCGCGCGTCACATCGCCGCCATCCCACCAGCCGCTCTCGATGCGCTCTGGTCCGCTCAGCAGCAGCGCCGGTGCTTCGATGCGGCGCGGCTGCGGCAGCAGCGTGCAGGGCCGCAGCGCGGCCTGTACATCCGGGCGTGCCGTCGACTGCTGCGGCGTCGCGAAACGCCAGCCGCGCTCCGGCCGGTGGTCGGCTTGCTGGCGCAGGCTGCGTACCTGCCCGTCGCCCAGACGCGCCTGCAGCCGATCGAGCAGCAGCTGCAGCTGCTGCAATTGCTGTGCGTCGCCACCGAAAAAATCCGCCTGCAGCACGGACGCCGCGGTGAACTCGAGTGCCTGCAATCGCAGCGCGCTCACCGCTGCCGGCAGCACCAGGCTCTGCAGGCGCTCGCGCGCCAGCAGCAGGAACTGCGCCGCATCGCGCGCCGGCGCGGACATGCCGATGGTCACCCCGCTTGCGGGCTGGCGGTAGTGCTCGAATGCCAGCGTGAAGCGCAGCACCGCGCAGTCGCGGCCGCGCAAATACCCCTGGAATTCCAGCAACAGGCGCCGCAGCGGAAACAGCAACGCGGTCGTATCGTGCACCTCGGCGTCGAATTCGAAACGGGCGCTATAGGTTGCCGGCATGCGCCACGCCGGTCGCGGATCACTCGCCGTGCCGCACAGGCGCTGCAGATAGAGACTGACCGCGGGTCCAAAGCGGCGCGCGATCGCCGCCGCCGGCAGCTCCAGCAGCTGTCCGATGCGGCGCAAGCCCGCCGAGTGCAGCGCCGCCAGCACCTCGTCCGACAGCGCCAGCAGCGCCAGCGGCAGTGGCTCGAGCCGCGAGCGCAGCTCTACCGGCGTAGTCACGCAGCGCTGCTGCCCGGCCTGGGTCAGCAGCGCTGCGGCGGCGGGTGAGGGTGCCAGCGCGCACGCGTGGCTGTAGCCCAGCTGTGAGAGTTCGGATTCGATGTTCGCGAGCAACGCGGCGTGACCGCCGAACAGGCTGCGGCTGGCGGCCAGTTCCAGCCACAGCAGCGGTCCATCGGGCAGCTGATAGCTGACCAGGCTGCTCCACTGATAGGCCCAGGCGGCCAGGCGCTCCATGGCCGCATGCTCGATCGCTGCGGCATCGACGGCGCGGCTGGCAATGCTGGCTGCGGCGTCCGCCGCCTGCTGCACGCTGGCTGCCAGCGCTTCCTGTGCCAGCCGCGGCAAGCGGATGCACAGCCACAGCGCGGCACTCATGCCGCTACCGTCGCTGCGACTCCCACCTGCAGGGTCAGGCCGCAGGCGCCGCCGCGCGATTTCTGGATTTCGACCGCGAGACCCTCGGGGGCCGCGTGCAACCGCAGCCGCAAGGCCGCCGGGGAAGATTCGCGCGCGGCCTCGGGCGGACGATAAAGAATGCCGAGGCTGCCGCCGGCTTCGGCCGCCAGCTGCAGCCGGCGCACGCTGCGGTCGACGATATAGGCCGGCCAGCCCAGCACCGCTCCGATCGCCGGACAACGCAGCGCCTGCTCGGTGGCCCACAGCGATTCCTGCAGGCTGCGGGTCTGGATCAGCAGTAGGCGCTCCAGCGGTAAACCGCGTTGCGCGAGCCCCGGTCCGTACGGCAGGTAGGGTGGGGCGATCCACGCGACATAACGACCGGCACGCGCCAGCCTGGACAATACCGGCACTAATAAACTCAGCTCGCCGATGCCGCTGGCATCGCTCATCAGCTCGGCGATGGCGCCGACCGGCCAGCCGCCTCCGGGCAGATTGGCATCGAGTTCCGGAAAGCCCGAGGACGTCGCCAGCCGCGAAGCGCGGTTCGGCTCGCCGTTGCGGCACAGCCGTGCCAGCTGTTCGAGCAGCTGCGCGCGCTGCGAGCCGGTGGGCACAGGGATACTGCTCATGCCGGCCGCCTCTAGCCGCGGCGCGCCAGTTCGGTGCGCACGACGCCGACGACGATGCCCTCGATCTCGCAGGCTTCGCGGCGCAGATCGATCTCGAGCGGTGCGAAGTCGGGATTGGCAGGCTCCAGCCGCAGCAGTGATCCGCGCCGACGGTAGTACTTGACCGTGGCTTCATCGCCCAGGCGTGCAACCACGATCTGGCCGTTGAGCGCCTGCGGCGTGCGATGCACGGCGAGGATGTCGCGATGCGCGATGCCGGCATCGCGCATGCTCTGGCCATGTACGCGCAGCAGGAAGTCGGCGCGCGGGCGGAACAGTACGCGATCGATGGCGATCGTCTCCTCGATATTGCTCTGTGCCAGCGTGGGCACGCCGGCGGCGACGCGCCCATAGAGCGGCAGCAGCAACGTGTTGGCGGCGGCAGCGGCCAGGCTGGCAGCCGCTTCAGTCGCGGCGGGCGCGCCATGCAGCAGGCGGATGCCGCGCGCGATGCCGGGCTCGAGTTGCAGGTAGCCCTTGCGCTCAATCGCGCGCAGATGCTGATCGATGCCCTGGCGGTTGCGCAGCCGCAGTGCGCGTGCCAGATCGGCGCGCGTCGGCGGCAGGCCATGACGCGTCATGAACTGGCCGATGAGCCGCAGGATCTGCTGCTGGCGCGGGCTCAGGAGGGGGAGGGCATCGGATACCATACGCCTGTATGGTATCGGGTTATGCGCTGGAAATCAGCCGCGGCGTTTTCAGGATCTAAAGCATTTACTTAACAATGAGTTAACCAGATTACCTCATTTACATGGTATCGGCACCACGCTACCCCGCCGGTTCGCTTCCCGGCTCGGCCAGCGGCGGCGAGCTGACGGCGTCGAGCGGCTCGACGCGCGTGTGCCGCGCCAGCCCGCGGCGCTCGCGTTTGCGCGCGTACATTTCGATATCGGCACGCTTGACCGCATCGGGCAGTTCGCCCAGCGAGTCAAAATCCACTGCCCCGTGCGATACCTGCACCGTGACGATATCCGGTATCGCAAGCATCGCATTCAGACGCTCGAGCCGCGCCACGACCACCGCCGCCGTCTGCTCGAGCGTGAGCAGCAGGAACTCATCACCACCCCAGCGAAACAGCCGATCCTCGGATCCGGCCAGCTGCTGGATCGCCTTTGCCACCCGCAGCAGTGCGACGTCGCCGAGCACGTGGCCAAAGTTGTCGTTGAGCTGCTTCAGGCCGTCGACGTCGATCATCGCGGCACAGCCTCGTATCGGTGCCGCCGACTGCTTCAAACCATCGAGCATCTGAAAGAAGGCGTGCCGGTTGTAGGCATTGGTGAGCGCGTCGCGTTCGGCCTGCACCCGGAACCTGGCGTTGTCGGCGGTCAGAGTGTTGTTGCGTACCGCCAGCCCATGGTGACTTTGCTCCAGCACCAGCACCGCGCCGCCAAACCCGAGCAGAAACTCGAGTACCAGGTGCGCGGCGGAACTCAGTTTCAGCCAGGTCAACGGCAGCGGTTTGTCCCACAGCAGGTTGGCACCAAAAATCGGCAGATATGCCAGGAAGATGATCGCCAGCAGCAGCAGGGCGACGCGCATCACCAGCAGCCCGGAGCTCGACGGCTCACGCCTTGCAGCCGACGACAGTGCCACCAGCGATGCGGCAAAAATGCAGCTCAATGCCAGCGACTGCAGCATGAACACCGCGCGAAACTGGTAACCGATCAGCTGCGGGGCGGCAATCGAGAACAGTGCCAGCGGCACGATCAGGCGCGCCAACCAGCGCTGCGACCAATGACGGCCGGCAAAATGCGCGCAACCCTCGATGATCCAGTAGCCGAACAGATATTCACCGAACAGGTAGAGCGGCAGGGTTGCGGCGGCGGTCGCGGGCAGCGCCTGTTCGATCAGCAGCCCGATCAGCGCGCCCGCAAGGCACAGCCAGCCTCGCACCCAGGCCGACAGCGCCGGATGGCGCACCACCGGTTTGAGCATCTGGCACAGCAGGGCGATGAGCGCGGCGCCCATCGCCTGGACCAGCAGCGCCAGTACCTGCACGTTTTCGAACAGCGGGGTCATCGCCGCATTGTAGGCGCGCGCTGGCGCAACACTCTAGCGTCGGGCGGAGCTGGCGGCCGCCGGATCGATATCGATATCGATATCGGTGTCGGTGTCGGTGTCGGTCGCGCTGTCGCTGTCCTCGGCCGGCACTTCGCTCGGTGCGGCGCCGAACGCGGAACTGAGGAACCATTGATCGATCTCGGCCAGCGGCATCGGCTTGCCGTACAGATATCCCTGGAACAGGGTCGCACCCAGTGCCGTGAGCTGGCGGCGCTGCAGCTCGGTCTCGACGCCCTCGATCACCACCTCCATGCCGAAGCTGCGGCCGATCGACAATGCCGCGGCGATGATCGTCTCGCCGCCCTTGCCGAGCGTTGCGACGAACGAGCGATCCACTTTGATGGCATCGGCAGGGAAGCGTTGCAGATACGCGAGCGAGGAATAGCCGCTGCCGAAGTCGTCGATCGACACGGTAATACCGAGCTTGTGCAGTTCGGTGACCACCGCCAGCACCCGGTCGGCGTCTTGCGAGAACACCGATTCGGTGAGTTCGAGCTCCAGCTCCTGCGGCCGCAGTTGCGATTCGCGCAGAATTTCATCCAGTTGAGCCAGAAAATCGTCGTGCAGCAATTGCTGCATCGAGACATTGACTGCGACCCGCGCACAGCAGCGACCCACCAGCTGCCGCGCCTCGCTGCAGGCACGGCGCAGAATCCATTGGCCGAGGCGCGGCATGTCGCCGCTTTCCTCCGCCAGGTTGATGAACTGTTGCGGTGATACCGGCCCCATGGTCGGGTGCTCCCAGCGCGCCAGGGCCTCGAGCTTGCGCACGCAGCCCTGCTTGATGTCGATCACCGGCTGGTAGTTCAGATGCAATGCATTGCTGTCCACGGCCTCGCGCAGCGCCACCAGCAGCTGGTAGCGGTACTCGACGCGGTCCGCCCAGTCGGAACGGAACAGGCACGAGATACCGCCGCCCTGCAGCTTCGCCTGTCGGGCCGCGAGCGCGGCGAATTTGATCGCGCTCTTGGCGTCGGTGGTGTGTCCCGGTATGGTGGCGATGCCGATGCAGGCGCGCATGCGCTGGGTGATGCTCTGCAGCGCGATCGGCGCCGACAGATGTGCGATTAACGCGTTAGCCGCGGCCAGCACAGCGGGCTCATCTGCGAGATCGCACGGTAGCAGGATCGCGAACTCCTCGTCGCCCCAGCGCCCAATGCACAACGCCGTCTCGCAATGCTCGCGCAACCGGCGCGCGAGCACCTGGAGCACCTGATCGCCGATGGTGTGGCCGAGTACTGCATTGATGTCTCCCAGATTCTCAATAATGATGAACAACACCGCGCACGGTCGCGGCTCGCCGGCGGCGGGCTGGGTGGCTTCGGTACAGGCGGCGGACAATGCGGCACTGAAGTGGCTGCGGCTGGCAAGTCCGGTGACCCCGTCCTGGCTGATGATCTGCGCGGTGAGCGTGCGGCGCAGGCCGGTGGTCGCGCCGCTCGCCTGGCGATGGTGTTCGATCGCGCTTTCCACCGCCGCGTGCAGCTCGGGCGGCGGGCAGGGCTTGCTCAGGAACTTGAGCACCTGCGCCTGGTTGACCGCCGCAATGGCGGAAGGCAGATCGGTCTGACCGGTCAGCAGGATGCGTGCGGCGTTCGGCGCGATGCTGCGTGCCTTCGCCAGGAACGTCGCGCCGTCCATGCGAGGCATGCGCATGTCGGAGATCAGCACCGAAATGCGGTCTTCACGCTGCAGGATCTCGAGCGCCTCGGCGCCGCTGAGCGCGGTCATCACCTCATAGCGCCGGCCGAGCTGCAGGCTCAGACCCTCGAGCACCTGCGATTCGTCGTCCACGCACAGGATCTTGTGACGCGGGGTTTCCGACAGGGCACGCATTGTGATCGCCATGGTTATCGGGTCCCTAGGCGCTGCGCCTGCAGTTCATCGGCGTCGAGGTGAATGTTCCAGGCCGTCAGGCAACGCGATACCCCGGTGCGCGCGACGAAACTGGCATCCAGCCGATCGAGCAGCTTGGCCGGCCGGTCGGCGGTGGCATCGACCACAGCGTCCGCCACGTGCACCGCCGCCAGCACGCTGGTATGCGCGTGCTGCACGCGGCTCGGCGTGTGGTGATAGGCGACCGCTTCAATCAGATCGAGCGGCAGGCCCCACAGGCCCAGCAGGTATGCGCCGACCTCGGGGTGCGCTGCGCCGAATACTTCCGGCTCGACCTCATGCCAGGCGCGTCCACTCGTGCGCGCAAGCTCCATCATCTGCTCGAATTTCTCCGGCGCGCTCAGCGCCAGCACCGCTTGCCCGATGTCGAGCAGCAAGGCGGCGGTAAACGCCTCGTCGGCATGGCGCGATTCGCGCAGCAGCATGCGTGCGAAATGCGCTTTGCGCAGCGAGCGGCCCTGCAGGTCCTGCAGGCGCTTGACGGCGGTCGGGGACGCATCCAGCGCGCTGAAGACGCAGGCCGATAGCGCCAGCGACTTGATCATCTCCAGCCCGGCATAGCTGATCGCCGCCTGTATCGAGGTCACCGGGGCGCCGCGCCGATAGTATGCCGAGTTGGCGAGCTGCAGTACCTTGACCGACAGCGCGGTGTCGGCGCTGACGATCTGCGCGATGTCGGCAGCATGCGCGTTCGGCCGGGCGATCGCCTCCGACAGCGCCTGGAAGGTCTGCGGTGTGGCAGGCAGCGCCTTCAAGTTGCCGATCAGCTCGTGGATCGCCTCGCTGCGCAGGATGTCGCGCAGCGAGCAGATGCGCTCCAGCACTTCGCACAGGTTTTCCAGGTTGCACGGCTTGCTGAGAAACTGATGCGTGACCGGCACGGCGCGCAGGAAGCCGTCATCGTCGGTGCTGTCCGACAGGCACAGGCGTACCACGTTCGGATGAGCATCGCGCACCTGTGTGAGCAGCTGCGGTCCGTCCAGCGCCGCGCCGCCGATGTCGCTGACCACGGCGTCGAAGCGCCGCTGCGACAGTGTCCGCATCGCGGCCGCCGCCGAATTGGCGCTCGCGCTCTCCCACTGCGGGCGCAATGCCTGCAGCGCCTGCTGCAGCTGTGCCAGCGCCGCGGGCGCCGCATCCACCAGCAATACGCGCCTCATGCGGCCTGCTCGCGCGCGGCTTCGCGGCGGCAATCGCGCGGCAGGCGCAGCTGAAATACCGTGCCCTTGCCGAGCTCGCTGTGGCAGTCGATCGAGCCGCCATGGCGCTTGACGATGATGTTGTGCGAGATCGCCAGGCCCTGGCCGGTGCCGCGGCCCACTTCCTTGGTGGTGAAGAACGGCTCGTAGATCCGATGCCGGATATTCTCCGGAATGCCGCCACCGGTGTCGCCGACGCTGATGACCACCGCGTCGCCGTCGAGGCGGGTACAGACGCTGATCAGTCCGCGCTTGCCGGAGCCGCCGACGATGTCGGCTATCGCGTGCGAGGCATTCACCAGCAGGTTGAGCATCACCTGGTTCAGCTCCCCCGCATGGCAGCGCACCGGCGGCAGCGGCGCCAGATCGGTGGCCACCTCGGCAACATATTTGTATTCCGCGCGCGCCACCACCAGCGCGTTGCGGATCACGTGATTGATGTCGACCTCGGACATCTCGGGCCGGTCCGGGTGCGCCAGCTCGCGCATCGAGCTGACGATTTCGGCGACGCGCTTCAGACCCTCGAGCGAGCGCTCCAGGGCCTTGGGCAGTTGCTGCGCGAAGTAGGGTACATCGGCGCCGATGGCGGCCACCACGTCGGCGTTGGCGGCGTCACGTGCGGCGATTGCGCTCAGGCGGCCGGTGAGCTGCAGCAGCTCATGCACTGCGTCACGGATGAAATAGACGCTGTCGTTGACGAACTGAACCGGAGTATTGATCTCGTGCGCGACGCCGGCGGCGAGCTTGCCGACCGACTCGAGCCGCTCCGCCGAGGCGAGCCTGATCTCCGCCTCCTTGCGCTCGGTCACGTCCAGGTGCACGCCCGCCACGCGCTGCGGCTCGCCGAGTTCATTGGTGGCGACTGTGCGCCCGCAGCAGTGGATCCAGCGCCACGAGCCGTCCTTGCTGCGCATGCGGTACTCGATGCGAAATTCCGCCTGCGCGCCGCCGCGATGCTGCAGCACTGCGAGCGCCGGCAACAGGTCGTCCGGGTGCAGCAGCTCGCGCCACACGTCGTAGCTGCGGCTCAGCTCGTTCGGCTCATAACCGAGCATGGTCCACCAACGGTCGTTGAGCCAGGCATCGCCGGTGTGCAGATTGACGTCCCACAGCCCCAGATTGGCGCTGCTGGTGGCCACCGCGAGCCGATCCTCGAGCGTGCGCAATGCCTTGTGGGCATTCACGATGTCGGTGACATCGCGTCCTTCGGACAGGATCCACACCACCTGGCCGTCGTCGTCGAGCACCGGCAGCAGCGAGAAGTCCACGATCCGCGCTGTCCCGTGCGGCTGCTCGGTCTGGTATTGGAAGCGTACGAATTCGCCGCGCCCCGCGCGCTCGATGCCTTCGCGCAAGCGCGCGATCTCTGCGGCCGGCTGCTGGGCCCAGAACGGGGTCTCCCAGAACAGTTTGCCGACCGCATCGTTGAGCGTGACGCCGGCGGCCTTCAGCGCGGTGCGATTGCTCTCCAGCAGCACGCCGTCGCGCGACAGCAGGCCGGCGAACTGGTAGGTGTAATCGAACACGGTGCGCAGGCGTTCCAGGCGCTGCTGCAGGCGAAACTGCTCCTGGCGCTCGATCGTGATGTCGAGCAGCACGCCGCTGACCCGAACCGCCTGCGCGGCGCCGTCGCGCTCGATGCATCCAACCTCGAGCAGCCACGCCCAACTGCCATCGCGTCGCTGTGCACGGTACTCGCTCTTGTAGCCGCTTTCTGCGCCCTGGATATGGCGCGAGCGTGCGGTATGCACTGCGATGCGCTCATCCGGATGCAGCAGAGCATCCCACCAGTCGGCACTCGCACCGACCTCGGCCGGGTCATAGCCCATCATCAGCGCCCGTGCAGCGCTTGAGCGCAGCTCGCCGCTGGCGAGGTCCAGGCTCCAGGTCGCCGGACCGCTGTAGGACATTTCCGGCACGCTTAGGGCTGCCTCGTTCTGCATGCGATGGCTATCGGCCCGAGACTGCCCAACTTGAGCGTTTTTGACGCACGACTACCTCGCAAGTGCGCAATCCGATTCGGAAATAGCTGCCGGAGAATCGCCCTGTGACGTGCTACCCTTAAATGGTGGAACGCACTCGATCCGACATCACAATGGCGCGTTATGGTCAATGCGCCCGGGCCGCCGCAAGGCTGGCGCCGCTGCCGGCAGCGCTGCTACTGGCACTGCTGGCCGTCGTGGGCTTGGCCGCTGCCGGCCCGGCGCAGGCAACGGTCTATCAGCTGACGACGCCCGATGACGCTGTGGTCGGGGAAGACCAGAGCGTGCAGACCGTGTACGAGGACACGCTGTACGACCTGGCGCGCAAGTTCAGCCTCGGTTCGGAGGAGGTCATTCGCGTCAACCCGAATGTCGATCCATGGATACCCGGTGCTGACAAGACCATCATCATTCCGGGCCGCCATATCCTGCCGCCCGGCCCGCGCGAAGGCGTCGTCGTCAACCTGCCCGAGCACCGGCTGTACTACTACCCGAAGCCGCAGCGCGGCCAGCCGCGCCAGGTGATCACCTACCCGGTCAGCATCGGCAAGATGGACTGGCATACGCCGATCGGCGTGACCCACGTGATCGGCAAGGAAAAGAATCCGGTGTGGTTTCCGCCCGAGTCGGTGCGCAAGGAACACGCGGCCGCGGGCGACCCGCTGCCGGCACGCGTGCCCTCGGGGCCGGACAATCCGCTCGGCCTGTTCGCGATGCGGCTGGCAGCAGGCAATGGCACCTACATGATCCATGGCACCAACAATCCGATCGCGGTCGGGCTCGCGGTCACGCACGGCTGCATCCGCATGTATCCCGAGGACGTCGCGCAACTGTTCCCGATGATCCCGATCGGCATGCCGGTGCGCATCATCAATGAGCCGGTCAAGGTGGCCTGGGTGGACGGCGAATTGCTGCTCGAGGCGCACCCGCCGGTAGACGCCGAAGGCCAGAGCTTCGAGCCGAACGTGGACCAGTTCGCCGAACTGCTGCGTGCGGCGGTGGGCGACAGCACGGTGGCGATTCATTGGGACTACGCGCGCGAAGTGCTGCAGAAAGCCGACGGGGTGCTGGCCACCGTGGGCCTGGAGGCCGACATGTCGGCGCTCAATACCGATCCCCCGGCCGCCGTGCAGTAAGCGGGGCATGCGGCCGGCCAGCGGGGCCTGGCGGGCGCACTATTATGCAAAGCCGCATCGAGCGGCGCCTGTCGCGCCCGCTCGCCCTGGCGGCGCCGTTGAACAATCGGTTCCCCGCCCCAGTCTATGAGTTGGAGACCTGCGCGAAGGGCGAGAGTTGAACCGCGGCGTAAATCAGCTATAGTTCGCTGCCTGCACAGCGCCTATAAGTGCGTAAGTATGTGATTTTTTTCACATTTTGTTAGCGAAAATACGATGTCTGAACGCGATAACGAGAGCTTCGATCTGGACGAGGAATTCATTGTCGAGTCCGAGGACAGCACCGATTACGACGGTCTGTTGGCTCGCGTCGACAAACGCGTGCGCGCCCAGGGCAAACGCGGCAAGGCTGCCTGGAGCCGGCTCGAGGAAGTGCTGGCGGACCGCAAACTCGAAAAAGATCTGCGCGACGTCTTCGACGACGAAGACGTTTGACCGCAGCTGACCGGCGGCGGCCCCGCCGGCGCGACCGGCCCCGATAGCGCGGCTGCTACACACACGGAATGTCTATGGCTGAACGCGGCGCGTCGTCCTGGATCGTGCTCAAATTCGGCGGCACCAGCGTCTCCTCGCTTGGCACCTGGCGCAATATCGCGGCTGTGGTGCGCGCGCGGCTGGCCGACGGCGCGCGCGTGCTGGTGGTGCACTCGGCGATCAGCGGCATCACCGACCAGCTGGAAAGACTGCTCGCGGCCGCCCTCGGCGGCGCGCACGCGCCGCTGCTGGAATCGATCGAACAGCGCCATCGCGCGCTGGCGTCGGAACTCGGCATCGGCGTCAGCCCGGAGCTGGAAGGCTATTTTGCGGTGTTGCGGCAGATGACCTCCGGTATCGCATTGATGAGCGAGATCAGCGACCGTACGCGCGCGCGCGTACTCGCCAGCGGCGAGCTGATGGCCACCGAGCTCGGCGCACGGTTTCTTCTGGCGCAGGGCATCGAGGCCAGCTGGTGGGATGCACGCACCGGGCTGATCGCGCCGGCGCGAGCGGCCGCCTCGGCGCGCGCGAATTTCCTGTCGGCAACCTGCGAGTTTGCTCCGGAGCCGGTGCTGCAGCGCCAGCTGGGCGCCTGTGCCGGAGTGGTGGTGACGCAGGGCTTCATCGCCAGTGACGCCGCCGGCGACACGGTGCTGCTGGGGCGCGGCGGCTCGGACACCTCGGCGGCTTACTTCGCCGCCAAGCTCGGCGCACGCCGGCTGGAAATATGGACCGACGTGCCCGGCATGTTCAGCGCCAATCCGCGCCACACGCCGCAGGCACGACTGTTGCGCTCGCTGCACTACGACGAGGCGCAGGAGATCGCCAGCAGCGGCGCCAAGGTGTTGCACCCGCGCTGCATCCTGCCGGCCAAATCCCAGCAGATTCCGATCGTGGTGTATGCAACGCAGTGCCCGCAGATCGAAGGCACGCACATCAGCGCCGACGGCGGCGATGGTGCTGCGCAGGTCAAGGCGGTGTGCCTGAAGAAAGGCATCACGCTGGTATCACTCGACAGTCCCGGCATGTGGCACGAGGTCGGGTTCCTGGCCGATGCCTTCCAGGTGTTCAAGCGTCACGGCCTGTCGGTGGACCTGGTCTCGACCTCGGAGACCAACGTCACCGTATCGCTCGACCCGGCCGCAAACTCACTCGACCCGCAGGTGATCGAGCGGCTGTCGGCCGACCTGTCGCAGCTGTGCCGGGCACAGGTGATCGGTCCGTGCGCCTCCGTGAGCCTGGTCGGGCGCAACATCCGCGCCATACTGCATCGGCTCGGAGAAGCCTTCGAGCTGTTCGCCGAACAGCGTATCTACCTGGTGAGCCAGGCTGCCAACGATCTTAATTTCACCTTCGTGGTGGATGAGGATCAGGGCGACCGGCTGGTGAACGAGTTGCACGAGCGCCTGATCGAGCCGGTGCGTGAGGGCGCGATACTCGGGCCGACCTGGCAGCAGCTGTTCGCCCCGCCGCGCACGGCGGCAGGCGCGGCGCCGGTGTGGTGGCGCGCGCGGCGCGCGCAGCTGCTGGCGCTCGCCGTCGATCACGATTGTGCCTACGTCTACGATCCGCAGGTGGTGCGCGCGGCCGCCGAGGCGGT
>Ga0181537_10003172_pt1 | contig 14181 bp, 12 predicted proteins | sample PEATcosm2014_Bin_39_FD_119765 | JGI IMG/M metagenome (GOLD analysis project Ga0181537, IMG submission 119765) | Peatland microbial communities from MTU Mesocosm Facility, Houghton, MI, USA - PEATcosm2014_Bin23_10_metaG | ecosystem: Environmental > Terrestrial > Soil > Wetlands > Peat | place... | reverse complement strand
TCCGAGATGAGCGAGTGGGAATTCCTTCGCGAGGTGGCGCAGCGTGCGGACTGCGCCATCTTGCTCGACATCAATAACATCTACGTCAGCAGCGTCAATCACGGTTTCGATCCGCTGCACTACCTTGCGGCCATGCCGAAGGAGCGGGTGCGGCAATTCCATCTCGCCGGACACAGCGATCTCGGCGGCCATCTGATCGACACGCATGACCATCCGATCGTCGAGCCGGTCTGGAACCTGTACCGCGCGGCGGTCGCACAATTCGGCGCGGTACCGACCATGATCGAGCGCGACGACAATATTCCTTCGCTGCACGAGTTGGTCGCGGAGCTGCAGATTGCCCGCGACGTCGCCCGGCGCTGCACGCGACAGGCGGCGTAATGGCGTCACTGCGCCGGCTGCAGCACGATCTACAGCAGTACTTGTTGGGGGAAACCACCGCCATCACGGATGCCATCGTGGATGCGCCGCCGTTGCCGGCGGCGCAGCGGCTGGAAATCTATGGCAACGCATACCGCGCGCGTCTCATCGATGCGCTCGGCGAAACCTATCCCGTGCTGCACGCGGTCCTGGGCGATGAGGATTTTGCCGCGCTCGGGGCGGAATTCGTCGCCGCGCAGCCGTCGGTACACCGCTCGATCCGCTGGTACGGCGCGGAACTCGCACAATTCCTCAACGCCCGCCCGCCTTTCGCCGCGCAGCCTATTTTTGCCGAGCTCGCCTCGCTCGAATGGACGCTGTCGGAAGTGTTCGATTCGGCGGACGGTGAGTGCGTGACGCGGGCGGATCTCGCCGCCGTCGACCCCGCGGCGTGGAGCGCCCTGCAATTGAGGTTTCATCCCTCGCTCAAGCGCCTGCAACTGTGCTGCAACACCGTTGCGGTGTGGCGCGCGATGAATCAGGACGAGACGCCGCCCGATCCTGAGTGCGGGGAGCCCACGCCCTGGCTGCTGTGGAGACAGGATCTGCAAAATTATTTTCGATCCATGAATGCCGATGAAGCAGCGGCGCTCGACGCGGCGCGCAGCGGCAAGACGTTCGGCGACATCTGCGAGATTCTGACGGCCTGGCTGCCGGCCGAGGACGTTCCACAGCGAGCCGCCGCCCTGCTCGGCAGCTGGGCCGACAGCGGCCTGCTCGCCGCCTTTTCTAGATCTCCGCCAGCGGGCCGATGAATTCTTGGTAGTTGCGCCAGCGCTGGACGGAGGCGCTGGTGATTTTTTGCCGCACCTGCCAACGGCTGCGCGTCTGTACCGCGCGCCGGTTCCGGTCGAAGTCCAGGACTGCCTCATCCCACGGCAGGCCGACGAACGTCAGCATCTTGCGGCTCCATGCGATCGGATCCTGCACCAGGGCTTCGTAGGGCACATCCAGCAAGATGTGCTTCGGCAGCACGCCCCGCCAGTGAGACATGAGGCGCCGATATTCCCGGTAATAGGCCGCGAGATCCTCGAGATCGGTGGCGTAGGAGTGCGCCACATCGAAATCTTGAAAGTAAATGGACAAGCACGTATCGATGGGGTCGCGCTGCATGTGAATGATGCGGGCGTTGGGCAATGCGGCGTGAATGAGTCCCAGATGCAGAAAATTGGACGGCATCTTGTCGATGACGTGTGCGGCGGCGGCCGAACGGCTTTGCAGCAGCTGCAGATAGTCCCGGCCCAGGTTCCCGAGCGTGCGATCGCGCGAGGATTCGTAGGCCGCCGCTGCCTGGCTCCAGAACGGCAATTCGCCGGCGCCGAAAACGGCCGGATGCGAGGCGAGAATCTGCTCGGCGAGCGATGTGCCGGAGCGCGGCATGCCGACGATGAATACCGGCCGCGATGCCGCAATGGCGTCGCCGCGCGGGCTCATCCAGGCGCAGCCGTATCGCCCGATCGCCCGGTTCACGGTCTGCGTCATCTGCCCGGGGTCGTGTTTCGGCGTGCACAGCCGCGTCACTTCGTTGGCGCGCCGGTAGTTGGCGAAGGCCTGGGTGTATTCGCGCACGTCATCGAAGTATTTGCCCATGGCATAGCGCAGAGAGATCTCCTGGCGTTGCGGCAGGGGCCGCGCCGCCATGCGCTCGGCACCGGCCAACCAGTCCGCATCCGCCGACGTCATTTTGCGCAGGCCCGGAATGGCGGCCCATGCCTCGACCGAGGATGGCGCGATCTCGATGGCCCGCTTGAATCGCTGTTCGGCTTGCGCAAAATTCCCCTGATCGGCCAGCAGCTCGCCCGAGAACTGTATGGCCGGCGCAAAGCTTGGATCGATTTCCAGTGCCGTGCGCACACAGTGCCCGGCTTCTTCGCTGCGGCCTTGCAGCCGCAGGACGATGCCGAGATTGGTGTGGCCTTCGGCGTAGCGTGGATTGTGCCGCACCGCTTGTCGAAAGCTCGCCTCGGCCTCATCGATTCTGCCGAGACGGCGCAGCGCGCTTCCCAGGCCATTGTGCGCGGCGGCGTGGCGGGGCTTGAGCTCGATGGCGTGGCGGTAGCCCGCCGTGGCGGCGTTGAGCTGGCCCACGTCCTGCAGCACGTTGCCAAGATTGATTCGCGCTTCGGCGAGGCCGGGTTGCAGTTCGAGCGCGCGCCGATGGCTTTTGATGGCCTCGTCAAATTGCCCCAGGTCCCGCAACGCGTTTCCCAGATTGGTGTGCGAGGCAGCCAAGCCGGGCGCGAGCTCGAGCGAGCGCCGATAACTCGCCAGCGCCTCCTCGAGCTGTCCCAAATTCTGCAGCGCGAGCCCTAGATTGCCGTGGGCCTGGGAAATACCGGGATCGATGGCGAGTGCGCGGCGGTAACTCTGCACCGCGTCCGGGAGCTTTCCTTGTGTATGCAACGCACTGCCCAGATGAAAGTGGACCTCGGCGTCGCGCGGCAGAAGCGCCGCGGCCTTCTCCAGAGCCTCGACGGCCGCCTTGCCCTGCTCCATCAGCGACAAGGCCAGCAACTTCCACACGATCCCGGCATCCGGGAAACGCGTCGACAGCGTCCGTGCGCTTGCTTCCACCTCGTCGTAGCGGCCGGCGCGCATCCACGCCAGCAACTGATTCACCTCGCTGCGCGCCGGCGCCGCGGTTGGCTGCGGCGACGCGGGCGCCGCCTCTGCCGCGAGGACCTGCCCGCAACAGCGCTTGTACTTTTTTCCGCTACCGCATGGGCAGGCGTCGTTCCTTCCGGTTTTCACGCAATTTCTCTGCTCTCAAGGGCGGGCGTGCTATAGAACGGCGCCCGTCTCCCCGAGCATTTGCTTGCGCAGCAGCGGAATCGGCGGACCGCCGTAGGACAGAAACTCGTCGTGGAAGTCATGCCAGAGCGCTTGCGGGTCCGCCGGCGCGGCGCCGGCATTGGCGCCGGCGTGCTTGGCGATCCAGTCGGTCCTCAATTTTCTGATCATGAGTTTGCCGAGAGTGTAATTGAGATAGGCCGGATCGTAGGTTCCGCGTGCCGCCTGCTGCCGCGCGTTGCCCGGATCTTGAAAGGCCTGTTCCCTGAACATTTTCTCGGATTGCGCCACCGTCATGCCATGAGTGTGCAGTCCGATCGAGGACAAGAGGCGCACATCGCGCAGCAGCGCATCGGTGAGTTGGCCGATATGCTTTTCCGGATCGTCCTTTCCCAGGCCCTTCTCATACATCATTTCCTCGCAGTAATGCGCCCATCCTTCGGCGTACGCATACCCGACCCATAAGCCCTCGAGCTTCGAAGGATTGGAGTTCGAATGCAAAAACTGCAGGAAATGCCCGGGCCACACTTCATGCACGGAGGTGAACAAAAGGTTTGCTTCGCTCGGCACGTACGCCGCCTGTTCGGCTTTGCTCCACTTCGGGTCGGGCGGCGCGATGTTGAACACCGAGACCACCCCGCGGTCGTAGGGCCCTGGAACCTGGATGAACGCGGCATTCGAGCGATTGTAGGGCGGCGCCTCGGCGACCATCGCTTCGTCGGTGCTCGGTATCGAGACCACGTTGTTCTTGACGATGAAGTCTTTGAGCATGACGAGTTGCGCGCGTGCGGCCTCGACCGCGCCCTCTTTGGGCTTGTGAGCCGCCACTCTGGCTATGCACTGCGTCAGGGATTGCTTCGGCGCAAACGTGTCGCACTCCGCTTTCAGCGCCGCGGTATTGCGGTCGAGATCGGCCTTGCCCGCGGCTTCGATATCGGCGACGGGCACATCGACGCTCTCGGTCTCCTTGATCATTTCCGCATAGAGGTCAGGACCCAGCGCATATTTGTCGTTCGCCTTCTTCAGGGATTCGACCAGAGCCTGCCTGAGGCCGTCCATCGCCTGCGCCGCCGCGGTGTCGGCGTCGCTCAGCTGCTTCTGCAGATCGGGGTCGGTCACCGAGGCGAAGGTGGGAGCCACGTTCTTCGAATAAAAGTCCGACAATCCGCCGTACTGTGCGATGCCGAGTTCCAGGTAGCTTTTGGGCAGCGGCGATTGCAGATTCGCTTTGATGTCGTTGACCATCTTCGGAATGCCGTGCGCATACTTGATGTAGGCCTTCATACGCACGGTCAGCGGCGCATAGTTGCGGTTCAGATACATATCCGGATCGATTTTGTCGATGTACCAGCCTGGATTGCTGAATGGGAATTTGGCTTTTTCCATCCAGAACAAGTCCTTGTCCACGACCGCCAGCAAATATTCGCGATCGAAACGCTCACGCGGCTCCAAGGTTTTGGGGTCGACCGCGGCGATCTGGTCGCGCTGATCGTGCAACCGTGCGATCTCGCGCCTGATGCCGTGATCGCTGAGATCGGGCAGCTGACCGTCGAACTCGTGACGGCCCGCTTGCGCCGCGAAGAACGGCTGTGCCGCGAGATAACTTTCGATGAAGCCGGCGGTAAGCTTGGTCCATTGCTGACTCGCGAGAGAGGGCCCCTTCGGCGCGACCGATGCCGGCGGCGACTGGTTGCACCCTGCGAGAGCGGCCAATATGAGCAGCGACAATGCCGCACCGGCTTGCAGCGATTTCCACATGTGAACTCCCCTCGTTAAGCTGTCATATTCGTCTAAAAGGCGTAGGGACCGCCGCGCTCCAGCGCGCGTTTGTAGGCGGGGCGCGCGTGAATGCGCTCGAGAAAGGCCATCAAGCGCGGGCGGCCGGCGTCCAATCCGGCGCGCGACGCGGCGGCCTCGACCGGGAAGCTCATTTGCACGTCCGCCGCCGTGAACTCCTCGCCCGCGAACCAGGTATGGGCCGCAAGCTGCGACTCCATGTAGTCGAGGTGGCGTTTCAGCTGCGGGCCGATGAAGCTGTTTTGCACGGTTGCGGCAATGCGCCGCGCGACGGCGCTGATCGGCCACGGCGCCGGGCCGTTCGCCACGCGATCGAACACGAGCTTCAACAACAGCGGCGGCATGGCCGAGCCTTCCGCGTAGTGCAGCCAGTAGGTATAGCGCAGCCGCTCCGGGGTGCCCGCGGGCGGGATCAACCGTCCGCCGCCGTAGCGATCCAGGAGATATTCGATGATCGCGCCCGATTCGGCCACCGTCACGCCGCCGTCGACGATGATCGGCGACTTGCCCAAGGGGTGTACCGCGAGGAGCTCCGGCGGGGCCAGCATGGTCTTGGCGTCCCGCTCGTAACGCTTCACCTCGTAAGCGACCCCCAGCTCCTCGAGCAGCCACAGCACCCGCTGCGACCGCGAGTTGTTGAGGTGGTGCACGGTGATCATTGCGGTATTGTATGGCATTCTTCGGCTGTGAACACCGCAGGTGACCCGGCACCGAAATCCGCTCGCGACGAATTGCGCATCATGACGCTGCAGGCGCACATCCTCGAGCAGCAGGTTCACTATCCGGAGGCGCGCGGCACTTTTTCCTGGATCCTGTCCGCGCTGTCGATTTCCGCGAAGATCATCGCCGACAAGGTGCGCCGCGCGCGGCTGGAAAACGTTCTCGGCAGCGTCGGCAGCGAAAATGTCCAGGGCGAAGTGCAGCAAAAGCTCGATGTACTCGCCAATGAGGTGCTGTTGCGCACCTTGGGAGGGCGCGAGGGCGTCGCCATCGTCGCCTCGGAGGAGAACGAAGAGCCGGTGATCTTGCGCGAGGACAGCCAGGGTACGCCGCGCTACTGCGTGCTGTTCGATCCCCTCGACGGGTCCTCGAATCTCGACGTCTGCGGCGGAGTCGGCACGATCTTCAGCATTTTGTTGCACGAGGGCCGCGGGCAGCGCGCCGCCGACTCCTTGCTGCAGCCGGGCGTACGGCAGATCGCCGCCGGCTATGTTTTGTACGGCTCGTCCACGGTATTCGTACTCACCTTGGGAAGGGGCGTCGACCTCTTCGTCCTCGATCCGAGCATCGGCGCCTTCATGCGGGTGGAACAGAATCTGCGGATCCCCGCCGCCAACAAGACCTACTCGGTCAACGAAGGCAATCGCAAGAGCTTCCCGGAAGGCTATTTGCGCTACCTCGATTGGGCGCAGAGCAACGGTTACTCGAGCCGCTACGCGGGCGCGATGGTCGCCGACGTGCATCGAATTTTGCTCAAGGGCGGCGTGTTCCTCTATCCCCCGACACTCAAATCACCGGAGGGGAAACTGCGGCTCATGTACGAAGCCAATCCGATGGCCATGATCGTCGAACAGGCCGGCGGCCGCGCCGTCGCGGGACTCGAGCAACGGATACTCGAGATTCAACCGACCGCAATTCATCAACGCACCGCGGTGATTTTAGGCGCCGCCGATCAGGTGCAAGCGGTGCTCGAGCAGATGAAGCCGTAGCCTCGCAGCGGCGCTCGTCAGCCGTTCTGGCCCGGCGCAAACCATTCGGCCTTGACGGAACGAAATTCCGGCAGTGCTTCACAGCGTTCGGCGAGCGCGGCGAGCGCGGGATAGGCAACTTCGGCGCGGTTGATGGCCAGCGCGTCCGCCAGGAACGTATACACGCAGGTGGCGGTAACGTCCGCCTGCGTCATGCGATTGCCGATCAGCCAATCTCCGGTCCGGGCCTGGCACAGGCGGTTGAGCTCGGCCAGCGCCGCGTGCATTTGCGTGTGACAGCGCTCCATCCACGGACGGTAGCGCTTCTCCGGCGGGCGAAACGCGGTCTCGTAAATTTGCGTCACACCCTTGTCGGCGCCGCCGGTGGCAACCGCCAGGATCCGCAGCACATCGCGCCGGTCCTTGCCCGTCGCCGGAATCAGCGCGCGTCCGGGTCCGGCACACTCGTCCAGAAAGTCCAATATCGCGGCCGACTCGATCAGCGCCTCGCCGTCGGGCCGCACCAAGGTCGGCACGCGGCCCAGGGGATTGAATTGGCGGATCAATTCGAAGTCCTTGCCGACGGACCAATTGCGATGCTCGAACACCATGCCGAGCAAATTCATGCTGACGGCGACGCGGCGCACGAAGGGCGAATCGAACATGCCGATGAGAATCAATGCCCCCCCTTGACCCGAAGGCCGGCCGCGGCGAGCGCCTGCGCGAGCTCGGCCTCGATGCGCGCCGCTGCGGAACGCTCGATGTATTGCAAATGCAAGGTCGGGCCCGTGAGCACTTCGATGCCGCGCTTCAAAACGCTGCCGGCAGCGCGAATTCCCGCCTTGTGCTGATCGAAGCGCTGCGCGGGACTGTACTTGCTCATGCCGACGTACACGCCATATGCCCCATCACGGTCCTGATAGTCGAGAAGCACCAAGTAAATATTCGACCGCCCCGTTTCATTGGAGCGAAACCCGAGCGCGACGTCGTACGCGATGGGCAGCCACTCGATGTAACGCATCGGCAGCCACTCGGGGACGGACGTCGCGGCGCGCGCCCACAGCTTTTCCAGCGCTCTTTCGATGTTAATGGACATTTCACCGCGCATCCACAGCTCGTGCACGCAGTGGGCGCCGAGCAGGCCATCCGCCTGCAACAAGGCACGCTCAAGACGACTCGCAAGCGCGCCGTCGGTCAAACCCTGAAGCGGGCGACTACCGGGCGGAACGTTGGGATCCTCGGGCACCAATGCCAAACACCGTCACCTGTTTCGATCCTCCGTCGACGAGACAGATCGTAGTCACCGGCAGGTCATGCAGCAAGGGCGATCGCGCGGATCACAGGGAGAAGCCGTCGCGGCCACGCCCTCGGCCAGGGGGTGAAGATTGAGTCTGGTCGGCACCCTCGATTTGGTTGTGGTTGTGGTTGTGGTTGTCGTTGTGGTTCTGGCTCTGCCGCAGCCGCAGCCAATTCTCGCGGGCTTCGCGCCTGATGTCCTCGAGGCTCTGCGGCCTGGCGAGCGCGTTCGCCGCCGCTTGAGAGTTTTCGCGGACGGCCGCCCGCTCCAGGCGCTCCTCGACCCGGGCTTGATGTTCCGCACGCATGCGCTCCGCCACGAAGCTCCGGTAACCCTGTCTTTCGATCTCGAACGCGGCGCGCGGAATATACGGCCGCGGTTCGCGGTCGATTCCCTGCGCCGCGAGACTCCGATGATCGACGCGGGCATCGACCTGAGCCTCGCGCAAGGCTTCGTTGGTCACGGTTGCCCACCTTTCCCGCGCATGCAGGAGCTCATGGATGCCCGGTGGAAGGCCGAGCTTCATCCGGTCACGCCCGGCGAGTTCCAGCGTCGTCTTGGCGCCGAAACCCGCGCGCTGCACCTCGCGGGTCGTCGCCAACAGGTGCGCATGGAAATTGCGCGGATCGCTGCCCGGAAAATCACGCGGCGCGTGGATGGTCAGGTCGAGCGCATAACCATATCGGTCCGAGAGCTCTTGCGAGAATCCTCGCGCGAGTCCGAGCCGCTGCGGTGGCGAGAGTTCCACCGGAAGGGCGACGAGATATTCGCGGGCGACCCGGGCGTTGCTGCGTGACTCCGCGCGTTCCGCCGTATTCCACAGGTTGGCCCGATCCTTCGCCCAGGCCATTTCATCGTCCTTGAACCGGCTCGGCAGCACGATCTCTTTGTGCATGACGTCGAGGCGCCCGGTATGGTCATAAATCCTGCCTGTGCGCTCATCGCGGATGCGTTCGCCCGCCCGGTAGGCGGCCGCGCTGGCAGCGCTGCTGCCGCCCGAGCGGCCAAATGTCTTTATGTGCAGAAAATAAACCGCCATGCCGCTTCAGCTCCGGCGAACGAGGTCGAAGAACTCGGGTTCGAACGAATAGCCGGCGGCGGCCGCGGCGAAAGGTTTTTCTATGTGGAGCAGGTCGATGCGCGCCGCCGCTGTTTCGCCCGCCAGGCAGAACGCGCTGTCGGGCTCGCAGTGCAGGTCGTGATCATCCAGCAGCGTTCCGCAGAATTCGCAGTGATTCGCCCAGTAGGCATTCAACGTTGCGACGCTGTAGCCCGGATGAAAGCAACTCGAAATCTCCCGCAGCTGTTCGCGAACTTCCTCCGGCAGATGCTCCACATAGAACAGAAGGGCACTCGCGCTCGAGCGCTGCCATTCTTGAAATGCGCGCTCACCGCCGGCGGCGGCGTCTGCGTCTATGTCGGCGTCTGCGCTGTCCTCGAGCACTTCATGGCCGTCCGGCAAGGCGAGCGCCAACAGCCGGGTCGAGGTGCCGCAGTGCCAACAGCGGGCCGTGGTGCTGGCCACAAAATAGGTGTCCGCCCGCACATTGGCGTCCGGTACGGTCGGCCGGTCGGGCACGGGGGTCTCACACATGGCGGTCTTTGAATGCAATCTTCAACCACTGCGCCGAGGACGCGCACTTCAGGTAGCCGCATAGATCGGGCAATTGCTCGAGTTCCGAGGGCATGACGGCGGGTTCAGTCGCGTATTGCTCGCTGACGTTGTGCGAGCGGCGTGCGCTGCGCATGGACCACCCTCCCTCCCGGTCCCGGCCGCGAGACACCTGGCGTCTGCGGATTTCTCGATCGCCTATCAGTCGCGAGGCGAATTGCGACGTGCCGCCGTTTTCGCTGCCGGAGCAGCGCAGGATGAGCGTGTTCCCGCAGTTTTCGACGATGGTTTGTGCTTCGCTCGCGCCGTACGTGCAGGACACCTGCGCTATGGATTGAAAGCCAAGAACACAGCGGCCGCCGAATTTGCGCAGCCGCGCCAGCGCGTCCTTGAGTCCGTCGATCCGGCCGATGGCATCGAGTTCGTCGACCACGAACCAAAGCCGTTGATCGCGCTCTTCCGGCTGGCTCATGGCTTCGAATATTGCGAGCCGCATCCAGGTCGCGATCATCGAGCGAAGCGCCGCGATCTGGCCGGCCTTGTAGGGGATGAACAATACCCCGGGTCGGGTCGGCGTTCGCACCCAGGCGCGCACCGAGAACGGCGCGGCGCGCTGCGCTTGAATGTACTCGTACGCCGCCACGGCCGAGACCGCCACCGACCGGATCGAGCCGAACATGCGCGCGTTATCGGGCTCGAGGAAAGGCTGCGCCGGCGTGCCCGCCAGCACCGGGCGCAGCTCCTCGGTCGATGCGGTGGTGACCAATCGCCAAAGATTGGCGGGATCGCGCCAACCGCAGGCGAGCGCGCGGCGCACCAGCGCGATCAGAAAGGTCCGGCCGTAGCCCCGCCATTCATTCGCCGACGGATCGTCGCCGGCGGGTATCAGGCCGGCGGCGAGTTGCTCGACGTCGTAGCTGTTTTGAATCTCGGCGAAGAGATCCCACTTCACGGAATCCGTCTCGAATGGATTCAACACGATGTCGCCTCGGTAGCGCCGATAGAATCGCGAGCAATAGCCGGCGTCGGGGTCGGCGAAAATGACCCGGTCGCCGCGCTCGATGGCCGCCCCGAGCAGTTCGCGGATGGCAGTCGACTTGCCCGTTCCGGTGGTGCCAAGAAGCTTGAAGTGCTTGGTTTCGTCCGCGGACGCGATGGCGACTCCCCCAAGAGTCAAGCCATCGGCGCGCGATTGCCGACGGGCACGCCGCTGCGCCGGCCGTCCGTCGATCAACACCACGCCGCGCCGGTGCGTATCCTGCGATTGCCCGCGCCGCAGCCTCGAGCAAGCGACCAGCACGAGCATGAGGGCGGCCGCGAGCAGGACCGCCGATGGGCACAAGGTTTCAATAACCCGCAACAACGTAGAAATCCGCCTTCTCGCCGTAGATCGGCGCCTTCCGGTCGATACGTACACAGAGCCGTGTCGACTCGCCGCAATGCCGCCACTCGAGCCGCCCGCCGCGCCGCTCCAGCGCCGCAATATTCGCCTCGAGCTCGTCGCGCCGGGCGCGCAACCCGGCGATCTGGGATTCAGACGGCACAACCCAGCCCAGGATCGCCGTTGGGACGGCTGTACAAAAAATTGCGATCGCAACACCCAGAAGGCCGATGCGGGTGTTTGCGCTGCGCTTGATCCGGCGCAGGCTGTCGGCGGCGCGCTTGCTCTCGGCCGTGAGCATCTGCAGCTCTTCGATGAGCGTGCGCCGTATTTCGTCGCGCACGACGCCGTCGAGCTCCTGGGTATGAGCCTTGAGCTGTTGCAGATGAGTTTCGGCGAGCTTTTGATGTGCCTGCGCGCTCTCCATCAGCAGGCCCATTTTCAGCGTGGCGTCGTCCATGACCGGAACGCGATCAATCACGTTCGGCTCCGTCCCGGCTTCGCAGCTCCTGATCAGCGCTGCGCCGGTGCTGTTGCCATGCATGCTTGGCCTCGAGCCGTACGCGCTGCCAGGTCGGATCCGAGGCGAATTTCAAGTATCCGGCGAGATCCGGAAGCTGCTCGACCTGCGAGGGCAGCACAGCGGGTTCGACACTGAGATGTTGGGCGTGGGTCACCGAGCCCACGAGTTCGGTGAGGCGTCGGCTCTTGGAGACCGCCGTGCGCACGACCTCGCGCTCGCCGATGAGTTGCGAGGCGAAGCGCGCCGTGCCACCGCCCTCGCTGGCCGAACAGCGCAGGATCAATGTGTTGCCGCAGTTCTCCACAATCGTATGTGCATCTCCCGGGCCGTAAGTGCTCGACACCTGCGCAATCGATTGAAAACCAAGTACGCAACGGCCGTCGAATTTGCGCAGCCGCGCCAGAGCGTCCTTCAAGCCATCGATTTGTCCCAGGGCGTCCAATTCATCGACGACGAACCATAGCCGGCTGTTTCGGCCGCACCGGCTCTGCGCCTTCTCCTGCACTTCCTCCTGTTCCATGGCCTCGAAAATCGCGAGACGCATCCACGCCGAAATGGTCGAGCGCAAAGCCGCTATCTGGCCGGCCTTGTAGGGAATGAACAGGACGCCCGGCCCCTGGTCGCGAACCCAGCTGCGGATCGAGAAGTCCGGCCCCTCCTGGCGTCCGATATACTCGAGTGCTCCCACCGCGGAACTCGTCACGGAGCGAATCGAGTCGAACATCCGACTGTTGTGCTCGTCCAGGAACGGTTGCGCCGGCGTCCCGCGCGTCAAACTTCGCAACTCCGAGGTCTCGGCCACCACCAAGAGCCGGTACAGCTCGTTCACGTCCGTGATGCCTGCCTCATGCGCCTGGCGGGTGACTGCCGTAAAGAATGTGCGGGCATAACCTCTCCAGCTGCGGTCCTGCCCGTCGTGATCCGGAATCAGCGACCGCGCCAGCTGTTCGACGTCGTAATTGCTGTTGATTTCCGCGAACAGATTCCACTTCACGGAGCGCTGATCGAAGGGATTGAGAATTACGTCGCCGCGTAGAGGCCGGTAAAATCGCCGCATGTATCCGCCGTCCGGGTCGGCGATCACGGCCCGGTCGCCGCGCGCCAGCGCCTGGGTCATGATCTCCCGGATCGCTGTGCTCTTGCCGGTGCCGGTGGTACCGATCAATTTGAAATGCTTGGTCTCGTCCTGTGCCGGAATGGACACGCCCGCCAGGGTGATTTCCGCCGCGCGCGCCCGGGACTTCGTGGCCGTGGCCGGCGCGTGGCTGCCCACCAGCGAACCGCGCAGGTGTGAATTGTCCTGCCCGGCCGGGTGCGCGAGCTTCCTGCCGCCGGCGTAGCCCAGCGCGGCACAGCAGCCCGCGCCAAATATCAGCTGCGTCAAACTGTCGCCGGCAATGCCCCAGTGAGCCAATACTGAACTCGAGAGTGCAATCCCGATACCCGCGACTGCCGTCAGGGGCACCGCAAACACGGGCGAGAGCACGAATTGATGGAGTCTTGCGCGGCCGCGCACCAATGCCGCGACCATGGGCACCTGCACCGCGGCATAGCCCAATGCGATTCCCGACCATCCCTGGATTGCGGCATCGATCATCGGTGTTTGCGCGCCGGGTCGAACCAGATCTCTTTGACGAACCGCTGGTGATGTTCGACCCCGAATTGGACGACCACATCGATCAAGAGGTACAGGAGGTTCTTGATGTCCTGGCGCGCAAGCCCGCGCCCGCCCGGGTTCTGCTTGACCAAGAGCACCATCTGCTCGAATGCCAGCTCCGCGCTGGTCGCATGCACGCTGGTGATGGAGCCGGGATGGCCGGAATTGACGTTACGCAGATAGTCGAAGGCTTCTTCCGCCCGCAGCTCCGCGAGCAGGATCCGGTCCGGTTTCATGCGCAGGCATGACTCCAGCAGCTGCTTCGGTGTCACGCGCGCGACGCCCTGATCGTCCTTCGAATAGTACAGGCGGACGTGATTGGGGTGACGGTCCAGCACCAGCTCGCTCGCGTCCTCGATGGTAATGAGCCGCTCCTCGCCCGGGATCTCGCGGATCAGTGCTTTGGTGCAGGTGGTCTTTCCGGAGCCGGTCGGCCCCGAGACCAGAATGTTCTTGCGGCTGCGCACCGCCAGGCGCATGAACGCCTCGTAGTCGCCCGCGGCCAGCAATCGCAGCAGCTCTTCCTCCGTGGCGTCGAGCTTGGGCGCCGAGCGCCGGGTCCGGCAGAAGATTCCGCGGTGCGCCAGCTCCTCGATGCTCCATACCTGCTCGGCGGGACGCCGGATCGCGATGGCCACGCAGCCCGGCGTGGTAGCCGGCGGAATGACGATCTGGACCCGTTCGCCGCTCGGCAGCGAGGCTGACAGCAAGGGCGATGTCGTATCGATGCGCTGCTGAGTCGAATTGGCGACCAACTTTGCGAGCCGGCTGCACCAATCGAAATCTGCGAACGGCAACGGCTCGCGATGCCAGCCTTCGCGGGTTTCGAGGAAGGCTTCGTTGGGCCGGTTGATGCAAAGTTCCATGACGTCGGCATTCGCGAGCAACGGACGCAGTGCGCGCAGGGTCAAGGCCAACGCGGACTCGCTTTCGCGTGCGCTAGCGGTCGGCAACGGATCGAAGCTCATAAACCGATCTGAAATCCAGGTCGCGCGCCACCAACACGGCAATGCGAT
>Ga0181537_10003171_pt1 | contig 14183 bp, 13 predicted proteins | sample PEATcosm2014_Bin_39_FD_119765 | JGI IMG/M metagenome (GOLD analysis project Ga0181537, IMG submission 119765) | Peatland microbial communities from MTU Mesocosm Facility, Houghton, MI, USA - PEATcosm2014_Bin23_10_metaG | ecosystem: Environmental > Terrestrial > Soil > Wetlands > Peat | place... | reverse complement strand
TGGATACCAGCAACTCAAACCAACCGCTGGCGATGGCTCCCCTGACGCCGGTGGCGGCTGGGCTGAACCTGCTCTCCACCTGTACCATCTGCTTTTTTGCGGGTGGGCCTGCAAACTTTGTCGTCGGGGACTTCAACGGGGATGGCATACCGGACATGGCCTCGCCGGATGGTGATGTCGCAGTTGGCCTGGGCAATGGGGACGGAACCTTCACGCCTGGAGTAGGGGGGACTATAACCCCCGGTTTTGGCTTCCAGGCTGGGATGGTGACGGGAGACTTCAATGGCGATGGCAAGTTGGACGTGGCGATCGCCAGCTATAACCTCGATGTCTATACCGACGCAACCTACCCGGGAACGGTGGCGGTTCTTTTGGGGGACGGAGGCGGGGGATTCGCGCAGGTTTTCACGAGTCCGGTTAACAACCCGGTTAACACTGACGAACCGGAACAACCGCTTGTAATTGTGACGGGCGACTTCAACGGCGACGGGAACCTCGATCTGGCCGTGGCGAATTCTGGCAGCAACACTTTAGCCATCTTGCTAGGCAATGGGGATGGCACATTTACAGTTGCGGCAAGTCCCCCGACGACGGGCAACGGCCCCTCAGCGATAGCCGTGGGGGATTTTAATGGGGACGGCAAGGCCGATCTGGCGGTGACCAACTCTGCAAGCAATACCGTGACGATCCTGTTGAGCAACGGAGATGGGACCTTCACGGCGGCGGCCAGCCCGGCCACCGGCAACAATCCTTTCTGTGTCGCGGTGGGAGACTTCAACGGGGACGGGATCCTGGATCTTGCTGTGGCGAATCAAGCCCCCAGCGACGTAACGATTCTGCTGGGCAAGGGAGACGGGACATTCACCGCAGGCTCAGGTCCGGCGATCACCGTATCCGGCGCAATCGCCGTGGGGGATTTCAATGGAGATGGGGTTGCGGATCTAGTGGTGGGCGGGAGCGTATTGCTGGGAAACGGAGATGGCACCTATACGCCGTCGGCCCAGCTGCCAGCTTCCTTTTACGGCTACCAGTGGGTGGTTGCGGCAGACTTCAACGTGGATGGCAGGACGGATATCGCCTTCTTGACGCCGAATGAAGATGATGGATATGTCACGATAGCGTTTTCGGAGTCACAGTCCGCGACGGCGACGGCGAACAATATTTCGGTCTCACCCGAGGGTTTAAACCTGCCAACCCACCTGGTCGAGACCAGCTATCCAGGCGATACAACGTATAACAGCAGCATCTCCAACACCACCGGGCTGGTGGGGCTGGCGCCATTCACGCTCAGCGGCTCGACGAACACGCAAATCAGCATACTGCCCGGCACGAGCGGCAGCGCGACCGTTACGGTTACGCCGGCAGCCGGCTTTACAGGAAATGTGGCGCTGAGCTGCAGCGTCACTACCGTCCCGGCAGTCACGACTCCATTGCCCACTTGCTCGATTGCTCCCTCGGTGACCCTTTCGGGCGCGACGGCGGCCACGGCGACGCTTACCATTACCGCGCCGACCCAAGTCACCGCGACGATGGGGTATTCGGTTACGGTGACAGGCGCCTCCGAAGGGGCCTCAGAGACCATCAGATACCAACAGGTGCTCGTTCCCTTCGGGGTCTTCACCATGACGGGCGCCGCCGTCACGGTCGAGGCAGGATCAACCGGCAACTCAACCATCACGATTACACCCAGCGCCAGCTTTACCGGAACCGTGGGGCTGCAGTGTACTGTTGCCTTCACGGGCAATGGCAATGAACCTTCGTGCTCAATTCCCTCATCCGTGGCGATCTCGGGGACGACAGCCCCGGTGACCGCGGCTCTCGCCATTTCCCCGGGTCTATCGACGCCCGTTGGAAACTATTCGGTGACGGTTATCGGCACCGCCATGAACGGCACCAACCAGGGCGCTCCCGTCAGCGTAACCGTCCCGGCTACGGTAACGGTGGGGCCGGACTTCACGCTATCGAGCACGCCCGTTACCATTGCGCCCGGCGGCACCGGGACCTCGACGCTGACGGTCACGCCGACCCTCGGTTATACCGGGAGCGTCACGCTGGAGTGTGTCCCGGACTATGTACCGGACCAACCAAATTGCACCTCTCCCGCGCCAGTGACGATCTCAGGGACAGCGCCGGTGAACGTGTCGATTCCCGTCACTATAGATGCGGCAGCGGCCCCCGGCAACTACATGGTGGAGGTTGACTCTCCGAGCCTGCCGGGGAGCTTGAAGCACGCACTTATCACTGTGACGGTGGCGGGGCCACCGCTGGTGCCGACCTATTCGCTGACAAACACGGCAGTGAGCATCGCCTCGCCTGGAGGAACCGGAACGTCGACCATCACGGTCACGCCCAGCGGCGGTTTCACCGGTACTGTGGCGCTTTCATGCACTGTCACCGGCCCGGCGGCCGCGATTGATCCGCCTACCTGCGCAGTTCCCGCGCAGGCAGCGGTCACAGGAACGGGGGCAGTGACGGCGATGCTGACCGTCTACACCACGGGTGTAACTACGTCCGCACCGACCGGGTACGTTGCAAAGGCCGAGAAACCGCTGAAGCGGATGTTCGCTATCGGGGGCAGCGCAGTGATGTCGGCGCTGTTGTTTTTCGGAATTCCGGGACGGCGCCGTCGATGGAAGACGTTTCTCTCCTTGCTGATCTTTGCCTTTATCGGCGGAGCTGTCATCGGGTGCGGCGGCACGGGGAAAATGGCGCCCGCCAATCCTGGTACCACCCTCGGCACCTACACCGTCACCGTGACCGGTACAAGCGGTGCAACCGTTCAGTCTACTGCGGTATCGGTCGGGGTGAACTGAGCGACACCAATTCAACATCGCGCTTACTCCCTGCTGGCAACTTCCGGTCTGTCACCCCGTCGGGAGTTGCTGGCCCTGTTGCCCGGATCATGCTAAACCGCCGAATCGACTACAAAACTCGGAAGGACGCCTCTCGAAAAACAGAGATTGTGGACAGACCGCTCGTTTTCGGGCGACTCAAAAGTTCTCGACCATCCAGGCATTATTGTCGCCCGGAGTTGGTATCTCTAAAATCCCGTGTCTCCCGTCGGGAGACTGAATGAAGAAGGTAAAACTTGAATCCCGTCGCCCTTCAATGACTACCTTCGCCTTCCCAGCCCCATCGAAGGAAAGAACCACGGGGGCGCCTGCCGGTGTAGTGCTCCTTATGAAGAGATTCGCGCCATCAGATGACCAGTCGATGTTAGACGCGGGCCAGTCGTTCAGGCTTACATCGTAAGCGGCACCCGTGTCCAGTGAGAGGAATCGGATTCGATGCGGATCGAGGACGAGCGCAAGCCGCGATCCATCCGGGGAAAGACTCCAGTGAAATCCTCCATTCGAGATTCTCGTAATCTCGCGCCCTGGACCCATCTGCGGATCGAACGAGGCAAGGATGTGATCGGATCCTGCGACCTTGCTGAAAATGCACAATTGCGACGGAGCCCGCGCACACTGGTAATTGGTGATTCCGTTATCGCGCAGAACCAACCGGGGAGGCCCTCCGGCTAAGGGTTTGGACATCAAGGATGCAGGTAATGAATGATCGCCTGGCTTCGATTCGACAAGATAAAGGACCTGCGAACCATCCGCGCTCAAACGCGGGAAGCGCATGCTGCGCCCTTCAACGAGGACCTCAGCGGTGCTCTGGTCGATATTCTGCTTGAAAAGTTTCCAGGTACCATTCCGATCGGAAACGAAAAGGACTGCTTTGCTGTCCGCAGTCCACGCCGTGGCCAGACTCTCGTTGGTGTCCAGGGTCAAGCGGCGAGGCGCCGTCCACCGGTGGTTGGCGGGGTCGGGTTCGGTGATAAACACCTGACGCGTTGTGTTCCCCCCTCGACACAACAAGCCGCTTCCCATCCGACGTGGCGCTCAAACTGCCAATCCATCCTTGACCCTCGGTCACCCGTCGCGGCAGGGCGGCGGCCCTCCCTGTGCGCTCGTCAATCGAGATCGAGTCAACGCCCACATCTTCGCGTTCGCTCGTCGGATTGTTAAGGTAGGCGAAGAGGATACGCCCATCCGCAGTCCACGACAGGGCCGACCGAAGCTGAGAATCATCGTTCAACAGAACCTGTAAATCGCCGCCATTCGCATCGCGAGATAGGAGCGAGTCGGCATACAACTGGGGATCAGCCTGGGTAGTTGCCAAACGAGCCTCGACGTACACAGGACGTGTACCATGCGGGGACCAAGCGGCGTGTTGAATCCAGCCATCTAGCAGGTTAGGCCGGTCCGGTTTCCTTGCCAAGGCTACTCTTCGTGAGTTTGCACCATCGGAGTCCATGGCCCAGAGTTCGCTTCCGAATTTAGGTCCGGGCAAATAGGCGATCCGGGATCCATCCGGGGAGACCGATCCCTCTGCGGCATCATCGATGAGCTTTTCCGGATTGCCGCCCAAGAGGGAGAGTTTCCAGAGACTGTATGTTCTGGACGGATCTTCTCTACGTGACACCAAGAGATGGGTACCGTCGGGGAACCAGTCATCAGGCCAACAATCGAAGCCCTTCGGCAGGTCCCAAGCGCGGGATTCGCCGTTCGCGATCTGCCGCAGATAAAGCCCCAGGTTGTCACGAAAGGCGAGATACCTGCCATCGCGCGATACGATGGCATTTTCAACGGGCGCTTCTGGCGGATTTGAGGTAATTCGCTCTTCGGTAGCCAGGTGTGAAACGAAGGCTACGTGTACATCGCGTGCGCTAACGGCCTGGCGTTTCAACAACGCCGCTGCGATGATTCCTACCGCTAAAATACACAATCCAGCGAGGAACAACCCAGCTAGCCGCATGCGGCCAGAGCCGGATCGTCCCCTGAGCTGCTCCACTTCCCTGGGGAGATCATTGGCATCAATCTCCAGCGGATGATGAGTTTCTTCCGTAGCGAACCCTTTTACGTCTTCCTCAATAGCCAACACATCGCACAGAAATCGGTAGCCTACCGTGGGCACAGTTGCGATAAATCGTGGCTTACGGCTGTCATCTCCAAGCAGCCTGCGCAATGTTGCGATGCTACGAGTGAGCGAGTTGTCCGACACTACGCAGTCATTCCATACCACGTTCAGGATCTCGTCTTCCGTAACGAGTCTCCTGGGGTTTCGCAACAGAAACAAAAGCACGCGGAACGCCTTTGGTTCCACTTGCAGGGCTTTTCCACTCTTGACCAGCAGGAACTCGCGCTCCCTGACCTCGGTGTCTTCGAATTTGAAAACAGAGAACTTATGATCCGTCACGAATCCGTCACTCGCCTTTCAGAAAATCGTCAGACTTGCGTCATTACCCCGCGATGGCACAGGGCGACATTGCATTCAGCCAACACGGCTGAGGTGATTTTCAATGTCGCTCGTCAAACGTTTTGCCGCCGCGAGTCTTGCCACCGTGGCTCTTTCCGCGCTCCATGCTGAACCACCTTGCCCGGGGAACATCGCAAGTCTAGTCTTGCGTCGCATTCAGGACGTTTCCAGCGCAAATGTGCGCTGGGCGGAGATTAGGGATTGTTTGGAGGAAATCCGACGCATTCCTGGTCCAGGTTGCTTATAGGAAACTTCTGAGAAACTGAATTCGCCCACCCGTTCGTTCAATAAGGTTCATGAATCGTTCGACCCAAAGGGAATCGCGCTAGAATTTGGGGCGCTGTTTTGGAAAAACAACAGTAAACCCTGTCCCGTTGACACTTGATCGCGTAATTTGCGCAATGCGGCCTTGGCGCCAATAGCGAGCAGTTGTCTGAGACATCACATGTGGGCCCGTTTGCGGTGACGGCTGCTCCAGCGTTTTATTTGAAGAGCCGTTCACGACTGGACGTTCAATTGGCTGAGAATGAAGGCCGGCCTACAGTCCGTTCAGATTTCGGCCGATGGATCATGCATCCCAAACGAAAGGAGGAAACTGGGATACGCGGGCGTAGTCGTGTATCCGGATGACCCGACCGAACACCAAGTCTTGTTCCAGGGCTTTTGAGAAAGCACGATCAGTCGGATTGAAATTTCATGTGCATTGCCGCAATGGAGTTGGTGAAACACCGCAGTCAATATCTCAGTGTTGCCACGGCTCAGGCATACGCGTTGCCGTAGCGGGAATCGGAGTTGGGCTCATCGCCGGAATAGCCCTGGGGAAGGCAATGTCCAGCCTAGTTTGTGATGTCTCCGTCCGAGACACCGCGATCGTTGGTATTGCTACGGCATTGTTGCTGATGGTCGTCCTGGCAGCGTGCATTTTTCCGAGATTGCCCGCGGCCTGGCCGGATCAGATTGTGGCGCTGCGCCCCGCATGATCTCCTGGCTGTGAGAAAAATTACGGCGAAGTTCGAAGCTTTGCGGGTATCGGGCCTCGCGCTTTAGAAGAACAGTTCCGGCCTCAACATATTCACTGAAGGCCATCTATGATTGGCACCGTTGGCCACGAAAGCTTGGGGCGTGCGAGGAGCGCGCCCCTTTTGGGATTCTTACGGTTTCGAGGCAAGAATATCGAGCATCTGGATCTCGGGTGGCTCTGCGAATAGCTCTTCTGCTTTCGCGAACAAGAGCTCGGCAATCTGACCATTGAGGTGGGCATCTCGACTTTCTAGATTTGGAAATGTATCGAAGATACCGTACAGCGAGCGATCAAACCTAACTGCATACCAGGTTGTGGTTCCAATCTCCCGGAGCACGAGTGCTCGAGCTGAGACAAGAAACTCTTCAACGGCGGCCTCTTTTCCAGGGCGTGCGCGCAACTGCGCCAACAATGCGAACTGATCCATCTGAGTGTTCTCCTTTTACAGTAAGATGGCTGTGCGTTTGATTTGTTACAAGAACTCTTGAGGGGAAAATGACCCATTGCTAAGAATGAGTCCTTACGGCTCTCGGTTGCGCAATCACGGCAATGCGCCAAGAATAATTTCCTGGCTACGTGCAAAATAACGGCAAGTCGGGAAGCTCTGCGGGTTTTGGGCCTGGCCCGCAACCCGCAGCCTTGCCCTACAGAGCGGCGATGCCGTTGAATCCAGCAGCTGCCGGCAATCCCGGGATCTGGGTTACTTCTTCCACGGTGCCGTTCGGCTGGATGGCAAAGACCCCGACCGTACCTACCTCGCCGTTCAGCGAGTACAGGAACTTCCCGTCTCCGCTGATCGCGATATCCAGGTTTGTGCTGTTGTCGGGATTCGACCCGACAATCGTGCCCGCGATCGGCGTTAGCGTGCCGGCGGCTCCGATCGTGAAGCCGGAGATGTTCGACGACCCCGCGTTGGATACATAGACGTGCGTCCCGTCCGGAGTAATCGCGTTCCAGCAGTTCGCCGCGCCGTCTGTTGGCACGCTCTGGCTTACTGCCGCCAACGATCCGTTGGCCAGCACGGTATACGAAGAGACTGCCGATCCGGCTGGTGCGCTTGCTGGTCCGGTTTCCGAAACGATCAGCTTGCCGTCCGGCGCGAAGCGCGCGGAAAACGCACCCGCACCCGGGCTGGAATTGACGACCGCCGCCATCAGCGTTCCATCCGGGTTCACGTGAAACGTATCGATGTTGTTCGCAATCCGCTCCACCACCGCCAAGGTCTGTCCGTTAGGACTCACCGAAATTGACGCGCCGCCGGTAGCGTTGGCCGAAAGAAACGCGGTTGCGTTGGCGATCGGGTGAAGCCGTCCGCTGCCACCGAGCCGGAATGCCGCCACGTTCCCAGCGCCGCCCGAATTGAGTACATAGACCGTGTCGCCCCACTGCGCAATAGATACCGGCTGGCTGCCTCCGGAAGGCTCCAGGTCGATCGCAAGCAGGCTGCTGCCCACCACGCGGAAAACGGTGATGTCGCCGCTGCCAGCATTCGCTGCAAACAGCAGCGTGTGATCGGCGCTCAGAGTCAGGGATCCTTGTGCCTCCAGAGGATCATTCACACCGCCACTGCCGCGGCCGAACGTATCAAAACGGTTCTGCTCGAAATAGCTCCCATTGTTCTTGCGCTCGAAAGCAATCACTTGATTCTTCTCAGCGTTGTTGGACATCACGAACACAGTCTCTTGTCCCCACGCCGGTGCGACAGCCGCAACCACGGGAACAACTACAGTCAAGGCGATCATCGTCGTTAGTAGACGACGCTGAAGATTCACCATATACAACTCCTTCTCAGATGTGATTTGCGACGCCGTGCGGATTCCAAATGAATCCTTTGAGGCGCGCGACCATTGGAGCGGAGAGCAAGCTGAAGGTTACATGGAAAGAGTCCGCTAACCAATCAACTGCAGGTCGTTTTTCGCCGTGACATTTCCGTGACATGTCTTCGCCCGGAATATGCAAGAATATGTGAAGTACCGAGATTCACTCCCCTTGCAATCTCCAAGGAGCCGCTTGTTTATGAGTTCTGTTTCTTCGCAGCGTGCTTCTGCTATCGGTACCATTGCCTCTCATCCAAAGAATCGCGTGCGCGCACACCTCTGGGTCAGCTGGTCGAGCCTGTTCTTCGCTTTTCTGCAGAGCGTCTGTACCTTTCTGATGGCGGTAGCAGGGTTGCGCCTTATCATTGGCGTCAGCTCGCTCGCTCTCTCGGCAGAAGTGATCGCAGTCCTTGATCGTCTTCATGCAGGTTGGTTGCGCATACCGATGATCAGCTTTGCCTTCATCGGTGCGACCTTGAACCTTATCGCCATCCTGCAGATCTGGCGTTTGCGCGCACGCCCCGCATCGCAATGGCGCCAGGCGCCGCTTGCAACGGGCAAACTGCGTATGGAACGCTGGCAGCTCGCCTTATCTCTGATCACCTTCGTCCTGATCGCCGTCGAAGAAGGCCTCCATCTCCGGCTCTTCCACCACCTCTGACCTCCTTGGCAGGACGCATTACCGTCCCACGCAGCAAATAAATCGGGCGCCACACGTCTGTAACTTCCGCTGCGCTCGGTCCTCTAATCCTCAGACAGAATGCAATGCTCCCCCTTCTATCCGCCGAGAACTCGCGATTGGCCCCTTGTGCCACGGGTGACCACTTACCGATGAGCCAATCTCCCGATCGGAATGCGGAGGCGCATGTCATCGCTGCCATCCTCGCCGGCAAAACGCATCTCTTCCATGACCTCATCCGCCCCTACGAGCGCACCGTCTTCTCGATGGTCATGGCGCTTCTGCGCAATCCGCAGGACGCGGAGGACGTTGTGCAGGAAGCCCTTCTGAAGGCTCTCCGAAACCTGCATGCGTATCGCGCGGAGGCGAGGTTCAGCACCTGGCTCGTCAGCATCGCCCTCAACGAAGCCCGCTCTTGGCTGCGCCGCCAACGCGCAATTGAATCTCTGGATTCCTCTGACGAGACCGTCCACATCGCGCCGGAACTGCTCAGTGACTGGCGCGAAGTGCCCTCAGAAGCCCTGGAGCGCCTCGAGGTCCGCAAGCTGTTGCGGGACGCCGTCACTGAATTGCCCATGATCTATCGCGAAGTTTTCCTGCTGCGCGAGTTCCAAGAGCTGACCATCAGTGAGTCGGCTCAGGCGCTGAGCATCAGCACCGCGTCTGTTAAAGTGCGCTTACATCGCGCTCGGATCATGCTGCAGAGGCGCCTGGCACCGCAACTCCGGCCCTTGGCCCCGAAACGGAGGAGATTCCCGTGGTGATCGACTGCAAACACGTCTGGGATCGCATCTCCGATTTTCTCGACGACACCCTGTCGTCCGAAACGCGAAAACTCGTGCAGAAGCATCTCGAGCACTGCGAGGTTTGCTCCGCCATCCTCGACTCCACTCGGAACATCCTCATCCTCACCGCCGATGAGCGCGTCTTCGAGCTGCCTGTCGGCTATAGCGAACGCCTGCACGCACGGCTCGAGGAAGAGATCCGGCCCTACAGGAACTGAAAAGCATTCGGTTGGTTCTTAACCCCTGCAAGGTGAAAATTCCTGAAAGTCTTCCGCTTAGAGTTGGCTGCCGAAGAAGCTCTGTCACGGGCGTCGCATCGAGTAAAGCGACCCGGCCGAGGCGGTTTTCAGCTCCGAAGGATAATTCTGAAATCTTAAGAGTTGCATCGCAGTGTGCCAAAGAAATGCAGGATTATTGCGAACATAACGCTTCCACAATCTCTTTGGGTCTTGCATCAGGCGATGGAGCCACTGAAACCCCGCGCGTTTGATCCATGGCGAGCAGTCGCGAATGGCTCCAGTGTGAAAATCGAAAGCCGCTCCAACCCCGAACATGAGCGGCACCTGAAGATAATCGACGTACCGCGCCATAAACTGCTCCTGCTTTGGAGTACTCAGACCAACCCAGATAATATCTGGCCTGGACTCCCGCACTCGATCCAGAACATCGCTTTCTTCATCCGGAGTCAGTCTTCGGAATGGAGGCGTATAGGTCCCGACCACCTGGAGCCCCGGCATCTTTCTTTTGAGCGTATCGCCAAGAAGTTCGGCCACGCCGGGCTTGCCACCGTAGAGAAAATTGCGATAGCCCCGCTCAACCGACAATCGACACATCGCCAACATCAGGTCCGGCCCAAAGACTCGATCCATGTTTCGAAAACCCTGAAGATGGCCAACCCAGGACAAAGGCATTCCGTCCGCAACGTTCATCAACGCGTGATTCAGGGATTGGCGGACCTCGGGATCTCTATGAGCCTCCATGACTCCATGTACTCCAGTTGCGCAAATGTAACCGTGGCCCCTTGACGATTTGATCCACTGATCGGATAGATCGACTGCAGACCTCAAATCGATCGCAGATACTCGTACGCCAAGCAAATTGGCGCACGGAAGCGAAAAATCAGAACTCGTCATTGAACAAACCTCCATCCCAGCAGCGATTCCATTGCACAAGTGAAGACTTCTGATTGTTGACGGGCATATATGGGAGGACTCCTGGTCACGCATCTCGCCGAATTGCAAAGATCAACGTGTGAATCAGAATGGCAAGATCCATAAAGAATCCGCGGTTGCGAATGTAGTAAAGGTCGTACTGGATATTTTCGTGAATCGGGAAAGCCCTATCTGCGCTTAGCTGCCATAGCCCGGTAATCCCAGGAACCAACTGCAGACGCTGCCGGTGTTCGTTCGTGTAGTCCTGCACAATGAAGGGCATCTCCGGTCTTGGTCCTACAAGAGACATGTTTCCAAGGAAGACGTTCATCAACTGAGGGAGTTCATCGAGACTCGTCTTCCTGATGAACCTTCCGATTCTCGTAATTCGAAAATCGCGCGAAGTGGCTGGAGAGAAGTCGTACCTTGGCGCATCTGGGAACATCGAGCGGAATTTATAGATTTTGAAGAGTTCTCCGTTGCGACCTACTCTCTTCTGGATGAAAAGCGCTGGACCAGGCGAATCGAGCTTGATGAGGATTGCAATCAGCAAGAGCAGAGGAGAAATCAAAACAAGCAGAAAGGTGGACACAATCAGATCGGCCGCTCGCTTGGCCATGGCGTAATGCCAGGTGAGGAGCGGCTCAACCTTGGAAGTAATCGAAAAACCGTCAAGGTCGATCGACTTTGTCCAGCGTTGCTCCTGCACCTCCAGGCCGGAAAGAAAGGCAATCCGGACTCCAGCCTGCTTTGCCGCATAGACAGCCTTTGCCTGTCTATCCGGGGACAGATTCGGAAGCGCCACGATGAGAACGCTGCATCGAGACGACTTCAGCGTTTCTGGGGTGATGGGCCCTCGATGAACTGGAACTGAACGGCGCCGCCCATAGCCCATTTCAGGGATCGCATCGCCAATGATGGCCGGATGATCGTCGATCACCCCCACCGGAAGGATGCCAAGCCTGAGGGATTGAAAGAGAGCGGAGACAATACGCTTCGCCGCGTCTCCAGCTCCGTAAACGATCGCTCGATCGATGCCGATGCCCATCAGATGCAATGAGCGAACAATTGAGAAGAACATCAGCTTTTGCAGAATCACCAGAACAGGAATTACGATCAAAGCGATGAGAATGGCGGTGTAGGAGATTCTCAGATCCAGGAAAAGCCGGAAGGCGAGAAGCAGGAGCACGGACAAAACTGGAATCCGGAGTGCGCGCTCCGTCTCGTGAATGTGAAGCAGGCTGCCGCCTCCGCGATAGGCTCCGTTCCATTGAAGAAACATTACTGAACATAAGCCGACCAATGTGCTCGCCGCAACCGCCTCGCGCAACGGATACATAGCCTGACTGGCAGCATGCACCGAACAATCGAGAGCGTAGGACACTAACATCCCCGCGGAGCAAGTCAGAAAGTCTGCCGCACTCTCCGCACCGGCAAGGACTCTGCGGAACAGTTGAGCAGGGTCTGTACGGACTTGTCCTTCGTGCGACGCGACGCTTGCTTTCGCATAGAGGTGCGGCGTTGCGGATTCAGATGCGCTCATGCTCACCCTCCTCTCGCTGCGACGGCAACTGGCCTTTCATCCTTTTCATAAAGGCCGCCTTCCTGAAGCGACCGGGCTGGCCGGCACGGATAATCCAGCAATCCGCAAGGGAGCCTCAGACGTCATGAGCTTGCGATAGAGAGCTACGTATTGCGGGCCAAGAACCGGAGCCGAGAACTGCGGTAGAGGCCTTGGAGAACCATTCGGCTCCCTGAGAGTTGCAACAATTGCCTCTGCAAGCGTTTCCTCTGTGTTCCTCTCCAACGACACGAAGCGACATTGTTCATCCCCGACTTCCCGATATGCGGGGATATCCGAACAGACAACCCGACAGCCGGCAAGCAGCGCTTCGGCGATGGGCAGACCGAAGCCTTCAATTGTTGACGGAGAGATAACGGCTTGGCATTGCCGGTAGCACCACTGCAGCTCAGACTCAGATACGCCTTCGAGAAAGCTCACGCCGGCGTCGAGTCCGAGCACTGATACAAGGCGGTGTATATTGCGCGTCTCCGGTCCTGTGATCCCGACGATGACCAGCTTCATGTCCTTTCCGACCTGGCCCATCCGCAACATGCGGTGGAATGCCCGGATGAGCAGAGGGAGGTTCTTGTTGCGGCGGTGCTGTGCGACACAGAGAAGAAATTGATCATTCTTCCAGCTTGGTATAGGCGGATGCGGATTCAGGAAGGGCTGAGCCTCGACGCAGTTATAGAGCCGCACCGCCTTCTTCCATACGGTAACCGGTACATATTTTTTCAAACTGTGAAGGGTTGCTTGCGAAACGCATGCGATCGAATCAACGTTACGCAGGCACTGTTGAAGGACCGCGCGGTTGAACATGAACTTCGGAAAGCCGAAATTCATAGGTATCTGATACGGATATAGATCATGGAGCGTCACCAGTGTTGGGCAGTGAAACGCTCCCGCATCGACGGGCATGGGAAACGACAAATGAACCAAGTCGGCTTGCAGGTCCGTCGCGAGTTTTGGAAGCCTACGGTAGTACCAGAGATTCCTGCCCACAGAACTGCGGTCCATATCCGCGACGTGAACCATCATCCGTGCATCCTGCAAGAGCCCCCCGGACTCAACCATACCCAGCTGCCATGGGGCGATGACGAAATGTACAGAAGAGATCTCCTGCTCAGGCAGGAGGCATTGCGCGACATTCAGGGCATGACGCTGCAATCCGGACATATTGGTGGCGAATGAGGCTGCGGCAATAAGGATCTTCATGGCTTTGCCCCCATTTGAACCTGGGACACTTTCGACAGAGCCGAAACGCCGTTCCTCTCTCTTGTCCCAACCAGCCTCCAAAGCAGCGGCAGATAGACCAGCAACGCTACCGAGCCGTAGCAGAGTCGTGACAGCGCGAGTCCCTGCAGCCCCATGTGGCGTAACAGTTCGATCATCAGCAATAACATGGCTGCTCTGGATCCAAGACTGATGACAGCGACGGTCCGGAAAAGTCCTAGTGCCTGCATCGCATATGTTCCGGTGACGCTAAGCCCCATGAAGGCTGATCCAAGAACGATCGGAACCATGATCTTTGCCGCGCTCGCTGCTACCACGGGTCCGGCCCAGAGGCGAATAAGGCGCGGCCCTTCGAAAAGCAACAGGCCCGCACCGCAAATTACCAACGCCAGGTTGCAAGCGAATGCCTTTAGCAACGTTCGCTTCAATGCGCTGATTGACAGCGTGCTGGCACGCCCGGAGAGATAGGGAAATAGAAAACTAAGCGCGGATGCCGTGAGGCCGAAGATGGGATGTGCGAACTGCACGCACAAGGAATACGGGGCAACTGCCAGCGCACCAAGTGTGACTCCGAGAACAATTCGATCCAGCTGCCCGAAGATCACCCCGCCGACAGCCTGCAGCCAGAC
>Ga0181537_10003170_pt1 | contig 14185 bp, 14 predicted proteins | sample PEATcosm2014_Bin_39_FD_119765 | JGI IMG/M metagenome (GOLD analysis project Ga0181537, IMG submission 119765) | Peatland microbial communities from MTU Mesocosm Facility, Houghton, MI, USA - PEATcosm2014_Bin23_10_metaG | ecosystem: Environmental > Terrestrial > Soil > Wetlands > Peat | place... | reverse complement strand
TTGGTATGCACAGAAGTGTAGCCTGACGGCCGGAGCCGTGCAAAACTCGCGCCCTGGGCTGCGGAGACGACCTTGCGTATTTTCCAGGTTGACGCATTTACGGCTACGCGCTTCACGGGCAATCCGGCGACCGTGGTGCTCGATGCAGACGGACAAGGCGATGCCGTTCTGCTCGCCATTGCGCGCGAATTCGCGCATGCGGAAATTGCCTTCGTGCTCGCGGCGGGCGCTGCCGATCACGACGTTCGGCTGCGCTTCTTCAACGCACGCAAAGAGGCGCCCTTCGTCGGCCACGCGACGCTGGCCGCCCACGCCGTGCTGATGGCCTTGGGCAGGCGCAAGCCGGGCGTCTGCCGCCAGCTCTCGGGAACAGGCATCATCGAGGTCACCGCCCATGCCGAGCAGCGGGCACGCGGCGCCGGATCCTTTATCGAGTTCCGCCAGAGCGTTCCGGATTTGGATGCCCCGCTGCCGTTCAAGACCACGCTGCATGTCGCCGAGGCATTGCGCCTGCCGGCGACCCAGCTGCACGAAATCATGCCGGCGCGGGTGGCGCGCAAAGGCAGTAACCGCCTTCTCGTGCCCATCGCCGACGCACGTCAACTCGACGTCCTCGCGCCCAATCACGAGACCCTGCTGACGCTCGGCCACGAATTGGGCGTCGAGGGCTTCTTCGTGTTCGCCTTCAATCGAAGTCCCGATGAGCTGGCGACGGAGTCGCGCATGTTTTGTCCGGCGCTCGGCATCCCGGAGGACCCGGTCAGCGGCAATGCACACGCCATGCTCGCGGCCTATCTTTGGGATCTCGGCCAATTCGGCAAGCATGCGGCGAGCTTTGTCGGCCGCCAGGGCCAGCAGATGCATCGCCCCGGACAAGTGATCGTGCGGCTCGAAGTCGATCAGGGCCGCCTGCTGGCGGCCCACATCGGCGGCAACTCGGTGATCGTCAGCGAAGGCACGCTGGCGCTATGACACGGCCGCCTAAGCCGACGGTGAGCCGCCCGCCCCGGCAGCCGCCGGCAGGTCGAGTTTGAGCGATGCCGCTGTCGCATCCACCTTCGCCTTCACGTCTTTCGCGGTGCTCACCGCCTCGTCCAAATTGCCGGATGCAAAGGCCGCCTGCGCCTTCGACCAGAGCGCGGTTGCATCGGCGAGGCCTGCTTTCGCAGCATCCAGATCGACGCCCGCGGCGGGCTTTTTGGCGCTCTTTTTGCTCAGCGCATCGATACGGCTTTGGATCGCCGTGACATCGCCGGGCACCGAGCCGGCGAACCCGGTCCATTGATCATTGAGCGCCTTCAAGACCTCGTCCTTCTTGGCGGCGGCGGCCGTCGCGAGGCCCTGCGCGGCCGTAAGCACGCCCGGTGCCATGGTGACGACGGTGGCGTAATCTTGTTTGTCGAACGATGCCTTCAAGGAGCCGAGCCTGCTTTGCACGTCGGCCAGCTGATCGGGGACATATTTCGCGGCTTCGCTCGAGGCGGCGGCGACTGTCGCTTCGATATCGCCCAGCAGTTTTTGCGCGGGTTCTTTTTGGCCGGCGCACGCCGCCAGAACGATGACCGCCGCGGAAATCACGGCGTAACGATGAGCTCGTTGTATGAATTGCATCGGGGGAATCCTCTCCTGGTTGCGGGGCGCTCGCAGGGATTCTAGCTCAATTCACGGCGGGCGCGGTCGAGCCACTCGGCCTGCGCTTTGCGATAGTGCGGCGGTCCGAGCCGCGCGCCGTCGAGCAAATCCTTGAGCAGCTGCGATGCCTGCGCGACTTTGCCGCGGCGCTTGAGCAGCAGTGCGTAGCGCAGCGTGGCCTCTGCGCCGGGATATGCCGGCGCCAGCGCAGCGTAGGCGATTTCCGCCTGGTCGAGCGCGTTCTGTGCCTCGAGCGTGCGGGCGTACAGCAGTTGTTCATCGGCGGCCTTGAATTCCGGGTTGTGTTGCCGCAGGCGTTCGAGCGTGGCGCGCGCCGCGGCAAAGTCCTGCCGGCCGAACTGGGCTCGAGCCAGTCCGAGCAGCAAGGTCGGATCGTGTTCGAATATGCCGCGCAATCCGCCCTGATAGACCTCGATGGCCGCATCGTACTGGCCGCGCGCCAGATGCTCCTCCGCGAGCCGCCGCCGTGCATCCACGTTGCCCGATATCTCAACTTCGGCGCTGGCACGGCGCAAGGCCCGGTCGGGATCGATCATGCGCTGCATGCCGGACCTGGCGCGGCGCGCGGTTGTCCCGCCCGCGAGATCCGGCAGCAGTTCGACGGCGATGTACGCAATCGATCCGACCAACGGCAACAGCGCGAGGGCCCAGATCCACAGCATGTTTCGTCCGGTCTTGATCACATGCACGATCAAGCCGACCTGCACGGCAATGGACAGAATCGGAATGAGATACAACGGCGGCTGACTCCGGATGCGCGGCGCCGCTGGTGGCGCCGGACCCGATAGTGTAGCGCCCGTTAGCGCTCTGCTACACGAATCTTGCGCTCTACATCCCGACAGGTGGACCAGCCGATGTTCGACAAGGAATAGCCCAATACCCGTTGCGAGCGCGGATCGACCGTGACTTCCATTTCACAGCCATGAAAACCCGTCGGGGCGCCGGGCGGCTTCTCGGGGAGAAACCACACGTACACCCACCTGGTCGCGCCTTGCTCGATCTTGCGCGGCTCGCCCAATGCTTCTTGCAACTTGCTCACCGGCTTTCCGACATTGTCGGCCGCGATGCTCGGCACCGAGCGCACGGCGAAATCGGAGTGGCTGCAGCCCACGGCCAGGATGGCAAGCGTTGACGCGACGGCCGCGGCACGAAACATAATCTGATCCTTGGCTTGATCTCAGGCACCGGAGTTTGGCCCGCTTTGCAGGCGGCCGCCGCAGACGGAGGTCGCAGAACTAGGAATTGATCACGATTGCGCGCCGATTATGTAATCGCAAAGCGTGGGTCATGCCGCGCGGCAGGTCTTCCGGATGATGTACGGCGATGACCAGAGTCAGCCGCCCCATCACACGCTCGAGCAGGCGCTTCATGATCGCGCGCTGCGTCGGATCTAGACCGGTCAGCGGTTCATCCAACAACAGCAGACGCGCATCGGCGGTCATCGCGCGCGCGAGCAGCGCGCGGCGCATCTGGCCGTACGACAGCTCCCGCGGCCGCCGCTTTGCGACGGATAAAAGCCCGAAGAATCTCAGCCAGTAGGCCGCCGCGCGCCGATCTGCGGAGGTCGCCTCATCGACGAGTCCGATGCTCGCGTAACGGCCGCTCGCCACCAGATCGGCGACGCTCACGTCGACTCCGTAGTCGCCGTGCAACTCCGGAGAAACAAAGCCGGTCTGCCGCTTCCATTGCGCGATGGATGCGCCCTTGGGAAAGCCGCTGCGCTCGATCAGTCCACCCACGGCCGGCGCGAGATCGCCGTACAGCAGCTTGAGAAAACTGGACTTGCCTGCACCGTTCGCGCCGAACACCGCCCAATGCTCGCCGCGGCGCAATTGCCAGTCGAGATTTCGCAGCACCAACCGATACTCGACATACAATTTCACATTGCACAGCCGCACCAGCACCGGCGCGTCGGCCGCGATGCGCGGCGTGCGCCGCGGCGCGGGCAAATTCTCGCCGGCGCGCCGCACGAGATTCAACAACTGCGGGCGAAGCATGGGTTTGACGGCGCGGACGCGCCCGCCGCGGAGTTCCAGCATGCGGTTGGTGCCGCGTGGTACATCGCCTGCCCGGTGCGCGCTTGCCACCCACGATTGCCCGCCCTTGCGCGCCGCGCCTAGCAGGCTGTCGAGCCGCCGGCGGAAATGTGTGTCGAGACCATTATAAAATTCGTCGAGCAGCAGCCAGTCAGGGTCCTGCACCAGCGCGCGGGCCAACAACACCAGCCGCTTTTGTCCGTACGACAGCGACAGGAATCGGCGCGCCGCAAGCCGCGATATACCGCAGCCCCGAAGCTTCGCGGCGACGTGCTCGGCTTGTCGCGCGGTGACCGGCTTCAGCAAGAGGTCGGTGCGATGCAGACCCGTCGCCACCACTTCGCGCACGCGAAGATTCCAGCCGTAGCGGGCATATTTGTCCTGCTGTTCGGCGCCCACATAGGCGAGGCGGCGTTTGGCCTCGATGAGGTCGACCGGATGATGGCCCAGAAGGTAGCTGCGGGCCGCGGTCTTTGCCTCGCGGCCGGGCGTCGGCCAGACATCGCCGCTCAACAGCTTCAACAATTGGGTTTTGCCCGAACCGTTGTCCCCGAGCAGAGCCCAGCGTTCCCCGGGGTTCAATTGCCATGAGACCTTGCGCAGCGCCCATTTCTCGCCGCGCCGCACACTCGCCGCGTGCAGCACTACCGCGAGACCGCGCATCAGGTTTGGCGCAGCCGCCAAACACCGTCGGAATCGCCGGTGCGCCGCTCCCGCACCAGCTTGATCAAGTGCGCCTCGAGCGTGAGTCGCGCCCAGCGATGCCGCTCGACCGCCACGTCGTCGTAAACCGCCGCGGTCAGCTCATCGAGGGTTGCGCCGCCCAACCGGCGCAGAGCCTGCACGATCTTCTCCTCGCGCGCCAGCCGGTGCAGGCGCAACGCGCGCAGCACGTCTTTGCCGCCATCCATCACGCCGCCGTGACCGGGGGCGATGCGCTCGAAATCGTAGGCTTGCAGCTTCTCGAGCGAACCCAGGTACGCGTCCATGTCGCCATCCGGCGGCAGGATCACCGGCGAGACCCCTTCGAGCACATGGTCGCCGGTGAACAGCATCCGTTCGTGCTCCAACAGGTAGCAAACGCAATTCGAGGCGTGCCCTGGGGTATGAATGGCGACCAGCGGCGCCGCGCCGACCGTCAGGCGCTCGCCGTCGGCGGGTATAACCCCGGGCTCGAAACTCGTGTCCTGCCTGCCGTCTTCGGGAGGCGGCAAACCGATGACCTCTGCACCCGTAAGGGCTCCGAGGCGCTTGGCGAGCGGCGAATGGTCCCGATGGGTATGGGTCACGATGATCCAGCGAACCGCGCCGCCGGCAGCGGACATAATTGCGTCGCAGTGCCGATCGTCGTCGGGGCCGGGATCGAGCACCGCCACTTCGCCTGATCCGAGCAGATAGGTGTTGGTCCCGGGTCCGGTCATCAGTCCGGCATTTCCCGCGACGATCCGTCGTACCCCGGGCGCCAACGACACGCACTTCTCGGGGGCGAGCTGCGATCTAGCTTCCAGGCGCCCGCCCTCCGATTTGGATTAAGTTTTCAAGGCTGTGGGTCCCCACCGGCAAGCCGACCTCGAATTTGCGAATATTGCCCACGTCGACGACGTCGGTTCTATATTGACACAGTTGCGATGAGCGGCGGAGCCGCTACACTGTCCTACATGTCAAAGTCGCCGAATGCCCGACGAATTGGTGGGCCCCTGTCTTGGGAACAATTGGCACGTCCGGATACGGAGCAGTGCCAACGATTCTTGGCCGAGTCGCTGTCGCTGCTGCTCGCGGATATTTTGAGGTCGGTGCTGGCCGATGCGAGCCCGGCTTTGGCGGCGGATGAGTCGGCGGTCGAGCGCTACCGCAACCTCGCCGACTCGCTGGCGGATGGTGAATCGCGGCGCCGCACCAGCCTCGGAATCACGCGCGCCGGGCTGGCGAAACGTTGCGTCACGTGGCTCAAATTGCTCTTGACTCCGGCGCCGAATGCCCCCTCGACCGCGCCGATGCGCGAATTCGTGGACGCCCTGGGCCTGTTCCCGGCCCTTTTCGACAGTGAGCCCTCTGCCCGCTCGCGGCGAGCCCGCTTGACATGGCTTCTGACACACGACCGGCGCCTGGATGCGAGCACCCGGGAAGCCGCCACGGCCCTGATCGAGGCCTGTGAGCACCTGGGGGTCCTGCTCTGGCCGGATGCCGAGACCGCCTAGAACCGGACGCATTTCCGCGCCGATCGCCCGAAGAGGCGTATTATATAAAGTTGACGTCGGGGCCCTTAAGGTGACAGAAAGGCCGGAGTTTTGAATGCAAACACCTCCCATACCGAAAATTGAGGAAGAGTCTGCGGCCTCTGTCGACAAGTCGCGCTTCAAGTTTCAAAAGCTGCTGCAGCCCTTCACGATCGAACGCGGCATTGCCACGCCCATCGTCTGGTTTCTGCTCGATTGGCTGGTGCTCGGCGTGTCGATCGCGAGCTTGCTGTTCGTCGAGGCGTGGTGGGTCAAGGTTTTCGCCTCGCTGGTGGCGGCTCTGTGGATTGCCCGCCTGTTCGTCATCGGTCATGACGCCTGCCATGGCTCCTATACAGCGAATAAAACGCTCAATAAATGGATCGGCAGAATTGCGTTTCTACCGTCGCTGACGCCTTACAGCCTGTGGGAGATCGGGCATAACCTGGCGCATCACGGCTTCACCAATTTGAAAGGCCGCGATTACGTCTGGACCCCCTACTCGCCCTCCGAGTTTGCGCGCCTGCCTTGGATTCGCCGCAAGCTCGAGCACCTGTATCGCAGCGGTGTCGGGCAGGGCGTGTACTACATGATCGAGATGTGGTGGAAGAAACTCTTTTTCCCGGGTCGCGCGCACGTCACCACCCGCCGCCTGAGCTACACCTGGGACAGCCTTCTGGTGGCGGCCTTCGGCCTGCTGTGGATCGGGGGTCTCGTGGTATGGGGCGTATACAGCGGCAAGTCCATTTGGTCGCTGCTGGTGTTCGGCTTTGTCGTACCGTTCTTCCTGTGGAATTGCCTGATGGGCTTCGTGATCTACGTGCAGCATACGCACCCTCGGGTCGCGTGGTACGAGCGGCGCGACGAGTGGTCGGCGAACGCCGGCTACGCGACCACCACCGTGCACATCAAACTGATGCGGCCGCTCGATGGCTTGATTCACTACATTCTCGAGCACGGCGCGCATCACGTGAACATGGGCATCCCGCTGTATCGCCTCAAAGAGGCTCAGGCGCGGCTCTCCGCAACGCTCGACGAGCGGCTCAATTCCGAAGTGTTTACGTGGCGTTACTACTGGAATACCGTGCGGCGCTGCAAGCTGTATGACTTCGCGCAGCACGTGTGGACCGACTTCGACGGACGCATTACCGCGGAGCCGCTGGTTCTGGTTCGATAGCGCCGCTGCGAGCCGCAGCTAGGGATCCAGGTAGTCGATATAAGTTCGCAGCGCCGATCCGAGCACGCGCGCCTCGATGTCGAACACCACGCGTATCAAATCCGGAGTCAGGCCAGCCATCGGGCCGTCGCATTCAACACGGCCGTGGCGCAACGCAATGATTCGCGTGGCATAGCGCGCGGCCAAGGTCAGGTCGTGCATGGAGGCGATGACCAGCCTTCCCTCGGTCGCGAAGGATTGTAAGCGGCGCATCGCACTGAGCGCATGGCTGGGGTCCAGGCCCGCCACCGGCTCATCGACGATGAGCAGCGCGGGATCGCTGACGAAGGCTCGGGCCAGCATTGCGCGGGCGAGCTCACCGCCCGAGAGCGAGGTCGCAGGCTGTTCTCGCTGCGCCGTCAGGTCGCAGGTTTCCAAGGCGCGCGTGATTTTGGCCTGATCGCCCGGCTCGAATCCGCCGAATACCGGCAGCGTGGGCGTGAGGCCGAGCGCGACCAGGCGTTCGACGGAAATAGGCCACTCGCAGCGGGCATTTTGCGGCAGGTAGGCGCGGGTCCGCGCCAGCACCGTGCCCGAGAGCTGTGCGATCGATGTTCCGTCGAGCTCGATCCGGCCGGCATCGGCCTTGAGCAGTCCCGCAAGCGTGGCAAGCAAGGTGGATTTTCCGGCACCGTTGGCGCCGACCACCGCGATGAATTCACCGGCGCCCGCCCGCAACGATACGCCCTGCACGATGTTGCGCCCGCCGCGCCTCACGACAACATCCGAGGCAACCAAGGTCGTCACGGCGAGGTCCTTCGCAAACGGATCACCAGCCAGAAGAAGAACGGCGATCCTACGAGACTGGTGAACACTCCAAGCTTTATCTCGGGTCCGATCCGTATCAATCGAGTGGCAATATCGGCGCATAACAGCAGCAAAGCGCCCAACGCCGCCGCAGGTATGAGAATGCGCCGCGGATGATGGCCGACCAACGGGCGCACCAAATGCGGAGCCACGAGTCCGATGAATCCGATGGCGCCGGTGACCGACGTGGTCGCGCCGACGGCCAATGCCGTACCCAGGACCACGAGAACCCGGAGTTGCTGCAAATTTATTCCGAGGCTCTGCGCCTGCAGCTCGCCCAGTGACAGGGCGTCGAGGCCCCTGGAGGTATGAAGCAGCATTGCGCAGCCGACGACGACAAACGGCAGCACCAGCAACACGCTATTCCAGCTGCGATCCGCCAGGGAGCCCATGAGCCAGGTCATGATCTCGTAAGCGGCATAGGGGTTCGGCGCCAAATTCAAGGCGACGGCAATCAGTGCCGCCGCAAGCCCCGAGACCGCGGTGCCGGCCAGGATGAGGGCCAGCGTGCCGCCATTGCGGCCCAGGGCGAATGTGAGCGCGCTCGCGGCCAGAGCGCCGACCATCCCCATGAGCGGGCCGGACAACTCGGTGAGCGATGTCATCCCAAAATAGATTGCAATCACCGCACCCAAGGACGCGCCCGCGGAAACCCCGAGCAGGCCGGGCTCGGCGAGCGGATTACGGGTCAGGCCCTGCAGTACCGCACCCGACAAACCAAGCGTGGCGCCGACGATGCACGCGAGAACGGCGCGCGGCAGGCGCAATTCCGTCACGATCAATGCCGCCAGTCGCGGAGTGGGCACGGTGAGCTCATGGAGAATCTGCAACGGGCCGAGCCATACTCGTCCGACCAAAAGAGACACGACGAACATCACGCCAAGCATGCCAACCACCACCGGCATCAACCATGAGCACTTCATGGCCCCGCTCCGGCATGCATGGCGGCGATCAATTTGGCCCTGAGTGCGACGGCGGCGTCCGCACTTTCCGGAACGCCGCAGCTATACAGGACCTCTGGATAGGCCACGCGCCGTCGCGCGTAGACCTTCAGGATGAGCGGGTGCTGTTCTCCGTCGGTGCGCAGAACCGGCATGCCGTTGCTGTCCGCGCCGTAGGCGAGCACATCGGGGCCGGCCAGCAGCAACTCTTCGATGTCGAATGATCCGCTGCGGACCCCTTGCGTCGAGGAGGCGACATTCATGCCTCCGGCGGCTGCAAGGATCGCATCGAACAGGCTGCCCTTTCCGGGAACGGTGCCCGCGCCGTTCCAACTTGCCACGCGGATGACCTTAAGGGGCTTGGTTCGCGCCAGGGCGTCCAAAGTGGCATCCATTCCGGCAATCAACGCCTCGCCGCGTGCTTCCTCATCGAGCGCATGCGCGACCATTCGCGTGACGGCGCGGATCTCGGCAAAACTGTTGGCCGGAGGCACCTCGAGCAGCGGGATGGCGGCCTTCCTCAACAACGCGCGGGTGGTGGGCGTGGTATAGGTCCCCGCCAAAACCAGGTCGGGTTTCTGTTCGAGCACCTCCTCCGCGAGACCGTGGTTGATCGGAACGGCAGCGGCCTGCGACCAGCGATATGCGTTGCTGCGCGAACGCGCGTAATACGTGACCGAGGCGATCCGTCCGCTCGGCACCAGATCGAGCAACAACTCGTCGCTGCACAAATTGAGCGACATCACATGCTGAGGCTTCGCGATCGACGCATCCCCGAGGCTCGACAGGACGAGCACCGCGGCCGCACCGAAAACGCAGCGCACAACCTTCAAAGGCGTACCTTGATTCCCACGAAAGCGCCGAGACTCGGCTGCAGGAACCCGTCCGGATTTTCATAATGCCGATCGAACAGATTGTCGATGCGCCCATAGACGGCGAAGTGGTTCGTGAGATCGTAGCCGGCTGCGAGGTTCACCGTCGTGTAGCCGGGCGCGGTCAAGCGCGGGATCGAGAAATCCCGGTTGCCGTCGATCCAGGAGCTGACCGATAATACATTGGCATTGAGGGACAATCGGCCGGTGGCGTGCCATTCGCCATTCAAATCGAACTTGTGTCTCGGCCGGCGCAGCAATTCCAGGTCGAGTATCTGGTCCTTGGCCTGCGTGTAAGTGTAGTCCAATCTGAACGCGAGATCCTTCGACGGTTGCACGGCAACGAAACTCTCGACGCCGTCCGTCACGGCACGGCCGATGTTGGCGAATGACGTAAAGTCGGCGTTGTCATCGATCAAGTTCTTGATGTTATTGCGGAAGTAGGTGGCTCCGAAGCGGACGGGATATGCGCCGAGGCTCTGCTCGAATCCCACATCGTAGCCGACGCTGCTCTCGGGCTCGAGGTTCGGATTGGCGTAGAAATAAAATTCCGGGAAATTTTGGAACATTTGCGACAGGGTCGGCGCCTTGAAGCCGGTACCGACGCTCGCCTTGATCTTGGTTCCGGTGTCCTGGATGACATACGCCGGCGCGAAGCGATAGGTTACCTGGCTGCCGAACCGGTCGTTGTCATCGTAGCGCACGCTCAGGGTGTCGAACAGCGAGCCGGCGACACTCGACTGCAATTCCGCGTATCCCGAATCGATGGTGGTGCTCGCGGAGATCGGCACCGTCATCTCATCGCGCTGATGCTCGGCGCCCAGCACGAGCCTTTCATCGGCGGAGAAGCGGATGATTCCCTGCCAGTCGATCTTGACGCGCGCGCCGAAAAAATCACTTTCCGGACCGTCGGGACCCGTCTCGAAGGACTTGATGCTGCTGTATGCAACGCCGAGCGTCTGCTCGAACGTATCGGCAAACGCCTTGAAGTGAGCGGTGGCGCGCGCGTAATACTGGTGGGTGTCGTTCTCGCTTTGCGTCGCGTCCGGAAAATCTACGGGAAAGTTGTCTTCGTTCTCCCCGGTGATCCGCAAATGCGAGTTGCTGTAGCGCGCGACCAGGCCGATATCCAGATCATCGGTCACATCGAGGCCGAGCTTGGTCGACCCGGTGATGTTGTCGAAATAGTCATCGATGCGCCGCTCGCCGGGCGCGAGCAGATCCAACGGCGTCACCGGCGTTTCGCCCGAGTGGTAATGCTCGATGTTTACCGCATAGTGAAACCGCTCGAGCGAACCTTGAAGCCCCGCGCTCTGGTTGAAGGTGTCGAACGAGCCGCCCTCGGCGGCGGCATTGAATTGCGCCGGCCCCGAGCCGCTCTTGGTGATCACGTTGATGACCCCGCCGATGGCGTCGGAGCCGTACAGGCCGCTTTGCGGACCGCGCAAAATCTCGACCTTTTGGATGTCCTGGGTGAGGAACTGGCCAAAGTCGAATGTGCCGACCGGGCTGCTCGGATCGCTGACATCGATGCCGTCGACCAGCACTTTGGTGTGATTCGAGTTCGTCCCGCGCATGAACACGGAGGTCTGGCCGCCTGGACCGCCCTCCTGCACGACGTTGAGTCCCGGCACATCTTTCAATACGTCGGGCAGCGTCTGAATCTGCCGGTTCGCGATGTCCTCCGCCGTGACGACGGAAATGCTGCTCGCTACTTCGAGCGCCGGGGTGGGAATCCGCGTGGCCGTGACCACCACCGTATCCGGCTCGTCTTCGAGCTCGGCGGCTGATGCGGCGCTCGTCGCGAGCGGGATGGAGGCAACGGAAAGCAATAATAATTTGCGCACAAGGTACTCCTGGTTTGGACCAAGAGCCGGCACGCGAAGGCACACTCATGCTGTATTTTTCCAACTTCATGGCCCCGCAGCGACGACTCCACATGTCGTCGCGACGGTTTCCCTCGCGGCTATCAGCGCACCCCGGCCAATAACAGGACGACTGCGCGAGGCGGGTGTCCTGGCTCCCGGGTCTTCGCCTCCGGTCCGCCTTCCCAAGGCTTGATCGCCTCAGTGGATCTCGTGGACCTTCGCTCGCCGGTTACAGTTGCGGGGGCAGCCGCGGTATTGCACCGCGTTCCAATTTAAGTCCCTTGCGGGAACCTTGCGCGAGCGGAGATCATACTCGTTATGTTATCGGGGTCAATTCTTGAGCTGCTTCGCGTGGTGACGCAGGTGGTCCGCCATGAACGTCTGCATGAAATAGTAGCCGTGATCGTAACCCGGCTGCATGCGCAAAGTGAGCACCTGGCCGGACTTTGCGGCGGCGGCCGAGAATCTCTCGGGCAACAGTTGTTCGACCAGAAATTGATCGGCGGTGCCTTGGTCGATGAGGATCGGAGCGGGAAATGGTTTGCGCGCGACCAGCTCACTGGCATCGTATTGCGCCCAGGTCTGCGTGTCCGGACCCAGATAATTGCCGAATGCCTTCTTTCCCCAAGGACACTGCATGGGCGCCGCAATCGGCGCAAATGCGGACACCGACCTGTAGCGGTCGGGATTCTTGAGCGCGCAGATCAGCGCGCCGTGGCCGCCCATGGAATGGCCGAAGATTCCGCTGGCGCCGGCTTGCACCGGCAGATTGGCGGCAACGACCTCCGGCAGCTCGCGCGTGACGTAACTGTACATGCGATAATACTGCGACCAGGGAGCGACGGTGGCGTCGACGTAGAAGCCTGCGGAATACCCGAAATCCCAGCTGTCGGCATCGCCCGGCAGACGCGGCTCGCGCGGACTCGTGTCCGGCGCGATGAGCGCCAATCCCAATTCCGCGGCCGTCTGCTGCGCGTGCGCTTTGATCGGAAAGGTTTCCTCGGTGCAGGTCAGACCCGACAAGTAGTACAGCACCGGCACCTTGCCGGCCCGCGATTGCGGTGGCAGGTAGGCGGAGAATTTCATCGGCCCGCGAATCTCGCGCGAATCGTGCTTGTAGAACCGCTGCACGCCGCCGAAGCATGCGTGTTCCGAAACCAGTGTCAACGCGCTCATCAGTACACCACCACGCTGCGAATGGATTCGCCCGAATGCATCAAGTCGAAGGCCTTGTTGATATCGGTGAGCGGCATTTTGTGGGTGATGAGATCGTCGATGTTGATCTTGCCGTCCATGTACCAATCGACGATCTTCGGCACATCGGTGCGCCCGCGCGCGCCGCCGAACGCGGTTCCCTTCCAGACCCGACCGGTCACGAGTTGAAACGGCCGGGTGCTGATCTCCTTGCCGGCGCCGGCGACGCCGACCACCACCGATACGCCCCAGCCGCGATGACAGCACTCGAGCGCCTGGCGCATCAGATCGACGTTGCCGACACACTCGAAACTGTAGTCGGCGCCGCCGTCGGTCAGCGCGACGAGGTGCGCGACCAGATCGCCCTGCACTTCCTTCGGATTGACGAAATGCGTCAGCCCGAATTTCTCGGCGAGCGCCTTGCGGCCCGGGTTCAAATCGACGCCGATGATTTTATCAGCGCCCACCATGCGGGCGCCTTGCACGACATTGAGACCGATTCCGCCGAGGCCGAACACCACCACATTCGCGCCGGCCTCGACTTTGGCCGTATTGATGACGGCGCCGATCCCGGTGGTCACGCCGCAACCGATGTAGCACACCTTGTCGAACGGCGCGTCCTCGCGAATCTTCGCCAGGGCGATCTCCGGCAGCACCGTAAAATTCGAAAATGTGGAGCATCCCATGTAATGATGCACCATGTCTTTGCCGATGGCGAAGCGGCTGGTGCCGTCCGGCATCAGCCCCTTGCCCTGCGTGGCGCGGATCGCAGTGCACAGATTGGTCTTGCGCGACGTGCAAGATTTACACTGCCGGCACTCCGGTGTGTAGAGTGGAATGACGTGATCGCCCTTGCGCAGCGTCGTCACGCCGGGCCCGACGTCGACCACGATGCCCGCCCCCTCGTGGCCCAAAATCGCCGGGAATAATCCCTCGGGATCCGCTCCGGAACGCGTAAATTCGTCCGTATGACATACCCCGCTGGCCTTGATTTCCACCAGCACCTCGCCGGCTTTGGGCCCCTCCAGATCGACGGTGAGGATTTCCAGCGGCTTGCGGGCGGCGGTGGCAACTGCGGCTTTGGTCTTCATTACACGATATCCTTGGGGGCTCGAGGTCGTTACCCTAATTCAACCTGCGCCGACTTGGAAGTGCCATGAATATCGAAATTTCCGCCAACGAGGCCCGCGTGATCGGCTGCCTGATCGAGAAGGAAATCACCACTCCCGACCAGTATCCCCTGTCGCTCAATGCGCTCACCAATGCCTGCAACCAGAAGACCAATCGCGAGCCGGTGCTGGAGCTCGCCGAGGCCAACGTGCAGCCGGCGGTGGATTCTCTGAGGATCAAACACATAGCGCGCGACAAGTCCGCAGGTTACG
>Ga0181537_10003169_pt1 | contig 14186 bp, 7 predicted proteins | sample PEATcosm2014_Bin_39_FD_119765 | JGI IMG/M metagenome (GOLD analysis project Ga0181537, IMG submission 119765) | Peatland microbial communities from MTU Mesocosm Facility, Houghton, MI, USA - PEATcosm2014_Bin23_10_metaG | ecosystem: Environmental > Terrestrial > Soil > Wetlands > Peat | place... | reverse complement strand
GGAAAGGAGGAGGCTCGTCAGGTCCCCCTCGCCTCGCGTCAGGTAGGCCTCGACGAGCTCGGCGCACGTCTGGCGGACCACCTGAGTCACGACGAAGGGCCTGAAGCGCAGCGGCTGCAGCGGCGCCGCGTCGATCATGTCGAACGTGATGAAGAGCCAACGAAGATCCTCGCGAGCGGGCTGGATGTAGTCGTGGAACTGGAAGGGGAGAACAAGGAGGCCCTCGTTGGGGTTCAGCCGGATCGCGCGGTCGTCCACGGCCACCGTCACCGTCGTCTCGAGAGCGAGGATGAGGACGAAGCGGTGATGGAGCGCGCGTCCGCGTTGCGGACGGTTGAGGTCCGTCGCCGATCGCCGGCAGAAGCAGATGATGTTGTCGGGAAGCGCGAGGGGCGCCGCGCGCTTCCCGTGCAGCGGCCGAAGCGGCGAGGGCAGCAGATTTGCGAGTTTCTCGAGAGAAAGAAGGCGGGCGTTTGGCGATTCTGACATTTTTGTTAAAAACATCGTCATTTATGCCATTTTTTAACGGCGACGCCAGCGTTATCATGGGCGCGCTAAAAACAAACCGCCTCATTCGTTCACCCCGGCAATGATTGGCCTCCATAAATTGAAGACAAATTGTTCAGCGCGTGCGCATGCCACGGACACGGCCCCGGTACGGGCCCGCCCGGGTTGCGGCGTCGCCGGGGGAACCTGCCGCTGCGACAGCGGAACATCCAGCTGACCCACCCGCGTCAGAAATAGCGCGCAGACCGCGGACCTGGAAACGGGCCGCGACCCGCACGCCTAAGCAGCACCCCTGAACTCTTTTTCAGGCCGCCACCCCGGCAGCCTGCTCCTCCCCCGTTTTGTATCCAGATAGCTAGAACCAAAATCACCATGAGTACACCTGACAACCGCGACCCTATGGCCCCCGCCCGCCGAAACGGCCACCTCACACCGCTGCAACGATATGCAGCGTGTTCGATCCTCGCCCTCGCAATCGCCGGAACTGCGTTCCCGCAGGCCGCAGCCCCGGCGTCCACCACGACCACGACAACGACGACTTCCTCGACGGTGGCGCCGTCGCCGGCACCGGCCGACGAGACCGTCTCGATGGGCGCGTTCGTCGTCAACGGTTACGCAAGCAGCCTCCAGGAGTCCCTCCAGACGAAGCGGCAGTCCGAGGACAACGTCGAGGTGATCAGCGCCGAGGACGTTGGCAACTTCCCGGACACGAACCTCGCCGAGTCGCTCTCGCACCTGCCCGGCGTGTCGGTCGACTACCTCTTCGGCGAGGGCGAGCGAGTCAGCATCGAGGGAACGGACCCCAACCTGAACCGCGTCCTCCTGAACGGCGAGCCCGTCTCGTCCGCCGACTGGTACGTCCTGGACAACCAGAGCCGGCAGTTCAACTACCTCCTCCTGAGCCCCGACGTCATCAACCAGGCGGAGGTCTTCAAGACGTGGGAGCCGAAGCTCCTCGAGGGCAGCCTTGGCGCCACCGTGAACGTCACGACCCGCAACCCGCTGGAGCTCGCCCCGTTCGTCTTCACCGGCAACATCACCGACGCCTTCAACGACCTCTCGCGCAAGAACGAGGCGAACGAGACCGCCATGATAAGCTGGCACAACGACGCCAAGACGTTCGGCATCATGGTCGGCGGCGAGAACCTCCGCGACTACGTGCGCCGGGACGGCGTCGAGTCGCTGGCGGAGGACACCAACGCGAACCTTGGCGTCGGTGGCCCCCTCCCCGGCCAGCCCCCTGGCCCGTGGGTCACGGCCGAGGTCGTCAACACCGCCGAGTTCCTGCAGCTGCGCGAGCACCAGGGCGGCAACTTCGCGGTCGACTTCAAGCCGACCGACAGGCTCACGCTCGAGTTCACGGGCCTCTACACGAAGCAGACGATGAACAACGTGAACTTCTCGTACTACATCTACCCCGGTGACAACTGGTCCGGCCTGCCGAACATCACGAACCCGACGGTCACGAACGGCGTCCTGAACAGCTACACGATCAACAGCGCGCCGCTCGTCATCGACGCCTTCAACCGCGCGGCCCAGATCGTCTCCCAGGTCTACGACCTCAAGGCCAAGTACAGGGGCGACAACTTCGACCTCGACGCGCAGGCGGGCTACACCCGTGCGACCGGCGGCACGCAGCACCAGTTCTTCGGCGAGTACTTCGTCTTCGCCAACGCGAACATAAACGAGAGCAAGAACTCGTCCTCGTTCTCGGTCACGGGCGTCCCCGGGCCTGACCCGACCGCCGCGAACCTGAACAGCGGCGCCGACTTCAGCGCGGCCGGCGAGCCGAGCTTCGACTACGGCAACATCGCCAGCAACCCAGAGGTGGACGACGAGAGGTGGGTGCAGATCGACCTCACGGTGCCGCTCAAGGGCGCCCTCAAGAACATCCAGGCGGGCATGCGCTTCAGCGACCACAAGGCCGGGGAAACCGGCTCGGTGGTCAGCGTCCCCGGAGCGGACGAGGTCGTGACGCCCCTGTCGGCCCTCGGCGTCTCCGCCGCGCCCTCCAACTACCTGAGCGGGCTCCCCGACATCACCTCCTCGATGTCGCAGCACGTCCTCCTGAACTCCTACGGCTCCGTCGCCAACTTCATCGGGAACCTGCCGGAGGGCAACGGGCAGACGCTCCTGCAGTACTTCAACTCGACGCCCCCGCAGGACGGCGCCGTGTTCACGGCGACGCCGACCTTCACGATCGACGAGCGCATCAACGCGGGGTACTTCGAGAGCAGCTTCGGGGACGGCCCCCTGAACGGGAACTTCGGCGCGCGCTTCGTCGAGACCACCACGACGAGCTCCAGCTACGACCTGAGCATGACGCCGCCCACCCTGCAGACGACGCAGAGCACGTACACGAACTTCCTGCCGGCGCTCAACCTCAACTACGACCTTGGGCGGGACCAGATCCTGCGCTTCGGCGTTTCGGAGGTGATCGCCCGCCCGGACACCTCGCAGGAGGCCAACTTCGTGGAGCTCTACGACTCGACGCTCGGCGGCGTCGGCGGCAATGCCAGCCTCAAGCCCTACGAGTCCACGAACCTCGACCTGGCGTACGAGAACTACTTCACGAAGAACTCCTACTTCGCGGTGGACGTCTTCTACAAGGACATCTCGAACTACATCCTGAACGCGGCGAACCCCGAGCAGTGGACGGACTACTCGCTCACGGGCCATCCCACCGAGACGTACGAGATCACCCGGCCGACCAACGGCGGGGCGGCCACCTCCGAGGGCGCGACCGTGTCCTACCAGCAGTCGTTCATCTACGGCTTCGGGATCACGGCCAACTACACGCTCATGCACACGTCGAGCTCGAGCGGCCCCCTCCCCTACTCGTCGAAGAACCAGTTCAACATCAGCCCGTTCTACGAGAACAAGTGGGGCTTCATCCGAGTGACCTACGCGTGGCGCGACGACTACGAGTCGAGCTCGTTCAACGGCCAGAGCGCGATCTGGACCGCCCCGTACGGCCGCTTCGACGCGAGCGCCCAGATCAACATCACGAAGAACCTGGCGATCATCCTGGCGGCGACGAACATCTCCAACGAGACGTACCACCAGTACTTCAAGAACAACGCGGCCGCCTCCGTTCTTGCCGACGAGTACAAGTTCGGCCGCGGGTATTCCGCTGCGATCCACTGGAACTTCTGAAGCGTTGCCCGGGGACGGAAGTGCCCGGCAGAACAGGGAATTGGCGATCGGGCCCGGATGCCTCGGCATCCGGGCCTTTTTTTGGGGGTTCGCGCGGAAGAATGTGGATACCTGCGCGCGTCCGGGCAGACTTTCGCCCTGCCCGGACGATGAAAGCGATCCTCGGACTGTCCGCATACTACCACGACTCGGCGGCGGCCCTCGTCGTCGACGGGCGGATCGTGGCCGCCGCGCAGGAGGAGCGCTTCTCGCGCGTGAAGCACGACAGCGGCTTCCCGAGGAACGCGGTCGCCTACTGCCTTGCCGAGGCGGGGATCACGGCGGGCGACCTCGACCACGTCGCCTTCTACGAGAAGCCGTTCCTCAAGTTCGAGCGCATCCTCGAGACCCACCTTGCCGTCGCCCCGGCGGGCTTCCGCGCGTTCTGCATGGCGATGCCGCAGTGGATCCACGAGAAGCTCCAGCTCACCCGGAAGATCGGCATCGGCCTCGGCGGCCGGTACCGGAGGCGCTACGTCTTCACGGAGCACCATGAGTCGCACGCGGCGAGCGCGTTCTTCCCGTCGCCGTTCGACGAGGCCGCGATCCTGACCCTCGACGGGGTCGGCGAGTGGGCCACGGCGAGCATCGGGCGCGGCAATGGCGGAACGATCCGCCTCAGCCACGAGATGGCGTTCCCCCACTCGCTCGGGCTCCTGTACTCGGCGTTCACCTATTTCTGCGGGTTCCGCGTGAACAGCGGCGAATACAAGCTGATGGGCCTGGCGCCGTTCGGGAAGCCAACCTTCGCCGAGGCGATCCTGGGAAGGCTCATGGACCTGCGGGAGGACGGCTCGTTCAGGCTGGACATGTCGTACTTCGACTACTGCGGGGGCCTCAGGATGACCTCGCGCAAGTTCGAGCGGCTGTTCGGGGGCCCTCCCCGCGCACCGGAGTCCCCGATCACGGCGCGGGAGTGCGACCTGGCGGCCTCGATTCAGGAGGTCACGGAGGTCGTGATGCTGCGGATGGCCGCGCATGCGCACCGGCTGACCGGCTCCCGGAACCTCTGCCTTGCAGGCGGCGTCGCTCTCAACTGTGTCGGAAACGGGCGGCTCCTGCGCGAGTCGCCGTTTGAGAGGATCTGGATTCAACCCGCCTCGGGCGATGCGGGCGGCGCGCTCGGGGCGGCCCTCTTCGTTTGGCACCAGCTCCTCGGCAACGGGCGGTCCCCGGGAGGCAGGGACGCCCAGCTTGGGTCGCTGCTCGGCCCGGCGTTCGACGACTTTGAGACCGAGCGCCTGCTCAGGGAGAAGAACGCCGTGTACCGGCGGCTCGGCGACGGACTTGCCGAAGCGGCCGCGCGCCTCATCGCCGACGGCAAAGTCGTCGGTTGGATGCAGGGCCGGATGGAATTCGGGCCGCGGGCGCTCGGGAACCGAAGCATTCTAGGGGACGCGCGCAACCCCAAGATGCAGAGCCAGATGAACCTGAAGATAAAGTTCCGCGAGTCGTTCCGCCCGTTCGCCCCGATTGTCCTGCGCGACCGGGCGTCGGAGTACTTTGAGCTGGAGCCAAGCGAGGAGAGCCCCTACATGCTGATCGTCGCCCCCGTGCGCGCCGACAGGCGGTCGGCGGCCGGCGACGGGGCGAACCATGCGGATGGCCTGGACAGAATCAACGAGGTCCGCTCCGTCGTGCCCGCAGTGACCCACGTCGACGGTTCCGCCCGCATCCAGACGGTCGACAATGAGCGCAACCCGAGGCTTGCCGGGCTCCTCGAGGCGTTCGCGGAGCTGACGGGATGCCCCGTCATGATCAACACGAGCTTCAATGTGCGCGGGGAGCCCGTCGTCTGCACGCCGGCCGAGGCGTACCACTGCTTCATGGCCACCGACATCGACGCCCTCGTCATCGGCGACTTCCTCCTCCTCAAGGAGGAACAGCCCGCCGGCGCCAGACCCAGCCTCGAGGCCTACCTCGGGAAATTCGAAAAGGACTGACCGCGCATGTCGCTCATTCGCATCGAGAGGAACCCCTCGCCCCGGCAGCTCGCCGTGTTCGCAGTCGCCTGGGCCGTGTTCCTCGGCCTCTGGGCGTGCGCGTGCTGGATCCGGGGCAGGCACACGGCGGCGGGAATCCTATGGGTCGCAGCCGCGGCGGCGCCGGTTGCCGGTGCGGCGAGCCGGAGACTGCTCCGGCTCATCTTCGTGGGGCTGAGCTACGCCACCTACCCGCTGGGCTTCGTCGTCTCCCACGTCGTCCTCGCCCTGGTTTACTTCCTTGCGCTGACCCCGATCGGACTGACAATGCGGCTGCTCGGGCGCGACCCCCTGTCCCGGAAGTTCGACCCGAAGGCGCCGAGCTACTGGAAGCCGAGGCAGGCGACGAAGCCCGTCGAGAGCTATTTCAACCAGAACTGACCATGCCGGACACCGACAAGGATTCGTTCAGCAGCCAGGCCGCCGGAAAGCCCCGGGGGGCGGCGGCGGAGTTCCTGTCGTTCGTCCTCCACAACAAGAAGTGGTGGCTGACGCCCATCATCGTCATCCTGGCGCTGGTCGCCGCCCTGGTCGTCCTCGGGGGTTCCGGAATCGCGCCGTTCATCTACTCGCTCTTCTGAGCCGTCAGGGCTGAGGCGCGCCTGGCTCCACGCGCATCCGCGCGATGAGGCCCTCGATGGATTCGGTCACCGCGGGATCGCCCTCGTGGACGGAGAGGTTGCGGGCAAGCGCGAGGTGCGTCATCATCTCGCCCATTCTCCGCAGCTGGAAGAGCTTGAGCGCCAGGGTCAGCTCGAACGTCGCGTTCACAGGCCCGCTCAGCTCCGCCGCCATCAGGAATCGGACCGAGGCCTCGGCGTCGCCCTTTACGTCGCAGGCCTTCGCCGCGCGCAGGCAGTTCTCCTGATTCCGGGGCTGCAGGGCCGCCTCCTCGAGGCTGATCCTGGAGGCGTCGGCGTCCCGTCCCCCGTCCCTCAGGAGCCCCACGAGCGGCTCCAGGGCATCCTCGCTGCCGGGATCCTCGGCAAGGACCGCGCGGTATTCGCGCTCGGCCCCCGCGCTGTCGCCCGACGCGCGCAGCAGGCCGGCCCGGACAATCCTGAGGCGGCGGTCCCAGGGCCTCGACTCGATGGCGGAGTCTAGGAAGCGCCTTCCCTCGGGTATGCGCCCGGCGCGCGTCCAGAAGTTCGCGAGGACGGGCGCAAGGTCGTCGAGGTCGCGGGCGGTTTGCGCGGCCCGCATCAGGATCGCGCCGGCCTCGTCGAAACGCCCGAGCCGGACAAGAATCGACGCCTGGTCCGCGGCCGTCGCAAAGTCCCTCGGGACAAGCTCGCCGGCGCGCTTGGCCTGTGCGAGCGCCCCCTCAAGGTCTCCGAGGTCGAGGTCGATCCCCTCCATGATTCCGGCGAGGGCGGGACTCGAGGGGTCGCGCTCGAGCGCCGCCCGCGCGACCCCGGCCGCACGGGCGACGACAGCGGGATCCTTCGCCCGCCTCGAGGCCGCGTCGATGTCGCGCGCCATGCGCGCCTCGTCCTCGACGTGGGTGAGCTGGTTCGTGAAGGGCGGCTTACGGACCAGCACGTCTATCCTGAGAAGCATCGGCAGCCTCTCGTGCTCCGTGTAGGCAAGGGCCTCGGCGCACTCCGCCGAATCGAGCCACCGCGCGTCGCCGGCGCCCTCGCCTAGGATCGCGCCGCACGCGCCGGCCATCATCCGGGCAAGGCGGTGGTTGCCCTCCCAGTCAAGGTGCACATGCTCGAAAAGAACCTCCCGACCGCTCACCGGCGCCGTCGACGCGGGGTCCGAACCCATCTCGAGCGCGGTGTCCAGGAGCCTCACGCCCGGGCCCGCGCCGGAGGCGACCTCGCGGATGACCGCGTTGATGGCGGGGTCGGGACGGAACCTGAGGGCGTCCCAGTGCGCGGCCTCGACAAGGCGGCGGCGGCCCGAGTCCGTATCGCCCGCCCGGAGGTCAAGCGTGCCGAGCATGAAGAGTGTGTCGGCATAGTGCGGGTCGATCCGCAGGGCCTCGCCGAGCCGGGCGCGCGCGCGGCCGGCGTCGCCGAGCCTCCAGTCCAGGCGGCCGGCGTCGAATGCGGCGGACCATGCGGCGAGGTCCGACTGGGACAGCGCGGGCGAATGGACCGAGAGGAGCGGCGCGCAGTCCTTGAGGTTGGCGACCACGGTGCAGAGCACGGTCTTCGCGCCCGCGCCCGAGGCGGCCCGCACGATGCCGCGCAGGTTGGCGGCGAAGTTCGCGTACACGGCTCCGAGCCTGGGGTCGTCGCCGGGGACGGCGTTGTTGACGAACATCGACATCCCGCCCCACTCGGCCGGGCCCCGGGCATGCCCCGGGAGCCCGGCGATCAGCGATCCGGCAAACTGGCCTATGCGTGTCGAGCGGACGAAGACGCTCGCGCGTATGACCCAGAGGGGCGGCATCTCCGGGAGGTAGGCGCATCCGGGCCCGTAGGGTCCGACGACCTCGTTGTTGCCCATGTAGACAACGAAGACGTCGGGCTCGAACCGAGCCATCTCGCGAGCCACCTGGTAGACGACGTGCGAGTTGATCGCCACGATTCCCGTGTCGATGACCTCGAAGTCCCGGCCGGGGTATCGGGCCCGCAGTTGCGCCCGGAGCTGAGGGGCGAACGCGAAGCTCGGCACCGGCACCCCCTGCGCCGCGGACTCCCCAAGGACGACGATGCGGACCGTGTTCGGCGCCTTGTGAGCGGATATCCGCAGGTTGAGCGGCCTCAGGTCGAAGCTCCCGGGGAGGAAAAGGCTCGCGAAGTCCGGGTTCGTCCTGAAATACCCCGGCTTCTCGTCCGGGATGAGAAAGCTCGCCGGGCGGCCGTAGCCCGCGAGCCGAAGGCCGCCCTCCAGCGCAAGGAAGAGGCCCGCGGGAATCCCGAGGGCCAGGAGGGCGCGCTGGATCCAGAGGCGTCTCCTCGCGGGTGCTGGCGTCGGGGCGGCCACGGTCGGGTCGGCGGGGGCTACGGGCGGCTCGAGCGCATCTGCTCGAGGGCCTTGCGGGCCAGCGGGAAATCGGGGCGGATCTGGAGGGCCCTCTCGAGGTGCGCGATCGCCTCGTCCCGGCGGCCGCCGGCCATCGCGAGGCTGATCGCGAGCCCGAAGTGGGCCTCGGCGGAGCCCGGGTTGAGGCGCACCGCGGTCTCAAATTCCGAGACCGCGTCGGGCAGCCTCCCGGGAGCGCGAGAGAGAAGGATCGCCAGGGCGTAGTGGGTCAGCGCGTCCGAAGGGTTGATCCGGATCGCGGCCTCGTACTCGGCGACGGCCTCAGCGGAGCCGCCCGGCACCCTGGCGAGCGCGCTGGCGAGGTTCGCGTGGATCTCCGCGCTCGACGGATCCAGGCGGAGGGCGGCGCGGTACTCCGCGATCGCCTGGCGCAACCCGTCCGGGGAGCGCGCGAGCGCCACTCCCAGGTTGCTGTGCGCCTCGGCGTAGTCGGGTCTCAGCCGCAGGGCCTCCCGGTACTCGGCTATCGCGTCGGACGAGCGGCCGCGCTGGACCGAGAGCGCGTTGGCGAGGTCGTAATGGTAATCGGCGACCCCGGGCGCTATGCGGACGGCCTCCCGGAACTCGCGGACCGCCTCGTCGATCGAGCCGGGGTCGCGCATCAGCAGGCTCCCGAGATTGCTGTGGGCGGCGTCATAGTCGGGCCTGAGGCGTATCGCCGAGCGCAGGTGCTGCGCCGCCTCCGGGGCCCCGCCCGGGGTGTCCTCAAGGGCGATCGCGAGGTTGTTGTGGGCCTCGGCGTAGTCGGGGTTCAGCCGGAGCGCCTCGCGGTACTCGGCTATCGCGTCGACCGAGCGGCCGGGAATCTTGAGGAGCGCGCTCCCAAGGTTGTTGTGCGCCCTCCAGTGGTCGGGCTTGAGGCGCACGGTCGCTTCATACTCGGAGATCGCCTCGCGGATGTGCGCCGGGTCCATCCCGAGGGTCACCGCGAGGTTGAAATGGAAGAGCCAGGCCGACGGGTTCTTTGCGAGGGTCTCCCGGTACAGCGTCTCCGGCCCGCGGTAGATGGCCGCCTGCCTCCATGAGAGCGCGCCGAGCGCGGCCGGCACGGCGAGGAGCGCACACGCGCGCACCGCCCCGCCGGGAAGCCGCCCGGCTGCCCGCGAGAGGACCCACGCGGCGGGCACGATCATCCCGAGGCTCGCGAGGTACTGGAAATGGTCCGCGACGAACGAGAAAAGGAACGGGTAGACGTTCACGAAGCCAAGGGCCGGGAAGAGCGTGCCGGCAAAGATGAGAAATCCCGCGAGGGGCCCCCGGCTCCTGCGCGCGACGAGGACGAGCGCGAGGAGAAGCCCGAGGACGGCGGCGAGGTAGAGGCAATCCCACGGGTTCCCCGGCTGCAGCGACCACCGTGGATAAATGAACATCAGGTCCGACGGCCAGAAAAGCTTTCGCAGGTAGAAGACGAGGACCCTCCCGGCAAGGAACAGCCGCTGCGCCGCCGTGAACGAGAAATCGGCGCCCTCGGCGCCGATCAGCTTCCTCTCGACCCAGGCCGTGAAGAGGCCGGACGCCGCGCCGACCCCGAACCATGGAAGGAGCGGCACGACGTCCGTCTTCCACGCGATCCTCCCGCGCCGCCACCACAGGACAACGAGGAGCGCGGCCGGCAGGGTGGCGGTCACGGTCTTCGTCAGGAGCGCCAGGACGAACAGGGCGAGCGCCCGCGAATAGAGCGACCGGCCGCGGGTCTCGTCGAAGCGAAGGTAAAGGAGGGCCGACGCGAGGTACAGGACGGCCGAGAGGGTGTTCTTCTGCTCCGAGATCCAGGCGACCGACTCGACGCAGACTGGATGCAGCGCAAAGACGAGCGCCGCGAGGCGCGGAGCGGGAAAGGAGAGCCGGCCGAGGATCGCGTAGAGGAGCCAGGCCGCCGCCGCGTGCTCGCCGGCGTTGGCGAGGTGGTAGCCGACCACCGAATCCCCCCAGAGCCTGTGCTCGGCCCAGAACGCGGAGTGGAGCACCGGGTAATACTGCTGCGTGGCGCCCGCCTCGAACCAGATGCGCCACAGGCCCCCAAGGGAGCGCAGGGACTGCCTCGTCACGTGGGCGTCGTCGTCCCACAGGAACGCGCCGCGCAGCGCGGGCAGGTAAACGGCTAGGACGGCCGCGAGAAGCAGGCCCGCGAAGGCGAGGGCCTGGGAGCCCGCCCAAGCGTGCCGGGCTGGTTGGCGGGCTGCGGGGAAAACCACGCCTGGGATTCCGCATCAACGCCGAAAAGGGGTCAAGTGCTCGCTCGGGCAGCCGGCCCCGAGATGCGGGTCTCCCCCGGGGCGAGTAGCAGCGATGTTAAAAACATCGTCATTTCTGCCATTTTTTAACGGAGCCGGCGCCAATATCATCTCATCCTGACTCGTTTCCCGGAAACCCGCCGCCAAGCTACACCCCCATGACAGGCCCGTCCTCAGCCCCCAGCCGATTTGAGCACGTCCCGGTGGCCGTGTTCCCCGGCAGCGCGGGGGCGTCCCAGGCGGTCGCGCGCGACATCGCGTCGCTTGTGCGCGCGCGGCAGGCCGCCGGCCGGACGGCGGTCCTCGGACTCGCGACGGGATCCACGCCGCTCGGCCTTTATGCGGAGCTCGTCCGCATGCACCGAGAGGAGGGCCTGAGCTTCTCGAACGTCGTCACGTTCAACCTCGACGAGTACTACCCGATCCAGCCCGCGAACCCCAGGAGCTACCGGCACTTCATGCAGGCGCACCTGTTCGACCACGTCGACATCCCGGCCGGCAGCACGCACGTGCCGGACGGCACGGTCGCCGCGTCCGCGCTCGACGCGCACTGCCGCGACTACGAGGAGGCCATACGGGCGGCGGGCGGCATCGACTTCCAGGTCCTTGGGATCGGACGCACCGGGCACATCGGCTTCAACGAGCCCGGCAGCCCGAGGCGATCGCGCACGCGGATGGTCACCCTCGACTCGCTCACGCGGCGGGACGCGGCGGGAGACTTCGGCGGCGAGGAGAGCACGCCCCGGCAGGCCATAACGATGGGGGTGAAGACGATACTCGAGGCGCGCCGGATCGTCCTCATGGCCTGGGGGCAGCACAAGGCCGAGATCGTGCGCGCGGCGGCGGAGGGCCCCGTGACGCCGCAGATCACCGCCTCGTTCCTTCAGGAGCACGACAACGTCCACTTCGTCATCGACCGGGCCGCGGCGGGTTCGCTCACCCGCTACCGCACGCCGTGGCTCCTCGGCGCCCTCTCCGACCAGGGCCTTGAGTGGGACCCGGGCATGGTGCGCCGCGCGATCATCTGGCTTTCGCAGCTTCGCAGGAGGGCCGTCCTCAAGCTGACCGACGACGACTACAACGAGGCGGGGCTCCAGGACCTCCTGCGCATGCAGGGCTCGGCGTACGACGTGAACCTGGCCGGGTTCTACCAGCTCCAGCACACGATCACGGGATGGCCCGGCGGCCGGGATCCCCGGCGCACGAAGCCCGGCGACGCGCCCGTGCGCCCGCTCAGGTCGCCGTCGGCCGGGGTGTTCCCAAAGAGGGTCCTCGTCCTCTCGCCGCACCCCGAAGACGACGTGATCGGCATGGGCGGCACGCTCTGCCGTCTTGTCGAGCATGGCCACGAGGTCCACGTGGCCTACCAGGTCTCGGGCGCAAACTCCGTCTCGGACGAGGCGCTGGCCCGGGCGCTGCGCTTCGTCGGGGATTCGGGCCTGGCCGGGCCCGGGAACAGGGAGAGGCTGCAGGCGCTTTGCGCGGAGCACGAGTCACGGGGGTCGCTCCCGGAGACCGCGGAGATCGCCAACTGGAAGGGCCTCGTGCGCCGCCAGGAGGCGCTTGCGGCGGCGCGGGTGTGCGGCGTCCCGTCCGAAAGGCTGCACTTCCTCGATCTTCCCTTCTACCACGCGAGCCCGGGGAGCCGCAGGCAGCTGGGAGACGGCGACCGCGCGGTCATGCGCGGGCTCCTGGGGCGGATGCGGCCCCACCTGATTTTCGCGGCGGGCGACCTCGACGACCCCCACGGGACGCACAGGCTCTGCCTGAACGCCCTGCGCGACGCTCTGGGGAGCCTCACCTCCGAGCCGTGGGTGGGCGAGAGCGAGCTCTGGCTGTACAGGGGCGCGTGGTCCGAGTGGTCCGCCGACGAGATCGACCTCGCCGTGCCCCTCAGCCCGCAGGAGGTCCTGCGCCGCCGCCGGGCGATCTTCTGCCACGAGACGCAGAAGGACATGGCCCTCTTCCTGGGTGACGACCGCCGGGAGTTCTGGCAGCGTTCGGAGGACCGCAGCAGGCGCCTCGCGGAAACCTACAACGCGCTCGGCCTCGCCGAGTACGAGGCGATTGAAGCCTTCAAACGATATGCCCCGGAAGAATTCCTTCGCGACCTGCCTCTTTAGCGCGGCCGTCGCCTGGGCGGTGCCGGCGGGGGCGTCCCCCGCCCGGCTTGACGTGATGCCGTACCCCTCCGAGGCGACCGTGTCGCCGGGCCGCGTCGCCGCGTCCGCCGATCTGGCGTTCGAAGTCCCGGCGAACGCGGACGCCCGGCTGAGGTCCGCCGTCGCATGGGCGGCGAGACGGTGGCGCGCGAGGTTCGACGGTGCGCCGGCGGCGACGGGAGCGCCGGCCGTCGGGAGGCTGGTCATCCGCTACAGGGTGCCCGGCCCCGCGGTGCCGTCCGGAACCGAGGATGAGTCCTACTCCCTTGACGTCGACCCGGCGCATGCGCTCCTGCAGGCCCAGACCGACCTCGGGGCGATGCACGGCCTTGAGACCTTCCTCCAGCTCCTCGGGAAGGACAGGGACGGCCTCTTCGTGCCGACGGTCTCGATCCGCGACCGGCCGCGGTTCCCATGGCGCGGCCTCATGATCGACGTCGCCCGACGCTGGCAGCCGATCGACGTGATCAAGCGCAACCTGAACGCGATGGCGGTGGTGAAGCTGAACGTCCTGCACCTGCACCTGACGGACGACCAGGGCTTCCGCATCGAGAGCCGGACCCATCCCGAGCTCCAGGGGATGGGCTCCGACGGGAGGTTCTTCACGCAGGCGCAGATGAGGGAGATCATCGCCTACGCGGCAGAGCGCGGCATCAGGGTCGTGCCGGAGTTCGACGTCCCGGGGCACGCGACAAGCTGGGTCGTGTCCCATCCCGAGCTGGCGAGCCTTCCCGGGCCATACGGGATCGAGCGCCACTGGGGCGTGTTCAACCCCGTGCTCGACCCGACGAATGAGGCGACCTACGCCCTCCTCGGCGACTTCCTGGGCGAGATGTGCGCGCTCTTTCCATACAGGTTCCTGCACATCGGCGGCGACGAGAACAACGGCGTCCAGTGGAACGCCAATCCCGCCATCCAGTCCTTCATACGCGCCCACGGCCTCAGGGACAACGAGGGGCTCCACGCGTATTTCAACAAGCGGGTCGGAGCGATCCTCGCAAAGAACGGGAAGAGGCTCGTCGGCTGGGACGAGATCATGAACGCGGAGCTGCCGCGCGACTGCGTGATCGACTCGTGGCGCGGCACGGGGGCCCTCGCCGGCTCGG
>Ga0181537_10003167_pt1 | contig 14190 bp, 15 predicted proteins | sample PEATcosm2014_Bin_39_FD_119765 | JGI IMG/M metagenome (GOLD analysis project Ga0181537, IMG submission 119765) | Peatland microbial communities from MTU Mesocosm Facility, Houghton, MI, USA - PEATcosm2014_Bin23_10_metaG | ecosystem: Environmental > Terrestrial > Soil > Wetlands > Peat | place... | reverse complement strand
CCCGTGTCGATCGGCAAAACGCCGCGGCTGGTTTCAATTGGATGAGTATGGGTATGGCCTCCGAGGCGAGCCTCTTTTTCGAAGAGCCATACTTCGTGTTTCTGGCTGAGCAGGTACGCGGCCCCCAGGCCTGAAATCCCTGCCCCGATCACGGCAATTCGGCTCATCGCGCCTCACTCTCTGACAACGGCAGCCGAATACTCCGCAGGTCCCGGGCCACTCCCAGCCAGTTCAGCAGCTTCAATGCATAATAAGTAACGTCTATTTCCCACCAGCGAATTCCTTGCCGGCATGCGTACATGAATTTGTGGTGATTGTTGTGCCAGCCTTCGCCCAAAGTAATAATGGCGAGGACAAAGTTATTCCGGCTGTCGTCCGCTGTTTCGAAGCGACGCGATCCCCACAAATGCGCCACCGAATTGATGGTGAAGGTTCCATGAAACAGCAGGGCGGTGGAGACCACGAAACCCCAGACAAAAGCTCCCGGTCCGCCGCCGAGTAGTAGCACGGCCGCTAATGCGACGGGCGGGATCAGGTAGTGTTTGTCCAGCCACCGCAATTCCGGATATTTGCCAAAATCCTGAATCAGCGCCGGGTCGTATTTGTCGTACTCATTCGACAGCACCCACCCAACATGAGCCCACCAGAATCCACGTTTCAACGGAGAATGAATATCCGGATCCTGATCGGCATGCCGGTGATGCACGCGATGGTGAGCAGCCCACCACAGAACGCCTTTCTGGCCTGATGTCTCCGCCAGAAAAGCCATCAGAAACTGCCAGCCGCGCGCCAATTTGTAGCTGCGGTGGCTGAAGTAGCGGTGATATCCGGCCGTAATGCCGAACATACGCACGACGTACATCGCCAGCATGAGTCCCACCCATGACCAGCGGAAGGGGACAAAGAACGCGGCGACACATCCCGCATGCAGCAGCACAAAGGGAATGACTGTACCGAAACTGTAGTTGTGCAGTTGCTTGATCACAAAGAATTCCTGGCGTTGCCTCAGACTTCAGAATTGGGTTCGAAACCCCCTCTTAGCCAGTACGCGCTCAGGCCGGACCGCGGATTGCCGCCCTGATTTGTTGTATCAATCCGGGGCCAAGTTGTCAATGATTTGTCCATGACAAATATTTGACAACACTGCGCGCGATCGATAGGATCGTTTCACGTGCCGACCTCTTATCCGATCAGCGCCGTGGCCAAGCTCACCGGGATCCCGCTGGACACCTTGCGTGCCTGGGAGCGCCGCTACCGGGCCGTGATTCCCAAACGGGCGGGGCGCGGGCGGGTTTACTCCGAGGAGCAAGTCCAGAAACTGCTTCTGCTGCGGCGGGTGATCGAACTGGGACACAGTATCGGGCAGGTGGCCGGGCTCGATGACCGCCAACTGCGCGGGCTTCTGGAGAAAAGCTCCTCCATCGCCTCCGGGGAATTCGCTTCCAACACCACCGATGCGAATGCGATGCTGGCGCCGGTTCTGCACGCCCTCGAGCGCTTCGACTACGCCGGAACCGACCGCGAGATCAACCGTCTGGCAGCTGTCTTGGGAAGCCCGAGAAACTTCGTTCATCAAGCCGCGCTACCTCTGATGCGGACGGTCGGCGAGCGCTGGCATGAGGGCAAATGCAGCATCGCTCAGGAGCACATGCTGACCAATCTGCTCACCGGCATGCTGGCTTCGCTGGTGCGAACGTATTCTCCGTCGAATCCTCCGGCGCGGGTTTTGCTCGCCACACCGACAAATGAACGCCACGCCTTCCCCACCCTGGCTGCTGCCATGCTTGCCGCGGCAGGAGGGCTCGGAGCCATTTATCTGGGAACAGATCTGCCCGCGGCGGATATTGTGCTAGCCGCGCGAAAGAGCGACGCCGACGTCGTTTTACTCAGCTTGTCGTCTACGCCCAATTCCGAATTACTGGACGATCTCAAATACATCGCTCGTAAGGCACCGCGGGCCGCCGATCTCTGGCTCGGCGGCGCTCCGGCACTGCACTTGGATCAGGCAACTGCGGGGTCTCGGTGGCTGGCGGTGCAGGATTTCGCCGCGCTGGAACGCCAACTGACCGCCCGCGGAGCAAGGTTCTAGCCACGGTAAAGCAATCCAAATGCGGGCGGGAACCGTAATGGACGGTGGTGGCCAACACAGCAATCATGAAACACGGGTTCCTTTATCGTCGGATCGTCGCGCCCATCGTCGCCCTTGTTACCCAGGGGGTCACGCCGGAGAAGATTGCCTTGAGCCTGGCCTTTGGGATCGTACTGGGCATCTTTCCGGTGCTTGGTTCGACTACCGTCCTGTGTGCGGTGGCAGCCTTGATTTTCCAGTTGAATCTGCCTGCCATCCAGGTAGTGAACTACCTGATCTATCCCGCGCAGTTATTGTTGCTGTTGCCCTTTATCCGAATGGGAGAGAAGCTGTTTCGGGTTGCGCCTCTGCAGATGTCTCTAACCCAGATTTTGGCTACCGTGCGGGCAGACCCGTGGCATGCGATCTCGACGTTGTGGCTGGTGGAAGTGCACGCCATCTCGGCCTGGCTGCTGATCGGTCCGCCCGCAATTTTTCTTGTTTACGTCTTTCTGTCCCGGGCGCTGCGCCAAGTCGCCGCCAGTTCTGCGGCGCACAGCAATACCGCCGAGATCACTTCAATTTCCCGCGCTTGATTGGAATGATCCAATGAAAGTTGTGAATTGGACGGTAGCATCACTTCTGGCTTCGTTGACGCTGGGTTGTAAAGAAGATCTGGGCGCGACACTACCGGATTCGCGAGCAGCACACTTCCCGAGCGTGAAGGCGTCGAACCTGGAAAAACGTGACTTCAATTTGCCGGCCGATTTCGAGGGAGACCGCAACCTCCTGTTGGTGGCATTTGAACGCGAGCAGCAGAAGGACGTGGACACCTGGTTGCGAGAAATGAAGCGTTTTGAAGAAGTAGACCCCGGTTTTTACTACTATGAGCTGCCCACAATTCAAAGGCCGGGCGCTTTCATGCGTTGGTTCATCAATACCGGCATGCGCCACGGTATCCCCGATCGAAAGGCTCGCCAACGCACCATTACGTTATATCTGGAGAAGAAACCTTTCCTCGACTCGCTCCTGATTACTGACCAGAATAAGATCTATGCCTTTTTGGTGGATCGCGAGGGGAACGTGCAGTGGAGGTCAGAGGGTGTTTTTGACGAAACCAAAGCAGCTAGCCTGCGAAGCGCTCTCGGAGAACATCGCCAATGAATGGCCACTCTGTTCCGTCACAACTGAGCAATCCGACAAGGGCGCCGAAAGCTTGTGCGGTCTGCGGCAGGACAATCGAGTGGCGAAGGCGTATAGCTCCCAATTGGGACAGAATCACATACTGCAGCGCTGCCTGCCGGCGGATCTCAGTGGCCAGGTCCAGAGCCGAATTCAATGACGAATCAGAAGGCCAGAATCACTGCGTTGCGGGATCATCGGCCAAGGCCGCGTGAGGGCCGCTTCCGGGTTGCTGGAGCTCTGACATGAGTCAATCATATGTAGTTTTCGGAGCTTACGGAGGCATCGGTTCGGCGCTTTGTCGCCGCCTCGCCAGGAAGGGTGCTAATCTCCTGCTGGCAGGCCGGGATGAGGTTCGCTTGTCTGGACTGGCGGCCGAATTGGGGGCTGAAGCATTCTGCCTCGACGCCTGCAACGTGCCACAGGTGGAGTCGTGCATGAAACGAGCGACGGAATTGCACGGCCCGACCAGTGGTGTTGCCAATTGCGTAGGTTCGCTCTTGTTAAAACCTGCTCACCTGCTCTCCGAAGAGGAGTGGGAAGCCACGATCGCTACGAATCTAAAGTCAGCATTCGCGGTGGTCCGGGGTGCAGCGCGTACGATGACGCAAGAGGGCGGATCGGTCGTGTTACTCTCCACGGCGGCGGCCCGTATCGGCTTGGCGAACCATGAAGCAATCTCAGCAGCCAAAGCCGGAATTGAAGGTTTGGCGCTCGCCGCCTCCGCCTCATACGCCTCGAAAGGGATTAGAGTCAACTGTGTCGCCCCGGGAATGACCCGCACTCCTCTCACGGCCAAGTTGCTGCAGAATGAGATGATGGCTAAGGCATCGGCTGGTATGCATGCTCTCGGTCGGATTGGCGAGCCGGATGAGATTGCTTCCGCGATCGAGTGGTTGCTCGATCCCGAACAGAGCTGGGTTACCGGTCAGGTGATCGGTGTGGACGGCGGACTTTCCCGAATTCGATCTCGTTCTTGATTTGATTGGTGAAGCTATGTTCGTGAAACTGTATTGCATTGCCTTTCCGATATTCTTTGCCATGGATATGCTCTGGCTCGGCGTAGTAGCTAAGACCTTCTACACGAAACAGATTGGATTTTTGATGACACCCAAGGTCAATTGGGCAGCCGCTATCCTCTTTTACCTTCTCTTCCTCGCGGGCCTGGTGGTTTTTGTCATTGCTCCAGCCGTCGAAAAAGATTCGTGGGCGCGGGCACTCACGCTCGGAGCCTTGTTCGGCCTCATCACCTATGCGACTTACGATCTCACCAACCTTGCCACGCTCAAGGATTGGCCACTCGCGCTGACGGTCGTGGATTTGACTTGGGGAATGGTGCTGGCAGGTTCCGTGTCTGTCGGAACCTACCTCATCGCGCGTAAGCTTGGCTCGTGAACTACTACTCGACAGTAGGCGTCGTGTTGTGGGCATACATGACGCTGTGGTTCCTGATCTCGTTACTCCGGAGAAGGAACGATGTTGCAGATGTGGCGTGGGGGTTGGGTTTCGTCCTGCTGGCGTGGACATCTTTCTTTCTAGCTGGCGGCTTTCTATCTGGCAGGTCGGGAGCGCGAGGGGTAGTGGCGGGCATCCTGGTGAGCGTCTGGGGCCTGCGTCTGGCGTGGCACATTCATGCGCGCCATCGGGGCAAACCGGAAGATTTCCGCTACATGGCGTGGAGACGGGAATGGGGCCGATGGTTCTACGCTCGTTCGTATGCCCAGGTGTACCTTCTGCAGGGCGCGCTGCTGTACGTCGTGGCATTGCCGGTGCTCCTGATTAATCGCAGTTCCGCAGGCAAGTTCGGTTTTCTTGAAGTGATGGGCGTTTGCGTTTGGCTGTTTGGGTTCCTTTTCGAATCGGTAGGGGATGCGGAGCTTGCAAGTTTCGCACGAGATCCACGCAATCGAGGCAAGATACTGCAGACGGGGCTGTGGCGGTATACGCGACACCCCAACTATTTCGGGGAGGTCGCACAGTGGTGGGGCATTTGGGTACTGGCGGCCGGCCTTCCGGGCGGTTGGTTTGGCATTGTCGGGCCCCTCACCATCACCTTCCTAATCCTGAAGGTTTCCGGGATTCCGATGCTTGAAAAGAAGATGGCGGAGAATCCTGACTTCGCAGAGTACAAAAGAAGAACAAACGCGTTTCTTCCCTGGTTTCCAAAGAAATAATTCACGGAGTGAATTCTGAAATCGAGATCCTCATCTGGTTCGGCTGCCCGCCCGCTAGTCCTGCTGACGGGAGCCACGGGCTACATCGGAGGGCGTCTCCTCAAGGCTCTGGAGAAGACCGGGTATCCAATTCGTTGTCTCGCCCGACACCCTGAATTTCTGCAGCAGCGCGTCGCTCCCAGCACCGAGGTGGTAAAGGGCGATTGCCTCGATCGGGCTTCCCTTCCACTCGCCTTAGATGGAGTGCACACAGCCTATTACCTGGTTCATTCGATGGGCTCTTCAGGTGAGTTCGAGGAGGAGGACCGTCAAGCAGCCCGCAATTTCGCGGCATCCGCACGCCAGGCAGGAGTGCGCCGCATCATTTATCTAGGTGGGCTTGGTGCGGAAGGACAATCGTTATCGGCTCATTTGCGCAGCCGTCAGGAAGTGGCGGACATTTTGCGCTCCTCTGAAGTCCCCACCATTGAATTTCGCGCCTCGATCGTAATCGGCTCGGGAAGCCTCTCGTTTGAAATGATTCGCGCTCTGGTTCAGCGCTTGCCCGTGATGATTTGCCCACGCTGGGTTGGCGTGAAGGCACAGCCGATCGCAGTTGAAGATGTGATCGCATACCTCGCGGAGGCGCTTGCGTTGCCGGTCGGGAAAGAAGCGGTATACGAGATCGGCGGTACAGATCAGGTGAGTTACGGCGAAATCATGCAAGAGTACGCGCGGCAGTGCGGCCTTCGCCGCTGGATGATCCCGGTTCCGATCCTAACGCCCCGTCTTTCCAGTTTGTGGTTAGGTCTGGTCACGCCGATCTATGCTCGCATAGGACGCAAGCTCGTCGATAGCATGCGCAACCCCACACTGGTCCAGAACCCGTCAGCGCTCGAGGTTTTCGCGATCAGGCCAAGAGGTTTGAAGGATGCCATCGAAAGAGCCTTACACAACGAGAACCTTGAGTTCGCTGAAACCTCCTGGTCGGACGCGCTCTCCTCTTCCGGAAAGGCCCGGTCGTGGGGAGGGGTGCGCTTAGGAACGCGGCTCGTCGACTCGCGCACTCTGCGCGTCTCCGTAGCCCCGGCAGCGGCCTTTGCTCCCATCCGACGGATCGGAGGAGCAAGGGGTTGGTACTTTGCGGGTTTTCTTTGGTGGTTACGTGGTTTTCTGGATCTTCTTGTTGGAGGCGTCGGGATGCGGCGGGGGCGACGCAACGCCGAAACTCTGGCCGTGGGGGATGCGCTGGATTTCTGGCGCGTGGAATCGTTCGAGCCCGATCGTCGTCTTAGCCTGGCGGCCGAAATGAAAGTGCCGGGACGAGCCTGGCTCCAATTCGAGGTTGAGCCGATCGATTCACAACCTAATTCCGAGGGATCAAATATCTGCCAGACTGCCATTTTCGACCCTGCGGGCCTGGCAGGTCTTATCTACTGGTATGCGCTGTATCCCGTCCATCGCTGGATCTTTGCAGGAATGCTGGCTGCGATCGCCGCCGCGGCTGAAGCTGAGGCGCGCGCAACTCCGCCCCGTGGCTGAGTTGATGGCGTTTACCTCCACCGCTTGCAAAATATGTAGCAGAGCAACTCACCGCCCATGATGCGATTGGAACGAATGTCCGCGACTAGGAATCGAAACCGTCACGCCGGTCATACTCACCCGAGAACTACCACAGACTACTCTCCCACGGATCGCGACGACGGCGGCAATCGTGCCGAGAGTATCGAAAACTCTTGCAGAAGCTACGAACGGGCTTGATGTGATGTCCTTTAACATGTCAGCCCTATTTCAATCCCAAGTCGCTCAGAACCTTGGGATGTTCTTCACCCGATGCCAGCATCTGGTGACACACCGAGCAGTCATTCGAGATCGTTTGCCCATCGGCACTGGTGTGGCTGCCGTCATGGCAACGGAAGCAGCCGGGAGAGTCGTTGTGCCCGAGATTGTTCGGATGCGTCCCCCAGGTCACGTTCATGTCAGGAAAAATGTTGCGCAAGTAGATATTCGCCACTTCCTGGCCCGCTTGCTGCACGTCGCTGCGCCGCGCTCGATCGATTTCAGGGTAATTAGTTTGATAAAACCTGGTTATCTCAGCAGTGATGCTCTGCCGGGCCACTTCGCGAGTGGTGTAATTCACCTTGAGGACTTCGACTGCCTTCTTCTTGATGTAGGGAAGATCAGGGCTGATGCGGCCGTTCGACATTTGCTTGTCCACCCCGCTTTCCGGCAGGTCGAAGGTGTGCGTAGGCCGGTTGTGGCAGTCCACGCAATCCATCACACGGTGATCACCCTTATCCAATTGTTCTTTGGTTGGCTTCGCGTCGGTCGAGACGAATTCGGTGGTCTTGCCCTTATCGTCGGTGTAATCCACGACGGGAATGGTCTGCCGCCTGTCGTCGGTCGAAATGTAGCGGATGCTCACGCCGTCGGCCATATGGTGACCGTGAATGCCAACCGAGCCCTGCCAGGTGCGTCCGCCAACTTTCATCAGGAACACATCGGTCTGCGGGGTGTTTTGCTCGTCGTCCTTGTAGCTCGTGTTCACCAGGAATTTGTCGCCGGTAAAACGCTGCGGCCAGTGACACTGCTCGCAGGTAGCTTGCGCGGGACGCAGGTTCTGCACCGGCGACGGAATGGGGCGTGGATAAGCGTGAAAGGCCACGGCATAGACCTGTTTCATGCCGGAAAGCTTGGACCGAACGAACCAGGTTGCGCCCGGACCGATGTGGCAGGCCACACAATCCACCCGAGAATGCGGGGAATTTTGATAGGTCGTGTATTCCGGTTGCATGACGACGTGACAAGTTGCGCCGCAGAAATTCTGCGTCTCCATATACTGCACGCCACGGTATGCTGCGGTGCCCACGATTAGAAGATTTACACCGGTCGCCAACGCCACCCACTCAAAAGTCCTCCGCACGACCGGAAGGTGCAGATCAATGGCGGGGAACGTCTTTGGCAGTTTTCCGCTGGCGCGCAGTCCCCGCAACCGTATCCATATACCAAGCGGAATCAGAAGCAGGCCGAAGACGAAGATTCCGGGAAAGATCAGGAAGAACAGGATGCCGATATAAGGATGCGGCGGCCCGGGCAAGAAGATCTCATAGAACCAGAAGGCGATGGTGGTAAGCGCCGTGCTGGTAGTAATCACGGCGCCCGCCAGCGTGACAGTGTTCTGGCTTAGAAAGTAGATCGGCTGTGCTGAGTCTCGGATTCGTTCTCGCAGATTCACGGAACCGCCACCTTGTAGCTCCTATCCGGTCCTGCGATCACGGTCTCGACTTGCAGGCAGATCGTCCCGGCCACGCGCAACCGCCGCCTATTTCTTGAGTGTCCGGATATAGGCGACCAGCCCCTTAATGTCCTCCGGCTTCAGAGACGCTCCATATTTCGGCATTTTGTTCTTGCCGTTGGTGATGGTGTCTGTGAGTTGTGCGTCCGACATGCCCTGCACGGTAGCGGTTGTGAAATCGTGAGCGCCCATTTTCGTTCCCATCGATGAACCGGTTCCGTCGGCTCCATGACACGCGGCGCATTTAGACTTGTAGATCGCTGACGCATCTTGCGCCTGCGCCAGCGAGGAGAGAAAAAGCACGGCAGCAAGCGATGCCCCAGTCGTAAAGACATGAATATACGTTGCTTTCATATTTGAGTCTCCATTTGAGTTGAAAGTGTTGCCATGCGTCTTCTTCATAAGGGTTGAGCGGAGGGCGCACTGGCCGCTGGTGCATCGATCCTAGCCTCCCATCCTTTGGGAGTCACTCAGCAACGTCAACCAGAATCGCACCGAAGAGACGAAAATCCGGGACTCCAATTCCCGTTTTCGAACCTTGGTGAACCCATGCCAGAGCCACGACTGATGCCAGCGGTTGCGATCGGCTGGCGAAAGAAAACAAAATACGCGATTCGAAATGCTGCCGCTGTTCAATATTGCTCACTTTTTGGGGTTGATTTTGCTTTTGCGGAAGGTCATGAGCGCTCCGGAATCTGATCCCAAAGCAGATTCGTGGACTATGCAGCGAAGATAAAGGACGTCGCGGCACCGATCGAAGAAGCAGCTCATCACGTTCGCTGGAAGAACTCGTTGCGGTAAGACGGAAGTGGCTACCCCTTGACAATATCAATGATGGAGGACTAGAAAGCTTGAAAGTCCTTCGGCTCTCGGACACACGCGGAGATCAATTCGATGCAACAGTCCCGCAGAGATTTCTTCAAGGCAGCAACCGTGGGCGCAGTCGGCGCCACCATCTTTGGGTTCGACCTCAAGCCTGCCTACGCACAGCTCAAAGAGCTGAAGATTGCACGTGCCGCCGAAACGCGCTCGACATGTCCCTATTGTGCGGTGGGGTGCGGCGTGCTCATCTACACGATTGGCGACCGGGCGAAGAACGTCACGCCACAGGTGATCCACGTTGAGGGCGATCCTGATCATCCAACGAACCGCGGGACGCTGTGCCCGAAGGGCTCTTCTCTCGAACAGGACATGCTCAACCCGCGGCGGCTTACCAAGCCGCAAGTTCGGCGCCCCGGTGCGACGGACTGGCAGGATATTTCCTGGGACGATGCTCTGAATGAGATTGCGCAATGGACGAAGAAAACCCGCGATAGCTCCTTTGTGGAAAAGGATGCGCAAGGCCGCACTGTGAACCGGTGCGAAGGGATTTCGTTCATTGGCGGCTGCACGGATACAAATGAGTTCAATTTTCTGGCCGTCAAGGCCATGAGGGGGTTGGGCTTGGTTTATTTAGAAAACCAAGCCCGGGTTTGACACGGACCCACGGTCTCAAGTTTGGGACCAACATTTGGACGCGGAGCCATGACGAATGGCTGGATCGACATCAAGAACACCGACATGATGTTGATCATGGGCGGAAATCCCGCCGAGAACCATCCCTGCGGCTTCAAGTGGGCGATGGAGGCGAAGCGCAACCGCAACGCCAAGCTGATCTCCGTTGACCCTCGATTCACACGCACGTCCGCAACCGCCGACCTCTTCGTACAGATTCGCGCCGGCACCGACATCGCCTTCCTCGGCGGACTGATTCGCTACGCCATCGAGAACAACCGGATCGCGAAAGAATATCTCGTCAACTACACGAACGCAGCCTTCATCGTTAAGGAGGGTTTCAAACTTCCGGACGACGGCTTGTATTCAGGATTCAATGCGGCGTCGGGCAGCTACGATAAAAGCACGTGGAATTATGAAGAGGGTGGAGACCTCAGCGGTAAAACCGATGCTACTCCCACCTCTGCGCATGCAACTCCTGCTCCGCCAGCTTCCGCGGCTTCCGGCCAGGCGAATCCGCAAACGCCTTCGCAGCCTGGGGCACCCGCGCCTCCGCCCGCATTGCCCCCAAATGTCGCCTACGACCTCACCCTGCAACATCCGCGCTGCGTCTTCCAATTGATGAAGCAGCAATATTCCCGATACACGCCCGAAACCGTGGAGCGAATCACTGGCATCCCGAAGGACCAGTACTTGAAGGCTGTCGATCTATTTACCTCGGTCCGCAAAGATGGCGACATGAAGAAGGTCGCGACCATTATCTATGCGGTGGGCTGGACGCAGCATACTTTCGGAACGCAGATCATCCGCACCGCCGCCATGATTCAACTTCTGCTCGGCAACGTCGGGCGGGCGGGCGGTGGCGTGAACGCGCTTCGCGGACACTCGAATATTCAGGGTGCGACCGACATGGCCGGGTTGTACGACTCACTGCCCGGCTATCTGAAAGGTCCGGTTCCCGATGACAAGGATTTGGCCACTTTTCTGAAACGCACCACTCCGACCTCGTCCAAACCTTCGCCGTGGGATTCGATGAACTACTACGCGAACACGCCGAAATTTATGGTGTCATTGCTCAAGTCTTTCTACGGCGACGCGGCTACAAAGGAAAACGGATTTGGTTTCGATTATTTGCCCAAGCCCGGACAGGATTGCTCGTGGACGCACATCTGGGACGACATGTACAACGACAAGATCAAGGGCATGTTTGCCTTTGGAATGAACGGCGTGATGATTGGTCCGGACACGAACAAGAATATTAATGCGCTAAAGAAGGCCGACTGGCTGGTGGTGGGCGAAATTTACGAGGACGAGACCAGCGAGTTCTGGCGAGCCCCGGGAATTACTGCGGAAGAACAGAAGAAGATCAACACTACCGTTTACAGACTGCCCTGCGCGGGCTTTGCCGAAAAAGACGGCAGCATGACCAACTCTGCCCGCTGGGTGACGTGGAAATATGCTGCCGTCCCACCTCCGGGGCAAGCGCGACTGGACCAGGACATCATCGCGCAGATTTTTTTGCGGGTTCGTGATCTCTACAAGAAGGACGGCGGAAAATTTCCCGGCCCCATCCTGAATCTGAATTGGGCCTATGCCGACGCTGCTCATCCTCCGCTTTCGCAAGTAGCCATGGAGCTTAACGGCAAGGCATTAGCCGACCTGAAGGACGACGCAACTGGACAGGTGATCAAAGCCGGCCAGCAGTTGCCGGGATTTGCCTGGCTGAAGGACGATGGCACGACGACCTGCGGCAATTGGATCTATTCCGGCATGTGGACCGAGGCTGGATCGCAGATCCAGCGCCGCGGCACGGAAGACCCATCCGGAATGGGAGTTTATCCAAATTGGGCGTGGTCGTGGCCGGCCAACCGGCGGGTGCTTTACAACCGGGCTTCCTGCAACACAGCCGGAAAACCGTGGGATCCCGACCGCAAGCAGATCTGGTGGAGTGAATCGGCGAGCAAGTGGGTGGGTAATGACGTGCCAGATTTCAAGCCGGACTCCAATCCCAAAGATCACATGGGGCCTTTCATCATGAATGCGGAAGGCATCGGGCGATTATTCGCTCCGATCGGGGTGCTGGCAGATGGACCGTTCCCCGAACATTACGAACCGATTGAGAGCCCGATCAAAAATCCTCTGCACCCCGAGCAGTCGAATAATCCGCTGGTGAAGAAGTTCAAGACGCCGTTCGACAAGTTTGGATCGCCCGAGGAGTACAGCATCGTCTGCACAACTTACCGGCTGACCGAACAGTATCACTACTGGACGAAAAATAATCCGATGAACGTCCAGCTGATTCCCGAACCTTTCGTCGAGATTCCAGTGGAACTGGCAGACGAAAAAGGAATTCGGGGAACGGACAAGATCAAGGTCATCAGTGCGCGCGGAACCTACATCGCGAAAGCTTTTGTCACTCGGCGGCTAAAGCCGATGATGATTGACGGCAAGAAAACCTATCAGATCGGGTTGCCGATTCACCAGGGTTTCCGCGGGATCGGCGAAGATGAAGGAAGAAATGCTCGAACGCCCGCAAATCTGCTGACGCCAGCGGTGACGGACCCGAATGCCCACACTCCTGAGTCCAAGGGCTTCTTGGTGAAAGTTGAGAAGGCGTAGGAATAGAGAGCGACCATGAGCCAGGCGGCAACAGAGCTAATCCGAATCTCCGGTCACGCTGGCGTCGTTCCAGGCGCGGGACTGAACCGTGAATTCCAGGTGTGCAAACTGGTGGACACCACCACGTGCATTGGCTGCAAAGCATGCGAAGTGGCCTGCCTGGAATGGAACGGTTACACGTTCAGCGAAACCACCTTCGATAACTCTTATCAGACGATGCCGGAGACGGCGTGGAATTACTGGAACCTGATCAAGTTCAACGAACATGAGCGCGCCGACGGCACAATGATGCTGCTGATGCGCAAAGACCAGTGCATGCATTGCGCAGACCCGGGCTGCCTAGCCGCTTGCCCAGCGGACGCGGCCATCGTCCAGTATGCCAACGGTATCGTTGATTTCCAGGAGCAACATTGCATCGGTTGCGGCTATTGCATGACCGGCTGCCCGTTCAACATTCCGAAATTCGATCCACCATCGCGCAAGGTCTTTAAGTGCACGCTGTGCAACGACCGCGTATCCGTGGGCCTTGAGCCTGCCTGCATCAAGGCTTGTCCTACGGGCTGCCTGCATTTCGGAACGAAGTCGGAAATGAAAGAATTGGCGGAGACTCGCGCCGCGCAACTTCGCGAGGTTTCAGGGTTTGCCGACGCGGGGGTCTACGATCCGGCCGGAGTTGGCGGAACGCACGTGATCTACGTCCTGCACGATGCGAAGAATCCGGAATTGTATGGCGGACTGCCAAAGGATCCGCGCATCCCATGGTCGGTGCGACTATGGAAAGCACCGCTGAAATGGATTGGCAATGCGGCCATGATTGGTGGCATCTTCGGCATGGCGCTGCATTACATGCGATTTGGACCGAAGAAAGTTGAACCAATTCCACCCGATGTTTCGCCGAATATCTCTAAGAATGAGGAGCGGCGCGACGATGGGAGGCGGTTATGACAACCGACGCGGTTTCGCGCTCGAATGCCGCAGACCAAAACGCGGAGACGATCGTCCGGTACACCTTGGGCGAGCGCGTGAATCACTGGATCGGCGCCCTCTCGTATACCTACCTGTTGGCGACCGGCCTCGCCTTCTGGTCGCCTTATTTGTACTGGCTGGCCGCAGTTGTGGGAGGCGGTCCCGCTGCGAGATTCTGGCATCCGTGGTTCGGATTGATTTTTACGGCATCCCTGTTCTGGACGTTCACAGAATGGCGCGGCGACATGAAAATCGGCGATGCCGATCGCGCCTGGGCGAAAGCAATCCCGGACTATATTAAGAACGAGGACGAAAAACTCCCGCCGGTCGGCCGGTTCAACTACGGACAAAAACTCTTCTTCTGGGGCATTTTCTACAGCGTAATTCTCTTGCTGCTCTCGGGCGTGGCCTTG
>Ga0181537_10003166_pt1 | contig 14191 bp, 7 predicted proteins | sample PEATcosm2014_Bin_39_FD_119765 | JGI IMG/M metagenome (GOLD analysis project Ga0181537, IMG submission 119765) | Peatland microbial communities from MTU Mesocosm Facility, Houghton, MI, USA - PEATcosm2014_Bin23_10_metaG | ecosystem: Environmental > Terrestrial > Soil > Wetlands > Peat | place... | reverse complement strand
TTCGGCAGTTCCTGGCCGCTCAGTGCGGCGTATTCCTGCAGCGCCTGGCGGGCAGCGGCCGGGCCTATGATACGGGCGGCCACGGTTTCCAGATCGCCCACCTGGGAGTTGATCGCCGCCACGCCCGCCGCGGGGTGCTTGGGCGCGACGAAGGCGCGCGCAGCCAATCGCTCCTGCAGGGTGACGCCGCGACGCGCCGATACGATCACCAGCACCGCGACATTCAGTATCAGCGCCAGCAGCGCGCGCGCTCCGACCGCGCCGGAGCCCGAATAGTCCGCCAGCGCGTGCGGTAGCAGGCCGCCGGCCGCCAGATTGGGCAGGAACAGCAGACAGATCCAGGTGATGAATCCACTCAGCATGCCCCAGAACACGCCGGCGCCGCTCGCACCGCTCCAGTAGAGCGCGGCAAACAGCCCTGGGGCGAACTGCGCCACGGCGGCGAACGACAGCATGCCGATCGCGGCCAGGCTGGTCGAACCTGAAGCCGAGCGGTAATACGAAAATGCAAGCAGCGCGAGCGTGAAGATCGCGGCCCGGCGCACCCACAGCACGCGCGGACCCAGGCTCGAGCCGTCTTCCAATCGCTGGCGCCACAGGATCGGCGCGGCGATATCGTTCGAGATCATGGTCGCCAGTGCCGTGCTGGCGACCACCACCATCGCGGTAGCCGCCGACAGACCGCCGAGGAACACCAGTACCGTGAGCCAGGAGGCGCCGTAGCTCATCGGCAGTGTCAGTATCAGCGAATCCGACGCCGTATGCAGCGACAGCCCATTGCGAGTGCCCAGCGCCACCACCGGTATCACCACGATGGAGAACAGGCCCAGGTAGCTGGGCAGTAGCCAACGCGCAAGTTTCAGATCCGAAGTACGCGCGCATTCCACCACGCCGACCTGGAACTGGCGTGGCAGGCAGAATATCGCTGCCGCGGCGAGCATCGTACTCATCAGCGCATTACCGTTGAACAGCGTGGCGCCGCTGGCCAGCCGTGCCGGCAGCAGCCACGCATGTCCGCGCAATTGCAGACAGGCAAACACGCCCACGGCGACAAAGGCGAGCAGCTTGAACAGCGATTCGAACGCGATTGCAAGCATCAGGCCTTCGCGGTGCCGCGTGGCATCGACGCGCCTGGCCCCGAACAGCACGGCGAACAGCGCCATCATCAGCGCCACTACCAGCGCCGTGTCCCGGTACCACGGCGCATGCCCGCCCGCGGCCGCGGTCATGACATCGAGACTGGCGGCAACCGCCTTATATTGCAGCGCAATGTACGGAATGGCTGCGAACAGGGCGATCAGCGTTACCAGCACCGCCAATGCGCGGCTCTTGCCATAACGTGACGCGATGAAATCTGCGATCGAACTGACCTTGTGCGCACGCCCGATCTCGACCAGCCGCTCCATGAAGGGCAGCGCGAACAGGAACACCAGCGCCGGGCCCAGATAGATCGGCAGATACCCCCAGCCGTCGCGCACCGCACTGCCGACGGCGCCGAAGAACGTCCATGAGGTGCAATACACGCCCAGCGCCAGCGCATAGATATAAGGTCGCAGTTGACGTTGATTGGTATAGAGCCGGCGCCGGTCGCCGTAGAACGCGATGGCGAACAGGCTGCCCAGATACCCCACCGCCATCAGCGACAGCAGCCAGCCGGAGAACATAAACCCCCCTTGTTATGGCCACACTGTAAGCCGCCGTCCGGGCTAAGACAAATGTCGCTTGTGCCCCAGTTAAGACGCACCTCCGGCGGCGATTTGAGCCGTTTGTTGTGTAGTCGCAACGCCGGTTGCGACCAAAGTACAATACCGGCTACTGTCGCGTCAGTCGAGGATTGGGGTGTCAATTTGGTCCTGGTCGCCCGCCGCTTCAGGCTGCTGATCGGGGGCAGCAGAGCCGATGCCGGTATCTGCGTCTTGAGAGTGACGTGCGTGAGTCGTTCACGGGCCGTAGCCAGTGGGCCGTTGGAAAAAATATTTTCATGGAGGGGGTACGATGAAAAGATCAAGTTATCTGACCGGGGCCGGAATTGCTCTGGCGCTGGCCGCTGCGGGCGCGCAAGCGCAGATGAAGGACCCGATACCCGACAGCCTGTCGCTGGGCGGAGTGACTGTCTATGGCACGGTCGACGTCGGCTACGCCTATCAGAGCCACGGCGTTCCGCTCAGCGCAACGCTTCCCGGCGGTTTGGAGTATCAGGCCTTCACGACCACGCGAAATTATGAGGGTTCCGTGTCGACCGTGGCTGAGAGCGGGCTTGAGCAATCCAAGATCGGCATCCGGGTGGCGGAGCCCATCGTCAACGACTTAACGCTCATCGCACAGGCCGAGACCGGGTTCAACCCGCTATCAGGCCATCTGACCGATGCGTGCGCGAGTATCGTTGCCAACGGCGGCTTGAAGCTGGGCGCCGCGTCCGAGACCGCAAACGCCGACAGCAGCCGTTGCGGCCAGGCCTTCAACAGCGTGCTGTTTGGCGGCGTGAGCAGCCCGGTCTACGGCTCCCTGACGATCGGACGGCACAACTCGCTGGAGCTCAGCGCGCTCGCCACCTACGACCCGCAGGCTCTCTCCTACGCGTTCTCGTTCCTCGGCTATTCAGGCTTTGACGGCGGCGCGGGCAGCACCCAGGCGGCACGCTGGGACAACTCGGCCAGATACGCCCTGACAGTCGGAGCGTTCCACGTCGCGGGTATGTATTCGAGCGGTGGGTTTGACACCGGTCTGTTTGGCAGGTCCTACGCCGGTCAGGTCGGGGCAGTCTACGGCGGACTGTCGGTCGATGCCGTCTACGAGTATGCAAAAGGCGCGGTGAGCCTGAGATCCTCCTTCGATGATGGCACGGCCCCTGTGCCCACACCGGGGCTGGCGGCTTACGTCTCCAATAACACCTCGTACAACGGCATGGCCAAGTACACCTTTGATCTTGGCGACGGGAAGGTCAAGGACAAGCTCACGCTGTATGCGGGCTACTCCCATATCGAGAAAGCGCATGCGGACTACGACGGCGGCGCCTCCGAGGGTGGTTACCCGATCGATGTTGGCATCAACATCAACAAAGCTACCGAGTACAGCCTGGAGTGGGCGGGCGCCAGGTACGCCATGGCCTCCGGCTGGAATTTCGTGGCCGGGTTCTATCACGCCTCGGTGAACAGCTGGACCATCGGTCTTGGACCGGCCGGTACGCAGGGAGTCGGTTGCAGTGCCGCGGGCCTGCTGTGCGCGGGCGACTTCTATGAGGCATCGGGTGTGGTGGACTACGTCATCAACAAGCACTACGACGTGTATGGCGGCGTGAACTACTCGGAGGTCACCGACGGTCTGGCCAACGGGTTTCCGGGCACCACCGTGGGGACTTCGGGAAGTGAAAATTCGACCACCGTCATGGTCGGCTTTCGCGTGAAGTTCTAACAGCGCGGGATCGGGTGCGCAAATCGAGCCAGGCGCAGCGCGTAGTCAGCATCGACGACTAGGCGCTGCGCCGCCCGGCCCGGACGGCATGTAATAAAACCGCAAAATAACTGCCGCAATGATAGCCAGCAACGAAGACAGTTGTGCGACCTAAGTCTAAGGGGGCGCAGTTGCAGTGGAGCGCGCTTCCTCGGATATAATTTTGGACGGTTGGCGCATCTAGGTAGCGGCCTGCGAAGCCAGCCTCAAAAATCGAGTCGCACGATGAACCTTTCCGTTTGAAAGACATAATCAGGCACGGGGGAAATATGCTATGGCGACCACAATGACGCACTCTCCAGTTGATACCGGCAGGATGACGAGCGAAGAAAGAAAAGTGATCCTGGCCTCATCGGTCGGCACGGTATTCGAGTGGTACGATTTCTATATCTACGGCACGCTCGCCACCATCCTGGCAAAGCAGTTCTTCTCCGGGGTGGAACCGGGCGCGGCCTTCATCTTCACGCTGCTGGCGTTCGCCGCCGGCTTCGCCGTGCGTCCGTTCGGCGCTCTGGTGTTCGGGCATGTCGGTGATCTGGTCGGGCGAAAATACACCTTCATTGTCACCATTACCTGCATGGGCTTGGGGACTTTCCTGATCGGCGTGCTGCCCTCGTTTGCATCAGCGGGCATCATCGCACCGATTCTGCTGATCGCCCTGCGGCTGCTGCAGGGACTGGCCCTCGGCGGCGAGTACGGTGGCGCCGCGATCTATGTCGCCGAGCACGCGCCGAAAGGCAAACGCGGGCTTTACACGTCCTGGATCCAGACCACGGCGACGCTCGGCCTGTTCGTGGCCCTGCTGCTGGTGCTGGGCGTGCGCACCTACGTCGGGGAGGACGCCTTTGCCGTCTGGGGCTGGCGCATACCGTTCCTGGTGTCCATTGTCCTGCTGGCAGTGTCGCTGTGGATTCGCCTGCAGCTGAACGAGTCGCCGATGTTCCTGAAGATGAAGGAAGAGGGCAAGCGCTCGAAAGCCCCACTGAAGGAGGCCTTCGGCACCTGGCGTTATGCGCGCATCGCGATCCTGGCGCTGTTCGGGGCGACTGCCGGTGAAGCGGTGGTCTGGTACGGCGGACAGTTCTACGCGTTGTTCTTCCTCACCACGACGCTGAGCGTCAAGGCGACCACGGCGCAGATCATGATCGCGATCGCACTGGCGCTCGGCACACCGTTCTTCATCCTGTTCGGCTGGCTATCCGACAAGATCGGCCGCAAGCCGATCATCCTGGCCGGATTCGCCCTCGCGGCACTGACCTACTTTCCGATCTTCCAGGCCATCACGCATTACGCGAATCCGGCGCTGGAGGCCGCCCTGGCCCACTCGCCGGTCACGGTCACGGCCGATCCGGCGGAGTGTGCGTTCCAGTTCAACCCGGTGGGCACGGCCAAGTTCAAGAGCTCCTGCGACACGGTAAAGTCCGGCCTCGCCAGGCTGTCGGTGAATTACGCCAACGTCGCGGCGCCGCCGGGAACCACCGCCTCGGTGCAGATTGGCGATGAGATCATCCCCGCCAATGCGCCTGATTTCGCCAAGCTGCTGAAGGCGACCGTCGTCAAGCACGGCTACCCGGCGAGCGCGGACCCGGCACAGATCAACACCGGCATGACGGTGCTGCTGCTGTGGCTGCTGGTGATTTTCGTGACGCTGGTGTATGCGCCGATCGCCGCCTGGCTGGTGGAGCTGTTCCCGACCAGGATCCGCTACAGCGGGCTGTCGCTGCCCTATCACATCGGCAACGGCTGGTTCGGCGGCTTCCTGCCGGCGACCGTGTTCGCGATCGTGGCATCGACCGGCAACATCTACTCCGGCTTGTGGTACCCGATCGGAGTCGCGGCCATCAGCCTGGTGGTCGGTCTGATTTTCCTACCGGAAACGCGCGACGTCGACATCACCAAGATCTGAAGTGCGAATAGCGTGGTCGCGGACCTTGTAGGCCACACTGCAAGGCCGCGACCAGGCTTGACCCAGGCGGCGACCAGGCCGCGCTGCACGGTGCGCAGCTACGATCGGCGCAGCACGATGAACAACCGCCGGAACGGAAACAGCGTGCTGCCGTCCGCCAGCGGCGGATAGGCGGCGCGCAGTCGCTGCGCGTAGTCGGCTTCGAAGGCGATGCGCTCCGGCGGCTCCAGGCGATCCAGGAAGGGCCTCAACCAGGTGCCCTTGGTCCATTCCTTGACCGGGTCCGCGCCGGTCAGCACCTGCAGATACTCGGTCTCCCAGATCTCCAGCGTGCGCGCCAGCGGCGCGAGCAACGAGTAATAGAACTGCGGTTCCCCGACCGGCGCGGCGCCCAGCAACGGCTCGAGCTTGCTGCGCCAGGCACCGGCACGCGCGGTCGCATCGATCAGCGTGTGTGATGGCGCGGAGAAATTGCGCGGCATCTGGATCGCCAGCACGCCGCCCGGCGCCAGCGCCGCCACCAGCGCCGGCATCAGCTGCCGGTGATTGGGCAGCCAGTGCAGCGCCGCGTTCGAATAGATCACATCGGCCGGCGCGTCAGGCTGCCAGGCGGCCAGGCTGTACTGCAGCCACTCGACCTGCGGCAATGTCCGTGCGGCCTGCGACAGCATCGCCGCCGAATCGTCCACGCCGATGATGCGCGCGCGCGGCCAGCGAGCGGCCAGTGCCGCGGTGACATTTCCGGCCCCGCAACCCAGGTCATACACCACCGCCGGTTCAGTACACGCAATCCGCGCCAGCAGATCGATCGCGGGCCGCATTCGCGGCTGCGAGAATTTCAGGTACTGTTCGGGGTTCCAGCTCATCGCTAGCGACAGCATAGCGGGATCGCCGCCTACAGACGCGGGCCGGGCACAGCGCCGACACTGCGGTGCCCGATCGCAGCGATAAGGAGCCGCCGTGGCGCAGGATAAATTAGCCAAGTATCGCTCCAAGCGCGATTTCCGCCAGACGCCCGAGCCGCGCGGTAGCCGGCCGCTCGGAAACCGGGGGCGGCTGCGCTTCGTGATCCAGAAGCATGCCGCACGCCGGTTGCACTACGACCTGCGGCTGGAGTTGGACGGGGTATTCAAATCCTGGGCGGTGACTCGCGGCCCGTCGCTCAATCCGGCCGACAAGCGGCTGGCGGTCGAAGTGGAGGATCATCCGCTCGATTACGGTGACTTCGAGGGCACGATCGCGCAGGGACAGTACGGCGGCGGCACGGTGCAGCTGTGGGATCGCGGCTACTGGCAGCCGTTGCCGGGAAGCTCCGCCGCTGATGCGCTGCAGGCCGGAGAACTCAAGTTCGAACTGTTCGGCCAGCGCCTGCACGGCAGCTGGGTGCTGGTGCGCATGCGTCGCGATCGCGAGCGCAGCAAGCGCACCAACTGGCTGTTGATCAAGCACCGCGATGCGGCGGCGGCGGATCCGGCGCCCGCCGAGGCGTTGCTGGCCGAGGACCGCTCGATCGCCTCCGGGCGCAGCATGGATCAGATCGCCGCTGGCCGTGGCAAAGGGCCGAAGCCATTCATGCGAGCCGCCGGCAGCGCCGCGGCGCCCGACGCGGTGTGGTCATCGAAGCGTCCGGCAGCGGCACGTGCCCCGGCCTCGAAGACTGCCCGCCGGCGCGCAGCCGCGCCCATGCCGAAGTTCATAGAGCCGCAACTGGCGACACTGCTCGATCGGCCACCGGGGTCCCCGGGCTGGGTGCACGAGGTCAAATTCGACGGCTATCGGATGCAGCTGCGGGTCGAAGGCGGCGCGGCCGTGCTGCGCACGCGCAAGGGCCTGGACTGGAGCGGGAAGTTCCCCGAGATCGTGCGTCAGGCGGCGGCTCTTCCGGATTGCATCGTCGATGGTGAGATCGTCGCGCTCGATGCGCGTCAGGTGCCGGATTTCGCGGCACTGCAGGCGGCGCTGTCCGACCAGCAGACCGCGCAGCTCACTTATTTCGTATTCGATCTGTTGTTCCAGGACAGTGAGGATCTGCGGCCATTGCCGCTGACACAGCGCAAGCAGCGACTGGAGCGCCTGCTCGCAGGCAGGCGCGCAGGCAACATCCGCTACGTCGAACACTTCGAGGCCGGCGCCGAAGCGGTGCTGGCATCCGCCTGCCGTATGTCACTCGAAGGCATCGTCTCCAAGCGCGGCGATGCGCCCTACACTTCCGGGCGTGGCGGCAGCTGGACCAAGAGCAAATGTCGCTCGGGCCAGGAAGTGGTGATCGGCGGCTACACGTTTCGCGCCGGGGCGCCAAGATCGTTGCTGGTGGGCGTGCACCGCGGCGCCAGGCTGGTGTACGTCGGTCGCGTCGGCACCGGTTTCGGCCAACAGACGGCGGCGGCGCTGCTGCCGCGCCTGAAGGCGGTTGCCGGCACACGCAGTCCATTCTCAGGGCCCGAAGCCCCGCGATCGGAGCCCGGCGTGCGCTGGGTGCAACCCGCGCTGGTAGCGGAGATCGAATTCGCCGGCTGGACCGGATCGGGCATGGTGCGCCAGGCCGCGTTCAAGGGCCTGCGCGAGGACAAGCCGGCCGGCGAGGTGCAGGCCGAGAAACCCTCGAAACTGGTGCAGACCGACGTCAAGCCGTCGCTGGCCGCAAAGCGTACCGACGCGCCGCGCCGTCGCAGTGATCGACCGGCAGCGCCCGGGCGCGCGCGCGCCGCGAGCCGCGCTGCGCGCGTTGCCGTCACTGCCGGCGGAGCCGACCAGGTGCTGGGCGTCAGCATTTCGCAGCCCGACAAGAGCCTGTGGCCCGATGCCGGCGACGCCCGGCCGGTCAGCAAGCTCGAGCTGGCGCAGTACTACGCGGCCGTCGGCGACTGGATGATCGCGCACCTGGAAGGGCGCCCATGCTCGCTGGTGCGTGCCCCGGATGGCATCGGGCGCGGCACGTTCTTCCAGCGCCACGCGATGCCCGGCACATCGGCTCTGCTGGAGCTGGTCACAGTGCGCGGTGATCGCAAACCGTACCTGCAGATCGATCGCGTCGAGGGGCTGGTAGCTGCCGCGCAGATCGCAGCGCTCGAGTTGCACCCGTGGAATTGCGCCGCGCACAAGCCGGAAGTGCCCGGCAGGCTGGTGTTCGACCTGGATCCGGCCCCCGATGTGGCATTCGGCGCGGTCATCACGGCGGCGCTGGAACTGCGCGAACGGCTGCAGGCGCTGGGGCTGCGCGCGTTCTGCAAGAGCACCGGCGGCAAGGGCCTGCATGTCGTGACGCCGCTGGCGAACGAACGCGCGCCGCTCGACTGGGCCACCGCCAAGAGCTTCGCGCAGGCGCTGTGCGTGCAGATGGCGATCGACAGTCCGGCGCGCTACCTGACCACGATGGCGAAGAAGGACCGCGGCGGCCGGATTTTCCTTGACTACCTGCGCAACGATCGGATGGCGACCGCGGTCGCGCCGCTCTCGCCGCGGGCACGGGAAGGCGCGATGGTGTCGATGCCGCTGCTGTGGCCGCAGGTCAAATCGGGCCTGGATCCGGCGCGCTTCACGGTGCGCAGCGCGCCGCGGTTGCTGGCGCGCGATAAGCCGTGGCACGACTACGCAAGATCGGGGCAGCCACTGCGCGCGGCGATCAGGCGATTTACCCGCTGATGCCGCGCCGCAAGCTGTCGGCCAGCAGCAGTTTCTCCAGCCGCATCGGCAGTTCACGAACGCGCGCGCCTGCATGTGGGACAGGCTGCGGGCTCGCTGTGCGGTTCATCCGACAGTGCCGGCGGCGGCGCGCCACTAAGCTGCGCGCTCGAGCAGTGGCACGGCAGATATGACGGCATCAAAGGGGGCACCATGGCTAGACCTGTCTGGAACGGCAGCATCTCATTCGGACTTCTCAACGTACCGGTGCAGATCTACTCCGGCGAGCGCTCGGTCGACTTGCATTTCAGATTGCTGGACAGCCGCGACCAGAAGCCGATCCGCTACGAGCGCGTAAATTCCGACACCGGCGAGGAAGTCGCCTGGAAGGACATCGTCAAGGCATTCGAATATGAGAAAGGCAACTACGTTGTGATTCCGGAACAGGAACTGAAAGCCGCGGCGCCGGAACTGACTGAAACGGTCGAGATCGAAGCCTTCGTCGAGCGCGATGCGATCAGCCCGATGTATTACGAGAAGCCGTATTATCTGGTGCCCGGCAAGAAAGCCGAAAAGGGTTACGTGCTGTTGCGCGAGACGCTGAAGAAGACCGGACGCATCGGCATCGGCAAGGTCGTGATCCGGACCCGGCAGTATCTGTCGGCGCTGATGCCGCAGGACGATGCACTGCTGCTGGTGCTGATGCGATTTCCGCAGGAACTGGTGGCGCCGGACCAGTTCGAACTGCCGGACAAGAAGCTGTCGGACTATAGGATCTCGGCGCGCGAGATCGATATGGCCGGACAGTTGATTGATTCGATGACCGCCGACTGGAAGCCGGCAGCCTATCGCGACGATTTTCGCGACAAACTGCATAAGTTCGTCGAACGGCGCATTGCCAGGGCGAGCGGATCGAAGCGACGCGAGCCGGACCAGCCGACGCCCCCACCGAAGGGCGATACCAACGTGGTCGACTTCATGGCGCTGCTGAAGAAGAGCCTGGCTGCCAAAGCCGGCCGCGGCGGCAAGTCTGCGGCACCCCCGCCGGCGCGCCGCAAGTCTCGCGCACCGTCGCGCCGCGCCGGCTGAGCGGCTGGCGCGTCAGCCGGCCGCACCGATGCCCGTAATCCACGATACGAAGTGCGCCAGCGCCATCGTGAGCCACGCTGACCTGGTGGCCGTCCATCTGCAGCAGCATCGCCAGACTGTCGGCGGCATCGCGATTGTCGTCCGCGATGACGATACGCAGGGGCGACGCCGGGGGCAGCTGCCTGGGAGCATCGGTCGCAACCGCCGATGGCCATGCGGCACCCTACCCGATGGATTCTCGTACCACAACACACGCTCGCGCTACAATTCTGCCAGTGTCGGGAGCATCAACATGAAAATGGCATGGCTGGCCACTGGCATCGTCGCCTCGCTGGTGAGCGCCGCAGCGGCGCAAAATGCTGCGCCCGAAATCGCCTTCGACTCGGTGCCGAATTTCCTGAAATTGCCCGCCGACAGGTACCTGGGCGAGGTGGCCGGCATTGCGCTGGACTCGAACAGGCACATTTTCGTGCTCTCGCGCGGTAACACCAGCGGCCCGGCGTACGGCGCGGCCGCAACACAACTGCTGGAATTCAATCCCGACGGCAGCTTCCAGCGCGAAATCGGCCATAGTCTGTATGCCTGGTCGTTCGCACATTCGGTACGGGTTGATCGGCGCGACAACATATGGGTCGCGGACAAAGGGTCGGATGTAGTGGTGCGCTTCGACCCCCAGGGTCGCGTCAGCATGGTGTTCGGCCGCAAGGCCGAGGCCTCCGATGAGAGCGCACATCCACTGGCGCACCCGAATCCGCCGCTGCCGCCGGTCGATGGCATGTTTCGCCAGGTGACTGACGTCACCTGGGACTCGCACGACAACATCTACATCAGCGACGGCTACATCAACTCGCGCATCGCCAGGTATGACAGCGACGGCAATTGGCTCGGCTCCTGGGGTGAGCCGGGCGCGGGTCCGGCGCAGTTCAGTAACCCGCACTCGATCGTCACCGATCGCCAGGATCACCTCTATGTTGCCGATCGCGGCAACGGCCGCATACAGGTGTTCGATACCAGCGGCAAGCTGCTGCAGATTATCCATATCGATGTACCGCCGGTACCGGCCGATGCGCCGGTGCCGATCGGTAATCGACCGGCAGAGGCCAACGCCGCCAGCGGCCCCCTCACCATGCAGCCGGGCTCGCCATGGGCACTGTGCATCACGCCCGGACCGACGCAATATCTTTACGTCTCCGATGCCTACCCTGGCCGGATCTACAAGCTGTCGCTCGACGGTAAGCTGCTCGGCTGGCTCGGGGGCTCAGGCAAGGTGCTGAAGAGATTTGGCTGGATCCACGCCCTGGCCTGCCCGTCGGAAAATGAACTGTACGTCGCAGAGCTGCTGAACTGGCGGGTGCAAAAACTGCTGCTGCACCCGCATTAGAGCGGATTGCGGCGCAGCGCCGCCGCTCACCTGACAGCGAACATCAGATTCGGCCGCAGGAAGAACGGCGGGACTATCGCAGGCATATTGGAGAGCGGCAACACTTCCTCGGGCAACTCAATGCCGAGCACGTCGATCATGAATGTGCGCCGCTGCTGGCAGCGAGCGAAACAGGCCGGATAGAGCAGCTGCAGACTGCGCCGCAGCCCGGCGTCCGCGAGCACAATGCCGTCCTCCATTCGAGTGGAGAAATAGACGGGCGAGGACGGTATTACGTCCACCTGGATAGCCATGCCGGAACGCAGCGGCACGTCCGAGTGCGCGTAAATCGGTGAACTCAGCCATTCATCCAGGTGAATCAGATGTCCGGGGTTCAGGAATATGCCGAAGCGATCGAATGGCAGCTTCTCGGCGATCAGCGCTGCGAGCTGTCCGCCCGGCGTGCCGATCTCCAGCAGTCCGAACCATTCGGCCATCACCTCGAAATACGGACCTGCAAAGGCCTGCACGTAATCATGCGCGGCCGGCACCAGCTCCTGGGCCGAATGCGCCACCCATCCGGCACGGCAGATGTTGCTGCCCCAGTAGGCGATATTCGTCGCCAGCGGCGATCCCTGAGCGATCGTCGCACCCACGGGTCCCGACAGGCCGAGCCCGCGATTGGCCTCAGTCACCATCGTCATGTGGCAGGACAGCGGCTCGCCGTTGTAACCGCACAGGCGCGCCAGCTCGCTGTCGGTCATGCCGGCTCGCAGCCCGAACAGCATGTGCTTCATGCCCTCTGCGGCCTGCACGTTGGTGTACTCGAAATAGGCAATTTCCGACACCGAGCATTCGGCCCGCAGCCCATAGCCGGGATGCATAAGCAGCGCCGTGGCATTGACCACCGCTTCGCGGCTGCAGAGCTCGCGCAGCGTATCGGCCAGGTAGCTGGGCAGGTCGATCGCGTGCACGCCGTCGGGGTGTTCGGTGTCGGCGAAGTACTTCCAGCCGATACACCCTACCCTGGATGCCTTGCCGATGCCTTCGCCGGCGAATATGTCGCGCATAAGGCGGCTGCTGTCGCGCGGCTGGTTGAGCAATGAGAACGGCTGAAAGCGCTCCGAGCGCAATTTGCCGGCGGCGTACAGCGGGCTTACGCCCAGGTAGCCCTCGCATTCGTTGCCGACTACCAGCAGCGGACTGCCTTGGCTCGCGATGATGGCAATCGCCTCTTCGAAGCGGGGATCGAAATTGGTGAGATAGGCCAGATTCGCGAAGTGTTCGCGATCGGCGTAGACGACGACGTGGCTGAGGCCTTCTAACGCCATCCGCGCACGCAACGCCGCGATTCGGTCCTCCAGTTCGGAGGCCGCGACCACGGGCGGGCGATCGGCGCAGCCGAACTGCGGCCAGTCGACGTCAATCAGCTGATGAATTCTTGTTACGGCGCTCATGAAAATGACAGCCCGGGTTCACTCACTTGCAGCCGCCGCGCATGCGCGCGGCGGATCTGCCCAGCGGCAGTCTAGCGGAATACGCCGTGGGGCACATTGTAGAATTCAGGTCGATGTTTGTAGGAATCAGGGCACTGCCGACAAGGCAGCGACAGCGCGCAAGGCGACGAAATTGGCTCATTAGCGCGCCTCGGCGCGCACCTGGGCCGGTGTCTTGCCCACCCGGGCCCGAAATACCGCACCCAGGTATTCCTGGTGCCGGAATCCGGCCTGCTCGGCCACCGCGGCCAGCGGCATGTCGGTCGTGGCGAGCAATTCGCGCGCGTGCCTGATCCTGGTGTTGAGGATTTCCTGGTGCATGGACCGATGTAGCAGCGCGCGGAATCGGCGCTGCAGCACACTGCGGGACAGGCCGACCTGCCGGGCGATGGCATCGATGCGCACACCTGCCCGAGAGTGCTCACGGATCAGCCGCAATGCCCTTGCGACCCGTGCATCGGAGACCGCAAGCACATCGGACGACAGCCGGGTGACGATCTCGATCGGCTGCAACTGCAGTGGCTTCCTGGGCGGCGCAGCTCCATGCAGCAGTGCATCCAGCAGCGCCGCCGCCTGATACCCCACGTGGAGATGCCCCGGGTCGACACTGGACAGCGGCGGCAGGCACACGTCGCACAGCGGCTCGTCGTTGTCGACGCTTACCACTGCCAGTTCATCCGGCACCGACACACTGGCGCGACGACAGGCTTCGAGGAATTGGGAGCCGCGCTGGTCGCTGCACAGCAGCACCCCGGCGGGCTTCGGCAACGCCGTGATCCAGCGCGCGATGCGACCTTCCGAGCGCTCCCACGAGCGCCGGCCCTTGGCATCGCGCGGCAGCCGGTAGATTGGCACATTCGCTTCAACCGCGGCGACGGCAGCGCAAAATCCAGCGTAGCGCTGCTCCGACCAGTTCTCGCCTTCTATGCCGAAGAACGCGAAGCGCCGAAAGCCGCGCCCGAGCAGATGCTCGGCGGCCATGCCCGCGATGGCGATGTTATCGACATGCACCAGCGGGAAAGGCAGCGCGGCAACGACACCCAGCACATCGACCACCGGAATGCCGGTCGCCGCGAGGGCCTGCCCGATGCGCCGTGTCTGGATGCGCGCGATGATGCCGTCGCCGTTCCAGCGCCGCAGCCACTGCGGCACCGACTCGTCCAGGCCGTGCGGCTCATGATACAGCGCCCACTGGTCGTGCTCGCGCACATAGCGTGCGACGCCGCGCAGAATGTCCCGGCCGGAGCCCAGCGAGGTCTCGATGATCAG
>Ga0181537_10003165_pt1 | contig 14195 bp, 14 predicted proteins | sample PEATcosm2014_Bin_39_FD_119765 | JGI IMG/M metagenome (GOLD analysis project Ga0181537, IMG submission 119765) | Peatland microbial communities from MTU Mesocosm Facility, Houghton, MI, USA - PEATcosm2014_Bin23_10_metaG | ecosystem: Environmental > Terrestrial > Soil > Wetlands > Peat | place... | reverse complement strand
TGGGAGAGCTTTCATGAGACTTGCCGTGTGTGAATTGCCAGATGGTCTGACTTTATCCAGCCCCGAGTGGATGCAGCTCGTTGAGCGCCTCGAGCGAGAGAAACCGGACCTACTCGTGCTGAACGAAATGCCGATGGCCTTCACCGTCTGGAGGAATGTCGGCACGCTAAGGTCGTAGAGTGATGTCGCCATAGCCTCCTTCGCGATTCAGCAGAGTACATCGTCGCCTGAGCTACAGCCGTTTAACCGCCTTGACATCGGCCCCAGTTCGACCATCCATCAAGCTGCCAAGCGTTTGACCTTCGGACGAACGTGCTGCCTCACCTGCCATAGATCAAACTGAGCCTGAAGGTTGATCCAGATGTCCGGCTCAGTACCGAAGACGCCGGCTAGGCGCGCGGCCATATCCGGCGACACAGGTACCCGCCCGTTCACGATTCCCGATACGTGTTTACGACTCACTCCAAGAGCATCAGCCGTCTGAGTGATCGTCACGCCGAGCGGTCCCATGTACATCTCCTTGAGGATCTCCCCAGGGTGGGCGGGGCTATGCATCCGGCCAGAACTCTCAATGGTAGTCTTCATAATCCACCTCGTACGCGTGCCCGGCGCCGAAACGGAAGGTCACGCGGTAGTTCTCATCCACCCAAACGGAATAACGGTTGCCATGCAATGGATGAAACCGCATTCCGGGCATCGCCATCTGTGCCGCCTGGGTCGCGGCATTGAGGGCAGTAAGTATCAGATTCAGGCGTCTCGTGTGCTTCGGTTGCACCTTGCGAGCACTCCCTGCCTCGAAGAGCGCTGCGAGTCCCTTGTGCCGGAAACTCTTGATCACCGGGATCAGTGTAACCTAAGAGGTGACGAGCTGCAACCGCTTTGGTTACGGAAAACCGCACTGTCGGGGATGGACGCGGGAAAACAACCAAGCCCTGATGCGCCAATTCCGAATCTGGCGCGCGGGTTCCTCCGCAGTTACCGACCAAATATCGACGCTCGCGTCGCGTGGCTGCCGATCCACTTTCAACCTGTCCGCATCTATCGCCCTCTATCGCCTCCAAGCGGAAGTTTTTGGCGGTAGATCTGACGGTAAGTTCGGTGTGCCCTCAATATAAGTCTCGCTATTTCACGTACTTATATGTGACGGAGACAATTGAGTGGGAGTGACCTGCGTAAGTAATTGTTTATAAAATAATTAATGACTTTCCTGTGTGCGGTGGGCGAATCGTAGTTGTCATAAACCAGCGGCAGCGCCCGCTTATTCCGGTCTATTCAGGTGGCTTATCCGGTGACTATTCCGGTCTAAACCGGTATATATTCGGGTATGGCCAACACCGATACCCTCCAGATTACGTCCCAACTTCTGGCTCTGCTGTCGGAGCTGGATGAGTTCAAGGGAGCTTGGCGCGCGCTCGGCATCCTTGCGCCTGAGCGCCTGAGCGCACTGCGGCGCATAGCAACCATCGAGAGTATCGGGTCTTCTACGCGCATCGAAGGCAGCCGCCTGACGGACCGGGAGGTGGAAGCGCTGCTGGGGCGGCTAAACATCAAAGCGTTTGCCACCCGCGACGAGCAGGAAGTGGCAGGTTACGCAGAGGTCATGGAGACGGTGTTCCAGTCATGGGCCGACATTCCTCTGACCGAGCGTCACCTGAAGCAACTTCATCGCGACCTTCTGCGCTACAGCGAAAAGGACGAGCGTCATCGCGGCGAATACAAGACACTCCGCAATGACGTTGCTGCATTCGATTCCGAAGGCAAGATGATCGGCATCGTGTTCGAGACTGCAACGCCTTTCGACACGCCACGGCGTATGTCGGAATTGTTGGCGTGGCTCGAAGATGTACGAGCAAACAAGACACAGCATCCCCTGCTGATGGTCGCAGTGTTCACGGTCGTGTTTTTAGCGATCCATCCATTTCAGGATGGCAATGGCCGGCTTAGCCGGATACTGACGACACTACTGCTGCTCCAGGCGGGCTATGCGTATGTGCCATACAGTTCCCTTGAGAGCGTGATCGAGATCAGCAAGGAAGCCTACTACCTTGCCCTGCGGCAGACGCAGAGCACGCTGAACACCAACACACCGGATTGGCAGCCATGGCTGCTGTTTTTTCTTCGGGCGTTGCAGCAGCAGAAACGTCGTCTTGCCGCCAAAGTTGAGCGCGAGCAATCCGCTATCACGTTAACCGATCTGGCCGTGAAGATTCTTGACTACGCTAGGGACCATGGCCGGGTTACGACGCGTGACATGGTGCGTGAGCATGGCGCTAGCGCAAATACGCTCAAGGCAACGTTCAGTGGCCTAGTTGAGAAACGTTTGCTCGTGCGCCGCGGGGGAGGTCGCTCTACGTGGTACGCATTGCAGTAGTGGTTCAGCCTCGTTTCGGCATCTATCGCCGTCTATCGCCCTCAAGCGAGATTTTTCGACGGTGTTTCTGACGGTAAATCTGGCGGCGCTTGATAATAAATTGATTTCGTTCAAATGCTTGCAGGTGCCGGAGACAATTGAGTGGGAGTGACGGGGTCTATTGGAGACTATCGCGCACGTTCGAGCCAAGATACCAAGGCGAGTGCCAGGCAGTCGGACGGAGCCCATCAGCGGTTTGTGCTAGCTTTGCCAAATGGACAAAAGAATCGCTCGGTACAAAGGCCTGAAGGCGATGAAGTCTGACGAATATCGTGCCTGGCAACGCCTGCCGGGAAGCGAACGGATTCGCGCAGTAATGGACCTAAACCTTGACCTTTATGCGATGAAAGGACAAGCCGCGGATGCACCAAGACTTCAAAGAACTGTTATCCGCTTTCAACGCCGGACAGGTTAGGTAGCTCATTGTCGGCGGATATGGGGTTTCGTTTCATGCGCAGCCACGCGCGACCAAAGATCTGGATATTTTGATTGGCGCAGACACTGAAAACAGCAAAGCCGTGTATGCCGCGCTTGCGAAGTTCGGAGCACCGGTTGAAGGACTGAGCGCCAAGGACTTCGCCGACCCCGATAACGTCTTTCGCATGGGCACGCCGCCCGTGATGGTGGACATCATGCCGAAGATCAGCGGCGTTGAATTTTAGGAAGCGTGGCGACGGCGAGTAGATGTTCGAATAGATGATGATTTGTCCGTACCATTTATCTCTCGAGAGGACCTGTTGGTTGCAAAGCTCTCGGCGGGCCGAGCACAGGATTTGATCGACGTCGATGCTTTGCGCGAAAGCGCCCAGAGCCAAGACATCGAACAGCAGCAACGTCCCGTTTCTCCCGTCACCAGCGCTCGAAGCGAACTTGATCAAATCCAGAAGGAAGGGCGCGAGGAATGGTTGAGGCAGCGACAGCAAAAAGGTTCGTCGCCGACCCTTGAGGAGATTCGAGCGAAGGGCCGTGAAGACTGGTTAGAGTTGCGGCACCAGCATACCCAGGAGAGCGCTCGGGATCCCCAAGACCGCTCTGCCGAGAAGAATCAAGAAGCAAAGCCCAAGGATTTATCCGGAAGTCCGGACAAAGGGTTGGACGACGATTTGAATTAGTTGCCGCCAAACCGAATTCGCTTCAACGGTATTTCCGCCGGTATTGTGAGCACCGCTCCTCTGAAAATTACCCTGCGTCGACGAGTTGCGGCGCCAGGAGATTATTGAGTGGGACTGAGACGCGATTCTCACTACGCGCTTGCCGGCGCGAGTCGTTTGTCGCAAAGCGCTCGGTCGCGCGCAGATCTGCCAGAACGCGTGGCGGATAGTGCGATACGTTACGACATCGATGCTCGAGCCCCAGCCAGTCGGCGGCCGGGACTTGAGTCGTCTCGCCACCGGCCCCACACTACCGGACTCGACCTGGGAGGCTCACGCTATGGCCACGTTACGTAAGAAGTCTGTAATGCCGAGCGAGCACGAGGCGCTGCCCGGCCGTCCTACACCGCTTGCTGTTCCGCAGATGCATTTTGTCAATGGCCATCGAATCGTACCTCCGTTTCCGGCCGGCCTGCGCGAGGCGGTGTTCGGCATGGGCTGCTTCTGGGGTGCGGAGCGGCTCTTCTGGCAGCTGCCCGGCGTGTACTCGAGCGCAGTCGGGTATGCAGGTGGGTTCACGCCCAATCCAACCTACGAGGAAGTCTGTACCGGCGAGACCGGACATGCCGAGGTGGTGCGCGTGATTTACGATCCCACCAAGGTCGGATACGAGGATCTGCTCAAGGCGTTCTGGGAGTCGCACGATCCGACGCAGGGGATGCGGCAGGGGGAGGATGTCGGTACGCAGTACCGTTCCACGATCTACGTGACTGACACGGCGCAGCGGGATGCCGCTGAGGGCGCGAAGCGCGCTTATCAGGCGCGGCTCACCGCCGCAGGACACGGCGCCATTACCACCGAGATCCGCACCGCGCCGCAGTTTTTTTACGCCGAGGACTATCACCAGCAATATCTGGCGAAGAATCCCAGTGGCTACTGCGGGTTGGGCGGCTGTGGAGTACCTTTTGAATCTGCAGAGTTGCAGGTGGGGGTGAAGGCGTAGTCGAAGCTACACCGAGGGTTACGGCGGGAAATCCGCCGGTTAGGTGCCGCCAAGGCCGAAGCCCGGCGAGTTTCCGGAGGAAAATACCGGTAGATATCGGCGCCGACGTCTACCGGAAGTCTACCGCCGACCGCTGGCCTGGAAAGTCCGCAAGGAAGGATCCAGGTCGTGGACTACTGTCGGATTTACTAGAGGCTGGCGATCGGTTCGCAGCTTTTGGACCGCGAGGGCTCGACCGAAAATAGGGGAAGTGAGGAATGAGACATTGGATAGGTATTGCTCTACTGACTACTTCCGCGCTGTTGGCGACGCGAACCGCAGGAGCCATTTGTGCGGCACCGCCGCCGAAAATCTGCAATGCCTTTTTCAAGGCGGACGTTGTCTTGCTGGGCACGGTTCTGGCTGAGCAGCGTGATTCAGAGTGGATCGGATACAAATTAAAGATCCAGAGAACTCTGAAGGGCGACTCGCGAGCAATCCGCTCCGTCTTCACGGGAAATGATTCAGGAAGGCTATCTTTAGACGTTGGCAGCGAGTACGTCCTGTTCGGCTATCGGAACAATGGCCGGCTCGTGGTTGGCTGCGATGAACAAGCGTTGTCCGATTCCGCAAAGTCTCGTCTCGTGGTCCGCGAAATTGACCAGATGCTTGCCTCAAGGCCGGAGTTGTCATCGGTTGAAGGTAAGGTTGTGAAATTTGGGGACTTCTCTGCGCCACTGGCAGGAGTCTCGGTGACCGTTACCGGTACCGGCGGCAAGTACACGGCAGTGTCGAATAGTGGGGGTCAGTTTCTAATGTCGGTGCGTCCGGGAACGTACCGCGTGGAGGCCGATTCGTCCGTTGTGGAACAGACCATTTACAGCGAGATCTACACCCACGTTAATTCTCTTCAGTTGGAGCCCGGGCAGTGCGCGCAACTCCAATACCAGAGCGTGCATCGATAGTTCACAGTCGAATCAGCTGCCGCTGCTGGCGCGAGTAAGCGTTTGCCTGGTAATGCTTGACAGTACTAACGTGCCGCGTTAGTATGTATTTGTGATCAAATCCTTTCGTGGCAAGGAAGCTGAGAGGGTCTGGAGTCGCGAGTACTCCAAGCGACTTCCGCGCGACATTCAAGAGCGGGCACTGATGAAGCTGCAGCAGCTGGACGCGGCTGGAGACCTGAAAGACCTTTCGATTCCGAGCTCGAACCAGCTCGAGGCTCTGAAGGGCGATAGAAAGGGCGAGTACAGCGTCCGGATCAACAAGCAGTGGCGGATCTGTTTCAGGTGGCGTGACGGTCACGCCTTTGACGTCGAGATCGTCGATTATCACTAGGCGGGAATAGGGTTATGGCAGTGCGAAAGATCAAGCTTACTCACCCCGGCAAGATTCTCCGGGAGGAGTTCATGGAGCCAATAGGCCTAAGTGCGTATGCACTGGCTAAGGCCCTGGATGTTCCGCTGCCTCGCGTAAACGACATCGTACGCGAGAAGCGCTCGATCTCGCCGGAAATGGCCGTGCTGCTCTCGGCGTATTTCGGTACGTCTGATGGCTATTGGATCAATCTGCAGGGGCATTTCGATCTGGAAATGGCCAAAGACAAGGTCGGCAAGCAGGCGGCCCGTATCAGCCCTCATCCGCACGGCGCAGACGGTAGCTTGCAGCCCGTCTGACGTCTGCGCTGGTCTACCGGTGGATCGACGGCGAGGTCTACTGGAAGTCGACCGATCGTTGATGCGAGCCGACGTAACTCCCTGGCGTCCGTGGAAGTTCCAGTTTCTGCGCCAAGGATCACCAGCAGTATCTGGCGAAGAATCCTAGTGGCTATTGCGGGTTGGGCGGCTGTGGAGTGCCCTTTGAAGCCGCAGAGTTACAATTGAGTGAGCAGGCATAAGAGTCGGTTAACCGAGCGTTCTGTCGTGGAGCCAGAGAGTTACCAGCAGGCCGCGTCGAACAGCCACGTAATTCTGCAGCAAAACGCCAGCTGATTTCGGCGTCAACGTCTACCGGAAGTCTACCGGTGCGCCGGGCCTAGGAAAGTCCTCAGCTAAGCGTCGGGCGGCGCGCAGGCAGTGCGCTTCTTCAAGTCAATGCCGGTGCTCACGCTCTCGAAGTACGCAATCGAGTCTCCTCGCGCGCTGCCCGCCCGCACACCCGCAGCCGCCCGCCAAGATTCATGCACTCGCCGGGCAGACGTGAGAGGCGGATCACACTTGTCGCCTTGGTCGAACCGTGCCTCACATCGATGTGACGTAATCGGCGGCAGAAGCGTGTCCCGAACCCTACGGTGCCACACCAATAAGGGATGGCGGGTCTTAGGTGATGGACAGCGCTGGTACAAGCATTGCCGGGCACGAGGTGGAAGCTCTGCTCGGGGAGAGCCACCCCCGGCACGCTGAGACCTTATTCCGCAATACGGTCGAGGATGCGCCGGTCGGTATCGCTTTCGCCGACCGCGAGGGCCGCTATCGCCGCTGCAATCGGGCCTTCTGCGCCATGCTCGGCTTCGATACCGAGGAGCTCATGGGCGAGTCCATGGGGAGCCTCACGCACTCCGCGGATCTTGAGGCCACGACGGCGGGCCTCGAGCGGCTGTGGCGTGGAGAAATTGCACACCTGGAAGTCGAGAAGCGCTACCTGCGCAAGAGCGGCGGCGCGCTGTGGGTTCATGCCACCACCTCACTCGTCAGCGGCGGTGGTCCGGACCCAGAGTGCTCGGTTGAGTTTCTGCTCGACATCTCCGCGCGCAAGCAGATGGCAGCCGCCCTGTTGCAGAACCAGACGCTGCTCGCCACCGTCATCGCCGAACTCCCGGTCGCGCTGGTTGCGTGCGACGTCAGAGGTCAGTTGACGCATCACAATCACGCGGCGGCTGAGCTGTTTGGAATTGCCGCGATAGAAACCGACCAGGCGGTCCCGCGCAACCCCTACCCACTCACCTCCCAGGTCTATCGGGCCGATGGCATAACACCAGTGCCGCGTGAGGATCGCCCGCTGGCGCGAACCTTGCTCGGCGACAAAGTGCGTGATGCCGAGTTCGTCATCGTCCGGCCGGACGGTGCGCGCCGCACCGTGTTGTCGAGCGCGCAGCGAATAGCCGGCCAGGCCGGCCAGCCACTCGGTGCTCTCGCAGTGGTCGAGGACATTACCGAGCGGCGGCTCGCCGAAGACGAGCTCGAACGTGTACACAAGCAGCTGCTGGTCGCCTCCCGGCAGGCAGGCATGGCCGAGGTGGCTACAAACGTCCTGCACAACGTCGGCAACGTGCTCAACAGCGTCAACGTCTCGGCGAGCATAGTCTCCGAGCGCATCAAGAAATCGAAGTGCGCCGGACTGGCGCGGGTCGCCGCACTCGTGTGCGACCATGCGCCCGACCTGGCAACGTTCCTGACGGGCTCCCAAGGCAGGCACCTGCCCGTGTACCTGCAGGAACTTGCCGGCGAGCTCATTGCAGAGCGTGATGTGGCAAGCGCGGAGCTGGCGGAGCTGCGCGGCAACGTCGAGCACATCAAGGAAATCGTGGCGATGCAGCAGAGCTACGCACGTCGCAGCGGCCTGACCGACATTGTCGATATCCGGACTCTGGTCGAGGACAGCCTGCGGATGAACGCGGGGGCCTTCAGCCGTCATGGCGTCGCACTGGTGCGCGACTTCCAGGAGGTGCCTCCGATCACGGTCGACAAGCACAAAGTGCTGCAGATCCTCGTGAATGTGATCCGCAATGCAAAATATGCCTGCGATGAGTCCCGGAGCGCCGAGAAGCGTGTGACTGTCCGCGTGCGGGCGGCCGATGCCACGATGGTGATCGCCGTCATCGATACCGGCGTCGGCATCCCGCCGGAGAATCTCGAGCGCATATTCAGTCACGGCTTCACTACGCGCAAAGACGGCCACGGCTTCGGTTTGCACAGCTGCGCGCTGGCGGCCAAGGAACTCGGCGGTGCGCTGCTGGCCGAGAGTGCCGGAGCCGGCCAAGGGGCTACCTTCACCCTGACGCTACCCCTCACCCAGCCGGAGCCGCCCCATGGCCGATGAATCCGAGCTGCTGACCCACCGCCTGCTGATGATCGACGACAATCCGGCCATTCACGAGGACTATCGCAAGATTCTCAGTGGCCGCGATGACGCGCAGGTCTCGGCGGCGGAAGCGGCATTGTTCGGCGAGCCGCAGCCGACGGTGTCGCGTCCGACATTCGACCTGGACTCGGCGGTGCAGGGTCGGGATGGGGTGGAGTTGGCGCGCCGCGCGCTCCTCGAGGGCCGCCCTTACTCAGTCGCCTTCGTGGATATGCGTATGCCGCCAGGCTGGGATGGGCTGGAGACAATTGAAAACCTCTGGAAGGTCGACCCCGAGATCCATGTGGTGGTCTGCTCGGCCTACAGCGACTACGACTGGATGGAGCTCCTGGCGCGACTCGGGTGCTCCGATAGGCTCATCGTGATCAAGAAGCCCTTCGAACCCATCGAGATCCTGCAGTCCGCGAGCGCGCTGAGCCGCAAGTGGCAGAGCGCACGCGCACTCAGGCGCCACGTGGAGGGCCTCGAGCGGGCCGTCAGCGATCGCACCCAGGGACTTGAGGCGGCCAACCGACAGCTGCGGCATCTCGCTTCGCACGATTCACTCACGGGGCTCCCCAACCGGCTGCTGCTCGAAGACCGCATTACGCAGGCAATTGCCCAGGCGAAGCGTCAGACACATGAGTTCGCGGTGGCGGTACTGGACCTCGACCGCTTCAAGCTCATCAACGATTCGCTCGGCCACCGCGCCGGTGATGAGCTCCTGTGCGAGGTGGCGAAGCGGCTCAAGGGAGCCATCCGCACCGTCGATAGTATCGCGCGCATCGGGGGAGACGAGTTCGTGATTGTCTCCGACGGGCCGATGACGCGAGCGGAGACGCTGGAGATGAGCAAGCGCCTGCTGAAGGTGATGGAGCCGTCAATGCGCCTGCTCGGCATCGACGTGCACGTCTCGCCCAGCATCGGCATCGCCTTTTATCCGCGCGATGGCTCGACCATCGATACCCTGCTGGCGCACGCGGACGCCGCCATGTACCACGCCAAGGAACGCGGCCGCAACAACGTTCAGTGCTACGCCGAGAGCATGGGCACGGTCACGCAGGAGCGCGTGAAGCTCGAGAGCGAGCTGCACGAGGCGCTGCGCACCGGACAATTCGAGCTGCATTACCAGCCCAAGGTCGACACCGCAACGGGCCGGGTCAACAGCGCCGAAGCGCTGATCCGCTGGCGCCATCCGCAGCGCGGCCTGCTGCTGCCGGCTGAGTTCATTCCGGTCGCCGACGAGTGCGGCCTGCTCGATTCCATCGGCGAGTGGGTGCTGCGTGAGGCGTGTCGCCAAGGGAGGATCTGGCAGCAGCATGGGCCACGCGCCGTGCGCGTCGCCGTCAATCTTGCCTCCTCGCAGTTCCGCCTTCTGGACCTGGTGGGTCAGATTCGCCGCGCGCTCGATGCCTCGGGACTCGACCCTGCGCTGCTCGAGATCGAGCTGACCGAGACCGCGGTCATGAGCGATGCCGAGGAGTCGGTACATATTCTGGAAGCCATCAGCCGCATGGGTGTACTGGTGTCAGTCGATGATTTCGGCACCGGCTACTCCAGCATGAGCTACCTGCATCGCTTTCCGATCGACAAACTCAAGATCGACCGCTGTTTCGTCGAGCAAATGGCAACGCGCCCGGAAGACGCTTCCATCGTCGGCGCGATTATCTCGCTCGCCCATAGCCTGCGCCTAAAGGTAATCGCGGAGGGGGTGGAGACACCCGAGCAGCTGCAGCTGCTTGCCAGTCTCGGCTGCGACCAGTATCAGGGCTTCTACTTCAGCCCGGCACTGCTTCCCGCGAAGTTCGAGGAACTGGTGCGAGAGGACTCGCTCCTGACCGAAGAGGATGCGGCGCGAACCCACAGCAAGCTCGCTGGTTTGGAAGGCTGAAACGCCCGAACCGCGTGGCGGCGGGATCTACCCGGCATCGCCACGCTCGTGGAGCGCGACAAGACTTGGTATGAGGAACGCCTCCCTATCCTGGAGGGCTGCCTTCGCGTACGGCTGGGCGAACTCACCAGTCGCTTTGGCAATGGCGACTGGCCCGACGATACGTTCATCGCCGATGATCTGTTGATCGTGAGGGTGCTGCGCCGGTCGAACGGGTCGGGCACGATGGAGAAATATCCGTACCTCTCCACCCCTGTCGCGCGTGGCGAAGCGCGGCTGGCCTACAAGCGTGCTTGCGCCGATCAATTGGCGGTTTTCACTGCCAGGCCACCGACCGGCTGATAACGCTCTGTTCTGTAAACGCACACCCACTACCCGCCCCACGGGGCATTTGCACCGATCTCGCGCCACGAACCCGGCGCCAGCCCGGTCACGCTGATCCGCCCGATGGTCGCGCGTATCAGGCGCAGCGTTGGAAACCCGACCTTCGCGGTCATGCGCCGAACCTGGCGGTTCTTGCCTTCGCGGATCGTGAGCTCGAGCCAAGCCGTCGGAATCTTCGCGCGGAAGCGGATCGGCGGATCACGCGGCCACAGTGCCAGCGGTTGCTCGATGAGCTTCACTTTCGCCGGTAGCGTCGTGAAATCGCCGAGATTCACTCCGTGGCGCAGCCGATCGAGTGCAGCTGGGGACGGGGAGCCTTCGACCTGCGCCCAGTACACCTTCGCCAGATCGTGCTTGGGCTCGGCGATGCGCGCCTGCAGGACGCCGTCATCCGTGAGCAACATCAGGCCCTCGCTGTCGGTATCGAGACGTCCGGCAGGATAGACATCTAGAACTTCGATGAAATCCGCCAGGGTCTTGCGACTGGGCTCAGGGCTGAATTTGCAGGCGACTCCGAACGGCTTGTTGAACGCGATAAGCAAGCGGGCGCGATCAGGCGAGCGCCCGCTCGATCAGATTCGGTGGCACCGTTGTGCGCGGCACAGCGCCGCGCAGGCGGCGGCGGGTCTTCCTGTGGGTCCCAGCAGCGGAGGTAGCCTGTTCGAACCAATCGCGCACATCCACATCAAGTCCGATGCCGTGCATGTAGTTGTAAAGCGCCTTCCTGAGCGCAGCCCCAAACACGTCGTGGTCGATGCCGGTAAGGTCCGTGAAATTGATATCGTTATTGGCGAACGTGGTCCGGAGCGGCGGAGATAAACTCACGCCGTACTGCTCTGGATGTCTGCCAACCGGTGAATGCACGGTGCAGGTGAAGCGATGAAAGAAGCCTGAATGTATGCAGCCAGCCGCGAACAACTGGCGAACGTACTCCAGCGCGTCAACGGTATCCTGTGCGGTCTGCGTAGGAAAGCCGTACATCAGATAGGCGTGCACGAGAATCCCAGCGTCGGAGAAGGCACGAGTAACGCGCGCCACCTGCGCGACCGACACGCCTTTTTTCATGAGTTTGAGCAGCCGGTCCGATGCCACCTCCAGACCGCCAGTGATGGCGATGCAGCCGCTATCGGCCAGTAGCTGGCAAAGACCGGCGTCGAAGGACTTCTCATAACGGATGTTGCCCCACCAGGAGATATCCAGTCTGCGCCTCAGCAGTGCGTTCGCGAGCGACTTGAGTGCCTTGGGTGGCGCAGCTTCGTCGACGAAATGAAAACCCGTCTGCCCGGTCTCGTCAATCAGCGCTTCGATTCGACTGATCAGCACGTCGGTTGTCGCCAGCTCGTAGCGTGAGATGTAGTCAAGATCCACATCGCAGAAGCTGCATTTTTTCCAATAGCAGCCGTGCGCGACCGTCAGCTTGTTCCAGCGGCCGTCCGACCAGAGACGGTGCATGGGGTTGAGCATGTCCAGCAGCGACAGATAATCGTCAAGCGGCAGGCCTGCGTAGGTCGGCGTGCCGCTTTCAGAGAATGCGATGTCGGAATCCTTGAAGTCGACGTAATGATGATCGCGCGTATAGGTGCGCACCAGCTGCTTGAGCGGGCGCTTGTTCTGCAGATGCTCGATGAGTGCCAGCAGCGGGCGTTCGCCAGCGTCGAGGGTGATGAAATCGAAGTAGTGGAAAACACGCGGTTCGTCCATGGCGCGCAGCTCGGTATTGCAATAGCCACCGCCCAACACCGTGACCGTCGACGGGTGCGCGTGCTTTACGGCTTGCGCGATCCGAAAGGCACCGTAAACGTTACCCGGAAAAGGCGCGGTGATGAGCAGCAGGTCCGGTTGATAGCGCGACAGCACTTCGAGCGTCAGTGCGTGCAGGGTTGCATCTACCAGGTTGTGCGGCGCAGCGAGCGCCGCTTGCAGCTGATCGAAGGTTGGCTGGCTGGCCGCCAGCGATTCCGCGTAGCGCACGAATTCGAAGCGCGGGTCGACGCCATCGCGGATGACGTCCGCGAGGTCATTGAGATAAAGGGTGGCAATGTGCTTAGCACGATCCTGCAGTCCGAGCGCACCAAAGGCCCATTCGAGCGCATCGGCCTCGTGTTGCCCGCTGTTGATATAACGCTCAAGGGACGTAAAGCGCGGGCCTTCTGGCAGGTAATGTCTTGAAGCAATGCGATGAGCCACACTGGGATCACGACCTTGCAGAAATCGGATGACTGGCGAGATTGTGGTGCAATAGGAAGCGAAGTGCTCGGCAAAAAAACGCGTGGCGGGTGTTTGCTGTTTGCGCGGCAATGCGCTCACCGGCTCATGAATAGCCTGCATTCCTTCCGCTGAGAGCAGCTTGAGAGCCAGGGCGATCGACAGATCGGCCTGGTCGGCCTGAAAGCCGCGCGAGCGCAGGAAACCCGTGAGATAGGCCGTTGACGGATACGGCGTGTTGAGCTGCGTCATCGGCGGAATGATTGACAAAATGCGCATTTCGCTCATGCGTGCAAGTATATCGCGCTGGGCCGCCTGGCAGGATTGGGATTAAGATGGCGCCGTGGAGTTCACCCTCGATGTCCCATTGATTCGCGGCATACTCGAGCACGAGTATGCCCAGGCGCGTGAAGAGATCCGGGATCTGGGAGTGCTTCGCGCGCTCGAGAAGTCTCAGGAACGCCATGACGCCCGGATCGCGGCAGCGCGGGATGTTGGCACGCTGGCCTGTTGCGCAGGTTGTACGTGGTGCTGCTACTTTACAGTGGACGTTCGTGCCGCTGAGGTCTTCAAAATTCTCGAGATTGTCGAGCGGTCGTTCGCACCGGAGCTTAAGGCCCGCGTCTATGCAGAGGTGCGTGCCAACAGTGTCGCGCTCAAGAAGCTGGACGCGGGCGAGCGAGTCACCCGCAACCTAAAGTGCCCATTCTTGAGTGAAGGACGCTGCACGATATACGCGGCCCGTCCGCAGTCGTGCCGCAACTATCATGCGACGAATGTTGCGGGGTGCCAGCAATCCTACCAAGAGCCCGAGAATCTGGACATCGACCCGGAGTTCGCGCCGGGCGTGTATCAGGCAGGTGGTGCGCACGTCGAGGCATTCAGCAGCGCAATGTTCGAGGCGGGCTATGACGTGAATGCTTATGAACTCAATTGCGCCTTCGACGCTGCCCTTTCGGACCCTGGCGCACGGGCGCGATTCGAGTCCGGGCTGAAGCCATTCGATGCCCTCAGCGGCGAGGAGGTGCCCGCTGAGTTTAACGGTCTGGAGCCTTGAAAGCCTGAGAGAATGCCGGCGGCCAGTCACCCAGCGGCCAGCTACATCGCTGTTGGAGCCACCTGGGCACGCACAGTTCGGAGAGCCCGGATCTCATCGTGGAAGCGCAAAATTAC
>Ga0181537_10003163_pt1 | contig 14204 bp, 16 predicted proteins | sample PEATcosm2014_Bin_39_FD_119765 | JGI IMG/M metagenome (GOLD analysis project Ga0181537, IMG submission 119765) | Peatland microbial communities from MTU Mesocosm Facility, Houghton, MI, USA - PEATcosm2014_Bin23_10_metaG | ecosystem: Environmental > Terrestrial > Soil > Wetlands > Peat | place... | reverse complement strand
GAGCGCCTGGATATCAAGGCCGGCAAACTGGGCGTAGGTTTCGCACACCTCCCGGTAATGCGGATGCAAGCCACCCGACAGCACCGCCTTGCCGCGGCGGGTCAGGCGGTGCGCCATCGCCACCGCCTCGGCGCAAGCGGTCGCGCCGTCGTAGAGCGAGGCGTTGGCGACCTCCATCCCGGTCAACAGCGCGACCTGGGTCTGGAACTCGAACAACGATTGCAGCGTGCCCTGCGCGACTTCGGGCTGGTACGGCGTATAGGACGTCAGAAACTCGCCGCGCTGGATTAGATGATCGACCGATGCCGGCACATGATGGCGGTAAACGCCGCCACCGATAAAGAACGGCACCGAGCCGGCGGCGATGTTCTTCCCCGCCATGCGCGACAGCGCCCGCTCGACCTCGATCTCACCCTGCATCAGCGGCAGATCGACGAGCCCGTCGCGCCGCGCCGCCGGCGGCACATCGGCGAAAAGGTCATCGATCGACGCCGCGCCGATCGCCGCGAGCATGTCGCGGCGATCGCTCGGCGTCAGCGGCAGATAACGCATCAATGCTGCTCCGCGACAAAGGCGGCGTAGGCGGCTTCGTCCATCAGCGCGTCGAGCGCCGTCGGGTCGTCGAGCTTGACGGTCAGAAACCAGCCCTCGCCCATCGGGTCGGCGTTGACCTTGCCCGGGTCGCCGGTGACGACGTCGTTGACCGCGACCACCTCGCCCGAAACCGGGGCGTAAACCTCGCTCGCCGCCTTTGCCGATTCGACAACCGCCGCTTCCTTGCCGGCCTCGACCCGCGTGCCCGGCGCCGGCAATTCGACATAGACGATGTCGCCCAATTGCTGCTGTGCGTAGTCGGTAATGCCGATCACCGCGGTATCGCCATCCTGGCGGATCCATTCATGGTCTTTGGTAAAGCGCAGCGTGGGCATCAAGCTCTCCTGTCAGCCGCGGTAATAGCGGGTCGGGACAAACGGCATTGGCGCGACGCGGGCAGGGCGCGCGACATCGCGCACGACGACCGAGAGCGCGCTTCCCGGGTCGGCATGCGCGCGGGCGACGTAACCCATCGCGATCGGCGCGCCGAGCGAGGGACCGAACCCGCCGCTCGTCACCTCGCCGATCGGATTGCCGTCCGGATCGACGATGGCGCTGCCTTCGCGCGCCGGGGCCCGCCCGTCGGGTCGAATGCCGACACGGCGGCGCGGCGGCGGGTCGGCCAGCTCCTCGAGGATGCGCGCCGCGCCCGGAAACCCGCCCTCCTGGCGACGGCGCTTACCGATCGTCCAAGCGAGGCCGGCGGCGATCGGGGTCGTGGTTTCGTCGATATCGTGGCCGTAGAGGCAAAGCCCGGCTTCAAGCCGCAACGTGTCGCGCGCGCCAAGCCCGATCGGCATCACCTCGGGCTGGGCGAGCAGCCGCTCGGCAAGCCCGGCCGCGGCATCGGCGGCGACGGAAATCTCGAACCCATCCTCACCGGTATAGCCCGAGCGGGTGATGAACAAATCGCCGATCTGAGCGCAGGACAGGAACGGCATGGTCGCAACGCCGGGCGCGAGCCGAGCCAGCACCGCGGCGGCTTCCGGTCCCTGCAATGCGAGGAGAGCGCGGTCGTCGTGCAATTCGAGGCCGACGGAGGCCGGCAGACGCCCGCGCAGATGAGCGACATCGGCTTCCTTGGTCGCGGCGTTGACGACAAGCTGGAATTCGCCGCCGACGCGGACCGCCATCAGATCGTCGATGATGCCGCCATCGTCATTGAGCAGCAGCGTGTAGCGCATCCGCCCGTCGGCGAGCGCCGCGAGATCACCCGGCACCAGCGTTTCGAGCATCGCCGCGGTCGCGCCGCGCAGCGTTACCTGCCCCATATGCGAGACATCGAAGAGACCGGCTTTGGCGCGGGTATGGAGATGCTCGGCGATGATCCCAGCAGGGTATTGCACCGGCATCGCGTAGCCGGCGAACGGCACCATCCGCGCGCCACACGCCACATGCAGCGCATGGAGCGGCGTCTGCCGCAATTCGACCGCTTGTTCGGCTGGACCGGCTGGATCCAAGGGCGCGCACCTCCGACACGGCGGACGCGCACGCGCCCTCCAGAGATGCCCCCTCTGTCGCTTACCCTGAGAGATTCACCGCGATTCGCCGCCTGATGTTCGCTGGCAACGATTCCGCTGCTTACTCCTTCGGTGAGCGGCGGGCGACCTCACCCATCCGCTGCTTTCCAGAGCGCCCTTACGCCCACAGTCCTTTTGCCTGAGAGTTTCCGGGGCGGTTGCTCCTTCGGCGCCGCGTCTCCCGTTGTCCGGGGGACACGACCTCTCCTGCGGGCGTGCATTCGGCACCGCCTGTGTAGCATTGGTGATGGCCGGAAACCACCGGCTTTATTTTGACGCTGTTCCAGACAATGCGAGCGCACTGATGCAACGGAAACTACCGCCCGCGGAAGTTCTTATAGAACTCGATCGCCTGTGGGCTTTCCTGGAGGCCGGCCGTGATGTTGAGGTCGGTAACCGGCCGTCCACCGGTCGCAAAGGCGACCTCGACATGGTCGCTGACCCCGCCGCGCTTTGCCTTGTCCGGTACGCTGACGTGCACCGCGAAGGTTTTCTTGCCGAGGATCGTCTGGTCCGGGCCGGTCAACGAGACGAAATATGCGAGATCGACATCGTTATTGTGGGCGGCCGGACCGCGCTCGGCGACAATGATATTGTCCAGGCTGGCGTGCAGCGTATCGCCGGTCACGTTGCAGGTGATCGAGATGTCGCTGTAGATGCCGTACCAGCTGACATTGAGCGGCTTCAGATCGCCGCCGGGGTTGAAGACCGCAGTGTTGGAGAGCGGCTTGAGTATCACCGCGACCGGGCACGCTTGCGCCGTCGGCTGATTGGGTTTCGAGCCGACAAACGGGACCCAGCTGCAACTCGCCAACAGGCCTAGCCCAAATGCCGCCAGCAGCGCCGCAGCGCCGCGATACCGCCGATAGCGCAAATCCGGGCTCGATCTAGAGGCGGTTATGAGTTCCGTCGCAGAGCGGCGCGTTGGCCGTCGCCTTGCACCCGCAGAACCAGACCTGACCGGTCTTTTCCGCCGTGTACATCAGCGGCACAATGCTGGTGCCCTTATGCGAGCCGTCGCAAAAGGGCTGCCCCTGGCTGCGACCGCAGGCGCACCAGAAATAGCGCTTGCCAGCCTCGACGGCGACGCCGTACGGGGCCTTTTGCGCTGGGATCGGAGCGTCCATCTTTCTTCCCCACCGTCGCCCTTGCTACTGTCCGCGCGCACCGCGCGAAGTCCCGGTTTATTGGTTGATCGGGCCGGCGCGACTTTATGCGAGCCTCGCCCGACAAACAAGCCGAGTCGGGGCGCGCGATCGAGCCTAAAGGAGCAGCCGGCAAATCACATGGCGGTCTACACCGAAATCGGCGATGACGAATTGCGCGCCTTTATCGCCGCCTATGACATTGGCGAGGTGTTGTCGTGCAAAGGCATCGCCGAGGGGGTCGAGAACTCGAATTACCTGCTCGCCACCGAACGCGGCTCGTTCATCCTGACGCTCTACGAAAAGCGCGTGTCGCCCGCCGATCTGCCGTTCTTTATCGCGCTGATGGACCACCTCGCGCATCAAGGTGTCGCCTGCCCGACCCCGGTGCGCGCCAGGGACGGCGCGGCGCTGCGCGAATTGTGCGGCCGTCCGGCGGCGCTCGTGACCTTTCTCAACGGCATGTGGCCGCGGCGGATCGACACGTATCACTGCGCCGGGGTCGGCGCGGCGCTCGCTCGGCTGCATCGCGCCGGCGAATCATTCGGGATGACCCGGCCCAACGATCTGAGCATCGGCGGCTGGCATCGGCTTTACGTGGCGTGTGCGTCACGCGCCGACGAGGTGCAGCCGGGGCTCGGCGCGGAGCTGCACGACGAACTCGAGGCGCTCGAGGCGCGTTGGCCGAAGGGCCTGCCGAGCGGGGTCATCCATGCCGATCTGTTCCCCGACAACGTGTTTTTTCGCGATCACGAGCTCTCCGGGCTGATCGATTTCTATTTCGCCTGCACAGACGCCTTCGCCTACGATTTGGCGATCTGCATCAATGCCTGGTGCTTTGAGCCGGACGGCGCTTTCAACGTGACCAAGGCTCGGCTCCTGGTCGGTCATTATCAGGGCGAGCGGCCGTTGAGCCCGGCCGAGATCGCTTCCCTGCCGCTGCTCGCTCGGGGTAGCGCGCTGCGCTTTCTGTTGACCCGGCTCTACGATTGGCTGAACCAGACCGAAGGCGCGCTGGTGCGACCGAAGAACCCGCTCGAATATCTGAAAAAGCTGCGCTTTCATCGCGGCGTTGCCGATCCGGCGGGTTATGGCATCGGCCCCTGAAAACCCACCGCCCGAGCCGTCGACGGTCGAGATTTTCACCGATGGCGCGTGTCGCGGCAATCCCGGGCCCGGCGGTTGGGCGGCAATCCTGCGCTATCGCGGCACCGAGAAAGAGTTGGTTGGCGGCGAGACGCTGACCACGAACAACCGCATGGAAATGATGGCGGCGATCGCGGCGCTGGAAGCGCTGACCCGGCCCTGCCAGGTACGGCTCTACACCGACAGCCAATATGTGCGCGACGGCATCACCAAGTGGCTGCCCGGATGGAAAGCCCGCGACTGGCGCACCGCCGACAAGAAGCCGGTCAAGAATGTGGATTTATGGCAGCGGCTCGATCAGGCCGCCGCGCCGCACCAGATCGAGTGGATCTGGGTGCGCGGCCATGCCGGCCACCCCGAGAACGAGCGCGCCGACGCGCTCGCCCGCGCCGCCGTCCCCGGCGCGAACGCGGCTCAAGCCGCCGAGCTGACCCCTAAATAGCGCCAGGTCTTGCCGTCGTTGGAAGCTTCGACCTCCTGGCGTGTCGCCAGCTGGCCGAGCGCGTGGCGGATCGAGGTGAAGGCCATCTGCACGCCCTTGTCGCGCTCCAAGGCCGAGCGGATTTCCGCCGGGCGCGCCGTGCCGGACGGCATCGCCTTCAACACCTCGGCGATCAGCCGCGCGTTGGTGCCGCGCTGCGGACGCCGAACGCTCGGCGCAGGTTTCGCCGCGGTTTGACGCCCGGCCCGGGTCGCCGGCTTGGCGGCGCGCGCGCGCGCCGGGGCCGGTGCTGCGCTCGTCGTCGCCGGAGCGGCGGAAGGACGCGCGGCAAAGTCCCGGATCGCCGACATCGCCGCCGCGTAGCCGGCCTCATAGGCCTCGCGGCGGATCGCCTCGATCTGATCCTGCAACTGGGAAAGCGCCGTTTTAGCCATGATAGCCCCCGTTTCCTCCGTTTATCGGCTAATAGCACTGGTGCGAGTCAATACCTAATACGAACAAGTCAGCGTAAACGCTCCCGCGACGGTCGAGTTTCACACACCAAGTCGCGTAACCGAATTTTTCCCGGCAACGGGTCGAGCACCATCGTCCGGTCAGACACAAGGCGCGTCGTGCAGGCGTAGACCACCGTGCCATCGACCGCGAGCGTGCACTCCTTGCAGACATTGGCACTGATGCAGCTATAGCGCATCGCGAGCGAGGGATCGCGATGCGCACGGATCCACAACAGCGCATCGAGCACCGTGGCGCCGTCCTCGAAGGGCACGCAGAACGCGTCGTAGCGGGCCGGCTCATCGCCGGCGCCGCGCCGCACGCTGAGCTGGGCGGTTTTCTGGCCTGTTGGCTTCTGGGTCATTGGCCGGGGCTTGCGGCGATGCGGCCACAATTGTTCATCACGACGCGCTGGCTTTTGGCGAGCTCGGGGATGCTGTCGGGAAAATCCTCGCGTTGATGCGCGCCGCGGCTTTCGCGGCGAGCGAGCGCGGCGCGGGTCACCGCCTCGGCGGCGACAAGGCTCGCACGCAGCTCAAACCAATCGGCAAGGGCCGGATTGCAGGCGCGGCCCGGCGCGATCGCGACATCGCCGAGCGCGGCGCGCAGATCGCCGAGCCGGTCAAGCGCGCGTTCGAGCCCGGCAGCGGTGCGCAGCGGTCCGACATCGTCCGCCATCACCGCGCGCAATTCGTCGAGCAACGCCGCCGCCGCAACCGTCCCGGACCTGCCCTCGCCCAGTTCGCGGATGCGCTCGACGGCTTCCACGGCGCTGCTGTCGCGCCAGCCGGCGGCGGGCGCCGCCCCCGCCGCGAAGCGGCCGGCGCGCTCGCCAAACACCAGCGCCTCGGGGATCGCATTGCCCGACAGCCGGTTGGCGCCGTTGGCGCCGCCGACCGCCTCACCGGCCGCGTACAGCCCCGGCACACCGGAGGCCATGCGCTGATCCACGACGATGCCGCCCATGTGGTAATGCGCGATTGGCGACACCTCGACCGGGGCGCGGGCGAGATCGATGCCGTTGCGCGCGAGGCGCTCGATGACCGGGCCGAACGCGGCTTCGAGCGCGGCCGCCGGCAGGTGCTCGAACGACAGATACACCCCGCCATGCGGCGAACCGCGGCCGGCGGCGACCTCCTTGGTGATGGCGTAGCTCGCGATGTCGCGCGGCGTCGTATAGGCGTCGGTCTCTTCGCTGCCGTAACGGGCGAGAAATTCCTCGCCGGCGCCATTAAGCAGGCGACCGCCGAGCTTGTAGCGGAACGGATCCCACATGATCGGGTCCATGCCGACCAGGCGCGGCGCGAGATGGCCGATCGGGAAAAACTGCACGAACTCCATGTCGACCAGCGGCGCGCCGGCCTGCAAGGCCAGCGCATAACCGTCGCCACCCATATTGGCCGAGGCGCTGTTGCGCCGGTAGATGCGGGTGAGACCGCCGGTGGCGATGATCGTCGCCGTGGCGGCGATCGTGACCGGCTCGCCGCTCGCATTATCGAGCGCGACGGCGCCGACGACCGCGCCGTTATTGATCACGAGATCGGTGACGGTGAGGTTGCTGACCCGGCGGATCGCGTCGATGCGGCTGACCTGCCGGCGCAATGTCGCCGCGACCGCAGGGCCGGTATTGAGGAAATCGACGTAACAGCAGCGCGGTCGCGAATGGCCGGGCGCGGTGACCTGGGCGACGCGGCCGCTATCGCGGCGCGCCCAGCCGACCTGCCACTCGCCCATCTCGCGGATGCGCAGCGGCGCTTCCTCGCATAGCACCGCGGCGAGCGCCGGGTCGCACAGGCCGCGCCCGGCCACGAGCGTATCGTCGAGATGCCAGCGCCAATCGTCGTCGCTTTCCTCGGCGAGCGCGGCGGCGACCGTCATCTGCGCCATGATCGTCGCGCCACCCCGCCCGACGAGGCTCTTGTCGATCAACAGCACCTGCGCAGCGCCGGCACGCGCCGCCGCGATCGCCGCGTACATGCCGGCGCCCCCGGCGCCGATGATCAGCACATCGGTAACGAGGTGCATTTCCCTACAGACGAGCGGCGGCTCGCACAGCGCGTTCGATGCGGTCGCGCTGGCGCGCGGCGCCGCGGGTCAGGACGCGATCGAGCACGGCGGGCGGCGCCCGCTCGGGAGAGCCGGCATCGAAGGGTGGATGGGGATCGTATTCGACAGCAAGCTGGATCGCCTCGGCGGTCTCGCGTCCGGCAATCTCGGCGACAACGCGCAAGGCGACATCGATCCCGGCCGTGACTCCGCCACCAGTGAAGATATTGCCGTCCTGGACGACCCGCTCCTTGACCGGGATGGCGCCGAACGCGCCCAGGAGGTCGTGCGACATCCAATGCGTGCTGGCGCGCTTGCCGCGCAGTAACCCGGCCGCGCCCAGCACGAGCGAGCCGGTGCAGATACCGACGACATAGCGCGCGGTTTCCGCCTGCCGCCGCAGGAACGCCAGCACTTCTTCGTCTTCGAGCAGGGGGTTCATCCCGACGCCGCCCGGGATCATCACGAGGTCGAGCGGGCCGCAATCGTCGAGCGTCGCCATCGGCAGCATGGTCAGGCCAAATTCCGTGCGCACCGGATCGAGCGTCTTCCAGAGCAGCACCGTCTCGGCTTCGGGCAGCCGCGCGAAAATCTCGTACGGACCTGTCAAATCAAGCTGGGTCACGTTGGGAAACAGCACTATACCGCAACGAAATCTGGCTTCGCTCATCGCGCTCTCCTTCCGGACCGTGAGGGTCGGCGATAAATGATCCTGGCACAAGGATTGTAGGTGGAGTAAACGGCGCGCTCGGCGCGCGCTGGCGCCCGCCTGCTCTCGTGAGGAGGAGCTGCGTGGACAAACGGATCGGATCATCGTCGGCGTCGTTTTCGACCTCGATGACCCCGATTGAGACCGCGACCCGGCGTGGATGATCTCGTCGAAAACCCGCCGTCGGTAGCCGCGGCGCTGCAGACGCCGGAAGCGGCCGCGCCCGCCAAGTCGCACGCCAAGACGCAGCGGAGCCTCGCGATCGCCGCGCTCGGTGTCGTCTATGGCGATATCGGCACGTCGCCGCTCTACACGATCAAGCAGTGCTTCGATGGCGTCGACACGGTCACGGTGCCCCGCGTGTTCGGCGTGCTGTCACTGATCGCCTGGTCGCTGACCCTGGTCGTGACGGTCAAATACGTGATCGTGCTGATGCGCGCCGATAATCGCGGCGAGGGCGGCATTCTGGCGCTGATGGTGCTGGCGCTGCGGGCGACATTGCGCGGTCCCAACCGCTGGGTGTTGTGGGCGGGCTTGTGCGGCGCGGCGCTGTTCTATGGCGACGGGGTGCTGACGCCGGCGATCTCGGTGCTGAGCGCGGTCGAGGGGCTGGAGGTCCAAACCCCAGCTCTGGTCCCCTACGTGATCCCGCTGACGCTCGGGCTGCTGGTCGTCTTGTTCGTCGCGCAGCGGCGCGGCACCGGCCGTGTCGGCGGGTTGTTCGGGCCGATCATCATCGTCTGGTTCGCGGTCATCGCGCTGTTGGGCCTGCGCGAGGTCGCGCGCCACCCGATGATCATCTGGGCCCTGAACCCGCTCTACGGCATCAACCTGATCCGCGAGGACCCGGCCGCCGGATTCGTGCTGCTCGGCGCGGTGGTGCTGGCGGTCACCGGCGCCGAAGCGCTCTATGCCGATATGGGGCATTTTGGCCGCGGCCCGATCCGGCGCGCCTGGCTGCGCTTTGTCTTTCCGGCGCTGCTGTTGAATTATTTTGGACAGGGCGCGCTCTTGCTCGCCCGGCCCGAGGCGATCCGCAACCCGTTCTACCTGCTTGCTCCGGAATGGGCGGTGCTGCCGCTTGTCGTGCTGGCCTCGGTCGCGACGGTGATCGCCTCGCAAGCGGTGATCTCGGGCGCGTTTTCGCTGACTCATCAGGCCGTCCAGCTCGGCTTCCTGCCGCGGATGATTGTGCGCCACACATCTGACCGCGAGATGGGCCAAGTCTATGTGCCGGCGATCAATAACATGCTGCTGGTCGCGGTGGCGGCGACGGTCGTCGGCTTCCGCTCGTCGGACGCGCTCGGCTCGGCCTATGGGATCGCGGTGACCGGGACGATGACGGTCACGACGATCCTCGCTTTCACCCATTTGCGGCGCGGCGCGCGTTGGCCGCTATGGCGGCTGATCCCGCTTTTCCTGTTGTTCCTGGCGGTCGATCTGTCGTTTTTCGGCGCCAATATGTTGAAGATCGCCGAAGGCGGCTGGTATCCGCTGGTCATCGCGATGTCGCTTTACGTCGTGATGATGACCTGGATCTGGGGGCGCGGGAAACTGGCGCGCCAGCGCGCCTCCGGCGGCATGCCGCTCGACATGCTGATTGCAAGCCTGCGCCCCGATCGCCCGGTGCGGGTGCCCGGCACCGCGATCTATATGACCGCCCAGGTCAACAGCGTGCCCGCGGCGCTATTGCACAACATGAAGCACAACAAGGTCCTGCACGAGCGCACCGTGCTGATGACGGTGCAGACCGCCGACGTGCCGCGCATGCCCGCGGCGGACCGGCTCGAAATCCGCCATTACGACCAGAATTTCCACACCGTGCGCATCCGCTACGGGTTCGCCGAGGAGCCCGATATACCGCGCGCGTTGGCGATGTGCCGGGTGAGCGGGTTCCGCTTCAACCTGATGGACACGTCATTTTTTGTCGGGCACGAAAAGATCGTGCCAAACCGCCGCACGCGTTGGCTCCTGCCGTTCAAGCGACTGTTCGTGATGCTGTCCGAACTGGCACTCGACGCGACCGAGTTTTTCCGCATCCCGGTCAACCGCGTCGTCGAACTGGGCGGCCAGGTCGAGATTTAGCCGCTAGCGCGGGACGATCAAGTCCAACACCAACGAACTACGCGACAATCAAAGATTGTAAGAAACTGACTTTATTGAATAAAGGACATTATCACATATAATTGCCTCGGCGGTGACCCTGGTTCATTTGGTCACAAAGGCGTGAGTCCGTGCGCTAACCTAGCGATAAAGGCATTCGTGTGGGTGTACAAGCCGCCACAGAACCGCGGCGCGCAGTATCCACGGAGCTTGCTTATGTCGCATCATTTTGACACGCCGACCGCCCTAGAAGACCCACGTATCAACGTTTGCGATTTTTACCTGTTTCGAGGGCTACCGGGCACGGCGGTCATGGCCATGACGGTCAATCCCGATGCTGGACTCTCTGCGCCCGATACCTTCCGCGGCGAGGGTCTTTACGCGTTTCGTTTTGATCTCGACGGCGACGCTGTCGAAGAGGTCACCTTTAAGGTCCGCTTTAGCGCCCCGGTGCATGCCGATGCGAGCGAGCATAGCCATATCCAGAGCTTCGAGGTTCGTTGCTCCGTCGGCCAGGCCGCGCGACGTGGAACCGAAGGCGATCTGATCGTCTCTGGGGAAACCGGCACGGTTGCCGAATCCGCTGGCGGCGTTCGGGCATTCGCCGGATTGGCTCCGGACCTTTTTGCCGGCGATGGCGCGGCGCTCGGCGCGTTCAGAAACGCCTTGTTCAAGGACGGCAAGTTCTCGCCTGAGGCCTTTCAAAGCCGCAAGAACTTCTTCGCGAAACGGAATGTGTCGGCGATCGTGCTGGAGGTTCCGACCGCCATGATCGGGCAGGGATTGGTGAAGGCATGGGCAACCGCATCGCTCTGTGGCCATGCTCCTGAAGTTCAGGTGTCCCGCTGGGGATTGCCGCTCATTACCAATGTATTCATGCCGGACCTCGACATGAAGGAAAAGTTCAACCGTGCCACGCCATCCGACGATCAGGCGCTCTTCGTCGAGCAGATCGAACGGGTTGCGCAGCAGTTGGCAGCCCTCGCCGGTTCCGCGGCGAACCCCGCCGATTATGCCAAGCGGCTCGCGGCGCGGCTCTTTCCGACAACGCTGCCTTATGTGCTTGATACACCCGCCGCGTTCGATTTCACCGGTTTCAACGGCCGCGGCTTGTCGGATGATACAATGGACGTGATTCTGACCCTGGCGACGAATACAGCATTGGGTGACGGCGTGGCCCCGGACAAGACCCGCATGCGCGACGATTTTCCTTACTTCGGCGCGCCCTACACGCCCGCCGAGCAGGCCGGGATCGCACCAGTCCGGCCCGTACCTCAGAAGACTTGAGATTCACGGCCTATCGACCAGCAGATTGAGTCCTTCCCGCGCTCCGTCACTTTGAAGACAAGTGACAATTTCCAGAAGATGTCTTTATGCGCCGCGCACCGTTTTCGAGAATGGCGCTTACACACCTTACGGCAGTGTCAGTGAATCTCGCCCTGCTCTTTGAAGGCGCGGCGCAGATCCTCGATTGAAAAGCCGGGGCGCTTTGATGCCTCGATCACGACCTTCTCACGCCGGGTCAGCAGATCGATCGCCGCAGGGATTTTCTCCACCGACTCGTAAGGCACGACCACCGCGCCATGCCGATCGCAATGGATGACGTCGTTGGGCGAAACCAGCATGCCAAAGACGCTGACCGTGCCGCCAAAATCGACCAGATGGACATGCGCGTGCGACGGCATGATCGAGCCGGCCAGCACGATAAAATTGGGCGCCATGGCATCAATGTCGCGCACCGAGCCGTCGGTGATGAGCCCGGCGCAGCCGAGCCCGGCATGAACATGCGTCTGCACCTCCCCCCAGAATGCACCAAACCCGGTGTCCGGGGCGTCGATATCCTGCAGCACCGCTATGCTCGGCATCGGCTCGGCGGCGATGTGCTCGTAATAGCCGATCCGCATCTTGGCGGCGCTGTCACGGTCCCGGGCGTTCGGCTCGCGCGAGCGGATCAGCGCGGTGCGGGCGAAGGCGACGACCGGCTTCATGTCGGGAAACGGTGCGACGACCGGGCGCCGGGTGAACCCATAGGCGCGGCGCTCCGGGTTGGTGATTTCGAGCGCGTTGCAGATCGTCGGCGTGTCCCACGCGGTCAGGGCTTTGAGGCTGGCGGCGCTCGGCAGGCTCGGCATCGTCTGTCTCCCGAATGGAGAGGGGCAAGGGCTGCACCGCTTAATGGCAATGGCGCGGCCCCGCAAGGTCTTTTCCGGCAACGCCGATGAGCGCATCATCCGGCCACCACCCGGGAGGCGATTGATGAGCTACACCGTCAGCCATTTCGAGATCCGCGCGCGCGACCAGCAGGCGATGGAAAAATTCTATACCGAGATCATGGGCTTTATCGTCAGCGACCGCGGCGTGTTGACCGGCGGTCCGGCGGCCGGACGCGAGCTGATCTTTTTGAGCCACAGCCCGGAAGAGCATCATCAGATCGTGCTGATCCCCAGCGACGTCACCGATCAGGGCGGCGGCATCGGCCATGTCGCGTTTCGCGTCGACAGCCTCGACGAGGTGCGCCGGGTCTACGAGAAGGTCCGAGTGCTGCCCCATGCCAAGCCCGAACCGGTCAGCCACGGCAATACCTGGTCGGTGTATTTCCGCGATCCCGAGAACAACCGCATCGAGGTGTTTACCCAGACGCCGTGGCACACGGCGCAGCCCTGCCGCTTCGATGTCGATTACGACAAGCCGGACGCCGCGCTCAAGGAGACGACTCGCGCGGATGCGAGCAAGCTCGCCGGGTTCACCGCGACCGAAGACTGGCAGCGCGAATTCAACCGCCGTTTTGAAGACGCGCCGGCGGAATAGCAAAAGCGACGCCTATGCCGAACGGACCGCCCGAAAAGGGACCCGATTACGACGACGATTTCTACGCCTGGACCCAGTACCAGGCGGATGTTCTGCGCTCCTTGCGCACGGACGAACCGCTGGAGAAGCCATGACCCGCGATTTTGTCGGCTACGGCCCGACCCCGCCGCATGCGAATTGGCCGGGCGGGGCGCGCATCGCGGTCAATTTCGTGATCAATTTCGAGGAGGGGTCGGAGCTCTCCTATCCCGCCGGCGACGGCGTCAGCGAAGGCGGGCTCACCGAAGCCGCCAGCGTCGACCCCGGTATGGCCGGGCGGCGCGATCTCGGCGCCGAAAGCATGTTCGAATACGGGTCGCGCGTCGGCTGGTGGCGGCTGCACCGCATCTTCACGAAATACCAGGTGCCGGTGACATTGTTCGCTTGCGCGAAGGCGCTCGAGGCCAATCCGCCGGCGGCGCACGCGATCGCCGCGACCGATTGGGACATTTGCGGTCACGGCTATCGGTGGATCAAGCATTTCGAGCTGTCCGAGACTGAGGAACGCCGTCAGATCGCCGCTGCCGTCGCGCTCATTCGCGAGACCACGGGTAAGCCGACGCTCGGCTGGTACTGCCGCTATGCGCCATCGGAGAACACAAGACGGATCGTCGCCGAGAATGGCGGCTTTCTGTACGACAGCGACGCCTATAACGATGAACTGCCGTATTGGGTGCGGGTCGGGGAGAAGCCGCATCTGGTCGTGCCGTATACGCTGTCGACCAACGACGTCAAATTCGGCCGCGGTGTGTTTGGGCCGGGCGAGGATTTTTTTGCCTATCTGCGCGATGCCTTCGACGTGATGTACGATGAGGGCGCCGAGCGCCCGCGCATGATGTCGATCGGGCTGCATATGCGCCTCGCCGGCCATCCCGGCCGCGCCAGTGCGCTGATGCGGTTTATCGAATACATCCAGGCCAAGGAACTCGTGTGGATTTGCCGGCGCGAGGACATCGCCCGGCATTGGATCGCCGCGCACCCGTCGGCTTAGCCGTTGCCGCGTCTAAATTCGGCGCACCGTCAGATCAGCGAAGCCATAACCCCATTGCCGCATCAGTGCGGCGAGATCGTCTTGCCGCACGATCATGGCGCCGCCGGAGGCGTGGATGACGGCGCCCTCGCCTGCGAAGATCATCACATGGCCGGGGATGTAGATCAGG
>Ga0181537_10003161_pt1 | contig 14207 bp, 12 predicted proteins | sample PEATcosm2014_Bin_39_FD_119765 | JGI IMG/M metagenome (GOLD analysis project Ga0181537, IMG submission 119765) | Peatland microbial communities from MTU Mesocosm Facility, Houghton, MI, USA - PEATcosm2014_Bin23_10_metaG | ecosystem: Environmental > Terrestrial > Soil > Wetlands > Peat | place... | reverse complement strand
GCCGCCGGTTTTACAAAGCACCCGACCGGCAAGGGACGCGCATAAGCCGATGCCTTTCTTTTCCGCCGCCAATGGCGAACTTCACTACGCGGTGACTGGCCAGGTTTCCGCGCCGGCGCTGGTGCTCTCGAATTCTCTGGGCACCAACCTCACCATGTGGGAACCGCAATTGCCGGCCTTCGAACAGCGCTTCCGAGTCGTGCGTTACGATACGCGCGGTCACGGAAATTCCTCCGCGCCTCCGGGCCCTTACACTTTCGATCAGCTCGGCGCGGACGTCCTCGCGCTCCTCGATGCGCTGGAAATTACGCAAACCCACTTCTGCGGCTTGAGCATGGGCGGCATGACCGGCATGTGGCTGGCGCTGCACGCCGCCAATCGTTTGCACAAAGTCGTTATCAGCAGCGCTGCCGCGCGGTTCGGCTCGGCGGAAATGTGGAACGCGCGCATCGAAAAAGTTCGCCGCGAAGGAATGTCCTCGGTCGCCGCGGCGGTGGTCGAGCGCTGGTACACGCCAGAGTTCCGGCGCGACCAGCCTGCACAAACCCTGGCCACGCTGCAGATGCTCGAGACCACCTCGCGTGAAGGTTACGCCGCATGTTGCGCGGCGCTGCGCGATTCGGATTTGCGCGACTCCATTTCCGCGATTCACACGCCGACGTTGATTCTCACCGGCGCGAAAGATCCTGTCTCACCGCCCGCGGATGGACAATTCCTCGCCGCAAAAATTCCCGGTTCACAGTATCGTGAACTCGACGCCGCACACCTTTCCAACATCGAAGCCGCGGAAGCGTACACCAGCGCGGTGCTGGACTTTCTCACCACCGAAGGAGCCTGAAAAATGACGGAACGCGAGCGCTACGAAGCAGGATTACAGGTGCGGCGCGCGGTGCTGGGCGACAAACACGTGGACGTGGCGCTGCAGAAGAGCGACGCGTTTAGCGCCGAGTTTCAGGATCTGATCACGCGTTACGCCTGGGGAGAAATCTGGTCGCGTCCGGGCTTGCCTCGCCAAACGCGCAGTCTTCTCACCCTGAGCATGCTCGTGGCGCTCAATCGCGGAGACGAATTCCGCATGCACCTGCGCGCGGCACTGCGCAACGGCGTATCCCGCGAAGAAATCAAGGAAACGCTGCTGCAAACCGCTATCTATTGCGGCGTGCCCGCGGCCAACACGGCATTTCATTTAGCAGGAGAGGTATTCAGCGACCTAGACGCGCAATCCGGGCAGGATTAACGGATGAAACGAAATCGCGTCGCGCTTGTGTTTGTGGCGGTTGCCGTAGCCGCGGGTAGTATTTGGTTTGGATTCAGGGAGCACCGTTGCAAACAACGTGGCGCGGCGTTTGCGCAGCAGGTTGAACGCATTCAGCGAGACGCAATCAAAGAACTCAAAGTCGGTTCGAACAAAGCAGCGGTCGCTCGGTTCTTTGCGGAGCACAACATTCCGTTCGCCTTCCGAGAATCTGAAGCATTTGGAGCGTTGCGCACGTCCGGTTGCGCACCATTGGGCTGCGGAACGGATGTTGGGTTCATCGGCGTCAAGGTGGAGCTGAATGCCGCACATACGGTTACCGACGTCCCGCGCGTGTACGGTATGTATCAAGATTGCTTCTGAGGAAGCCGCAAATAAGAAGATGCTTGCAGACTCAGATCAATTCATTGAGAGATTTGGCTGGGAGGCCTGGACTCGAACCAGGATAGCCAGATTCAGAATCTGGAGTCCTGCCAATTGGACGACCTCCCAACAGTTTGCAACAAGAGGGGTTAACCGCCGGGCTTTCGGGGCGTGCCGCAGAAGGTTCGCAGGATTGCCGTTCCGAACTCGCCGCCTCAGGCTGGACCCGCTTTTATACTCTCCCGGGTAGCTCCCGAGGGAGTCCGGCGCGCGCATAAAACCGATCGATTAACTCGTTCCGGCAATAAGAATATCACGCGGCGAAGGGCACCCGCAACGAACGCCAATGCAAGCTAGGGAACAGGCACGGCGTCGCGTCCGCGTCCAGCAACCGGCACCATCCGCCCCTGTCGATCGACAGTATACGTCACGCCACCCCACACGATACGGTCCCCTACAAGGCTGGCCAGCCACACAATAAAGTTGACCGCGTCACGCAAAGGGACGAGCCAAATCTTCGTGCGCACTGTTTTATCGCGCACTCCCCACACGCCCACCACCCACGCCATCACCAGCCGCAGCACCAAGTACACACCAAGATACGCGGCGCCCAGGGTACGGCTTGGCGCAACGAGAAACGCCAACAGCGTCCACGGCAACCCGTGCGTAAAAATCAATCCCGCATAGGATAGCGGCCGGCACAGGCGCACCGTGCGCGCCCAGCGCAGCTGATGTTCCCAAAACCCGCGCCACGTTTGCGCCGGATACATGGTCCAGACAATTTCCCGCGAAAGCCGCACCGTGCCGCCCGCGGCCGCGATGCGCCGCCCCAGTTCGTAATCATCCGCCAGCATGTCAGCGATGGCCGCAAACCCGCCAATCTTCGCTAACCAGGTCTTGCTCGTGGCGATGGAAGCGCCCAGCGCAAAGTGGATACCTTCCATCCAGTCCGCCATCAACACGCCGGCAAAAAAATCGCTCGCCGCGCCGATGGCTTCCAGCTCGGCGCCCAGATTCTTTTCCGCCACGCCCGCGTAAAAAGAGGTGACCGCGCCGCAAGTCGCACCGCTAGCGTCGCCGGGTCCTTCGCTTTCCGTCGCGAACGGCGCCGCAATTTCCCGCAAGTAATTCGGCCCCACACGCACGTCGCCATCGGATAGCGCCAGAATCTCGTAGCGCGCTTCCTGCGCCATGCGCGCCAGCTTGTTGACCTTGCGGTTTTGCCCGATGTGCTGCGCATCGGTCAGCAGGCGGATATCGCACGCGGGAAACTCCTGCATCAGCCGGCGAACCACCGGCGCGGCCGCATCCTGCGCGTCATTCAGGGCAAATAAAATTTCGTATTGCGGGTAATTCTGGCGGCAGAAGCTCGCGTAATTTTCAAACGTAGCAAAATCCACGCCGCGCACGGCTTTCAGAATACTGATCGGCGGAGTAAAGTCCGGAAGTTTGCGAGCCCGCTCGCGGGAGAAAAACCGCCATGCGGCAATCGAGGAAAAAACGTAGTATGCGAGCGGCGCCAGCGCCACCAGCAACACCGCATCGCGCAGCGCGGCGTGCACGCTCATCGCGCCCGGCCGCCTTTCACCCCTTGGCGACCAGCGCCACGCCAATGCACACTAGAATCACCCCAGCCCAGCGCGCGGTGGTCACATCCTCGCCCAAAATATACTTCGCGCCAAACGTGCCCACCACATAGCTCAGCGCCGAAGCCGGAATCACCAGACTGATCGGTTCCCAGGACAGCAGCACCAGCAGCGCATAAAACGCCAGCGCCATCAGCGGCGCGCCCACCCAGAACCATCCATTGCACAACGCGCGCAGCAGGAACTGCACCAATTCTTTCGGCCGCAACCGCGCCGGCTCACCCGTGGCTTTCATGCCATAGGTAATGGCGATTTCTCCGCCGGTACTGCCCAGAATCAGCAGCGCCAGCACAATCGCAAAGCGCGTCATGCCGCAACCTCGCTAACTTCTTCCGGCACTTCCACCGCGGCCGTCGTGCGCGGCTTGGTCTGCCCGACCAGCAGCACGCCCACGCAAATAAACACCACGCCAATCCACCGCCGCGTGGATACCTCCTCATGCAAAAACACCACCGCCAGCAGAGTAAGCACCGCATAGCCAAACGCCCCCGCCGGCATCACGTAGCTGTAGTCCGCCCAACTGAGGACCGTCATGTAGCTGAGCATAAAACCCGTCAGAAAAATAATCCCGATCCAGATGCTTCCGTTCGTCACCGTCAAGGGAAACGCCCGCGCCAATCCCGCCAGCGTGGGCTGCACTTCGCCAATGCGCGACATCCCGTTCTTCAGCATCAGGTCGCCGGTGTTCGCGCACACCACCATGCACAAGACCATGAACAGCGTCTTGATGCGCAACCGTCGTTCGTGAGTCATCTCGGGGAGGCTAATCGTTTCCACTGGCCGCTGGCGGCGCGGGAACGGAAACCATGGTCTTGGCGGCATCTCCGCCGGAACGCGCCCACTTCCAGCGTTCCGCGCGCAGCTTCAAAAACGCCGTGGCTTCGTGATACAGCCGTTTGCGCTCGTGATCGTCCCACAGCGCTTCCTTCACGATGCGCCACACCACCTTCGGACGGAAATAATATTCATCGTAAAAGCGGTTCACTCCGGTCATCATCTCGGTCTTCGAGAGGTGCGGATACTCGATGTGCGGCAACTGGTGCCCGCTCGAATCCGCCAAGGCCTCGACGCGCAGGAAGCCCTGCTCGGACATCGTGGTATGCAACTCCGTGCCGGGCATGGCGTGCGCCAGCGACACCTGAATCGTCTCGCAGTCCAGTTCCTTTGCGAAATCGATGGTCTTCTGAATGGTTTCCTTGGTTTCGCCGGGCAAGCCGATAATAAAGTCCCCGTGAACCTTAATGCCCACCTTCTTGGTGTTCTTCATGAACTCGCGCGCCATCTCCACGGTCGCGCCCTTCTTGATGTTCTTCAGGATCTGCGGGTCGCCAGACTCAAAGCCCACGATGAACAGCCGCGCCCCGCCGTCCGCCATTTCCTTCAGCTCTTCATACTTGCTGTGGCAGCGCGCGGTGCAGGACCATTGAAACTTCAGCGGCTTGAACTTCTTGCTCAGTTCGATCGCGCGGTCCTTGCGAATATTGAAGGTATCGTCGTCGAAGAAAATTTCCTTCATCTGCGGGAAGTATTCGAGCGTATTCTTCACTTCCTGCACCACGTTGTCCACCGAACGGGTGCGCCACGCATGGCCGGAGATCGTCTGCGGCCACATGCAGAAGGTGCACATCGCCGGGCAACCGCGCGTGGTATAGAAAGAAACGAAGGGGTGCAACAGGAACGGCACGTTGTAGCGTTCGATCTGCAAATCGCGTCTGTACGCATCGGTAGCAAACGGCAAGGCATCCAACTCCGCGGTGTGCATCTGTTCGCGATGCATCGTGTGTACGATCTCACCGTCCTTGCGATAGCTGACGCCCTTGATCTCGCTGAGCGGCTTGCCGTGCGCGTATTCCGTAACCGCGTGGTCCAGCTCCCCGTGCGTCACAAAGTCGATGTCTTCGCTCGCCTGCAAGGTTTCGTTCGGCTTGATGTGCCCCTGCGGACCGACGAACGCCACCTTCAGCGACGGATTCGCCTCCTTGATCTTGCGCAGCAGCTTGATATCGCTATCGAATCCCACCGTGGACGTGAACAGCACCAGAAACTCGTAGTCCTTGCAAATCTCAATCGTCTGCTTCCAATCCACTTTGTGCGGAGAAGCGTCCAGCAACCGGCTCCCGGGAATCATGCCCGCGGGATACGCCAGCCACACCGGATACCAGTACGACTCAATCTCACGCGTCGCGGGCCACCGCGAACTCGCTCCGCCGTCGAAATTCTCAAAACTCGGCGGGTTCAACAGCAAGGTTCTTAGCACATCCGGCATTCATCACCCTCAGAAATTCGTCGCATCTCAGCCCTGAGCCTTGGTCCTAGGCTCCCAATTGGATACAGTGCCCCAGACGATAGTTTACAGGAGTTCTAGCCATCGCCTCAAACCTTTCTGCGAACTGCTCGTTATAGCCATTGAACGGCAACTACCAGCATTTAGCGGCTTTTCCCCGCCGCGCCCGCCACCGCATCCGCCGCCGCTTCCAACTTCTCCCAAATTCGCCCGATCCAATCCAGATGCTCCGGTTTCATCAGCACCGATCGCAGACAGGTAATCGTTTCGCGGTCCAACCGCATCTCGCCCGCCGTCGCCGCCCAAAACCGCGCCGGTAGTTCCGCGATCGCCAGATGCAGGCCGCGTTCGGCCGCCGCGGCAAAAATTCTCCGTGAAAGCAGCGACGCCCCTGACGCCGTCGCCGCACGCGGCACAAACACCACAATGTCCAGCTGCGGCGCAAACGCCGCGACAAATTTCTCGCTTTGCGAAACTCGCCGGTACAACTCCAGAGCCGCCGCCCGCCCGCGTTCGAGGCCCCGCGCAAATTCCCCATCCTTCACCAGCGGCAAGAGCCTCTGCGTCGCCCACAACGCCGCCGCTGCCGCCCCGGCCCGCGAACACTCCAGACTAATCTCCCCCAAATGCAGTTCCGCCGAACTGAAATACGTATACGGCGAATCGTGTTTATACAACTGCCCCACTGCCGGATCGCGAAACAGCACACATCCGCACCCGTACGGCTGCAACCCATGCTTGTGCGGGTCGATCACGATGGAATCCACTTCCGCCATTCGTGCAAACGCCGCGCGGGCCGCGTCACTGAGATTTCCCGCCAAAGCAAAGTACCCGCCATAAGCGGCATCGGCATGCACGCGAAATCCATACTTCTGGCGCAACCGCAAAATCTCCGGCAAGGGGTCCACGGAGCCCGTCGCGGTGGTTCCCATCGTCGCCACCACGGTGCCTACATCCCCGCGCACCAGGCGTTTTTCCAGCGCATTCAAATCCATGCGCCCGTACGCATCCACTGCCACGCTCTCGCAAGGCAACTGCAGCACTGCCGAAATTCTCTTGTGCGTATAGTGCGCCTGCTCGCTCGCCAGAATGGTCTTACCTGTTCCACGCGCACTATCTCCGCGCTGGCCAGCCACCCACAGCGCCTCCAAATTCGCCATCGTCCCGCCGCCGCACAAATGCCCCACAAACTCCCGCCACCCAAACATCGCGGCAATTTCCGCCACCGCTTCTTTCTCCATCGCGGAGGTCGCTCGTCCGCCATCCAGCGCATGATTGTTCGGATTGATCTGCATCGCCAGCGCATAGGCCAGGCGCGCCACCGGGTGCGGCGGCTTCAGCATTTGCCCCGCATACAAAGGGTGAAAATAGGGGTAATTGTCCTGCAGGCGTTCCGCCGTGAGCGAGAGTACGTCCGACATTCGCTCCACGCCGGGAACCGCCGCATCAAACTGCGGCAAGGCCGCAAACCCTTCGCGCAATTTCGCACGAGCCTGCGCCAACACCGCCGCGTATTCGTGGTCAGTCATACGATTGGAAATAAAAGTGTCAGAATTGCCGTCGGGTCTACTGCCACACCTTATCCAGCTGCCCCGCGGTCTGCAGCAAATCCAGCTCCGCCTGCTGCCGCGCAAAATTCGCGTCCAGATATTCCATCCACCGGTCGTTCTCCGTCACCCGCGCCCGCTCCACTTCCCGCAAATTCACGCGCCCCTCGCCAAATTGCGATTGCAGCACTTCCACGTCCTGCTGCGCCAGTTGCAATTGCAACCGCGCCACTTCTTTCGCCGCATCCTTCTCGCGAACCACGCGGCTCTTCTGCCGCACATCGGCGGTCACTTGAGTCTTGCGATTCGCAAACGTGGCCTTCGCGGCCTCCAGATTCACGCTCGCCAGCCCCACCGCCGCCTTGGTCTTCGCGCTGAAGAGCGGCACCTGAATCTGCACGCCGGCATTCAAATTGTTCGCCTGAAAGGTCTTGAAAAACTCCGTGTAGTTATTAAATTTCGCCAGATAGCTGTACACGCCTACCAATTGCAGCGTCGGCATATATCCGCGCTTTTCCCCCACCAGGCGAAACTCGCGCGCCCGTACGTCCGCAGCCGCCAGTTGCAGCCCGGTATTATTCTGCATCGCCAGCGCCACCAGGTCCGCGCCTTGCTGCTCCGCTTCTCCCGGCAAATCGTCGCCAGCCACTTCAATCTGCTGCTCGTCGCTGAGTCCCAGCTGGCTCTTCAGAAACACTTGTAACTCGTCCTCGCGCCCCTCGAGCTGCAAGGTCTTCTGCACAATTTGCGCGCGCGTAAGCTGCGACTTGGTCACCTCGACCGGCAACTCAAACCCTTCTCCCTCGCGCTCTTTCGTCACGTCCAAAATCTTTTCCGCGCTTTCGAGTTCCGCCTTCAGCAGCACCAGCGAATGCCGCACCTTCTCGAGTTCCAGGTACGCCATCGCCGTCCGTGAAATCACCCCGTTCCGCACCTCTGCCAGTGCAAACCGCTGCGACCGCGCCTGCTCCTGCAGTTCCTTCGACTGCCCGCGCAGCGGTTCATTGAAAATTTCCTGCGTGTACGTCACGTTGAATACCGACGGCGCACGTCCCCCCGGCGTCTCCGGAATGCCATACGTGTACCCCGCGCCCGATCCCGCATACAAATTCGGCAAAAATTCCGCCCTGGTAATCTGCGCGGAGCGGTCCGCCAAGCTCGTCTGAATCTTCGCCAGTTGAATATCCTTGCTGTTCGAGAGCGCCATCTCGATCGCACGCTTCAAAGTCAGCGTAATCGCCGCACCCGGAGCAGGCGCCTGCGCCACCGCCGCGGACTCCTGCGCCCCAGACGGCGCCGCATCCGGGAACCTCATCGCGGCGCCAGTGGCATCGGCCGTCGCCACCGGCCGTTCCGGCAATTCCTGCGCGCCGCAAACTCCGCACGCCGCGAGCAATCCCGCGATTAGCCAAACGCCTCGAAACAACGTCCCGTAGCTCATCCCCACACCTCGCGCTGCGATCTTGCAAAAAAATCCCGCCCCGTCACTCGTACCGCAGCGACTCAATCGGCTGCAGCTTCGCCGCCTGATTCGCCGGCAAATACCCGAATAGCAATCCCGTCGAGCAGGAGACCACGAACGCCACAATCACGCTGCCCCCGGAAATTGGCACCCGCAAATTGCCCGGCAGCAGCATTTGCGCGGTCACCGGAATGGCAATGCCGATCAAAATCCCCAGCACCGCTCCGCCCCCGCTGATCAAAAACGCTTCCACCAAAAATTGATACATAATCTCTTGTCGCGCCGCCCCCACCGCCTTGCGAATCCCAATCTCCCGCGTCCGTTCCTTCACAGTCACCAGCATGATGTTCATGATCCCGATCCCGCTGATCAGCAGCGCGATAAACGCCACCACCACCAGCATAATCGTCAACCCGCGCGAAATATTCTGCGCCGCCGTCAAAATCGCCGTCAGCGTATTCACGTCATACACCGCCCCTGCGGGATGCCGGCTCGCCAGCAGCGCCGTCAATTGCCGCGACACGCTGTTCACATCCTCCGGATGCGCCGCCTGCACATAAATCGTCCGCAAAATATCCGTCCCGGTGTAATACTTCATCAGCGGGTTAGGAATCAGCACGGACTCTTTCTGAATCTCCGTCAATCCAAACGTGGAAACGCGTTCCTTGAACACTCCAATCACCGTGAAGGTCAGTTCCCCCATGCGCAGCGACCGCCCCAGCGGATTTTCCAGCCCATACACGCGATCCGCCAAATCCTTAGTAACCAGGCACACTTTGCTGCGCGACTCGACATCCTGTCCATCAAAATATCGCCCGCGCAAAATCACCAGGTGCCGGATTTGCTGGTACCCATCCGTTACGCCCACCAGATTCACCGGACGCACCGTTCCGCCCACCACCACCGTCATGGGCAACTCGCGCAAACCCGCCACCAGGCTCACGTTCGCAATGGTAGCCTTTGCCGCTTCCAAATCCCCTTTGCCCAACTCGTAATTCAGCGGCTGCGCCTTGTCCGGGGATTGCACCAAACTCGCCGATATCAAGTTCGACCCCACCGCCTCAATCTGCGAAATCACAAATTTCTGGCTGGTCAGCGCCACCGTCACCACCAACACGATCGACGCGCTGCCAATAATCACGCCCAGCGACGTCAGCATCGCGCGCAGTTTGTTCGCGCGCAGCGCATCAATCGCCACGGACACCGTCTCACGCAAATCCATCATGTTCGGATTTTTCCTTGGCCCCTGTGCAAGCCGTCGACGCATTGACGCCGCTTTAAGGCTTGGCGCACGCTCAACCTTTCTTCGCTTTCTTCAGCGCTTCCTGCGCCAGCTTATTCTTGGGGTCCATCTTCACTGCCGTCTCGTACTCCGCGCGCGCCGCCTTATCGTTCCCGCCATCTTCCGCCAATTGCCCCAGCCAGTAGTGCGCCATCGCCGGCCGCGGGTACCCCGATCGCACCGGCGCATTCTTCAGATACTCCCGTAAAAGTCTCTCCGCGCCCGCCGCATCCTGCTTTTCAACCACCAGCCCCACCGCGCGATAAAATCCGGCCCGTGGATCCCCCGGCGCATCTTTCGCTCCCAGTTCCGCCACGGCCGTCAGCATCGCCGCCTCGCGTTGCCGCACCGCATAATCCCCGATGTCAAAAACTCGCTCGTCCGATTTCAAACGCCCCGCGAGTGCCTTATTAAATTCTCCATCCGCCCCGGGAAAATCTTTCTTCTGCCGGTGACAATTCCCCGCCGCGTAGTGTCCTTCCGCCGCATCCAGCTTCGCGATTTCCGAAATCTCCGGTTGCGCCTTGTCCTCGCCGCCGCCCGCCATCGCCGGCGCCGCGCAGTCGTATTCCACCAGCGATTGCCGCGCCGCCAAATTCTTTCCATCCAATTCCACTGCGGTCACAAATTCCTTGCGCGTCTTCTTCGCAAACCCCAGCGCGCTCATAAACCCGGAATGATCCGCCTTCTCTCCATAGGCGTGTCCCAGCCATTCGTGATATACGGAATTTTTCTCGTTGATCGCCACGGCCTTTTCCCCACTCTTGATCGCCGCGTCGTATTGCTGCAATTCCAGGTGCGTCTTCGTCAGAAGCAACTCAATATCGCCGTTCTGCGGTTGTGCCGCCGCAGCTTCCGTTAGCAGTTGCGCCGCCTTCGCATACTCCGACGCCTCGTAAGCTTTCTTGCCCTCCGCCAGGCCGCCGTCTCCCTGCGCCGCGAATCCCGCTGTCATCAACGTCGCCACTCCCAGCAATCCCAGCGTCGCCCGCCACGCCGCGAAAAATCCGCCCTTGCGCGCCGAGCGCCCGAATTGCCGATTACCCTTTTTCCCCACTACCGCGTCCCCCGCACATAAGTCGAGTCCGTATTCACCACCTTCACCGCCATCCCGTCGCGCAATTCAATATCCCCTGGTAACGCCACCAAATCCGTTTCCGTCAGGCCGCTCAACACCTCATAACTCGCCGCATCCGCAATCCCCACCTGAATCTCCCGCTTCTCCAGCTTCGATTGCCCCACCGACAGCTCGTTATTCTTCACCACATACACAAACCGCCGCGCACCCTCCGTCGCCACCGCCCCGCGCGGCACGGAGAGCACATTGTTCCTCTCTCTCGAATTAATCTGCACGTTCACATTGATATTCGGCAGCAACTCCAGCTTGTCGTTCTGCACCGCGCACAACAATTCCCCCACGCTGCGCGTATTCCGCGCCACCACCTGCTTCGGAATCACTTCCGTCGTCCCATTCCACGTCCGGTTGGGCAACGCATCCCAGGTAATCTTCACCGGCTCGCCCGGCTGCAATCCGCCGAGCTCCGGTTCGTCGATAAACGCCCGCACGCGTATCTTGTGCAAATCCGCCATGGCCGCCAGTAAATCCCCCACTTTCACGTAGTCGCCGGCCTTCACCGGCAGCGAATACAATGTCCCGTTGTCCGGCGCGACAATCCGCCCCTCGCGCACCTTCTCCTCCAGTGCCGCCACTTCGCTTTGCGCCTGCTGCACTTGCAATGCCGCCCGTCCCCCGCTCAGCGACAAATCCGAACCGAACTCTTTCTTCGCCCCCGCCAGCCGCGTCACTTCAGCCTCCGCTTTCGCCAGCGCCAATTCATTCACCGCCAACTCATCCTGGGTAGCCGCTTGTTTGGCCACCAACCGCACCAACGCATCGTGAATTTTCTGCAGCCGGTCGCGCTCCGCCTGCGCTTTCGCCAAATCTCCGGACGCCCGCGCCGCATCATCCGCCCGCCCACCGGCCTGCGCCGTTCGCAAATCGTCTTGCGCGCGCAACAATTTCGACCGCGCCTCCGCCAGCAGCGCCGCCGCATCCTTCACATCCAGCTCCAGCAGCACCTGCCCCTTCTTTACTTCCTGTCCTTCCACGGCACTCACACGCGTAACAAACGTGTCCAGTTGCGCACGCATCACAAACGGCGCAATGGGCTCGACTTTGCCGTTACTCGAAATCGACGACACCAAATTCTCGTGAATCGGCGCCACCGCCGAAATCTTCGCCACCGGTTGCCGCCCGCTCAGCTTCACCAATGCAAACGCGGCCAGCCCCGCCAGCACCAGAAAAATCACAATCCGATTCCGCAGCCTACCGTCCATATCTTCCTTTAATCCGCGATTTCACCACTCGTAGCGCTTTTTGTAGCACCGGTCTTTAGACCGCCGCCCGTCCGACGCACAACCACCGACACCTTCCATATGCGACCCAAAAATGTGTCCAGGGGAACTGCGCATCCAGGGGGTCAAGGCGTGCCGGGACCGCCGCCAAGGCGCGAACTTCTTTCATTCTAACAACTTCAAGCCGCGAACGAGAGCCTCAATCTTGTAGCCTTATTAAAGATGCGAGCCGCGCAGCGAGGGATGCTGCCTTGCGCAGTCCTCCTCCTCGTAGCGCCGGCATCCAGCCGACGGGTTTTGCATCCCTGGGTCAACCCATTGGATGCTCGCTTACCCGTAACCCGGCACAATTACGCAAGATAGATCGGGGTGCGGCACGCACGTAATCTTATCGGGCCGCCCCGCGTAGTACACTGCAAGCGGCTCGGGTTCCAACACTAAATCCCAGCGGGGTCCCTCGGCAATGATCGAAGCTCGCGCGCTCTCTAAAAGCTTCCAGGACAAAAAGCGCGGCACCATTCGTGCCGTAGAAAATGTCTCTTTCACCTGCCGCCCCGGCCAAATCTACGGTCTCCTCGGCGCCAACGGCGCCGGCAAAACCACCACCCTCCGCATGCTCGCCACCATCCTCGAACCCACCTCCGGTACAGCCGTCCTCTGCGGCTACGATGTCGTCGAACACCCGGAAAAAGTTCGCGCCAACGTCGGCTTCCTCAGCACCGCCACCGCCCTCTACCCCAGGCTCACCGCCCAGGAAATGGTCGAATACTTCGGCCGCCTCAACGGCCTCGACGAACCCACCCTGAAAAAGCGCGTCGACGAAATTTTTACCCGCCTGGACATGAACAACTTCCGCGACCGCCGCTGCGATAAACTCTCCACCGGCATGAAGCAAAAGACTTCCATCGCCCGCACCCTCATCCACAATCCTCCCGTCATGATCTTCGACGAACCCACCACCGGCCTCGACGTCATGACCGCCCGCACCATCATCGGCTTCATCGCCGATTGCCGCGACCAGGGCAAGACCATCATCTTCTCCACGCATATCATGAGCGAAGTCGAACGCCTCTGCGATCACATCGGCATCATTCATGGCGGCCAGCTCCGCGAGCAAGGCACCGTCCCCGAACTGCGCGCCAAATACGCCGAACATAATCTCGAGGAAATCATCGTCAAGGTCGTTGGCCCGCACCTCGCCAACTCGGAGGTCTGAGCGTATGAACTTTCATTCCATCTGGGTCGTTTACCGCAAGGAGCTCCGCGAATGGTTGCGCGACCGTCGCACCCTCATCTCCACCGTCGTCGTGCCCTTGCTCATCTTTCCCGTGCTCATCTCTGGCATGATTTCCATGTCCAGCGTGCTGATCGGTCAGGCGCAAAAGCAAATTCCCAAAGTCATGATCATCGGCGGCGAGGATTCCCCGGACGTGGTCGCCGCCCTGCGTGCCAACAAAGAACTCGAAATCGTCCCCTATGCCGACAACTGGAAAAATCAAATCTCCGAAAAAGAAATCCGCGCGGCCCTCGAAATTCCCAAGGGCTTCCAAGCCTCCCTGGAAAGCGGCCCCGCCGAAACCATTCAGATCGATTACTTTCTGGGAGAAATCAAGTCCGAGTTTGGCGCCGAGCACGTCGAATCTTCCCTGAAATCCTATCGCGACGACGTCATCAAAAAACGACTCGCCGCCAGTAATCTGCCCGCCACTCTAATCGCCCCCTTTGAAACTAAGAAAAACAACGTCGCCCCTCCTGAAAAAGTCGGCGGCGCCAGCATCGGCAGCTTCATCGGCTACGTCGTCATCATCCTCTCTATGACCGGCGCCATGTATCCGGCCATCGACCTCACCGCCGGCGAAAAAGAACGCGGCACCATGGAAACCATTCTTTCCAGCCCGGTCTCCCGCCTCGATCTCGTCCTCGGCAAATTCCTCCTGGTCTTTTCCGCCTCTCTCACCACCGCCATTCTGTCCGTCACCTCCATGGGCATCTCCTTCGCCTACATGGGCCGCT
>Ga0181537_10003160_pt1 | contig 14209 bp, 15 predicted proteins | sample PEATcosm2014_Bin_39_FD_119765 | JGI IMG/M metagenome (GOLD analysis project Ga0181537, IMG submission 119765) | Peatland microbial communities from MTU Mesocosm Facility, Houghton, MI, USA - PEATcosm2014_Bin23_10_metaG | ecosystem: Environmental > Terrestrial > Soil > Wetlands > Peat | place... | reverse complement strand
TCGCCAACGGTTGCGGCAACGATGTTGAATCCGCCGCTCTTGTAGCCCTGTCGAGAGACCAGGTAGAGCATGGTGGCAGGATCCACTTGATAATCGAATCCGACAGTGTATGAGCCGCCGCCGTGCTTCGCAGCCGCGTAGACGAAGCAATTTGGGAAAGCCAGACCTCCGTCGACGGACAGACAGAAATCGCCCGTAGTCGGCGTGCGTGCAGCACCCAGCGACTGGCTGTAGCCTTCATGCAGGGTATCCCAGGTATAGCGGTAGCCGGCAGTGAAACTCAACCCGTTGAGCATACGATCGAGCTTATACGTGCCTTGTCCGTACAGGCCCTTGGTGGTACCACCCAGGTCGGTGTCGACGGTATTGAAGTAAAAGGGCAGCAGCACCACTTGCTGGGTAAACGACTGGTGCGCCGGGTCGGGGGTGCGGTCATCCTCATAGTAGAAGCCCACCTGCCAGGTGAAGGTGCCAGCAAACGACTTGCCTTGAAGCTGCAGCTCCTCGGTAGTCGTTGTGGTATCCACCTGCCAGGTGCCCGGCGCAGGTCCCAGTGAATCCAGAAGTACCAATGTGGTGCCGTCTTCGTCATCGTCGCGACGGATTCGCTGGCCGGAATAGCTCAGGATATTCCTTAGCTTGAGATCTTCGCCGAGGTTGAGGGACGTCTTGTTGATCAGGTTGAAGAAGATGCCCTGATCGAGTTCCGGCGTGTCCAGAGCGGTCGCCCTGACTCCCCGAGCCTGCTGCGCGACGAGGTAATTCAGGATTGCCGCACCGTCGGCTGCAGCGGCTGGGTTTGCCGCGATGAGTTCGGCGCCAGGCCCATGCTCGTTGATGTCCACGTAGTTGCCGATGAAGTAATTTTCGAAAGCATCGTTCGGCTGAAAAAGAATACCAATGCGAGCCGACTGAAAGTGGCGATTGTCGTACTTGACGCCGGAATCGGCATCCGTGGTGTAGCCCTCGCGCGATTCCATCTGGCCTGCTACCCGAATCGCCAGCTTGCCGTCGATTACCGGCAGGTTGATCGCTGCTTCACCTTGGGCGCGGTTGTAATCGCCGGCCAGCAGTTGGCCGTAGCCCTGCACGTTCTGGAGATCAGGGCGGCGGGGTTCGAACAGAACCGCGCCCCCGGTGGTATTGCGTCCGAACAACGTTCCCTGCGGACCCTTAAGTACATCCACCGATTGCAAGTCGTAGTACAGGCCGGGACCGGACATGGGTACCGGCACTTCCGAGAGATATCCGACCACGGCGGGACCGCCGCCCGTGCCGCCGCCGGTGTTCAGTCCGGATTCGCTTTGGCCGCGCAGCGAGAAAAACTGCTGACTGCTGCCATGCGAATAGCCGCTTACATAGGCGGAGGGCACCAGTTGCTGCAGATCGGTGAGGGTGTTGATCCCTTGCCGTTCCAGCATGCTCTGGTCGATAGCGGTAATGGCAATGGGCACGCGCTGCAATGACTCATCCTGGCGTCGCGCCGTCACAATGACTTGCTGCAGATCGGCGTCGTTCGCATCAGCCGATGCATTGCCCGGCGTCTGTCCCCAGGCCAGCCCGGCGTTCAACCCGATGAGACTGGCTGAGCTGCCGAGCCATACGAGCGCGACAAAAGACGCTCCCCGCCGTCCTGAACTGCTGGTCCGGGCCATCATATCTCCCCCTTTAGCCATCGTTTATACGGGATGCGGGCCGCGCGAGGACCTATCCCTGATCTATGGAGGGATTGTATGGCAGCGCAGAGACCAATGCAACGCGTTTCATTTTGTATGATAAGGTGCTAGCGTATAACTAAAATAACCGTACAAGTTTATTTGCAATGCGTTGCTATACTCGCTGGTCGGCTGCGGCGGCGCAGCGCTGGTCTGACGAGGTATTGATCTTGGAAACGCTCGCCCAAGCGATGGCGCCAATGTTAGGCAACGCCCCGGCTCCACAAACAGTGAGCGCAGCAGCGCAGCGGGCGCTGCAGAATCTTCCAAACGCTGCTGCACCGGAAGACCTGATAGCACACAGGGCACTGTGCGCGCGCGTGCAGCTCGAATTGGGCACGGTGCAGCTTGATCGGCATCGAGTGCGCATGCAGGAAGCTGTGATCGCGGGTGTACCGGTGCGGATATTCACCCCGGCTGAAATTCCCGCGGAAAATCGTGCCCGCGTGCTACTGAACCTGCACGGCGGCGGCTTTACGGTCGATGCCGGGTCGGTAACTGAGAACGTGCCGGTAGCCGCCTATACGCGCATGACCGTCATAGCCGCCCGGTATCGTCTGGCACCCGAGCATCCCTTTCCGGCAGCGGTCGATGATGCGGAAGCCGTCTTTAACGCGCTGCTGGGCGAGCACACCGGCGATCAGATCGGCCTGTATGGGACGTCCGCTGGCGCGTGCCTGTGTGCTCAACTGCTCGTCAGGCTGACCTTCGCCGGCCGCCCGCTGCCGCACGCCTTTGGTTTTTTCACAGGGACTGCTGATCTGAGCCGCAGCGGGGATTCCGAGTTTTTCTTCCGCCCGGCCAACGATCGGGTATCGAATGCAGATCAGTTCGCAGCCTATGTGGGCAACTGCGACCGGTTGAGTCCCAGCGTATCCCCCATATTTTCAGATCTGAAGGGCTTTCCTCCGACGCTGTGCATTGCCGGGACGCGAGACTTCATGCTCAGCCAAACAAGCCTCTTTCATCAGGCTTTGCTGCACTCCGGCGTTGATGCACGCCTGTTGATCTTTGAGGCAATGCCACACGCGCACTGGATTTTTCTCGACCTTCCGGAATCCGATCAGACATTCAGAGCAATGGCGGCCTTTTTCACCAGTAGGTTCGCGCTCGGCGATCGGCGGCCCTAGGTCTGGCGAATCACCAGTTCGGTTGGAACCTTGGTCGAAATCGGCCTGCCGCCGTCGAAAATCTGGAACAGCTTCTCGACCAGCAGGCTGCCGGCCTGGAAAGTATCTTGCCGGATGGTGGTCAACGGAAGCTGAAAATACTGGGCTATCGGAAGATCGTTATATCCGATGACCGATACATCATCCGGCACCTGCAGGCTTGCTTCGCGCAATGCTACGACTACGCCCATGGCTACGGTATCACTACCGGCGAATACCGCATTCACGCTGGCCCGCTTGCCGACCAGAAAAGCCTTCATCGCCGCGTAGCCGGTCTCGAATGTGAAATCCGGGATTTCCAAGTCGATTATCTTGGCCGAAGTTCCCGCCAGCGCCATCGCTCGCTCCAGTCCCTGGCGCCGCTGTTCCATTTCGGGATGGGACCGATTGCCTACGAACACAACCCGGTCACGGCCGAGTTCGGCAAAGCGTTGCCCGGCCAGCATGCCACCCTTCCTGTTGTCGCTTCCCACGGTACAATAAGATGAGTGTTCATCGACCGCTCCCCACACGACGAACGGTACCCGGGTTCGCGACAGCTCTCTGAGCCACTTGTCTCCGGGACCCTGACCCAGAAATATGATTCCATCGGCACGTTTCGATGAAATCATGACTTCGTAAGAATAGGCGTCATCCGCGTCGGGCGAGCAAAGTAACAGGTCGTGTCGCCGCACCCAAAGTCCTCTGGCGACATCATTCAGAAGCTGAAAAAAGAACGGAGCCGAAGCGCTCTCGCTGGTCTGCGGGGGCAGATGCATGACGACGGCAATGGTATGGGTTCGGTTGCTTCGAAGTTTCTGCGCATTACTGTTGACCGAGTAGCCATGACGACGCGCGATCGCGAGAATTCGCTCTTTCGTCGCCGACTTGACCAGCGGACTATCCTTGAATGCGCGCGAGACAGTCGGCTTTGAAACGTTAGCCAGCCGCGCAATGTCATCCATGGTCGTCAGATTGATTCTTCGCGCAGGCATTGCAATCCTAGTCGTTGTTGCTGTGGGCGCGACCACCGCATTCATCGCTCTCAAACTGGATCTGTGCCTCGGGCGATCAATCCCAGGCGGTGCGACGCGTCCAACCAATATCATAGCTATTTGGATGCAATCCGTTGCATAAAATGATAGCAACGCCCATGCAGCTACAGTGGACTGCCCGAAGGGGGTTGTCATCGCTTGAAGGCGCCAGCCGAAGGGTTCGCCGCAGCCCGAAATAGGCGCTAAATTCTGTTACCTTGGCATGGCGTCGGGAGGCCTGCTGACGCAGGGAGATCACAGGATGTACGTTCAACCTACCGCACCGAGCACGATCGGCGGAGTGATCGACGATGCGATCAAGCTGTATCGCGCCTCGTTCCGCACCTGCTGGCCGATAGCGCTGCTCGCATCGGCGGCCAGCGCCGGGACGGTGTTGTATGTCCTCAGGCGCTTCCCGGCGATAGCGACCGTGCGCGACCCGGCGCAGCTGTGGCAGCTGGTGCAGGCGCCGTCGGTGTGGGGCTGGTACCTGCTGCTCGGGCTGATCTCGCTGCTGCTGCTGGGCGCGATCATTGCCTGCCAGAATGCGCTGGCGGCAGGGGCTGCACCACTGGGCGTCGGACAGTCGCTTGCCGCGGCATTCGCGCGGCTGCACTGGCAGCTGCTGGCGATCCTGCTGTGGTCGCTGTATACCGGACTGATCGCGGCGGTCATGTTCCTGCCAATGTCCTGGGCGCTGAAGTTCCTGCTGATCGTGGCGTGGCTCGCGTTCGCGATTTACCTGTGGGGCATGTTGCAGCTGTGGACCATCGCGTTGTTCGCCGAACCGGTGGGTACGGTTGCGGCAATGGCGATCAGCTGGCGGCTGGTCCGGGGCCATTGGTGGCGCGCCGCCACCATCCTGACGGTAGGCATCATCATCGTGGTGATCATTACGATGGTGTTCGACTTCGTGATCGGCCTGGTATTCGTCATGTTCCGGCTCGATCCGCTGTCGCTGCTGATCGGCAACGAGTTGATCAGCGCCGCGGAGCGGGTATTCGTCACGTCGATGATCCCGGCCCTGATGGTCGCGATGTACTACGATTTCAAGCTGCGCCGCGAAGGCGGCGATCTGGCTGGACGGGTGAAGTCGCTGCAGATCTCGTGAGCCTGCGCCCGGTGCCAATTGCGTCGCTAAGCCGGAAGAAACACCCGCGCAAGAAAACGCCTGTCGAGAGATAATGGCGTCATGCCTCTGTTGAAAAATATCGCCTCGCCGGCAACGAACGCGCCAGGTGCGAGCTCGCATGGCGCGCAGCTGCTGCTGTCGCCCGACACCACCGTGCGCTGCCCAGGCTGTGCGCACGAGTTCAGCCTGGAACAGGGTTTCGCGCGCAAGGCGCTCGAGCACCTCGAGCAGCATAGCCGCGGGGCGCTGGCCGCGATGGAAAGCCAGGTGAAACTGGAGGTCGAGCGGCGATCGGCTGCTGCGGCTGCCGGCCAGCAGGACGCCGCGCGCCAGCAGATCGCGCAGCTCGAGCATCTAATGCGCCTGCAATCGGAATCTCATGCCAAGGCGATGGGCGAGGTGCGCCAGGTCGCAGAACGCGACTTTACGCCGCAGCTGCAGGCGCTGCGCGCGGAACTGGCGCAGCGCGATGACCGGCTGAAGGCCTTCGGCGAGCGCGAAGCTGCACTTGCGGCGCGCGAACAGCAGCTCCAAGCCAGCGTCGCCAGCGCAGCGCGGCAGAAGGCCGATGAACTGCTGGCCGCCGATCGCGGCGCGTATGAGCAGCGGCTTGCCGAGCAGGCCTCGCAGTTGCGTAGCGCGCACGAACTGGAACTTGAGCTGCGGCGCGCGAAGTCGGTGCTCGAGGACCGGGCCGGGCAGCTCGAGCTGGAAATCGCTCGGCGCCTGGACCAGGGCCGTTCCGAACTCGAGACCCGCATCCGGATGCAGGAGAAGGAGCGCGCCGACCTGGAGAAGGCGGAACTGCAGAAGAAGCTCGACGACGTCAACGCCAAGCTGCTCGAGGCGCAGCAGAAGAGCAGCCAGGGATCGCAGCAGCTGCAGGGCGAGGTGCTGGAACTGGCGCTTGAAGAGCAGCTGCGACAGGCGTTTCCGGTGGATGTGTTCGAGGAGGTCAGGAAAGGCGCGCGCGGCGCCGATGTGGTCCAGCGCGTCACTACGCGTACGCTGCAGCAGGCCGGTACCATCCTGTGGGAAGCCAAGCGCGCCAAGGAGTGGGGCCGCGACTGGCCCGGCAAGCTCAAAGAGGACATGCGTGCCGCGGGCGCGGACATCGGCATCCTGGTGACGACGACGTTGCCGTCGGCGCTGGCGGCGCACGTCTTCGGCCTGCACGAGGATGTCTGGGTCAGCAGCTGGGGCGCCGCGATTCCGCTGGCCATGGCGCTGCGCGAGCAGCTGCTCGGGGTACACAAGCAGCGCGCGGTCTCGGCCGGCAAGGGCGAGAAGATGGAAGCGCTGTACGACTACCTGACTTCGCCGCAGTTCGCACACAAGCTGCGGGCGGTGTACGGCACCTTCAAGGCGATGCAGGATGACCTGCAGAAGGAGCGCAATGCCGCCGAGCAACGCCTGGCGCGGCGAGAAAAGCAGATCGCCACCGGCATGAGGGAGTTGCTGGGATTCGCCGGCGACGTGCAGGGCCTGGCGCAGCAGGAGCTGCCGCAGCTGGAGATGGAGCCGGGATCGAGCGACAGCGCGGAATAAGGCAGTTCATGTTTGAAGATCATGAAATCTCATTCAACGACCTGAAGAGTCAGCTGCCGCTGCCGGCTACGGCTAGTTAGCCGCAGGGCGTTTGGGAAGTCGAGGCACTTAGCCACGGCTCAATGTCGGTGGTCCTGTTTGCGCCCCAGGGGAAAGATTACCAAGACTCTCACGACCAAGACGAACTGAATCGATTCCCCTGGAGGTAACGCTAAACGCTTGCGGATCCATCAGGAGATCCATATGAAAATGAACGGCACTTCGAATTTTAGTCGCAGGAATATGCTCAAGGTGACCGGTGTGGCAGCCGCCCTCGGTGTCCTGCCGCTCGCTGCACGCATTGTCAATGCAGCCGACAGCCAGAAGATGAGGATCGGCATCATCGGTTCCGGGCACGTCGCCACATCTCGACTCTACCAAATCAGGTCCGCGGCGTTTGTTACCGCTATAAGAGCTGCTTCGACTCTGAACAGTGCCTTGGTGCCAACAAAAACCGCGGCTAAACCGCTTTTGTAAGCGTATCGGCCATACGAGTCTGCCAACCGGGTCCGGTAGCTTTCCAGCGTGCCAGTGTCTCAGGAGGTAGTCGCAGGGATATCAACGTACGGGCATGGCCCGACTTTGGCCTACCGCGGGGCTTGAGCATTCTCGCTGACGTCGACGGCCTGAATAACTCTGGCAAGACATCGCGAGCCTTGCGTGCACGCGCAAAAGTCTCCTCGGTCCAAACCGGATTATCGCGGTCTGCTGGCACAGTCTTACGTTTGCGCCTCATATCTTTTCACCTCGCGGTCGTTTGCCTTCCGAAGGCTGATGACATGCACTCTGTCCTTCCGCGGAGTAAACACCAGCATGTACAGCCGTCCCTGGATCAACCCCAGCGCCTGAAAGCGGCGTTCACCGTAGTCCCTCCGCAAGTCCTCCGCGACGAGCGCGCTGTCCCATTCGAATGCGGTCGCCAGATCGAACGGAATTCCGCGCAATGCCAGGTTCCGTTCACTCTTCGACGCATCGAAGGTAATGGTCACTCAGTTATTGTATATACGTATATACAATCTTGCAAACTGACGATTACTCCGGCGCGACGCAGCGGATCCACACTGAATGTCCCTGAAACGATAGGAGCAAGCCATGGAATCCCCAGACATCGTAGTCGCTCGACGTATACCCTGGAACAAAGGCAAGCTGGTCGGCCAAAAGGCGCCACTCAAGTTAAAGGAGATCTGGGCAATCCGAGTACGTCTGCAGCTCGGCAATCGGCAGCGGGAGCTCGCTCTGTTCAATCTCGCCATAGACAGCAAACTGAGGGCGTGCGACTTGGTGAAGCTACGTGTGCGCGACGCAAGGTGATTTATCGATCCGAGGGCCCACTGCACGACTCCGAGAACGTGACAGGGCAAGGCAATAGATGGGTATCGGAGTACTTCCATTACTCGAACGGCCCTGCGACCGATCTGAAATCAGCCTATATGGGATTTCCCGAACTGTATGCGGGCGTAAGCAGCTTCGGCAGTTACTGCACGGAACTGAGCATAACTGGGGCCAGCGCATTGGCAGAGTCCAAGGCGCGGGTATTCTTGCAAAGCGGCTGGAAGTAGGGCCCAGAACTTGATTGCCTCGTAGCGGACATTCGCTACTGGCAGCAGTGGGTCAGCAGTACTCATTCGAGGCAGCGGCGGCTAGTCAGGTGCTGGCGGCCACTAACGGCCTGGCGTGCGAGTGCTATGCGGTGAACGTAAAGCTGGTCCCCGTGCCGCAGAGTACCAGCTTCTCCGGAATTTCCCGTTTCGCCAGTTCAATGAAGTTCTGTCCACTACAATGCATCGGCATGACGTGTTCGAGGTCAAACTTCTTGAGCTCGGCCATCACCTTTGCTAGGTAGTCATCCGGCGCCGGTGCCAGATGAAACCCGCCGACTAGCGCGTAGATCTTGTCTATGCCGGTCACTTCCTGTGCACGCCTGAGGGTGTTGATAATGCCGGCGTGACCACATGAGCTGATCACGACGAGCCCCCGATCTCCCAACCTGAAACAGGTGGCGTGCTCATGCCAGTGCTGATCGGGCATCAGCTTTCCCGCGAGTTCCTCGGCAGTAAAATGGTGGTTCATGTAGGCGTTGGCGTCACAGCCGAGTCCATCCCGAACACCGTATTGCACCCAAGTATTTGGCAGTACCTGCTCAATGCTGGTTCGGGGGACGGCGCCAGTGGTAAAGGCATGGCCCTCCATGATGATAGGCACCTCTGAGAGCACAGTCTCGATGTCGAGCGTCTTCAGTTTGCGTCGGTCCAACGGCGTGCCGAAGTTCGCGAAGCTGCCATCCGAGTTACGATTGAAGCGAGCGCAAAAGTCATCCTCCCCGCCCGTATACAGGGGCAAGCCTTTACGCATTCGCCCTCGGTAACCCTCGAGGAATCCCAGAAGGCCACCGACATGATCAAAATGCCCATGGCTGATGATAAGTGCATCCACCCGGGCGACATCGATCTTCAGAAGCTCAAGGTTGTTCGCGTAGACGTCTGGCGTGAAACCAAAGTCGAGCAGATAGCGGCGCGACTCCTTATCCTTACGTGACTCAAGGTACAACGCCAAACCCCACTCGCTCTCCAGGGTCTTGCCTTGTGGCGCCTCGGGAAATCCCGTGCGCCGGATTACCAGTCCAGGCAACTCCGCTCCTCGTAGGAAGATATCGTGTGAGTTGTCGGTGATCTCCCGAACTGTGAGCTCGTCAATCACCGGCGCGTCGATCCGGACGGGTACCGCATTGGCAGCCCGGTCTGGCGGAATGCCGCCTATGAGCAATGATCCGCCAAGGACGGCTGAATGTTGCAGGAAGCGGCGACGGTCAAGCATGGATGGCATTAGCACTGACCTTGCGTTACAACTTATTCTATGCCGCCCTAAAGATTCCGGGCAAGCGTACCGGCATGCCCCATCGTTGTCTTAGATGGCTTGATGATTACTGCCTCTAAGCAGTCCGATCGCATGGATACGTGGTGGTCCACCACGTTTCAGTCTCGACGGCCCGCTAGGTTGCCAGTGCCTGTCGGTGGGGTAGATATCCACAAAGCTGTCAATCGTGACTGACTGCTCGGGCCGAGACCGACCAGCTTGAGCTGCTCGAGCCGTCGCGGGAGACGTTGCATTGTAGCAACTGCGGGCGCCCGGCAGACTAATCGGCCTTCCATAAAGACGCCGCTCGTCGCATAGGATAGGCTAGGAGAAGCTAGAAATGGCCTGGGAATGCCTGACCGAATCGATCCCGAGAAGTCTCAGGAACACGGAAATGACCTGAAGTCGGCAGAGCCCCCGAAAACGGAGCCAGCTTTTATCCCGGAGAACTCGCAGCCTATGCTGAAGTCCACGCGCCGCATGAAGCATTGCATACTTGGCAGGGCTTCTTCATCCACATCGCAACGATCGTCATCGGACTGTTCGTTGCCGTGGGTCTCGAACAGACCGTCGAGCTTTTTCACCATCGTCACCTGAGGGAACAGCTGGAAGCGCAAATGCGGGAGGTTTTCGCCGGCGATCTCCAATCCGATGCCAATAGTTTGAAGACACTGGTCGACTTACGCACATACTTGACACAACTGCGAATGGCCATCAGAGCGCGCCTCGACGGTAAGGAGGAGCCGCTGCCACCGCCAACGAACGATCCCCGTATGGCCTCGTTCACGATCTTTCCGACTTTGGCCCCTTACGATGCGGCAAAAGAGAACGGCACTGTCGCTTACCTTCCGACTGCAAGGATTCGCATCTATAACCGAATAGCATTTCAACGTGAGTTGATGGCGACCGTGCTGGAGCGTTGGTTCGATGGCCTTGCTGCGTTGGCTGCGTTCAACGAGCGCTATGAGGATTCGACCGGAAACCTCGAGATAGGCGGACTGTCCACTGCGCCTGACCTCACGAAGTTATCGCGCGCCGAGCTTGTTGAATATCTCAGTGTAATTGCTGCGCTGATCAAAAAAACCGACCTGATGGTTCACCGATACCGGTTCTTTGACCTCGAGTGTCGGGCGATTCTCGATGGTGCTCAAGACGAGGATGCGTTGCTCAGAGCAATCGCGCCGGGACACACTGAGCAATCAAACGCTGCGACTCCAGCGCCAACGCTCGACCGATGAATTTACGGATAAATCGGATGCAAACTGACGGTCCCCTTGTGCAATGCTTAGGAATCTCCCGGACATTGTCGTCGCTCGTCGGGCACCCTGGAACAAAGGTAAGTTGGTTGCCAAAAGGCACCGCTCAAGCTAAAGGAGATCTGGGCGATCCGAGTTGCCTACAGAGACCGCTAGAATGAATGACAAGTCGCTTAGAGTCCTGGCATCGATCGGACTCGGTGTGGGTGGCGCGCTGGGTCTGGCGGGGTCGTTCACCCCGTCGGTACCGCTGCGGGGGTTGGCCTGGGGCATCGACGGCACCGCGCTCGTGATGGCGTGCGCGTTGCTCGCGCTCCGCTTTTTCAGAATTGGAAAGGAGATCGTCGCAGCGGGATTTCTGGTCTTCGCCATCGGCGAAAGTCTTATCGTTTCAGGCTCGGCCATGGAATTGGCCCGAAGTGCCCCATCTTTCGGCGGCGGTGTCGGCCTTTGGGCAGCGGGGCTTGCATTGATAAGCGTGCCGCGCGTCTTCCCAATGGTGGTTCGACTGCTCGGCCTTGCGGCTGCAGTCCTGTTCGCGGCAACGGCCTGCCGCATCTTCGCAGGCGCACAGATCACGGCCTTATCGCAGCCGCTTCCATTCTTTGCCTATCCCATTCTGGTCGCGACATTCGTGGGTTGGATTGTGACGCTGTTGAAGGACGTTGCCGCGGGGTCTCGTCCGTCTGTGTGAAGCTGTTGGGCTGCGCGGAAGCCGACATTCGCGACCGACCGCAAAGGGTCCAACAGCGGGCGCCCCCGGGACGGGCATCGTCTGCGGGCCAGGAGCGGGCACTGACTGCCTAGAAATGACGGCCCAGAAGCCTTGCGATAGGCTTGGACCTTCGCCGAGTAATTTAGGGAAACACGTGCGACGAGCGGTGAAATACATATTGGTCCTCACAGCCGTGTCCCTATGCGTGGTCTGGGCCCTCTTCGAGTGGTCGTTTCACGCCGACCAACAACGTTTCCGCGCAGCAAAGAACGATTGCGAGCGCGGCTGCATTCAGGATTCCGGTGGTCTTGATCAGTGTCGCAAGATTTGCATTGATCATCCAAACCGCTATCCATGAGTTCACGTCGGTGCTCCAGTCTGCCAGGCATAAAGCAGCCACTCGCGAGCAGCAGCTCCGGGTCAAAGACCGACGCTAGACCCACCGGGCAGTCGGGCAGGAGGCGGCTCTCCGCCTCGCGGATCGGTCGAAGGACGCTTCGTGACCGGGAAGCTGCCGATGGTGAGTGGCGGCTTTCAGACGTGGAAGACTGGGCCGGTTTCTAAGAGCCGGATTTTTGCCCTTGCAGAGCACTTTGCCAGAGCGAGTACATGTCTACGTTCGGTGAGATCGGCGTCGCGGCGATCTGCGCGTGGACAAACTTGCGGAAGTCTTTACCAAACTGTGCCTCTGAAAGTTTCCACGCCGCTCGAAATCCCGCGCGACTCATGTACGAGCGAACGCCTGCAACATAGCTGTCGAACGCCGCCTGATCTAGCGTGCCGGCTCGGTACTGTAGAAATGAGTCTTCGCCGCTCAGGAAGGCCGCGCGGCATATCAGCAGCCATTGCGTCACCTCTTCACGCGTCAGGGTTGGATCTCCCAACATGCCCTTCTCCCAGACTTTCGCGAGCTCCACACTGGCAATGGTCAGCGACGCTTTACTGGCCCGATCGGCACGACCCTGCTGCATTATTGCCCGCTGGCTGCGATCCGCCCCGCGCACCTGCAGACCCAGATAGATGAGAGAGGCTACGACGGCGACGGACGCGATCGACTGGCTTGCATAGAAAAGTTCTTCTAAAGACATGACAGACTCCTTTCAACCACCACAATAGTTTGGCCGATTCGCCCAGTGATGTCTCAACTTGTCTGGTATGACGGCATTGGCCCTACTGTCGGCAATTGCCGATCCTGACCAACGGTATTCGGTCAGCAGCCGGACAATGGTACAGCCGAGCAAGCCAAAGCCATGCTCTTGAAGGCGGAGGCGGCTGTGAAGGCAGATACGACCAGCGCGCTCAAAATGTTCAACGCGGGGGAAGGTGCATTCCGGGACGGCGACCAAAGCAACAGCTTGGCCATGACCAGAGAACGCTCATGGATTCCACGGGCAAGGATTTCGGGCGAGAACTCTACGCCGCCGGACAAAAGCCGGAAGGTCAAATCACCAAGGTCAGCTATATGTTTGCAAGGCCGAGCCCGGATACAACGCCGGTGCCGAAGGAGAGCTTAGTAACCAGGGTCAGCGATCTAGTTTGCGGCGTTGGTTATTACAAGTAGCTCGTTCCCGAAACCGGGGGCCGTACTTCGGCGCCCCTGTCACCTCATTGCACAGTGGACGTGTTTTCGTCGCCGCGCTCTAAGCCGCGGTTCGCTGGAGCCACGGTTGCTGCGTGACGTGCGGCACATAGCGCGTTCCCGCTAGCAACGTCGGTACCTGACCCGGAGCGGGCATCCGCCATCGGCAGCTTTCGGGACAGAATTTGCGGCAAGAAAAAAACACCACTACAGTTCGCGTATGGCGATCAACGTCTTTGATCACCGGGCTTTTTTCGCCGCCGTAGACTCGCGACGACGTGACCAGCACTTAAGCTGGCCAGCGCTGGCGGCCTCGATCTGGGACCAATCGCGCGTGTTGAACGAGCACCATGACGACCACCCGATCAGCGCCGCGACAATCAGGAAGATGGCCGACGGCACGAGCTGCCAGCACGCACTGTTTGTACTTCGCTGGTTAGACGTTCCCCCCGAAGCATTCATCGCCGTCCCGCAGCCGGGAACGATCGGCATACCGCTTCCCCCGGCGGACGAAGCTCAACGATTGCGCTGGAACCTGCGCAAGCTCTACGGCGCGCTCAACGCGGCGCGCACGGCCCGCGGTGATACCTGGCAGCAGACGGCCGGCCTCTTACGTTGCACCACGAGCCAACTAACGGGCCTGCGTACAGCAAAGTTTACCACGGGCATGGAACTGGCAATGCGCATAACTCAGGCGCTTTGCCGACCGGCGGCAGACTTTGTTTACGCGGCGTCGCGGTAGCCGGTCGCAAACTTGCCCTCACTCTCTTCATTGTTGGGAAAAATGAGATGACCCAGAGAACAGACGACTATGACGCCATAGTTCGCGTCATCTGCCTCTACATTGACGCATTCAACGATGAAGCGACACGGACGTCGCGACCCACCAGTGCGCCGCCGGCCGCTGGACCCATGAGTACGCACAGAAGCTGGCCGCGGCCCAACGCCGCGGCCACAAACGCCAGGCCAAGCGCATTCATCGCAAGGCGGCGCGCTGCCGAGCCGATGCCCTGCACAAGTTCTCAAAGAGGATCGTCGATAGGTATCAGAAAATCGTTGTGGGCGACGTGAGTAGCCTCAAGCTAGTTAAAACACGGATGGCAAAATCCGTGCTGGATTCGGGCTGGGGGATGCTCAAGAACTTTCTGGAGTACAAGAGCCAGCAGGCTGCCAGGACGTTCGAAGTCGTC
>Ga0181537_10003159_pt1 | contig 14210 bp, 12 predicted proteins | sample PEATcosm2014_Bin_39_FD_119765 | JGI IMG/M metagenome (GOLD analysis project Ga0181537, IMG submission 119765) | Peatland microbial communities from MTU Mesocosm Facility, Houghton, MI, USA - PEATcosm2014_Bin23_10_metaG | ecosystem: Environmental > Terrestrial > Soil > Wetlands > Peat | place... | reverse complement strand
TTTCGCCAAACCCCGCCTCGGGGTAGCTGGCCGGGTGGGTGTAGATCGCGTAGGTGTAAAGCCCGCTGACGCCCCGCTCCATGTCGTAGCGATTTTCAATATCCATCTTGCCGTTGACACCCTTCACCGAGACCTCCGCCCGATCGCCGCCATTGGAAGACGGGTTGATGGTCACTGAGGCGGTTACATTGCCACCCGGCCCCTCTTCCCAGTTGCCGCCACGGCCAATCAGGTCGAGGCCCTTATAAGTCAACTGCGGCATGTTGCCATTCTTCTTGCTGATCGTCGCCTTGACGATGCCGTTGTCGAGCGTCCACGTGTCGCCGTTGTCGGTGACAGTCACGTCGGAGTTGACGGTGGGTTTGGCGACGACCGGCACGCTATCGTCGGCACGCAGCACCGGCACAATAAGGGCAACGGTAAGGAAGGCAGACGCAAGGAGGCCGCGCATTCTGGCAGAAGGACCTGTTTTCATGGGCTTCCCATCTTACTTCTTTGATTTTTGATTGAAGAGAAAAAAGGGGATACCCCTTGCCGATATGGGAAATTCGTGTGTGACTCCGAGCTATAAGACCCTCGTCCAGGCTGATCGGTTTCATTTTTTAATCGAGGTCTGGCCAGTGGGCATGCCATGAGGGAATGATGCAAAATCTTTCGGAGGGATTGCGCCGCCTTCGGCGGCGCTGTCGGTATATAGGCTTCGCCATTGAGTAGGGTCGCTGACGCGACGCGACCGAATCTTGGCTCGAATCATCAGTGAATCTGCGGCTCTAGGCGTGAGTATGCATCTCTGTGCATCTTGGCGCGCCATCAATTTTTGCTCCAAGTACCCCCAGAGGCACTGAAACGCAAAACATTTGCACAAACTGTCACAAACACTGGCGACGGCCGTTGCACCGGCGCCCCCCAAGCATCATGCCATCGGCAATCTTGAGCGGATTATGGGGTAAACACCCCATGATATCCCCGGGTTTGCTGGTGTAAAATTCATGCCGTGAAAATCAATGTCAGGGAAGGATTTTTCCTTTCACGATCCTCGCGATCCTTTTTAATGGCGTAATTACGCTGTTTAATCAGCCAAGACTATGAGAACCCCGGCCATCACCACTCACGGCCGAAGGGTAATGCTTTGTTTGAGTGGAGCGATCCTCTTCCTCGGCCTTCTCACCAGTTGTAGCCACCCGGACAGAATTCGCGTTCAGGGTTATGTCGAGGGTGAATTCGTTTATGTCTCCTCTCAACTGGCGGGGCCTCTGCAATGCCTCAATGTCTACCGGGGTACCGAAGTCAAAGCGGGCGATCCCCTTTTTACTCTTGATCGAACGGTGGAAAAAGCAGCGCTCGATCTGGCAAAGGCATCCCTGACGTTTTCCGAAAAGGATTTTGAGCGCCAGGAGCAGCTCGCCCTTACTCCCGGCTCGTCGGCGGTGCGCGATCTTCAGCTTGCCCGCGACGCGCGCGACCAGGACCGTCAACGCCTCGCTCAGGCTGAATGGAACTTCACGCAAAAGGCCCAGGCGGCTCCACAAACTGGCTTGGTCTTCGATACGCTCTATCGCGAGGGCGAGTGGGTTGATGCGGGTCACCCTGTTGTCGTTTTACTCCCGCCTGAGGACATCGAAGTGCGCGCTTTTGTGCCGGAAATACAAATCGGCAGGATCCATCCCGGGGAGTCGGTCCAGGTCTTTGTGGATGGAGTGAAGGACCCTTTCAAGGGAACGCTGCGCTACATATTCCCGCAAGCCGAATACACGCCGCCTGTCATCTACAGCCTGGAAAGCCGCAGCAAACTGGTCTTCATGGTCGAGATCGATTTCGATCCTGAGACTGCCGTCAAACTGAATCCCGGCCAGCCTGTGGACGTGGAATTCGGCCGTTGAACCATGGCCGACGACTTCGCCATCGATGTCAAAGGGATGACCAAGCGCTATGACAAGCGCACTGTCGTCAACAACATCGATCTTCAGGTTCGTCCCGGGGAAATCTACGGCTTTCTCGGCCCTAATGGCAGTGGCAAAACGACCTTTATCCGCATGCTCTGCGGTCTGCTTCACGCGGATGCGGGAAGCGGCACTTGCCTCGGCCATGACGTGATCAAGGAGAGCGACTTAATCAAGCTCCAGGTCGGTTACATGACCCAGCGGTTTAGTTTTTACGAGGATCTGACCATCGCCGAAAATCTCGATTTTGTCGCCCGGATGTATGGCATGAAAAACCGGAAGGAAGCCGTGCAAAAGAGCATCGAGCAGCTAGGACTTTCCGGCCGCGAGAAGCAACTAACGGGACAGCTTTCCGGAGGTTGGAAGCAACGCATGGCCCTGGCCGCTTGCCTGATCCACCAGCCCAAATTGCTCCTGCTCGATGAACCGACGGCGGGCGTTGACCCCAAGGCCCGCCGCGAATTTTGGGAGCAAATTCAACTCTTGGCCGCCCAAGGCCTGACGTTTCTCATCACCACCCACTACATGGACGAAGCGGAACGATGCAACCGCGTGGCCTACATTTCCTATGGGAATCTGCTGACCCATGGGACAGTCGCCGAGGTGATCGCCCAAGTCGGCCTGACCACCTGGTTAGTTCATGGCCCCGACCTCATTCACCTCGCCGAACAACTCCGCCAAAAAACCGGAGTGGAAGAGGCGGTCACCTTCGGCACCACGCTGCATGTGAGCGGGGTTGACGCCACCGCGCTCGAACAGGCCATCGCCCCGTTTCGAACCGGGCCCTATCAGTGGGAGAAGATTCCCTCTGTTCTGGAGGATGTCTTCATTCATCTCATGGATCAATCCAAGGACAATTTTTCATCATGAATTGGCTGCCTCAATTTTCGATGGAGCGTTTCAAGGGGATTATCCTCAAAGAGTTTATCCAGATGCGGCGTGATCGGCTGACCTTTGCGATGATGCTGGGCATTCCGTTGTTGCAACTGATTCTCTTCGGCTATGCCATCAATGTGAATCCGAGACACCTTCCCGTCGATGTCCGTCTGGGGGACAACGGGCCGCAGGGCCGCACGCTGCTCTACGCCTTCAAGAACACCGACTATTTCGATTTCGTCCAACTGCTGAAAAGTGATGAAGATGGCCGCGAGGCGCTTGCCCGTGGGGACGCGCAATTCGTCATCAGTATTCCGCCCAATTTTTCCCGCGACCTGCTTCGTGGCGACCGGCCGGCGGTCCTGGTCGAGGCCGATGCGACCGACCCAAGCGCGACGGGGTATGCGTTAAGTTCCGTGAATGCGCTTTTAAATACCGCGCTGCACAACGATCTCAAGGGCTCTCTTGCTTACCTTAACGGCACGAGCGGCCCCTTTGATATTCAGGTTCACTCACTTTACAACCCCGAGATCAACACCCAGTACAACATCGTGCCGGGCCTCATGGGCGTCATTCTCACCATGACCATGATCATGATCACCGGGCTGGCCATCACCCGCGAACGGGAACGAGGCACCATGGAAAATCTACTCTCCATGCCTACGCGCCCGCTGGAAGTCCTGGTGGGAAAAATAACGCCCTATATTATCGTCGGCTATGTGCAACTGGGACTGATACTGTTCATGGCCTATTTTCTTTTTGGCGTGCCCATCCTCGGCAGCATCCTGCTTCTGCTGGTTGCCGCCTTTGTCTTTATCGTGGCCAATCTGGCCCTGGGCATCATGTTTTCGACCATCGCGCAGAACCAACTCCAGGCCATGCAAATGGCCTTCTTCGTCTTTCTGCCCTCGATCCTGCTTTCCGGCTATCTCTTTCCGTTTCGAGGAATGCCGGCATGGGCGCAGGCCATTGGAGAAATCATGCCCTTGACCCATTTCATGAGAATCGCCCGGGGAATCCTCCTTAAGGGGAACGGCATCTCTGAGATCGCACCGGAAATATGGCCGATCGCCCTCTTCGCCGCCATCGCGCTGACCATCGGGGTTACGCGCTATCGCCAGACGTTGGATTGAGAGCGAAACATGCCCAAGATTTGCGGTTATGGCGCTTTTAACCATTGCGCCAGCATCGGACTGGCGCGGACCCAGCGGGCGTGAAGCTGTTTCGGTGCAAGCGCGTCGTCGTACATCAAGCTTTCAGCCAGATAGATTTGGCCGCTCGCGTCCGTGAAAACCAGGGGGCAAAATTGCAGGCCGGGCAGTTGGTCGCTGGTCATCTTGATGGAACCAAGGTTGGGTATGCTGGTGAACGGAAAGCTGGGTAGATCAATGGGCGTGCCGTCGCGCAGGATGCGCACCACTTCCGTCAGCAACGCCTCATCGGTGGTGGTGAGATACGGGCTGCCTCCAGTTGTGTGATAGGCGCTCATTTCGCGGAAGGTTGCCGTGCGCCAGTCGAACGGCTTTTGGTTGAGGTTGCGATAGGGGATATAAGCAGGCATCTCGGAGCCATCATCGCAGGCAATGTAGGCGGTGACCGGCTCACCTGGAATGGAGCAGACCTTGATGACGCCCATGGAGCCGAGGTGACCGATGACGGTCGACGGTTCGGGGTTGGCCAGTTGCAAGGCGGACTCCTCGTAGTCGTTCACAAAAACGTCACTACCGCTGGTCACGGTGTTGCGGCGATAGCCGGCGTGCGCAGAAACGGTTTGGTCCACGGTGTAGATCGGCAGGAGGGACCCAGCGCCCGTCGTTTCCTCGTGTCCGGCAATAAAAGCAAAGAAGCCGAACACCAAAACCAGCAACAGCGCCGTGCCCATCAGGCCGAGCCCTATTCCCACGGCGGCAAAGATGAACCATTTTTTCTTGGACATAGATGACAGCCCTTGCTGAATCGGCACCATCATATGTCAATAACACCACCATTAGGATCAGAAAATATTCGATTTGATTGGAAGCGGATGAACCGTCTGGCGTCGCCTGGGGCGACTGGTACATCATTTGGTACACTCCCCTCTTTTGAGAGGAGCGGAGCCGGAGGGATTCGAACCCTCCTTCAAGTCCACGCAAGCGCGCCAAGGTCAAACAGTTGACGATTCCGCCCAAAGCGCAAGTACACAAATACGCGCACAGATAGCAGGCTTCTTGGGACCTGATCTGTCCCGAGTAGTCGCTTCGTGGTCTAAAATCGAGCCGGTGAACAATCGTGACGACGTGGCCGACTACTGCGCCAAGTATGTGACCAAAGAGGGTGCATGGTGGAACGTGAAGCTGCTGAGCCATCGCCATCCGAAGAATCCCGCAAACCTCAAACTTACTGGTGAATGACGTGAGCGAGGACCAGCATCAATTCTTAAGCCTACTGGGACAGCTCCCGGCACGGCTTACGGTCGAGCAAGCCGCCTGTGTACTGAACTGCCAGCCGCATGACCTTCCGGTCCTGACAGCCGCTCGCCTCGTCAAGCCGTTAGGCAATCCGCCACCCAATGGGATCAAGTTTTTTGCCACTGCGGAAATTTTGGAAGCAACCAAGGATCGTCACTGGCTGATGAAGGTACTTGAAAGATCGTCTTAAACTACTCAACCGATCGGGTATGCTGCCTGGGTACAGTCTTCGCGGCAACGCCCATTAATAGAAATGCCAAAATTCCCAGTCCCCAAGGCGGCATCGTAGGCGTGTCAGTGGCTATGCCCGTGTCCGTGATAGTAATCGTGAAGTTTTGAACGACGTTAGGATTGACTCCGTTTGAGGCCGTAACTGTGAAATTATAAGTACCACCTTGCGTCGGCGTTCCTGACAAGGCTCCTGACCATACAAAGGTGAGACCGCCCGGCCCAAAAGAATAATATCCCACTTCATATATTCCCGGAGGAAGATTGCCGGATGTCAGGCTTAGGCTGGCAGCGGGAAGGCCGCTGGCTTGGAAAGTAAAACTGTAGGGAACGCTAGTCGTGGCCGCAGGTGGAGATCCATTTATGAAGACTGGTGCGGTCGGACTTTGCACAGTTATTGTGAACATCTCGGTAGCCGCGGGATTGATCCCGTTATCGGCGGTAACGACACCTGAATAGGTGCCCACACTCGTTGGCGTGCCGGACAGAATCCCGGCGGATGTCATCGTGAGTCCCGTCGGAAATGCGCCTGAGGTCAGTCTGTACGTTGGCGTCGGGTACCCTGTTGCGTTTTGGGAAAAGTCGTAATAATACGATGCATTCAGCAAAGCAGGGCTGGGCGTCGGAGGGGCATTCATTCCCGGGGCCTGCTGTATCGTAATTGTATAAGTCTGACTATCAGATGAGCCGTAGGTGCCGGCGGTATTGCTCGCGTAAACGGTACTTGAATAAACGCCGTAGCTACCAACGGCCGGCGTCCCAGACAAAACTCCGTTTGGGGAGAGGGTAATTCCTGATGGAAGACCTGAATTGATAGAAAAAGTTGGCGGCGGATAACCGTTGGCTTGGAAAGTGAAGCAATAAGGCGTACCCACTGTCGTGACGGCGTTGAGCGGAGGGCTGGTGAACGTGACCGGTTGCTGGACCGTTATCGAGAATGTTTGTGTGGCGGCGGAACTGATGGCGTTGCTGGCACTGATGGTGCCCGTGTAGAGGCCGCCTTGTGTTGGAACGCCTGATAAATATCCCGATGAATCCATGGTAAGTCCCGGCGGCAGCGATCCCGAGGCAAGCGCGAATGTCGGAGCGGGAAAGCCTGTGGCCTGATAGGAGAAGCTGTAAGCCTTTCCGGTTGTATAGGTCACCGCCAACGGATCGTTTGTGATCGCAGGCGCGGTGGGAGGTTCCACGTTGAGCGTGAACGTTTGGGTGGCATTCGGCAAAGAGCCATTACTAGCCGTCAGGGTAACGCTGAAGGGTCCGCCAGTGGTGTTGGGTGGCGTACCGCTGAGCACTCCGGTTGAGGGATTTAGGCTGGCCCATGAAGGAAGACCGCTGGCAGTGAAGGTAGGAGCCGGTGTTCCCGTTGCCGTCACATTAAAAGTGCCCGCATATCCCACAGTGAAAGTCGTGCAGCTTGGACTGGTGAAGTTCAGCGCGTTGACCTGGAAGATTTTGAAAACCGAGCCGAGATCGGCTGAGCCGCCGCCACTAGCCGTGCCATAAATGCTTCCGTCGGCGGTCTGGATCAAACTGTTCAGCCCTATCTGAGAATCGTTTTCGACCCAATCCATCGTGGTCGTGCTGCCATCGCCGATACAATGCAGAATAGTCTCAGTGCCTGATGGCGTTATCTTAAAGATTGTGCCCGCACCTTTATCACCTCCAAATGTGGTTGTACCATAAAAATTACCATCCTCCCCCAGAAGCAAGCCGGTAGCGGGCTCATTACCATCATTCGAAACGATGCCAATACTAAATTGATGGAGGATGGTCTGGACTCCTTGCGGTGTGATTTTGTAAACATTGCCACCTCCATAGGCGCCTCCATTGGAGGTAGTGCCATAAAAGTTCCCATCTGTTCCCTGCACTAAAGAACCTTCTGGATTGATGCCGTCCTGCGGAACGGTACCATCTCCAAATGAATGCAACGTAGTTCGTACCCCCTGCGGTGTTATTTTGAATATTGTGCCCGCGTCGGCAGGACCACCCCCGCTGGTTGTCCCATAAAAGTTCCCGTCTGTGCCCTCAATCAAACCAGTGGGACCCGAACCATCATCTGAAGGAGACCCGAACGTGTGCAGGAGCGTATAGGTTCCTTGTGGTGTAATCTTGAACGCAACCCCAACCGCACCCGGACCGCCATACTCAGTGGTTCCGTAAAGATTTCCATCCGTCCCCTGAATTAAGCTGTTTGGATTTTGTCCGTCGTTGCTGACACTACTGTTCCCGAAGTCATGCAGAATGGTCACCACTCCCTGCGGCGTCATCTTAAAGACAGTACCGTAAAAATTATTGTAGCGATCAGGGGTTCCTCCAAAAGAGGTGACCCCATAAAAATTTCCATCCGATCCCTGGATCAAACCAGTCGGCCAAACACTATTGTTGTAGTCGCTGGTAGCACTAAAGCTGTGAAGGATCGTTACCGCTCCCTGTGGAGTCATCTTATAGACGCACCCCTGCCCAGCCGAGCCGCCCGCTGAGGTCGTGCCATAAAAGTTTCCATCGCTTCCGAGAATCAGGCCGGACTGGGGAGCACTTCCATCCTGAGGTATCGTCCCATCCGCAAAATTATGCAGAACGGTTATGGGTGAGGGTCCCAGCGTTTGAGCCAAGGTTGTAAGAAGCGGAGTGCCGCACCCAGTGACCAAATCATATCCGACCCCGGCGCTATAACCGTTGTTGCCGCTTGTGATGTCCCGTAGATTATCCGAACCTAGCAGCGGATAAATCCTGGGGCCCAATGTTCCCAGAAGTGAAAGATTGGCGTTTGAGCGGACCTGATTGAGTAAAGCGCAAAACCCCGCCCATGTGGGAGCGCTCCAACTCGTCCCCCCAAAAGTGACTTGATTTCCATTGAATAGCCCGGCGCCACCGGTATTCGGGTCGGCAACCAAAGCAACGTCTGGAACCTCTCGCATCGTACCGTTTGGCACGCCAGGTCCGGTCTGCCACGAGGGACGATTAAAATAGATGCTGGTCCCACCGCCGCTAAGCGGCCATCCGGTCTCGAAATCAGCCAGCGAGGTGCCGCCGACGCCGGTCACGTTGGGATCGCTTGCCGGTGATTCGACTTGCAGGGGCCCGGTTGCTCCCGCGTTTTGATCCGGCGTGGAACCGCCGTCACCGGAGGAGGCAAAAACCGTAACTCCCGCGCTGGCCAGCTCTGCAAAATACTGATCATCGGTTTGAACCTGACTGCTTGTCGTGTAAGTCTCTCCGATGCCGTAGCTCATGGACATCTGGTGGATTCCATATTCCGGATGCGTCGTCACGTCGGCGTAGATTTGCTGGTATGCTTGGTCGAGATCGTTGGCGGCAAGATCTTTCGTTGCATAAACCCGCACTTTCGCTCCGGGAGCAATGGAACTGCTCCACTCCGTATCGAGAGTTTCTTCACCAGACGGCGCAGGCAGCGTGCCCGCGACCACTTGGATAAAGCTGATGTTATTAATCGTCTGGTTGACGCCATAAGTCGACCAGAAGGAGGTCAGGTCAGTCGTGGCAGGAAAGGTATCAATGACAATTGCGATGGTTTGGCCGGCTCCAGTCATATTTCCTCCTTCCCCATAGCTATGCAAAATGTCGTTTGGTATAAACGGCGGCGATAAAGGGTAAAGCACGGAATTCGGCTTCATGATCACGTGCTTGTGCGCCTTGATATGTGGCTGCAAGCCGTTGATGCCCACCAGAAGCGGAGCGAGGTTCGCCGGCGCGCTCGGTACCGTAACCGCCGAGGTGTACTCGGTGCCCTCGAAAGTGACGCGCGCGAAACTCACCTGCAAGGCATTCTGAATTTGGCTCACTTTTGCCCGGACAAAGATCGCCAAATGGTTTTTATCCTGCCGCGTGATCTCAAATCCCTGGCTCGAAAGCCAGTCGATAACCTTGGCGTAATCTGCAGATGAGGGATCGTATTTAGCGACCATTTCCTGAAAAGAAATGCGCTCGCCATGCGCCACGCGAACTTGCAACTCGGTGAGGTTCCGCATCTTCAAAACCACTTCAAATTCCAGTATCGCGCCAGCCTCGGATGCCGTTAAGGTCTTGCGTGTAATAAAAGCTTGTTGCGGATTAAGTGGCCCAGGTTGGGGTGCGACCGCAACCTCCCTTATGCTATTGTTGAGGGCGATCTGCGCCGGAACTGCGGCCATCAATTGGGAGAACGAGCCCATCAGCAGCAAAGCAGCAAAGCAAGAGCGACGAGGACTCACGAAAACATAATAGACTTCTGCATTATAAGCACAAGAAAACATCATTGGCGTCATGGAATTCTAACCTTAGTAGAAATGAATATGATAAATGCGATAAAATCGTTATCATTGTAAGATGACTCCTTACCTCTTGGAGCTAGCCCAGCCCCCACGCAAAAATCAGCCTCTTTAGTGGTATAGTTAAACAATAGAAAGCATTCGGTCTGAACGTTTCTTTTAGTCACCCCACGAAGAATTGCCGTTCACGGCGTAAGTTGAAAGCGAAATTCGGAGGAGGTCATGTCTTTGTGGGCGAGAAAATGAATCCCTCAAAGCCACGGGATTCATTCTGTCCTGTCGCGGGCGCGACGGCTCGGGCTGCTGCATCTGGCGAGACAGGATGGATCAAGGCCGCTGAGGAGGTGAGGTTACGGCGAGTGCAGAGGACAGTCGAGACGCCGCCCGGTTACACCTGAGCGACGTTTTTACAGCGACATGGGATCGCACAGCGTTTCGCCATGAAGCTGCTTCGCCATAGTGACATCAAGCTGACAGCCAAAGTTTACACGGACGAATCGCAGTTGCCGATTTACGACGCAATCAAGGGTCTGCCGCGCCTTTCGGATAGTACACAAATACGCGCACAGATTTCAGGCGTAAAGGGTCGAAACGTGGCGCAAACTGTCGCAAAGGAGAAGGGCAAGAAAGTCGACGACTCCAGAGGCAAAGACGCGGTTTGGCGCGAGTTGTCGCTTCCTGTCTTGGCTCCTGAAACGGCGGAGCCGGAGGGATTGCGCCGCCTTCGGCGGCGCTGTCGGTATTTAGGCTTCGCCATTGAGTAGGGTCGCTGACGCGACGCGACCGAACCTTGGTTCGAATCCGGTAAAGCTTTGTCGCTTCGCGACGGGCTCCGCTGGAGCGGAGCCGTTTGGATTCGAACCCTCGGTACTACATTGCGTGTTTTTGATTGTCATAAAGTGTTATCTGTTAGAGGTAAGCGTTTTTAGCTTTCTTTGATTTTGGTACGTTTGGTACGCTGGCGTTATGGCTTCCATCGTGAAACGCGGCGACTCTCCTTACTGGTGGGTCAAATTCATCGACCAAGAAACCGGTAAGCAGCGGTTCCAAAGCACGGGCTATCGCAGGGACGATCTTGCCGCCACAATGAAGGCCAAGGCCCTGCGTAGTGAGCTTACGGCCCGCGAGCTGGTGAAGAAGACCCACAACCAGAGCGAACGCTGGGAAGGGTGGGTTGAACCTTTCCTGAAAGAGCATTGCGCGTCTCCGGGCACGCTGGAGCGATACCTGGGCGCGTGGAATTACCTGCTCTCCTACTTGCGCGAAGAGCATATCGCGATGCCCTGTCTTTTGACCTACACGAAAGCCCAAGGCTATCTGGCGTGGCGCACTACTCAAAAAAAGCGCAGCGGCAAGACGGTGAAGCGAAACACCGCGATTACCGACATGAAGGTTCTCAGCATCGTCATGAATGAGGCGGTGAAGCGTGGCTATGCCAAGACCAACACATGCGAAAAGCTGGGCCTGAGACGCGACAAGGCGAAGGAGAAGCCCTCCCTTACCGATCAGGATATTATCGACATCCGCGCGGCTTTGAAGGGTCGCCCGCCGTGGATGAGGGTCAGCTTTGAAATCGCGCTCTACACGGGTTGCCGGCAGTCGGAGACACAGATTGCTTTCAAGGACATCGACTTTAAGCGGAAGACGATTCGGTTTATTGATCCCAAGGGTGGAGAAGAAAAGACCTATGTGGTTGAGCTTCCCGACGAGTTGATTCCGATTCTTCTTCCGCTTAAGGAGGCTGGTCAAAAGTACACGCTGAAAGGCGTTCCCGATCCGCTGGGCCATGTCTGGTGGGAGTTCTTCTCGCGGACCATGAAGCGGCCGGACCTCTGCTACCATTGCACGCGGGTCAACTTCGTCACTCGGCACGTCCTGGCATCGACACCCGAGCCCAAGATAAGACGGCTGGTGAATCATTCGTCAGAAATGGTCAACCGCATTTACCAGCGGTTAGGAGTGGATGATGTTCGCAACCTGACTCCGAGGCTGGCGATTCCTGCGGCTTGACCTTTGCGAACTTCTTAAGCCACGCGTAGGCGTCAGCCAGCGTGATCTTTCCGTACTTGAGGGGGAGTCCGTCCTTTTTCCACTGGCGAACGATGGAATAGCAGTAGCCGGTCGCTACAGCCAACTGTCTCAGGTTGAGCGCCAGCCCTTGCTTGGCCCGCCTGACAATCTCCTGTTTAGAAAGTTTGACCCTCATATCTTCCGGTTATTATCCAGAAGAATACACAGATGATTGATCGAGTCAAGGTCTTTATCCCATGGCGAGTTGGGCTCTATGCCCACGACCACCCACCGCTTTCCCACTCTCAACCATTTCCCGATAAGCTTTCAAATCGCCCAGCGGTATAAAAATGTTACGTCCGAACTTGGCGGAGCGTATGCGCTCGGCGTCGATCAGTTGGTTGATTCTCTGCTTGCTCACGCCCAGGTAGTCGGCAGCCTCGGCTCCTGTGACTGTGTGGCCCACTTCCAATTCCCAGAGGGCAAGCCTCTTGATTTCAAAAAAAACGTTCCGGATCGTAAATTTGAAGTCTTCCGGCCCCTCCGAATTTGAGGTAGTCATAACGTCAAAGTACTGAAAGTCCTTGTCTTCGTCAATAGGCTTGAAAAGACCAGACACATCCTGAGTTTTCCTGAAGCAACTGGGCATGACACGTGTTCCGAAGAGGGATGCTGTCGCACTGCTTTTATGAAGGCAGATTTGCAATGACACCATGTCCTATCTCTTTGAGATAGGGAGCGAGACACTCGCGAATGCATTGCGCCGCGCCATGGCGCATTCATCGCGCCAGACATCGAGCCATGCAGCAGCGTAACCCACCTCCATTCACGGAAAAAGACACGATGAGGATCAAAGCGCTTTTTGAGTCTCGGACATCCCCGCTGGCAACGATCTTCCCGAATTGCTTTTAAGGTGGCGTGCTTGGGTCGCACGTCCAGAATTCACCTATTCTTCGGAAATCCTTCGACCGGATCAGCGGCCCTGAGCTTTTGCCGTTATGAGGGTTCCACCCTCATGCTCCGGCTTTATTATTATCTTGAAATTTAGAGGTTCGTTCCGACGATCATCTACCAATAGGAGACACCCCTTGAAAAGCCTACTTATAACCCTAGTTCTTCTGCCTTTGGTGGGGTGGAACTCAGTAAACGGTCAAATTAATGTTGATAGCGTCAAAACGGTTTTGGGGGATTCAGGGGTAGTAACCTACTTAGATTTTTCTGCGGCAGGAAAAATCGATAACAAAGCGAGGCTCAGTCTATCCTACGAGGGAAGTATCGCTGATCTGAAGACAGGACAAGCACGGCCACCAAAAGAGCGCGTGTTCAGCAATTCGAGTAAGACTCTGCTAGCTTTCAATATCAGGTACGCAATCGGAGTCTTCATCTGTTATGCGATTATCAAAAAGGATGGCGTGCCTTCAGTAATACCGAACCTCGGCGACGACGCGTATAAGTTGTATTTACTAAAACATCATGGGCAGAACGACGGTTCAACTGTAGTCGAAAAAATAAGCGGCAATACAATCCACTTCATTCATCTTAATCCCCAAAATCAGAACGACACGTGGATATATTTTCCCGCACAGATCGATGATCAAGGCAAAATAACTATCACAGAATGAGTTAAGCTATTGCGATGACCAACACTAAAACGGGATCTTCCTTCCGTTCAGACTCGGGTAGGGGTCTAGACTCTCACCCGACCATTGCGCCACGTAGGTCTCGAAACCTTCTTACCGCCGATCCAATCGATTTCTAATTACTGAACCATCAAGGTTTTTCTCAAGGGTGTTTATTGGCAGTCCATTTTTTATTCGAAGTCGCCGCCAGTACTCGAAGCAGTCGCCTCCTGTTCCCATCTGAAAAGCTTCCTCAACGGGAATCTGGCGAAAGTTTTCGGCAATGTCGCATAGAGGCGAGTCATATTTGGAGAGCTTTTGAGAGGCAATCTCAAGTCGGTATTTATACTCCCAGGTCGCACCAAGATTCTCCTTCGCCATTTCCAGCGTGAAGCAACCGCAGGAAAACGCGAACATGCGTTTCTTCCGTCGCCAGTTGATTCCACCCGGGCCGTTCCAAGAAAAATGTACTGATGCGCAGCGAGAGACGTTTCTGGCGTAGGTGATGAGCCGGACACGTTTCTTTTCGCCCTGTAGCGCCTTCCATGTCTTCGTGAGATAGCTGGTGAAGTATCCGGCAAAACGAGCCGCCGTTTTTTTGATCGGGGCAAGGTGATGGATGTACCCGAAGCCTCGCTTCACCAGAAGACCGTCTCTGTGCTCGTTCTCAGCCGTTCCGCAGATGGTGTCCCGCAGCCTTTGTAGGTAGACCCTGGCATCAGGCTCATTGCGCACCGGATGAGCCAGCGCGACGAGAAGGTGGAGGTGCCAGGCTCCGCGCATCTGACGCTCCCAGCATCCGATAAACGACAAGATTCC
>Ga0181537_10003158_pt1 | contig 14218 bp, 17 predicted proteins | sample PEATcosm2014_Bin_39_FD_119765 | JGI IMG/M metagenome (GOLD analysis project Ga0181537, IMG submission 119765) | Peatland microbial communities from MTU Mesocosm Facility, Houghton, MI, USA - PEATcosm2014_Bin23_10_metaG | ecosystem: Environmental > Terrestrial > Soil > Wetlands > Peat | place... | reverse complement strand
GTTGGAACCTCTTTGTGCCGTCAATCAGCGGATTGACCGTCACTGGCGCAGTGCCGCAGGTATCGGATGGAAGCCTGCCCGCGGGTAGCTATTATCAATCGATCACACTCAGCGGCACCTACACTTACGCCGGGGTAAATGGTCTCCAAGCTGCGAACTTTTACCAAACGATGAGCACATCAGATTTTACGTCTGGAGAGATTGTGGAAGGCTGTGCCTTCGTGCGTATCAAAAACAATACGAACATGATTGGAGCAGCAATCGAGTATTCAGCAACGGAAAATGCCAACAGCGTAATTCAATATTCAGGGCAACCAGCTGCGGGCGACGGTAGTTTCGCGATGGCTTCTGCTGGATTTGCCGATGGCGCGTTCCACGAGATATGCACACCGCCGCATACGGTCGCCACGCCCATTAGTTCACCGACGCTTCAAATATCTTTGTGGCTTACAAACCAGTCTGGCTCAGCAACGGCAGCCGGCGAGATGGATGTAGCTGGCATCTACTTCAAACCGGTAATCCCGTGAGTTCCGCTTCGGCAAGTCGGCGGTAACCTACATCGTGCCGCGCGGCATTGAGCCGCGCGCTAATCGTCCTCCTTCAGCCGCAGCACTCGGGCAGCCGATAGCGTCGAACCATGAACGAGTTGGCCCATTAGGACCCGGTTTCGTGAGGAAGCGTGGAGGTAGGGGATAGTGTCGCGCAGGACTGCTCAGAGGCTTCACACGTATTATGAAGATAAACCTCTATTCCGAGAACAATCACGAAAGCGGCAATTACAGTGTATTCCCATCGACGAGTTGCATTGATTGCCGCCGCGTTCACGCGGTCATTCGTTATTCTCAAGATGAACGCCACGAGAAGTCCAAACAAAATGAATATCGGAATTAGGGTGATATACGTCCCGTTGAGCAAATTACCCGTGCACTCAGTCTGAGCTATAAACAGGCTCAAGATGTTGAATATAATCAAAGTAATAACGAAGTGGCAATTCTTGTCAAAATTGAAGTAAGTTTTGACGGCGTTGAAGTTGGCTTCTGATCCTCCGACACTGCTAACGATGGTGCGTGCGTCCTCGAACATCAATCGACGAATTTTTTCCTCGCGGATCGGAGAGATCCGCTCCATTCCCTTGTCAACGATATGAAGAACGAACGGTAGTGCCGCTATGACCAGCGCGGTCCACTGCTGGACGAAAGCTTTCATCAAACTCGACTATGGAATGTCGAGTTCGTATAGGACAGACAGCTTTTCGACTGTGGTCTTTTGGGTTTCGTCACAAAACTCAGCGGTCGTCGAAATTTCTTCCGTTTTGCCGGCGCTACCGACTTTGGCTGTTATGCTGTATTGATCCCTTTTTGGCGTCGCTCCGCTTCGGATCACCGGATAAGTCTGGATCACATCGGCGTTGCCGTCCAAGTCGGTCAGACTGTGAACGGACTTCGAGTGAATCTCGACGTTGTAGAGTTTGGTCGATCGCTGATTGTCGACCTCTGTGTGATGGTCGGGCGCAGAGAAACCAACCGACCAAGGGCACGGGTCCGCGCGGATTCGCAAGGTCACGGCAGTAGTCGTGTCATCCCCCCGACATTGGGCCATCCAATTCCCCCTTTCTGAGACCCCTGGATGCTAAGCCGCCAATACCTGCGATGGTCGACTTTGTATGAGCTTCTGTTCTCGCAATGCGGCGAACAGCACCAACAGGCACGACGAGACGACATGAAATTCAGTCGCTACGTCGGCCATTTCGATGTTGCAGTGCCCGTCGATCTTGGTCGATTGGCCCTTGATATCCAGTTCGACCGAATGAAGCTCTTTCATCGGCAAGGCACCCGTTATCCCGCCTGGGAAGGACTTCGATGGTGCTGTTAGGACGGCATGAAAGCCGTCGACGTTTGTCCCTTCGACGCCACGGACCGGGAAGGCCGCTGAAAGCGCTTCGATGATAGCGCCAGTCCTTACAACGAATTCGACCAAGCGCGCGCCATTGGGCAGATACCGAGATGCCGTGGCTTTGAAGTTCGAGGCTACGGATGGGAAGGGCGATACAAATGCTAAAGCCCGCGCGCCGTCGATTTCTCCCAAAGGGATAATGGCGTTATGCGTCGGAAATTTGATCAGCGGCGGCGTTTCGAACCAAAGATCGCCACCTACTCTAACGAAGGCTTGGCTTTCCCACTGGAGGGAGCCGTCCTTCTCTGGATTCAGCCCCTCTAACCCGCTCCATTTTCGAGCCAGGGTTAGGTGAATATCGGAAGGGGCTTGCCCCACTCCGAATACTCGACAAGACAGAAACGGCTCAAACATTCAATGACCCTGCCACGCACGGTTGAGTGCATGATAACCCACGTCCACATCCGATGTCCTAAAAACGGCCCGGCCCCGCGCATAGGTATCATGCAAAAAACACATAACAGCCATGCATGAGTCGGATCTGGGTTATTAACTCACGGCCTCAAACCGACGCTGACTCTGGGAGCACCTATTTGGGACTGAAGGGCAGCATATTCAAATGGCCCGACCAGACCCGTCTCTTGAGAGCTAAGCTGCCGCGACTGGCATGATCATATCTGCCTGCGAAATTCCTCGAATCGCAGTGCCAGCCGATCCCGGTCAGGCCAATCGGTTCGTCGACGCGGCATCACAATCTTCGTGCCCTTGATGCTCTTTATACCGAGTTCGAGGAACGGCCCGTCGTGGATGTCGAGCAGCCGATCAGCGACATGAATTCGAAAATCGGCGTCGATACCAATGAGATTGGCATCGAAGGCTGCATGATGAAGCTTCGTCAGCGGCAGCCCATTGGGGATAATCGGCTGACCAAGCCGCTCGTGGGCATCTATTATAATATGCGCGGCATCGAGCAGCCGCGGCTCGGGTAGCTTGGAGATTGCGCATTTGCCGTCATACGCGGCGAGCACAGCATCTCTGAATGACGCCTGATGGAGACGCGCTTTGACCTCGCGAAGCGCATACCGTCGCTCTGGTGCCGCTGGTGGCGCGGCATCAGCGGATGCGCCAACGATCGCACCAAATGCCAACTGCACCCGCAGCCGTTCGGGATGCCAACCGACAATGAACGTTGGGAGAATTGGCTGATATCGACCGGGCGAGGTTCCGAGGAAATAGATAATAGGGACCTGGTTCTCCATCGCCTCCCGGAGCCAGCGATTGTCCGGCGCATTTGGATCTGTGCCCATGAAGGCGTATTCGACGACCTCGCTGTTCTCATAAATCTGCTGGTGGGCTTCCCGCTGGTCGTCATACCAGACGCGATCACCTTGGCGTGGGAACACGGTGCGGATCGAGAGCAGCCCCGTCATCTGCCGAGGCTTGAAGATACCCCGTTGCGGGTTGATGAGCGGAACACGGTCTCCTTGAAATTGAAAGCCCGCGGCAAGATCATCGGAACTCAAGATACCGCCATTGAGGCCGGCAAGCCGGTCGACGTGCTCGAATGCCGCTTGGCGGAGTTGGGCGTCTTGAGCCGATAGGACCACCGGCTATTGCCCATTCTGCGTGGCGCGATCACCGGCATGATCGGCTTCGCCCTGGCAGACATATGCGCCGCTCTTGGTATTGCCGAACCAGCGCTGACCCTGGAAGTGATAGATGCCAGTCGGCAGGTTCAGCCAGACGACAATATCGGACGGGCAGTGCTGTTGGGCCTGCTGCTGTGTCGGAAATGTCGGCAGCGGCGCAGTCGGGCGTTGCGCGAGCGCCGGACCCTGCACGAGCACAGCGAGGGCGGCAATGATGCCGATAAGCGAACGCCTCATTGGCCCTCCCGTGCAGAGAGAGTAGGGCGCGTGCCGGTTGAGCGTCAATCAGACGAGATGCAATCCGAGGCGATTTCCGACTGCGGTGGAGTCACGGCGATCCCCGCCGACTGGTGACGAAACCCCGCAAAAATACTCGCGGGGAAAGGCCGTCGACAGCACCAAATGGGCTTGCGAACGTCACTGCAAGAGCGCAGTGACAGTTCGCGCCGCACGGATATGATTTGGAACCCATCCCCGTGCGGCGCGTGGCAACCATCAATCCAAAGGAACTTGGATAATGATTACGCACGTGAATCCTATGGTGACTATCCCGGCAATTCAAGGCCAGTTCGGCCCGCGGGTGCTCACCTATTCGACTCAGCTTCCCATCCAGTCAATCGAAACCATCCTGGGACATGATCCGCGGTCGAAAAACTGGAAGAAGCTGTCCGATGATCTCGCCTACACCTACACGCACCTTCAACGGGCGACGACAAAGCCGCGACTGGACAGCATCGTCCGCTACATCCAGTTCCGCTTCATCGAACGGCCGGTGATCATCGGCGCGTTCCCGGCAATATCGATCGCCGTCCAGAACCCCACGCCGTTCAAGCCCTACGAGAGTGTGCGTGAGACCGGCGTCGGCGTCATCGAGTTCGACCTGAGCAAACGCAACATGCGCATCCTCGTCGACGGCATGGGACGTGTCAGCGCGGCGCTCGCGCTGCTCGAAATGGCCGAGGACACCAGCATTCCCGATGCGGCGCGCGCGACCTTGCGCAAGCTACTATCGGAATTCTCGCAGCCGGCAGTCTTATATACGCCCGCGGCCGGCACGGCTCCGTTCACGCTGGCCGAGATGCAGCAGCTTTTCCATGACTACAATTTCAGGGTGAAGCCGATGCCAGAGCGGCACGCCATCGCGCTCGATCATTCCGACCTCTACATCGGTCTCGTGAACCGATTGGGGAACTCGGACCTTATCGAGAACCTTGGCGGCATGGAGGTCAAAAGCGCCTCGCTCGGCAAGAAGTCGACGGCCATTGTGGTGCAGCAGAACTTGCTCCGTTTTGTCCGCGGCGGTGCCGAAGGCGAGCGGTTTCTGGAAGGAACGACCAGGAGCGAGTTGTCCGATCCGAACCTGACCGAAGAAACCCTCGACGATTTCGAGGACAAGATGGGCACCTTCTTAACCGCCGTCGTGACCGGCATGGGAGCCGACAAGTTCAAGGACCACGAACGGCTCCATCTGACCTCGCCCGGTTGGGGCACGTTGGGACTGCTATTCCACGACCTCGTGATGGTGTTGAAGGTGCCCGATTACGAGGCCGCGGCGCGCCGGATCGGCTCGCTCGACTGGTCGCGCTCGAACGCGATGTGGGCGGAAATCGTCCGTGAGAAGACCGACAAGGATGGCAACGCCATGCTCGGTTTGGCCGCGGGTGGTGCGCAGACCCGGCGCTACATGACCCGGACGGTGCGGGAAGTCATGGGCATCGACAAGCTGCTCGCCGAGAAGGCCGAGCAGTCGGCCGACGAAACCGTGGCTCGCGCGGCGTAGATGTCCTGCCCGTAGATGGCCCTGCGCGAGCAGGGTCGTCGCGCAGGAGGGCTAATCGTCGAGGCGAATGGTCTGGCAGCCGATGGCCTTCATGCATTGCAGGAAGGTCACGGCCCCGACATTACCGCGCGAGATCTTCGTGGACAGGTTCTTCTCGTTGTCCTCGATGCCCATCTCGCGCAGCCGGCCGACGAGTTCTCGGTAGCCGAGCTTCCGCCGGGCCATTTCCGCCTTGAGCATGCCGCTTACGCGGTCACGCCACTCCTGATCCAGATCGGGTGCCTGCATTAACCCTAAGTGGCTGAATTTAACCACGAAGTCAATATTCATATGCGGTATCCCGGCTTATAAGACGGTATATCGTATCAAATGCAGGAGACAATTGTCATGAATACCAGACAATGCCCTCGCGGGGCGCGTGGAGGTCGATATGAGCGACAACTGCGCCAGCAGTGATGATCCTCACGCCGGGCAAATTCTCGTGGGTGCCAGGAAGATCGCCGACTACCTGATCTTCTTGGGATTTTCGGACATGTCCGAGAAGCGGGTTTTTGATTGGTGCGAGAGCGGTCGCCTTCCACACACGCGGATTGGCACCCGGCTTATTGCCAACAAGCGAGCGCTGCTCCGCCATTTCGGCCTTGAAGAATAGGAGAGCGGCATGACTGATATGACGAAGCGTAAGCCCGATCATGTCGACGTTACCGAGCTTGCCGTGACGGCTGAGGAAATTGCCGATCTCGCCAATCACGATTGGCGGAAACCGCTGGCGGTGCCGCCGCGTCAGGCGTGCGAATTGCTGTCGGTCGGCCTGACCCGGCTGTATCAACTAATGAATGCGGGCGAATTGGAGAGCTTTCACATCGGGCGGGCGCGTCGCATCACGACGGCCTCAATCAGCGCCTATATTGAACGGCAGATTGCCGCGATGGATGGCGGTTAGTCTGCCGCTTCGGCCATCTCGTGCTTACTGACTTGAGGTTTGCCGCTCAGGCCAGTGACGAACCTCGACCATTCTTCCATTATGAAGCGGCGCTGTTCGACCAATTCGTCTCGTTGATAAGCTCTTTCAAGTTGCGGATTGGTTCCCGTAAAATCGGCGGCTTTAGATTTGTGCGCCAAGCAAAGTTCGAGCAGATACAGCCGAAATTCTTGGTCAGCTTTTGAGAAGGTAGCTGCATTTGCGGTGGCCCAACCGCGGAAGGTGGCGCGAAAGCCGTGAGGGGTCGCGTCTTTCTTTCTTTTCATTCGCAAGAGGACTGCGGTCGGTGCTGTTTCTTCGACGTGATCGCGCCCTCTCTTGCCGGGAAAGACGTATTCGCTGTGGCTGACCCGTCGCATCTTCGCGAGTATGGTGAGCATGGGTTCTGTGAGCGGGACGTAGTGATCCCGATCTTCTTTCATCCGCTCGCGGGGGATGCGCCAAACGTTTGTCTTGAAGTTGAATTCATCCCAACGAGCACCAACAGCTTCCGCGGGTCTTCCCGCGGCGAGGATTTCGAACTTTAAAGCTTCGGCGGCGATTCCCCGTCTGGTGGTCTGAAGCTCGGTCCAGAAGGCGGGCAAGTCCTCGTAGGGCAAGCTCGCATAGGGTTCCGCTTTGGGCATGTGGGGCGCGACCGTCCCGATGTGATCTCTCCCGGCAGCAGGATTATCTCCGGTTCGATATTCCTTGAACTTCGCATAATCGAGCACCCGCTTGATTTCGCCGCGGAGCTTCTGTGCAATAACGATCTTTCCGGCTTCCCACAGCGGTTCGAGCACTTTAAGCACCATAGCGGTGTCGATCTGGTGCACGAGGACTGAACGTAATACCGGATATGCATACATAGTCAGATGGTCTCGCATCGACTTTGCTGTCCGGTCATGATCCCTCCAGGCTTTCGCCTTTAATTTAGCAAGGACCAATTCCTCGAAGACCTCGCTGAAGGTCTTCTGCTTCTGCTCCTTCTTTCGATCGTCGATCTGCCGCTGCCTTTTAGTAGTGATCGGGTCTTTGCCCGATTGAAGCAACTGGCGCTCCACGATCGCCCTTTGACGCGCCTGAGCCAGCGACATGAACCGAAAACTTCCGAGGCCCATCAAGTGGCCGACGTTGTTGCGGTAATAGCGCAGCAGCCAGGACCCCGATCCCGGCCCATTGGCTCGGAAATAGAGACCATTTCCGTCATAGAGCATCGCTCCAGTGCTCGCGCGCCGGATCTCTACTGCGGTCAATCGGTTAACTACCTGCGCCATCTCTGTAATGATGGGGCATTTAGGCTGTTTTGTCAATAACCCTTACGCGAAAGTCTGTTTTATACTGTTATCGTATCTGAAAAATGTCTGGTTTGTTTGGATGCCGCCGAGCGAGTATTTTTCTGCCGAGTCGGCACGATTTAATTTCCTAAGAAAGACCTTCCGGTCGAGATCGGTCCCGCATTCCTTCCTACTGGTTTTCCTACTGGTGTTTGGCCGATTGCCGGTGGTCGCCGAAGGTCGCCCGCGAAAGATGAATTCAATAATATCAATAGAGTAAAGTCGTAAGCGCAAGACCGCGGGCGTCAAGCGTAAGTAGTAATCGGACTTTGACCTTTTGGTTGAATGTCCGTTCTAAATCAGGGAGATGGATATACCTGGAGACTACCCGGAAAAGCCATCTCCTACTGGTTTACCTACTGGAGATTCCAGTAGACAAGCCGATCATTATTAACCATGTACGTCTCGTCTCTTTTACATGATCGATGCAAGCAAGGGGAGAAGAAATTGGCCGACCTGCGCAAATACAACGATCCAACCGAAGCATTCGCAAAGCTCACACTCTTGCTGCCTATAGAGATCGACCGGCAACTTCGCGCGCTCTCCGCCCAACTCGGCGTCGGCGTCGGCCCGTTGATCCGTGAGTGGATCGTCAAAGAACTCCAAGGAAGCCGCGGACCTGCTGTCGTCGCTAACGGCGTCGAGATCGATCTGTCCGGCGGCGGGAGGCACTGATGAACGGCTTTGACTGGCAAGGCAACCAAGGCGGTGGTGGCTACAACGGCCCAGACTACCGGCACCCGAACAACCACAATTTCGGAAGCATCGGCGGCATTGCCCGATGGTGGATACCGGCCGTGATCGCCATCCCCACAGTGCTCATAGGCGGCGGTTATCTGCTCGTGCAAGCGCTCGGTCTGTTTCTGCCGACCCGCTATTAGGCCGCACGCGTCGGCCTAAACTCACGAGATTGCCGGGCATCGCTCCTAAATAGGGCGATGAGACTGTCAATTGGAGACATCTTCCGCAGACCGGAGAAGATCCTTCCGGGGAACACCCTTCAGACCATTTCGGGACAGACCGTTAGGCAGACGGTTGATGAGTTCTACGAGTCGTCCGATTTCCGATGCGGTAGGCCGAAAACGCGATCCCAGAAGCGCTACGAACTCGAAGCTTTCTGTAAGACGCCGAGGAAACTTGGCGGCACCTACGGCGACCTGCCGATCCGTGGCCTCACCTACCGCGACATCGACGCCATCATCGTCGAGAAGCTGGACAAACCAGGAGCATGCAAGGCGCTGATCAAAGTGCTCCGGGGCCTGTTCAGGTTCGCCATCAAGATGGGCTATGTGACCAGTGACCCCACATTCGGAATTGTGCTTCCATCGCAGAACCCGAATGGAATTCGGACCTGGACAGAAGCCGAAATCGCCATCTTCGAGGCCGCGTGGCCGATCGGCACGATGGAACGACTTGTCTTCACGATGGCTCTTTACACGGCGCTACGGCGACAAGACCTGCTGGTCCTCGGCCCGCAACACATCCGCAACGGTGCGATCTGTATCTGCCCGGAAAAGACCAGAATGACGACCGGCGTGTTTCTCGTCATCCCCATCCACCCAGAACTCGCCAAGGTTCTGGCTGTGGTGCCGGAAGGACGGAAGACGTTCCTTCGGAGAAAATTCGGAACGGTGATTTCGCCTGAGCATCTGACGACTTGGTTCATCAACGCGTGTCGAGCGGCAGGATTGCCAAAGGGACTATCCCTGCATGGTCTCCGCAAAGCCGCATGCCGGCGATTGGCCGAAAGCGGATGCACCGTGCACGAGATCATGGCGGTGAGCGGCCACCGGACCATGTATCAGGTCCAACGATATACGATGTCCGTGTCGTGGGAAAAATTGGCGCGCCGTGCGATGGGAAACCTTGTGCGCGCCTTCCCCGCGCATGCGGCCTAACCAGGGCGCTCACCCTGACTTCAGTGAACGACGTTCTTGGACTGCTCTACGACCAGACGCCAGTTGTAATCGCCGGCCGCGGATTTCGGCGTGATCGTGTAGGTGAGCGTCATCCCTGCTAAGCCCGCGCGCCGAATAGCATCCGCCCCCGTTCCGCTGAGGGCCAGCGCTGCGGCCCCCAATAGGAGGTTCTGCGCTTCCTCCTGTTTAAGATGCCGGTTCGCCTTTATCCCATCAGTGATGGTGCACATAAGCTCTTGTCGATCTTTGCCGACAACTGGAGGGAATTTTGTCGTAGCCGGGATGCCCGCCCGAAGTGTCGCGGAGCCAAAGACAATGACGATCGTCATTACCCGTTCGCCAAGCGGCTGCCAATCTTCGGGTTGAATTATTGGAGTGTCGTCGGCCTTCTCGCGGTTGCCGCGGAGCCGAGGATTCTCATCATCAAGGCGCTTCCAGTCAGTCATGGGCGCATACCCGCACAGATACGGCCTCCACTATGCAGGGCATTGGGTAAAAGAAGCCTCACCAGAGGTCACGTTGAGCGCGCTTCAATAGTGCGCACTTCAATAGTGGCCTTGGGTGATGGATGCTGCGAGGCATCAGGGCATTATTCGGCCAGCCTGCTAAACTTCGGTAAGCGCGGCGTCCTACCCCTATATACGTGAGATCACCCGGCCCCTCCGTAAGAGCATGTGCCGGACTGATCTGCGCCCCGGTTTGAAATCCGCCAAATCCCCAGGCCGGGGCGCTCTATGAACCTTCGATAACGCGCACGTCCCGCACGACATCGCCAAGCTTGGCAAACGCAGCCAAATAGGCAGCGCTCTCACGAGCCTTGATGGCCTGCTCCAACGAGTCGAACTCGATGAGGGTCACACGCTCATTCATACCGGCCTCGTAGGTCTTGGCAGGCATGCCACGCGCGAGGATTTTCCCACCGCCCGCAGCCACCGCGGGGATTGCCAATTCGCCGTATTGGGCGAATGTGCTCGGTTCCGGCGACGACCGATACATCACCATTATGTAGGCTTTTGGCATCGTAGCCTCCGTCAGTCGGGTCAGCCTTTAGCAGTCGGATCGAATAAGACCCCAATGGCCCCGGTTTGAAATCCAAATCCCTTCGCGCGCCGGGGCGCTTCTCAGTTAGGCCGCATCCGGCACGAACAGGCCGTAGAACTCCCGGTAATCCTCGGACGCCAATTGATCCCCGCTGACCCCAATTAGCGGACGCATTGGGTTGTTGGGCCAATCTGGGTCGCCACAATCACGGCTCCAAATCGACAGGTGCTCGACCCGCTGCGGTGACAGGCGGAATTCGCCCTTGATGTGCCAACTGTGCTCATGAATGAGCACAGTCGCCGTGCCATCGTCGTTGAAGGTGATCTTCTCGATGCGCCGCCTGAACTCCTGAGCAAGCCGCATGCGGACAGCTTTGAGGTCTTCGCCTTCGGCTGTCTCAAGCTGTCGTCGTGCAGCGCGGACGCGCTCATGGAAAGTTTGGTCGTCATGGACGACGAGCATCCTGAGTTGTTGGCGCAGATCGGCAAGTTCCGCCTTATAAGCGGTGACCTCCTGATCCATCCGTTCGATCTGCTGTTCGGCGCGTGCGCGCATCGTCGACGCGTTGTCATTGGGGGCAAGCCAACGCTTCCACGCCGCTTCGATCTGTTCCTCGCGGCTCGGTATCATCGCCTCAAGCTCGGCAATCCGGCGATGCCGAGGATCGGCAGACGGCGTGGGTAAAAGCCGCGCCAAGAGATCGCTCATGGCGACGCTCGTCAAATCGAGCATCAATTCCTCGAAACGCTCGTATTGGAAGCTCGCCGTGTTGGAGCAATTCCTGTGTCGGCTCTGGTCACAACGCAGGTAGTGCAGACCTTCCTTGTTCTTATAGCCGATGGTGAAGCTGTGATCGTGGTTGGCCCCGCACTCGCACAGCCCCTTAAAGAGATTCCGATAGGTGTCACCCTGCGGACCTTTACCAGCCTTTCCGGCTTTTGACTTCAGAGCCGCATCGACGCGGGCGAATAGGTCGGCAGACACCAACTCCGGGTAGTAGCCCTCGGCGTCCTCGCAATCGTCGGCCTGGACGCGGCGTCCATTAATGAGCTTCTTCTGCCGATAGACACCCATCGCGGCGGGATTGCGGAGAAGCTGGCGGACTAATTGTGCCGTCCATCCCTGCGTGCGCTTCCCGTGAATGCGGTGAGCGAGCACCGGGACGCCGGTCGTATTGAAGTGGTTGGCTATCGTGGGAGACCCGACGCCACGATCGGCCATTTCCCATGCTTGCCGATATTGGTCGGCCCGACACGGTTTTGGCGGGTCACCATCCTGTGCCTCGTCGGCAGGACGGAATTCGTAGAGCGGCCATTGGCCGGGTGCCGGGTCCCGAATTGGGCGCAGCCATGCCGGGCACCGTTTGCCCACCATGGCGCGTTGACCACGGCGTGCACGCTCCCGGTTGCCCTGATAGGTTTCAAGTAGGCGTTCTGACTTCCTTTGTGATTCCTCGTGCGCGCGGATTAATTCGCCAAGAGCTTGCTGCCAGAGATAGGGCTTTTTGCGCATTTCCCCTGGCGAATATAGCTGGTCGCGCACCATCAGAATCACGCCCGAGTCGTAAATCTCCATGAACAATCTGAGGGAGTCGTTCGGCTCGGCGCGGCTGATGCGGTCGAAGCTCTCACAGTGGAGGATGTCGCCCGGCAACGGCCATGGATCGACACCGGGCGGTGGCAGCGAGCGTAAATCTTCAAGAAAGCGACCAAGCGCACCGTTCAGCTTGTTGCGTAAGTGGAAAGCGGAAATCCCAAGATCGCGGTAGGTGTCCACAAAGTCCATACCGAGGTCGGCCGCACGACGGCGACCCGCTTCAAGCTGGCGGCGGTCGCTATCGCCCCACTGTTGTGGCGGTGTCGAGTAGCGGGTGTAATTCCAAAAAAGGGGAGGGCGGCGCGGCATCGCTGCATCTGCGGGGGAAATCGTCTTGATTCTCATATGGTTCGGCCCCCGCAAAAAATCCATCGTTCGGGCCATATGATGGGAGTTCTATTGCTCGACGAGCTGCCCGAATTCAATCGCGCCGCGCTCGAAGCCTTGCGCCAGCCGCTCGAAACCGGACGCGTCAGCATCGCCCGCGCCAACGGGCATGTGACCTTCCCGGCACGCATCCAGCTGATCGCGGCGATGAACCCGTGCCGCTGCGGTTTTCTCGCCGAGCCGGGGCGCGCTTGCGGCCGCGCGCCGCGCTGCGGCGACGATTACCAGTCCAAGCTGTCGGGACCCTTGCTCGACCGCATCGATCTTCATATCGACGTGCCGCCGGTCGCGGCGAGCGATCTGGCGCTGCCGCCACCGGCCGAGACCAGCGCCGACATCGCCGCCCGTGTCCACGCCGCCCGTGCTCGTCAGACGGCACGCTACCGGAAGCTCCCCGCCGATCGCCGCGTCCGCACCAACGCCGAGGCCGACGGCGCGCTGCTCGACGAGATCGCGACGCCGGAGGAAGCCGGTCGCGCGTTGCTCGTGCGCGCCGCCGAGCGGCTGCGCCTGTCGGCGCGCGGCTATCACCGGGTGCTGCGCGTCGCCCGCACGCTTGCCGACCTCGACGGCGCCGAGGTCGTCGCCCGCCGCCACATCGCCGAAGCGCTCAGCTACCGCCGCGGTCTTGGCCTGGGCGGATAGGCCAGAATTATTACGGCAGTCGCGAGTTATTCGGTCGTGCCTCGCTGAGCGATGAAATCCAGGTAGTGGACGTCATGGGTCGCCGCGTAGAGCGACAGATGGTCGTAATCCTTGTAAAGCGGCGATCCATCGGCCGACAGCGCGGGGCAAACGTTCTGATCGCAAAGATACTCGAACGGGTCGATGATCTTCGCGCCCGTGTCATGCGCGATTTTTTGCAACGACGAACGAACAGGCTGATCGCGCTCAATGGCCACGTCTCTGGCTAGCGGCACCAGGGCAATCCTGATTGGGTGGAAAAAGCTGCGGTCCAGCAATGAGCGCGGCGCCAACTCCTCGCCAAACGGGTTGTCCAAGACGATGTAAACTTCCTTGCCAGATTGTTTCAGGGCTAGAACAAAATCTTCTAGCTTTTTATTTTTCTCCTCTATCTGGGCTTCCGTCATCGGCGGTGGGCGGGCGCCTTCCCCGACCATTTGCATCAGCCCGGTGCCGCAACAGCGGACCGCATAATTGATCTTGTTGCTTCCTTCTTTGATTGCCCAGAATTGCGATAGCACAACGGTCTTCACCGTTTTGTCTGCCGGTAATTTTGCGGACAATGATTCGACCTGATCCAACTGTTCTTGTGAAGAGTAATCGGCAAATATGACCTCGGGTAACTCGCCATCATCCGTCGAGTGAGCGTTCAATATGGTATTGACTGTTTGACGATATTGTATCGCGTGGCTGTCACCGATAAGTACAATTTTATTATGTTCATTGTGACCTAACGCAAGGAATTGATATTTTTGATCGAAATACAAGTCTTTGGGATCGGGATAGCCACCAAAATTCCATACCTGCATGATCTTTTGGATTGCCCCGTCGTAGTGCGGCGCCAAATGCCGCGAAAACAGCCCCAGCAACAGCAGGGCCGCGGAAGCGGCGGCTAATCCGCCGGTCATCCTCATCCGATAGATCGTTCGTCGGCGGATCGGTCGTTCGACAAATCGATAGGTGAGAAACGC
>Ga0181537_10003157_pt1 | contig 14219 bp, 13 predicted proteins | sample PEATcosm2014_Bin_39_FD_119765 | JGI IMG/M metagenome (GOLD analysis project Ga0181537, IMG submission 119765) | Peatland microbial communities from MTU Mesocosm Facility, Houghton, MI, USA - PEATcosm2014_Bin23_10_metaG | ecosystem: Environmental > Terrestrial > Soil > Wetlands > Peat | place... | reverse complement strand
GAAAGCGTCTGCCGCAACGCGGCTTGGTTCAAGTCGGCATCTGGGAAGTCAGTCACGATCGGTCGGCCGGTTCCCCGAAGTGGACGGGACAAGTCGAAACGAATCCTCATGGGGCTAAACCGTGCTCAGACTCGGTTGGCATTTTTTAGACCTTCTGAAGGTGTTCCGTTGCTACTGTACGTCGCTCACTTTGTTGTTCATGAACGTCACCTTCACGTCTTTGTAAACATAGATCTGCTTCGCGCCGAGATTGAAAGCTTTGTCTGGCTTGCCCAGCGTAGCTTGTACCTGATCGGTCGTCATGCCGAGTTGGACGGTCTGAGGCTCGGCTGGTGGCTGCTGCGGGGTTGATTGCTGATTGGCAACTGGTCCGTTCGCTGGAAACGCATTCGATTCCTGCTGTCCGTCCGCCTGGTTTTGTTGCGGATCGTCATCGCTGATGGCGAACACCTGTCCAATCTTGTCCGCAACATCTCCAGCGCTTGCTTTCTCCAAGTATCCCTTGGGGAACTCGAACTGGACCTCGCCTTTCATTCCGGTGGGCGGATTGACCCCGTTACACTGGTCACAAGAGACGACCCGGAACGTGATCCTTCCCTTGTCTGGGTTGACCTCAATCTTCAAGGGATAGACCTTGTTGCCCATCTGAAAGTAGTTGTGGAGGGCCATCGGGCTCGAGCAGAAGAACCCGGTAGCCGGACGCAGCGTGTCAGCGTCGAATTTCGCCGGACACTTCGGGATCGCATTAAAGAACATGGCCTGGACGCCGGCCTTCTGAACGGTGAGCAGAGTCCCGGCCTCTACGACGACGGCTCCCGCTCCCGCCATCTTCGCGACTTTGTATTGCGCGTTGAGTTGATCTTGCAACGTGACGGGCCCTTGTGCGCCCGCGACGTTGACTAGAAGGATGACTGCGGTCGCAGCACCAACGAATATAGCGAACCAACTTTGGCGTTTACTGTAGCGCATACTTTCCTCCTTATTTTGACCATTCATGCTGTGCGACTTGATGGGTCACGGTTCAAACCGTCTTGCAGGCCATCCGATCTTTTCTACAAACACTAACGCGACAGATGCGAAGGAAATTGATCATCCAGCCAAAATCTTGACAAAAGAAGCGCCGCGAGCTCCCAGCCGACGCCGACGCCCTGCCAAGGGGGGTGACCTGGCTGAGCCGAGTCCATTTTTGTTCACGGTTGCCCTGCCAGGAGGGGTGGCACGCCGACCCGGCAGAAAAGGGATCCTCCTGATCAAGTTTCCGATCGCTTGTCGCGTCAGTAAATGTTGGACGGGGTATTCGCGGGCCGTATTTCAATTTCTCAAATAAGGAGACACAAAATGACTTGGAAAAGAGTTCTGCCCTGGACGTTGATTTCACCGTGCAAGGCCATGGGCGCGATGATCGCGCTCATGGTTGCCGTGCTGCCAATCGCCGGAGTGCAAGCCGACCTGCACGCACAGGAAGCCGCGCCGGCGTATGTCGAGTTGGGTGCTGAGCAGTTGGATCAGCTCGTGGCCCCAATCGCTCTCTCTCCGGACTCGCTGGTCGGTCAGGTATTGACGGCATCTACCTATCCCGATCAGATTGGGGCAGCCGACGCCTGGCTCAAACAGAACATGGGACTGCCCCCAGATGAGCGTGCTTCCGCAGTCGACGGCATGCCCTGGGACCCGGCCGTGAAAGCCCTGACGGCCTTTCCCTCAGTCCTGAACAATCTCGCGCAGAACAACGCCTGGACGTCACAGCTAGGCAATGCCTATTACAACCAACCTGGCGACGTGATGAACGCGGTCCAGGCCCTGCGATTGCAGGCACAGGAATCGAATAAGTTGGTGACTACGGCCCAACAGCGCGTAGTAGTGGAAGCCGGAGCCATTGAAATTCTGCCGGTGTCACCGGCAGTCGTCTGCGTTCCCTACTACAACCCCTGGGTGGTTTGGGGGCCCATGTTCGTCGCCTATCCGGGCTTCGTTGTGATGGCACCACCCCCCGGGGTCGTCGTGGGAGTCGGGATTGCCTTCTTCCCGGGAATTTCGATCGGCATCTACGGCGGGTTCGACTGGGGTTTCGCTGCGTGGGCGCCGGTGTGGGGCGACGGGGCGGTGTTCTTTCATAACAGCACCTACATTTCCCACAGCGTCACGGTCGTCAATCACGGGCATTTTGGCGGGCATGACCGGGGTGCGTTCGAACATGGCGGTCGGGGCGTGCCAGCGGGCTATCATGCTACCGCGCACGCTGGGGCCGCTCGGACTGCAGCGGCAAGCAGTCATGCTCGCAGTGGGGGCAGTGGGGTCGGAAACGCTCACACGGGAACGGGCAGCGGAGCGCAAGCCCGGAACCGCTTCTCCTCGGCACGGACGGGCGGCGGGGCACAAGCGAGAAGCAACTTCTCCTCTCGCTCGGGCAGCGGAGCGCAAGCCCGAAACAGCTTGTCCTCGGCACCGACGGGCAGCGGATCACAAGCGAGAAGCAATTTCTCCTCTCGCTCGGGTAGCGGAGCGCAAGCCCGGAACAGCTTCTCCTCGGCACGGACGGGCAGCGGATCACAAGCGAGAAGCAATTTCTCCTCTCGCTCGGGTAGCGGAGCGCAAGCCCGGAACAGCTTCTCCTCGACTCGGACGGGCGGCGGGGCTGGAATGGGCGGAGGGGCACGGGCGAGAGGCAACTTCTCCTCTCGCTCGGGAAGCGGAGCGCAAGCCCGGAACAACTTCTCCTTGGCACGGACGAGCGGCGGGACAGGGGTGGGCGGTGGAGCACAGGCGAGAAGCAACTTCTCCACTCGCTCAGGTGGCGGGCTACAAGCCAGGAATAACTCTTCCTCGGCGCGGATGGGTGGCGGCGGGGCTCGCCCCATGGGCGGCGGCGGTGGCGGAGCCCGCATGGGCGGTGGTGGTGGCAGGAGAAGGTAGATCTGAACGTGGCACGGAGTCCCTGCGAATTGTATCCAGGGACTTCGCGCCAATCGCGACGATTCGCGCTGAATCGTTACTGGTGAACTTTCACCGCTGCAGCGTTGCTACGCGCCAAGGCACGACTGCTTTCTTCCGGATCTCGAACATCGAACCCGTTGGGACTTACGGCGCCGGGATGACGAATTTTCCGCCATGCTTCGGAACTGCGTTCGTACCACGATCTTGCCTCGTTCCACTTTGCGGCATATCTGGTATCCGTCACGGATAACCCTTCCGCACCTTGAGCAGCAAGATCGCCCAGACCGCAATATGCCTCAGCCAGAGCGTATCGAGCTTCCTGCCGAGTGGACTGGGAAGCGACAATCGGTTCGGAAATCGCCGCTGCCTGCTTATAGCTCTCTGCTGCCTCGTTAAGCCGTCCGCTCTTTCGGAAGAAATCTCCCATCTTGACCAGCACTTCGGATTCGTCTTCCCGCCATTCCGGCGCCTCCGTGTCGACTTTTCCCATCTTCTGATCGATGGCGAGAGCCTTTTTGTAATATGCAAGAGCTGCCCCGAATTCGGGTGTGACCGATGCCATCCAGACGTAGGTCAACACCAGATCCCAGTTGATTGCTTCCCCTTGCGGAGCAGCCCCAGCCTCTTTTTCGAAGATTGCAAGCGCGCGTTGCAGAGATTCTCTGGCGCCGACCGCGTTGTTGAGCTTTACCTGCGCAGAACCAATATTGAGATTGGCTTCGCCTAGACCAGACCTGGCATTGCTATCATTCGGATCCGCCTTGGACATCGCGATCATCAGCGCAAGCGCTTTTCGGTAGTTTGCCAGGGCATGCGCGGAATCGCCATTCATCTGAAACGTGTCTCCCAAATCAGAATTGACGGTCGCCAAGTCCCACTGCGCTTGCGTATTGTTGGGCGTCTCCGCAAGGCCTTCCAGAATCAGAGCAGCTTTGTTGAAAGCCTCTACCGCCTCGGCTCGATACCCCGCATCCCGGAGATGGCGCCCGATATGGGACTCGGCGACGGCCAGGCTGCGCAGTCGGTTCCTGTCCTTAGAGTTGGCGGCAAGTTTCTCGTCGATTTCGAGGCCCTTGCGGTAGGCCTCTTCAACCAGAGTTTTGCTCTCACCGCCCATGCGAGATTCCTCGAGCACGACTCCGAGATCGGCGTAATCCGCGGCCATTTCGGCTAGCAGATCCCGATTCATGGAGTCCTGCTTAAGCGCGGACTGGGTTGCCGAAACCGCTTCCTGAGCCGAACGCAAGGCACTTGCCGCATCGCTGCTTTGCAACTGCAGCGCCAAGACTGCGCGCAAGTTAGCAGCGTACTTGATCTGATCGGCTGGCATCGCTCCCGCGACCAGAACCTTGCGGATCGCCTGCGCTTTCAGATAACTCTGCAGAGCTCCGGCCGTGTCGCCCAGGTTGGCCGTGAAAGGCTCTCCTTGCACCGAGCCCACACGCTCGTAAGCATCCGCCAGCTCGCGCTGCAGGGAAAGATCACCACGCGCTTCTTCGGCCAGGCTGTCCAGGTACTTCAGAGCATCCGTCACCACTAGCTTTCGCGCTTCGGTCGAACCGGGCAAGTTGCGAATCGAATCGTAAATACCGAACATGAGCGAGTTGGCCAGCGCGCGCACATCGTTGAACCGATGCTCGGCTCGCGCTCGTTGCATTTGCGCGATTTTCGCTTCCCGCAAGGCAAAAACCAGACCTATGGCCAAACTGAGCACGACCAACGCTGCAGCCGCCACCCCCGCGGTATGCCGTCTCACAAACTTGCCGCTGCGATAAAGGAATGTATCGGTCCGAGCGACGACCGGCAATCCTTCCAGATGGCGCCGAATGTCTTCGGAGAACAGCTCAACGGAGGCATAGCGGCGTTGCGGTTCCTTGCGCAGAGCCATGAGCACGACGTTGTCCAGGTCCCCGGCCAGCCGTCGCCGCAGTTTCTCGGGGCTGCCTTCCCGCGTGCCGCTTGCAGTTTGCGGTGTCTGTTGGACAGATTTCCCCCTTTTGTCGGTGCTCTCCGCCACGCGCACCACCGCAGCACTCGGTCTGTCTGGTTCTTTCTCAGTCACCACTCGCGCAATCTCATCGGGTTTCCGATTGGGAAAGCGATAGGGCCTCTGACCGCTCAGAAGTTCGTAGAGTACGACTCCGAGAGAATAGATGTCGCTGGCCGTAGTGATCGGTTCATCCAGCAGTTGCTCGGGGCTAGCGTACTCAGGCGTGAACAATCGGACCATCGTAATGGTCGGCGCCGCAGAGGAAGTAGTCGACGGCGGGCTCAGGATCTTCGCGATTCCGAAATCAAGCAGCTTCGGAACGCCGTCAGCGTTAACCAGAATGTTGTTGGGCTTAATGTCGCGATGAATGACCAGATTCTGATGAGCGTATTGAACCGCCGTGCAAACCGTCCGGAAAAGGCGGAGACGTTCAGTGATGGTCAGCTTGTGATCGTCGCAGTATTGATCCAAGGGCTGGCCCTCAATGTACTCCATGACGAAGTACGGCTGGCCATCTTCGGTACTGCCACCTTCGAGCAGGCGGGCAATGTTGGGATGTTCCAGGTTGGCGAGAATTTGCCGTTCGGCTTTGAACCGGTTCAGAGCAAACCGGGTGTCAAAGCCGCTGCGGACAACTTTGATGGCCACCTGCTTCTGATATTGATCGTCGACGCGCAGGGCTCGATACACTGAGGCCATTCCGCCTTCGCCAATTTTTTCGGTGATTTGATAGGGGCCGACCCGGCGGCCTTTCCAGGCATCGGCCTGGCTTTGTGCGATAGTCTCTGCGTGGCTGACCAGCGCGGGTTCCCCCAGAAACTCGCCCGCTTGATCGTAAGACAGAATCAATGAGTCGACGTATCGACGCACCGCCGGCTGCGGACACGCCCGATCCAGGTATGGGCTTCGCTCATCGGGCGGAAGGTCCAGAACCGCATCCACAACTTCTCGAACCTGGTCCCATGGGATAGTTGGCACGGTTCACTCCTTGGGTTTGAGCTCGTGATAAAGCCAAGCCCTCGCGCCCGCCCACTGCCGGTTGATAGTCGCGGTGGATAAGTCCATAACTTTAGAGATTTCTTCGGCGGAAAGCCCACCGAAAAACCTCAATTCGACGATCTGCGCACGCTGCTGATCCACCTCTTCGAGCCGGCGCAGGGCTTCATCGACAGCTACCAAGTCCATGTCCGGAGACTTCGAGAACAGTGCGGGTTCATCGAGCGTGACCTTGACTGCGCCTCCTCCGCGCTTTGCCCTGCCGTTGCTTTTGGCATGGTCGAGCAGGATGCGGCGCATCATTTTGGCGGCGATTCCGAAGAAATGAGCCCGATTTACCCAATTCGCATCCTGGCCGAGGAGCCGCAGATACGCTTCGTGAACCAGCACCGTCGTCTGCAGCGTGTGTCCCGGGCGCTCTCTACGCATGTAACTTCTGGCCAGGCGGCGCAGTTCGTCGTAGACCAACGGCATGGCCGCGTCGAGTGCTTTCTGATCGCCATGACTCGAGGCCAGCAGGAGTTGCGTCAGAGTCGTCGAGTCCGTTGATGCCATATCTACCTCGCCCTCAAGACCACGCCAATTCTCCACTCAGGGTAACCATGAACAAGGGGGAGAAACGAGCCCGCTGGGATGAACCGCTGCGGAGTCACGCCCCCATTGAATTCGGAAAGAGTACCATTTTTCGGGCAATTTGCCATTTGGCTGACATGGCCGTACCCCTTCGAAGGAAGAGACACCAGCATTCGGAGTGCGACAAAAACATAGATCCCTGATCAAGTTCCGTCAGATCTGTCGCGTTAACTAAGTAGAGAAGCGATTGCACAACGATGTGAGACCTGGTATCGGATCTTACTGGGAGGTTTTTCCAGATGATCGACCACCAGAAAACGCCTCGGAAGAGGGCCGAGTCACCCCGGAACGGTTCGATACCGAACTCGCGGCGGTGTGGTCCGCGGCCAACTTTTATAACAAAGCAAGCTACCAGCACCTGGCTGAATATATCGGAGTGGTCTTCCGCGAGAACTACACGCGGATGAAGAGGAATTCAGAGCCCGCACGGGCAGGAATATCCCGGAGCCGCAGACGAATGCCTGATTAGACAAATTGAGGGAGGGCAGGGGAGAAATAAAATCGGGGGGGGAGAATGAAGTACGGCCAGACTCGTTCTTCTGGGTTTTAACTCCGGTCGGCGACGGTCTCGGTTTCGCGCTTCCGGGCGAGCATCAAGCCCGCCAGCAACGCGGCCCCAGAAACGATCGCATATGCTTGCCAGTTCCCACCTTCCGGAACAGCCGTTCGCCGACTTGGCGGCGGCGGTGGCGGCGGTGGTGGAAACCAACCCCACCCGGGCTGGGCCCATGTAGGAAGCGATAAAGCAAAAAGCACTGCACCCAACATCAATTTATTCTTCACTGAAGTTTCCCTATCACAGAACAGTAACGTTTCCGCCCTTACACAGCGGCAGTGTTTACCGTAATGCCGCTTGAAACCGCTGTCAAGATGAGAGTTTTTGCCACCGGTCGCAAGCCCTTGCAACCTCCTGCACCGTCTCCGTAAGTCATTGTCACGATTGGCTATTCCGGCGGCCCGGCGGCCCTCAAAATCTGGTGTCCCGGCGAACACAAACTTCACCCTGCGCCCTCCAGACCAAGGCAAATGGACAACTGATAAAGTGCGATCCCAAGAAGACGACGGGGGCAGAGAGGGAGGTGAACGTTTGAGCACTGTCCCCGAGGACCGGACAAAAGAGGCTCGAACGAAACGGCCTAAGCGGCCGCCGGCCTTTTTACGATGACAGGGATCTCTTTCTCGGTCGCGGCGAGAGCCCGAATCTCCGACGCCATGCAGATAAGGAAGAACATCACGGCGAGTTCCAACAGATTGCGCTTGTTGACGCTCAGCGCCGTGAACAGTGCCCTGCCGACACCCAGATGGAGCAGTCCACCACAAAGCAGCGAAATCCAGCCCAGGTAATAAGTAATCTTGCCAAGTACGTGCAGCCGACCTGATCGATCCATAGTCCTATCCTCCAGTCTTCGATTTGTTGATTTGTTTTTTAGGTTCGACAAGCGCTCAAAATATGCCCACAAACAGGTGCAAGTGAGGGCAGCCGGAATTGTACACCGTGTGTCAAGATGCCAACGAAAATCCGGTAGTTCCGCGGTTTCAAGGAAGACTTTTCAGAAGCTTCGCTCCTGTCCACCCGGCAGAGAATTTATGAGATAGCCATAGCCGCGGGTTCGGAGGGATTTGGGCGCAGTATGCCCCGCCGCATCTGGCACACAGCGGCTATCTCCCAACCGGTCCACGGCAGAGAGGTGGTGACGCCGCGGAGATCGGGGATTTGCTGGCTCCCGTCGGTGGAATTACGACGGTTGCCGGGTTTGACGTAATACTCGTAGCGCCGCCCGCGCTGATAGCCCGCACCACGTAGCGGTAACTTCCGCCATTCGCAACCAGATCATCAATGCAACTGGTTGCTGGCAGTGGCGTCGAGTTGATCAGCCCGGGGTTGGGGTCGCCGGGCGCACCGCGATAGATGCAATAACCGATGGCGGCGGAGTGTTTGGGGTCTGGGGGCGCGCTCGCGTTCCACGTAAGAGTCACCCGGTGCCCTCCGTTCGCCGGCGGCGCGGAAGACACCATGGGTGCGCTCAGAGTAGGACAGTTCGGGACCGCGGCAGAGCCAGAGCCAGACAAAGAGTTGCTGGTTCGTGCCTGCGCTTCCTGCAACGCATCTCTGCGCTTGAGGGCTTGCTCGAGCCTTTGGGTCGGAGTTAGATCTGGGGTAGTTCTGCAGCCGGTGCAGCCGATTTGCATCGCACCGGCGATGGCGATGGCCACTACGGTTAAGAACGCAGAAGAGTTACGCTGGGCTCGCATCCGCAGTAAAAAGCGTGATTTCACGCGCCGGAATCTGCGCTGACTTCGTGCATGCGCCCGGATTTCCTTTCTGTTCAAGACTTAGCCCGCTTTGCGCGTCCGAGAACGCATCCGAGAAAACGACGCTCGCTCGTTCCGGTGCAAGATCCACAATACAAAGAACATGCAGCCGAGACCAATGGAAAAAAAGACGATTCCGCCTTGATGATGGAGTTTTCCAGTCAAATATGACGGATCCACGCGCGTTCCAAGCATTGCAATCGTAAAAATGCGGAGAGCATTCTTGGCCACGGAAACAGGAATCGCGAGAGCGATCACCAGCCATTTTCGCCACGTGGTGCGCAACAGGAGCTGCGCTAGAATCATGGTTGTTATCAGCAACATCGAGCTCGAACGGATGCTGCTGCACTCCTTGGCGACCTCCACGGTCAGCCCTGGGATGTCAATCAGGATGCCACGTTGATCGACTGGCACGCGGGCAAAGAAGAACATGTAATGCGCTGTAAACGCTGAGGCTTGCTGCAGCCCGGCCACAATCTCATCGAGCAGAAACCGCGGCAGGGGCACCAGCAGAAACAAGAAGCCGAGCGGAAAAAGCAAAGATCGAGAGACTCGAGTGCCAAAACAGAGAACGAACGATCCCAACCACCACGTCACCAGCGCCAGCATGTTGGCGGAAAGTCGTTCATCCGGCGCTAGATCCATGCGCCATCGCGCGAAGCCTGCGAACAGAAGGGAAATGCCCAACAGACTCAGGCCTCGGCCGAGCGCCCACAACGACGTCGTTGATTCTGATGGAGATGATTCGGATAACGATGATTCTGCTGGAGATGGTGGAGATGAACAGCGCCACGCTTTCCCCGATTCCAGCCAAATCAGCCCTGCGACGGCGGGAAGAATGAGTAGAAGATGCGTGTATTCACCATCGCCAGTGGCCAACCAGAGCGTATCTCGCAAGGGATGCCACGCTATGATCGCGGAGATGGCACACAGGAACAGGAACGCCGCTTTTGGGGCTCGCTTGATCATCGCATCGCGGTCAGACGAATCCACTCGTGACCACACTCGAAACTTGTCCGCGACCCATTCTATGGGAAAGAAAAATCGGCCACCACAAAAGGCAGTGGCTAGAGTGGCCCGGGGTCAGTGGTTCGGGGGCTGGGGGCAGGATGCGGCAGTGACGGCGTGCTCACTTTTGCATTCTGACTTTTGACTTGCACTCACCGATCTTAGTTCTGCATTCTCACTGTTCTGCATTCTGACTTCTGAATTTTGACTTCTGACTGGGAACGACTTATGGCGGATGAACTGGCGAATGTCGCTACGTCTGAGTTCGACTCCTGGGAGCCGAGTCTGGATCGGCTGGCGCTCGCGGACGGCGAGCTTCATATCTGGCGCGCCTCTCTTGATTGCAGCGAGAGCGTGCTTCATCGATTCGAGGCTGCTCTTGCGGCGGACGAAAAGGCTCGAGCGCAACGTTTCGTTTTTCAGCCGGACCGGAACAGTTACATCGCCGCGCGGGGAGTTCTTCGCGAACTGCTCGGGAGGTATTTGAACCGAGGTCCGAGCGAAATTGAATTTGATTACGGGGCTCAGGGCAAACCGGCGCTACGGAGTGGGTGGTCGCAAAGCGGGGTGCAGTTCAATGTGTCGCATTCTCACGGCATGGCCTTGTTTGCATTTGCTGATGCGCGGCAGGTGGGAGTGGACGTGGAGCTGGTGAGGCCTGATTTCGCGGGAGAGAAAATCGCCGAGCGTTTTTTTTCTCCGCAAGAAGTGAGAGAGCTGCGCAGTTTGCCTGCGGCCGTCCAGGACGACGGCTTCTTTCTATGCTGGACCCGTAAGGAGGCTTACATCAAGGCGCGGGGTGAGGGATTGCAAATCCCACTCAAGAGTTTTCACGTTTCACTCACACCGGGAAAACCGGCGCGGCTGCAGGCGGACGATAGTTCCCGCTGGAGTCTGCGTTCTCTGCGCCTGGAGGGGCGATACGTGGGGGCTGTAGTGGGCGAAGGCAAAGGCTGGAAGCTACGCGGTCTGGAGTGGAGACCGTAGGCCAGCGCCGAGCCGATGGTTCCGTACGCTGGTTCGATGAGCCTGAAAGAAAGAAGCAACGAAACCACAAGGGACACCCTTCGGCTTCGCTCAAGGGCAGGCTGCGTTACACGAAGGAAACCCTCTCGACGACGCACTGGGTGTCCACTCGGGGAAAAAACACAGAAAAAAATAAAGCCGACCGAGCCCACGGAATTTCCGTGAGACAACGGCCGGCCTTCGCTTTCCGCTTCGCTATTGCTGTGGTGGCGGTGCCGGCTGATCGGGTGCGCCGCCCTGGCCGTGGTGCTGTCCCCACTGGCCGCGTTGGGCCTGCATCTCGTCCCACTTCTTCTGCTGGTTGGAGTCGAGGACCCCGCGAATTTGCGCGTCGGTGCTCTTGCGAATATCCATCATCTTGGCGTGGCGATCGTCCTGAGAAAGAGAGCTGTCCTGGTGCAGGCTCTCCATCTGGGAGTGTTCGGACACGAGTGCGTCCTTCACTTTGGCTTGCTGATCGGAGGAGAGTTTGAGTTTCCTGGTGAGCTCCTGGGTGCGTTGATCCGGATCCATTCCATGCCGATGGCCGTTGTTCTGGGCTGGGGCTTGCGGATCGCTATTCTGCGACGGGCTATCCTGGGCGGCTGCGAAAGGCGCGGCGATCGCGATGGCGCCGGCCGCGACAAGAACTAGCAGTGATTGCTTAAACATAGGGGAATCTCCTTTTGAAGCGAACGTTTTTCGGATTGATCTTTTCAGAACGATCTTTTCCGGATTGATCTTTTTTCAGATTGGTCTGTCTACATCTATAAACGGAATTATGCGCCTGAAGTTGCGCCAGGAAACGGGATTCGGGCAATCTTTGCATAACTTTACGTAGGGTGGGTTGGCAACTCGGCTTGACGGTCGACCGAAAGAAAGAGCCTTTACCACGAAGGACGCCCTTCGACTTCACTCATCAGGGCAGGTTCCGGTACACGAAGGAAGCCCTACCGCTGTTCGGCGGTCGCTTTTGTTTTTGTTCGTCCAACTGAGCCTACGGCGGTGAGGTTTCCGGTGCGGAGAGGGGTTGCTTGAGCTGAGCGACAAACTGTTTTGTTTGCTCGTCGGAAAGCTGCAGCTGGCCTTCCAGGACCAATCGCAACTGTCCGGCGCCGGCGTCCTGAAATTGGGCTTTCCGGATGGTGCCCGATCCCGGAGCGGCGGGCGGAAGCGCGGCCTTGAGGTCGGCCGCCTTCAGCATGGCCGGGTAGAGCGCTGCGGCGGCTTGCTCGCGCACGGTGTCGCCGAGGGAACCGGAAAGGAGCGACTCGCGCAGCAAGCCGTCGGCATCGATGCGGCCAAACTCGGATGCCAGATGCAAGCTGGGGTTTGGTTCGATCTTGTTTTGTTCGATCGAGGGAGTGAGTTTGACTTCAACGGTGGCCTCGCCGGAGGCCAGTTCCATGGGGCTTCCGGCGGGGCAAATCCAGCGCTCGAAATGTAGGCGCACGACCACCAGGCTAGCGGGATCGAGCGGGTGCAGCGACGCGTGTTGAATCTCGAGGTGCTCGCCGCAGCGCGGAGAACGCGTAAGCAGGGAGCGGAGAATGCCGGTGATGTTTTGCTGCAGGTCAGAGAAATCGGCGACGATCCTGAGACTGAACTGGTCCTGTCCGTCCGCGGCGGAAGTGCGGGCCGTGGCGCCGGAGACTGGAAGCGAAATGGATTGGCCGGCAAGGTCGATCGTGGTTTTTGCGCCGGGGAGAATGAAGGCGAAATCCTGGCCGTCGGAGGGAAGGACAATGCTCATTTCCCTGCCGAGGGCGAGCTGCTGGTTTTGAAAGCTGGCGAGCGCGCTGTCGAGATTTGCGGCCGAGGCGGCGACGGGTGCGCTGTCGGCTTTGGCGGTCTGGAGGATGCGAGTGAAAGCGGTCCTCAGTTTGTCGAGATCGGAATCCGCGTTTTCCACTTTCCGGGTGACGTCTTTCAGGCCGGACTTTTGCACGGAAGAAAATGACGCGAGAAGATTCTGGCTGGCGGTGCGAAGGTTCTCGACACTTTGATCCAGAGTTGCCGCAGGACCGGACGGCGCTGAAGAGCCTGGAGCTTGCGGAAGCTTGAGGAATGATTGCAGCCGATCTCTGGCGGCCTGAACATCCTTTAACAGGCGGTTGAACGAGGTGGTCTGCTCCGGGGTGGCTTGCACGGCCATGAGGCGCTCGAGGTTGCGGTCGTCGTCGTCGCCGAGTCCGGAGTGAGGATCGACGCAGTCATGCACGCAGATGACGGGCTTTGAGTTGGCGCCGGGCTGGCTGCGTCCGCCGCCGTGCTGGGCAAGCATTCTGGTCGGACTGATGAGCAATGCGATGGCGGCAAGCAAGAACGCAGTAGCGGGTACTGATCTAGGGCATGCGAACGCTACCCGCAAATCGACGCCGTGGGCAGATCTGCTGGGAAGGCGACGTCCGATGTGGAACAGTTGTCGGAAGGGCATGGGTCGGAAGAGCATGGGTCGGACGAACATGGGTCGGACGAACATGGCTTCGAAGAACACGGGCCAGATCTCCAAACAATATTCTACGATTGGAACAGGACCGCTGGGGCCAGCGGGAAACAAAAAATTTGATGCGTGCGGATCGAAATTAGTGACCTGATTCGCCGAAATGGCAGGCGATTGGCGCGGTTTCGTGGGCATAGCATGCACACAATTTTAAAAGAAACGCCACAAAACTTTACAGTTGGCGCGAAGGCGGGGCGGTATGATCCGAAAAGACAGCGCTGCCGTCTGCACGATGCTATGAGGAGTTCCCGTCGTTGGTTGCCGGGCTTTCGGGTGAGGAGGGGCGGGCTGCGCCCGGGGCCTGTGCTGCAAATCATCTTCTCTTTTTTCTTCTGTTTTTTTCTCTGCGCTACGTTGTGGTCGCATGACCTATGGGCACAGGCCGCCGCGCAAACTGCCGCCCCGTCCGCCGTGTTCGGAACTATTCACGGCGTGGTGAAATCAGGGAACATGCCAATTCCCGGCGCCGGAGTTTCCGCGACGAATGCCGCCACCAACGAACAAGTCAACGCGTGGACGGATGTGGATGGCAGTTACGTGCTGCGGATTCCCGCCGATGGGAAATATAGCGTGCGCGTGCAGATGGCGGCGTTTGCGGGAAACGCGCAGGATGTGACCCTCGACGTAGCGCATCAGGATGTGCAGCAGAACTTTGAATTGATTCTGCAATCGCGGGCGCGCCAGGTGCGAAGCGAAGTCCGGGACAACGAGGCTCGCGGCAATGCAGCCGGGAACGCGGGGCGTGCCGGCGGCGAAAATCAGCAGCAGCGGGCGAATGGCGGCGGACGCGGGTTTCAGAGGCTTTCTGTTTCGCAGACTGGACAGGATTCAGGCGGT
>Ga0181537_10003156_pt1 | contig 14219 bp, 19 predicted proteins | sample PEATcosm2014_Bin_39_FD_119765 | JGI IMG/M metagenome (GOLD analysis project Ga0181537, IMG submission 119765) | Peatland microbial communities from MTU Mesocosm Facility, Houghton, MI, USA - PEATcosm2014_Bin23_10_metaG | ecosystem: Environmental > Terrestrial > Soil > Wetlands > Peat | place... | reverse complement strand
CGGCCTTGCCTGGACCGACGTGGGCGGTGAACTGCTCACGATTGAATCGGCCATGATGCCCGGGAAGGGCAAGATGACCGTGACTGGCAATCTGCGCGACGTGATGAAGGAATCGATCTCGGCGGCGGCCTCCTATGTCCGCATGCGAGCGGTCGCCTTCGGCATCGAGCCGCCGTGGTTCGATAAGCGCGACATCCACGTTCACGTGCCGGAGGGCGCAACCCCGAAGGATGGGCCGTCAGCGGGCGTTGCCATGGTCACCGCAATCGTTTCAGTGATGACCGGAATTCCGGTGCGACGCGATGTCGCCATGACAGGTGAGATCACCTTACGCGGCCGCGTGCTGCCGATTGGCGGATTGAAAGAGAAGCTGCTCGCCGCACACCGCGGCGGCATTAAGACCGTGGTCATTCCGGAAGAGAACGCCAAGGATCTTGTCGAGATCAACGACAGCATCAAGAGCGGGCTCGATATCATTCCGGTTTCGCGCATGGATGAGGTGCTGACGCGGGCGCTGGTGCGCATGCCCGAAGCCATCGTCTGGGAAGAGTCGACGGCGAAGCCCGTCGACGTTCCCGAGCCGGTGGTGGAAGAAGATTCGTCCGGCCTTACCGCACACTGAATGCGGTCATAACAATTGCGAGCGGCGCCCCTCGTGGGCGCGGCGTTTTCTTTTGGCGCACGCGAATCCGGCCGTTAGCGATCCTTTAGCCATGTTCGCCTCCGCCGTGCGCCGGGCGGGCGGCAGTCGTGTATCCTGACTTTTGTCCGGTGAGGTTGCATGAAAACCCGCTATAGGCGTCCTGAGAAACGCCGCTCAGGCGCGTGGAATAATGTGCGACAGGTGTTGCTTGTCCTGCTCGCACTGGGCACCACGCTGGGGCTTGGGGCTTTCGCGACCGACGAATATGTGGCGGTATCCAAGCGCCATGCGGCTGCAGCGGCCGCCGAGGCCATGGCCAATGGCGACGAGATCTATACCGGCTCGATCCTTTATATGCCGAACACCAGCGACGTCTGCCACCAATGGCTGTTCGACAACAGAAACGGCGACTTGACCGATAACGGCCTTGTCGACTGCGTGCGCGCTGCTTATCGCGGGCTTGAGCCGCCCAAACGGTGGTCGGCCGCCCGTGCCCAGGTCATCAGCTCCGGCTTCCGCGACGGCGTCAGCGATCATTGAACCTTCTAAATAAATTCAACCAGGTGCCGACACCAATATTGGCCGGCAGCCCGACTTTCGCTACATTTTGGCCACGGGATTTCAGTTCCGGCGCCGTTTGAGCGGTGTTGGGCAAAAACGGCCGAGAGACACGTGTCCAAAACCATCCATCCGCTGGTCGGATGCCTAGCGGTTGCTCTTATTGCAGTCGGTGTCTCGGGTGCGATGGCTGCCGCTGGGAGCGACTTCCCGCTCATCGGAACTTACACCCAGAATGTCGCCTGCAAGGGCGACGGCAGCGATCCTGACACTGCGAAAGTCACGATATCGAGCCAGGCGATCGTCTCCAACGTTTCCGATTGCGCAATCCTGGAAACCAAGAAGGACGGCGACAGCTATTTCGCCCGCGTCGAGTGCAAATTTCCCAGCGGGCCGCTGATGGGCGATATCACTTTCACGCCGCGGCCTGACAATACGGTTGAGTTTGTCGATCGCGACATGACCTACAAAGCGATCCTCTACCGCTGCCCGCATCCGCACTGATCGCCGGCGTCCTGCTGCCGCCGACCTCGCAAATACTACGAATGTCGTTTCCGGAGAGGGGAGTTCAACCATGAGTTATTACCAAGGCCTGCAAGCGGAATCGGTGCAGTTCCGCGGCTTCAAGGGCGATCAGGGCGAGGCTTATTACGCGCGGCCATCGCGCGCCGGAAAATTCCCGGGCGTCGTCGTCATTCATCACTTACCGGGATGGGACGAGTGGACCATGGAGGTGGTGCGCAAGTTTGCGCATCACGGCTATCCGACGATCTCGCCGCATCTTTATTTCCGCGAGAACGCGGGCGATGAGGCGCCTGACGATCTCGGTGCGCGCGTGCGCGCGGCGGGCGGCGTTTCCGATACGCAAATAATGGGCGACGTCGCCGGTGCGATGGCCTATCTGCGCGCGCAGACCAACGCGACCGGCAAGGTCGGCGTCATCGGCTTTTGCTCCGGCGGCCGTCACACCTATCTTGCTGCCTGCACGGTGCCGGGTATCGATGCCGCGGTCGATTGCTGGGGCGGCAACGTGATCGTCGACAATCCAAAGGACCTCAACGACAAGCGCCCGGTCGCGCCGATCGATCTGACAGAAAAGCTGAGCTGTCCGCTCCTTGGCATTTTCGGCAACGATGACGCCAATCCGACAGCGGATCAGGTCAACCGCACCGAGGCCGTGCTGAAGAAACTCGGCAAGAACTACGAGTTCCACCGTTACAACGGCGCCGGCCACGCCTTCTTCAATAATGCGCGCGACGCCTATCGGCCCGAACAGGCGATGGACGGCTGGAAGAAGGTCTTCGCCTTTTTCAATCGCTACTTGGTGGCTTCACCCGCCAGCGTCGCCGCTGAATAGCGCATGATCCCGAAAAGTGGATACCGGTTTTCGGACAGGATCATGCGTCAATATAGAATCTGATTGGAGATCGCCATGTGCTCCTACATCGTCGAAAAAGCCGCTCTCACCGGCAGTGCCGCCAAGGGCCGCAAGGGCTGGATGCGGATCGATACCGCCAACGTCTATTACGATCATCCGTATTACTCGACACTCGACCACGTGCTTGCCATCGACTTCACCAATGAAGGCGAAGGTGGGCGCGATCGCGTCGCGGTCGAACTGTCTGCGGATTCGGCGCGCGCGCTGGTCGAGCGGATTCTGGCTGCGCTGGCGAGCGGCGAGGCAGCGCACGCCGTGCCAGCGACCACCATCGCACCGGCGATCTAACACGGCTCGCCAAGCGTCACGACATCATGCTAGGCCAGCGCGGGGTGGCTCGGAGCCGGTTGAAATTTGAAAACGAGGGGAAACTTCCGATGAAAATGCTTGCCTATCTTCTGGCTATTATCTGCGCGATCGCCGCCGGCATGTACTATCTCACTCCGGCCGGTTCATTGCCGACATTCATGCCGGGCTATGCGGAAGGTTCCACCCATATTCACCATCTGCACGCTTACGCCGCCGGTGTCGCCGCGGTCGTGCTGTTCGGGATCGGCTGGTTCTCGGGCCGGCGATAGCAGTTCGGCGAGCTAGCGTTCGCCGCGCACCTTGCGCTGAACCCGCTCGTCGAAGCGGGCGACGCTCACGACCACGCGCTGGTGCGTGCCACCGCCAATCGACTCGAATTCGTCGCGCGCTTCGACGCGGAACGTCACGTTGCGGCCATCAAGGCTTGTGACCTCGGCGGTTGCGACGACGCGCACGCCGACCGGGGTCGCCGCGGTATGGCTCACATCGAGATGGGTGCCGAGGCTCTGATGGCCTTCGGGCAACAGATGCTCGATCGCCGCCAAGGCAGCGGCCTCGATCACATTGATCATGACCGGCGTCGCGAGCACGGCGATGCGGCCGGAACCGACGAAGGGCGCGGTATGCTCCGGCCCGACGACAATTTCGGCCGAACCGGTCAGGCCGGGCTTGAGCCGGGCCAGGACGCTGCTGATGCGGGGCGGGTCGTTCATGCCGCCTTATAGCGCCAATTTACGGGCTGATCTGCCGCCGAACGGTGCTACTATGGGGCCAAACAGTCAGGGGGGATAACGCCATGCATCGATACGCTTTTATCGTCGCAATGCTGCTTGCGCTGTTGCCAAGCGCCCCGTCCTTTGCGGTGACCGAAAAGCAGAAAATGGTCACATGCAAATTCGGCGCTGACGACCAGAAGCTGAAGGGCAAGGAGCGGGCGACGTTTCTCAAGAATTGCATGGCCAATCGGGACGATCCGCGCGGCCCTGCGCCTGGCGCCAATGCTCCGGCGCCGTCAGCGACTATGACGCCGGCTGCGCCGTCCGGTCCCGGCGTGCCGCCGCCGCCAAGGCAGTAGCCGGACAAAACACAAAGCGATAATCGGGGAGGGAAGACGATGACGACGCAGACCGTTAGAGCGGCAACCGCGAGTCATTTCCGGCGCGGCTGGATTTACGCTCTTTTGCTGGCGCTGGTGACGATCAATTACATGGATCGCTCGGCGCTCGGCATCGTGGCGCACTCGGTGCGCGAGGAATTTGGCCTGTCGCCCGTGCAGATGGGCTACTTGTTCTCGTCCTTCCTGTGGACCTACGCGATCTGCATTTTGCCGATCGGCATCATGCTCGACCGCTTCCCGGCGCGGAACATCAATGCCGCCGGCATCGTGTTGTGGTCGCTGGCGATGATGGCGACCGCCGGCGTCTGGAGTTTTGCCACGCTGATCGGCGCCCGCATGGTCATGGGCGCGGGCGAAGCGACCTCGATCCCGTCCTGTGGCCGCATCGTGCGCGAATGGATGCCGGCGAGAGAGCGCGGCGTGGCTAACGTCGTCTGGAGCGCCGGCAGTTTCGTCGGCCCGGCGCTCGGCGCCGTTGTCACCGCGTCGATCGCCAGCGCCATGGGCTGGCGCGCGGCCTTCATCATTCTCGGCGCGCTCGGCTTTATCTGGCTCGTCTGCAATCTGCTGTGGTTCGACCGGCCGGAGAAGGTGAGCTGGCTGTCGGACGAGGAGCGCAAGAAAATTCTGAGCGAACGCTCCGCTGGCTCGCCCGACGCGATCGGCATGCAGGGCAGCCCCGGCGTCGTGCTGGAACTGCTCAAATCGCCGTCGCAATGGGGCGCGATGATCGCGCAGGCCTCCGGGATCTATACGCTTTACCTGCTGCTGTTCTGGATGCCGAGTTATTTGCAGGATACCAAACACCTGTCGATCCTGAAGACCGGCATCTATACCGCGATCCCGTGGGCGATTGCGGTGCCGGTCAGCATCGTCATCGGGCTTTTCAGCGACCGGCTGTTGAAGAACGATACGCTGTTGGCCGGCGGGCGGCGCGCCGTGGTCATCGCTTGCATGCTGCTCTCCGCGGTGATCGCGTTTGTGCCGTTCACCGACGATACGGCGTTGATCATCGCTCTGTTTGCGATATCGCTGTCGGGCATCAACGCCACGATCTCGCTCAACCTGTCGCTGGTGACCGACCTCGTGCACCGCGCCAGCGACGTCGGTAAGGCAATCAGCCTGACTATTTTAAGCGGCAATGTCTGCGGTCTTCTGGCGCCCATCGTCACCGGTTACGTCGTTGCCAGCCTCGGCGTCTACGATTGGGCGCTGTGGATCGCCTGCATCCTGCTTGTCATCGGCGCGATCGCGCTCGGCACCATGACGCGCAGCGTGATTTTACCGGCGACGCCGGCGTCGCGCACGGCATGATCGGGCCGGATGAACCTGCCGCCGCTACGGACGCTGTTCTTTGAGGACCTCGCGGTCGGCATGACCGAAACGCTGGACAAGACGGTGTCGTCGTCCGACGTCGTCGGTTTTGCGCAGCTCACCGGCGACCGCAATCCGATCCATTTGTCCGAGCATTTTGCCGCGCGCACCCCCTTCGGTAAGCGGATCGCGCATGGCCTCTATACGGCGAGCCTGATTTCGGCGGTGCTGGGCACGCGCTTGCCAGGCCCCGGCGCGATCTACATTTCGCAGACGCTGAATTTCCGCGCGCCGGTCAAGATCGGCGACACCGTGAGCGTTACCGTCACGGTGAAGGAACTGATCCCGGCCAAATCGCGCGTGCGGCTCGCTTGCGTCTGTGCGGTCGGCGGCGACGTCGTGCTCGACGGGGAAGCCCTGGTCAAAGTGCCGAGTGAAAAGGCCGCCAAGGGCAAACGGCCGATGATGAAGCTGTGACTCTCCGGTACTACGCCACGAGATCGTGAAATTCCGGATGCTTTGCCAGGTAGGCGCGGACGAAGGCGCAGCGCGGCACCATTTTGAGCCCCCGCGCACGGACGTCTTCGAGTACGTCGTGAACAAGCCGCGAGGCGATGCCGCGGCCGCGCAATGCCACCGGCGTTTCGGTGTGTAACAGCGCGATCGTGCGGCCGTCGATCTTGTAATTCACGAACGCGATGGCGCCGCCGGCATCGAGTTCGAAGCGGTAGAGTGCGGTATTGTCGCGGACATTTGGCATGGCGGCCATCTTAAGCCGCGTGCTTGCCGTTGTCGCCGCCGTGCGCGACACTTGCGTTCTGGAGGCCGCCATGTTCGAACGCGATGAAGTTCTCCACGACCTGCACGGCCGGCTGAAAAGCGCTGGCCTAAACCCACTCGATCCACAGGTGCAGACGATCTGCGAGGTCGTCAACGCGTTCTATGCGGAGAAGACCCGAGACGTGCTGGAGAAGATGCAGGCCGTGCTCGCTAAAATCGAAACTTGATCGAACCCTGGATAGGAAACACCATGACCACCGCAGTCCTTGAAGCCAAAAGCACCGACTACGACGTCGCCGACGTCGAATATCTCCGGCACGGCGACAAGCCGCTGTTGGCGCGCATCTATACGCCGCGCGGGCAGGGGCCGTTTCCGGCTCTGGTCGAATGCCACGGCGGCGCCTGGTGCATGAGCGACCGCCTGACCGAGCAACTGCGGCACAAATACATGGCCTCGCACGGCATCATCTCGATCGCGCTCGATTTCCGCTCCGGCAACGAGGCGCCGTATCCGGCTTCGGTACAGGACATCAATTACGCGGTGCGCTGGGCCAAGCAGAATGCGCGGGATCTGAAAACGCAGCCAGACCTGATCGGTCTGTCCGGCCAGTCGAGCGGTGGGCATCTGGCGATGCTGGTCGCCATGCGCCCTAACGATCCGCGCTATAGCGCGATCGCGCTGCCGGCCGGCTCGGCGCGCCATGACGCCAGCGTCCGCGCTGTGGTGATGTCGTGGCCGGTGATCAATCCGCTGTCGCGTTATCGCCACGCCAAGCGTGCGGTCGCTGCCGGCGAGGAATGGGGCAAGAGCATCGTTCCGCGCCACGACAAATATTGGGTCAACGAAGCCAATATGAGCGAAGGCAATCCGGTCCTGGCGCTCGAGCGCGGCGAAAAGGTGCAATTGCCGCCGGCGATCTGGTTCCAGGGCCGCGGCGACGGCGTGCACGATTACAAGGATCCGGAATCCAGTTTCCCCGGCAACGAGCCGCAGCGCTTTGTCGCCGATTACAAGAAAGCGGGTGGCGACATCGAGCTCGTCTATATCGAGATGGACCGCCACGTCGGCCATTCGCCGGATCTGTCGAAAATTTCCGGGGCGTTCGCCGATATGGTCAAATTCGTCGGCAAGCACATCGTCGCATAACGGCGCGCGCACAAAGATCGGGGGAGGGACGCCAAGTACCTCCCCCGCGACGCCGGTTTCATGAGCTCGATGAAGACCGGCGCCGAACGCGGGTGGCTGGCCGGCGTGAGGGACTAGGGGCCCTCACGCCGCTTTAGCGGACGGTGTCTGGCGCTAATTACGCCGCGGCGCTGACCGAGCCAGTGGTCGGCACAGACGCGATCGTCTTGAGGATCTGCGACGTGATCTGGTACGGGTCGCCTTGCGAATTTGGCCGGCGGTCTTCGAGATAGCCTTTGTAGCCGTTATTCACAAAGCTGTGCGGCACGCGGATCGAGGCGCCGCGGTCGGCAACACCGTAAGTGAACTCGGTGATCGCTGCGGTCTCGTGCTTGCCGGTCAGCCGCATATGGTTGTCCGGGCCATAGACCGCGATGTGTTCCGCACGCGACGCTTCGAACGCCTTCATCAGCGCCTCGAAATACTCCTTGCCGCCTGTTTCGCGCATGTAGGTGGTCGAGAAGTTGCAGTGCATGCCGGAGCCGTTCCAGTCGGTGTCGCCGAGCGGTTTGCAGTGGAACTCGATATCGACGCCGTATTTTTCAGTCAGGCGCAGCATCAGATAGCGGGCCATCCACATCTGGTCGGCCGCGGTCTTGGAGCCCTTGCCAAAGATCTGGAATTCCCACTGGCCCTTGGCCACTTCGGCATTGATGCCTTCGTGGTTGATGCCGGCGGCGAGGCAAAGATCGAGATGCTCCTCGACCATCTTGCGGGCGATGTCGCCGACATATTTGTAGCCGACGCCGGTGTAGTAGGGACCTTGCGGCGCCGGATAGCCGCTCGACGGAAAGCCGAGCGGGCGACCGTCCTTGTAGAAGAAATATTCCTGCTCGAAGCCGAACCAGGCGCCGGGATCGTCGAGAATGGTGGCGCGCTTGTTCGATTCATGCGGCTGGCCGTTCGGCAGCATGACTTCGCACATCACCAGCGCACCGTTGCTGCGCGCGGCGTCCGGATAGACGGCGACCGGTTTGAGAATGCAGTCGGAGTTCGAGCCGGTCGCTTGGTTGGTCGATGAGCCGTCAAAGCCCCACAGCGGCAGCTGCTCGAGCGCCGGAAACGCGGCGAATTCCTTGATCTGCGTCTTGCCGCGCAGAGTCGGCACCGGTGTGTAACCGTCGAGCCAGATGTATTCGAGTTTGTACTTGGTCATGGCGTCTCTCTGTTATGAACACGTTGACGTGAAAGTCTGAGTTGCAAAGTCTGGTTTGCCAGTCTGATGGGCAGAGCCACGCGCAGCCGCTTTTTGCGGCTGGTCGCCGCCTCCCGGCCGAATCGTAAGCATTTAATGTGCCAAGCCCGACTTTAGTGCAGCGCCAAGGTCTACCAAGGCGCGTCACGGCGCCATCTCGCGAAATCGCTGCCGCCAACTGCAATCGGAATGAGCAAAAAACTGAACTGACCTTGAATGCACATATTGTAGTCATGCGCTGATTCTTTGTCAGGCATACCGAACAAAAGACGGGCAACATCACTATATTAAGAACGACTCAGGAGACTCATTTAGAACGCGCGCTCTGGCAGCGCGCACGGCGAAGGAGCCGACAATGTCGACGCAATTTTCCGGATCGGCGAAGATCTACGCGTTCCCGCCTCGCGGCCGCTTTGCGTTGCGCATCCACGACGAGGATGCGGTGACGAACCTCAAACTGCCGCGCGGCGTCACGCTGGTGACCGGCGGCAGCAGCTGGTATCACGACGAAGCGATCCAGGACGCCGTTGAGGCGGAGCGCACGCGCAAGAATTAAGTCGCGTCTTTTTCCTGCCCCGCGAATTATCGCGCCTTGCGGTAACTTTTCAGCGCCTCGCCGAACGCCTCGAACAGCGTGCGATTGACAGAACTGGCGCCGACCAAATCTTTGTCGGGAATGTGCTCGGCATGCCATTGCACGCCGAGCGCAAAGCTTTGTGCGCCGTCGATGCGGATGGCCTCGATGGTGTCGTCCTCGGCCACGCCCTCGATGACGACGCGAGCGCCGGGTTTGAGGATGCCCTGGCCGTGCAGCGAATTGACCCGGATGCATTCGGTGCCGAGGAGTTTGGCGAACACGCCGCCCGGTGTCAGCCGCACCTCGTGGCGTTCGGCATAGAGCACCTTGGGATCGGGAATGATCTCGCCGTTTTCACGCCGCAGCGCGCGATGGTTCAGCCGCCCGGGCAGCTCGCGGATTTCCGGATGCAGCGAGCCGCCGAAGGCGACATTGATCTCCTGCACGCCGCGGCAGATGCCGAACAGCGGCACGCCGCGTGCGACGGCGGCCTCGATCAGCGGTAGCGCCAGCGCGTCGCGCGCCAGGTCGTAGGGCTCGTAGGCCGGGTCCTCCTGCTCGCCGAAATGGCGCGGATGGACATTGGCGCGGGCGCCGGTGAGCAAAATGCCGTCGACGGTGTCGAGCAGCGCGCCGATATCGGTCAGCGACGGTGAGCCGGCGAAGATTAGGGGCAGCGCACCAGCGGTCGCGGCAGCCGCATGCAGGATGCGCTCGGCGACCCGCTGCGCCGGGAATTTGCCCTCGGCCAGATGCGCCGAACCGATGACGCCGACGACGGGCGTTTTCGTTGCCATGGCCGCATTACTACCGATCCATTCCAAGGGCGCAATGATGCGGAGGAAATCCTTCCCCATCGGATTTGCATCGCTCGTCCCGGCGGGGAGGGATGTTGGAGCAGCAGCTATACCCGGCGGTGACGGCGCGGCGGCGCTATTCCGGTTCGCGCGACACGCCGGGATCGAGTCTCTGGTGCAGTTGCTCGGCGTTGGAGAAGATGTCGCCGATGCCGCGGATGACATCCTCGGCCTCGCGCTCGACTTTTTGCACAAAACTCTCCGCCGGTGGCTTGCGGATTGTCTTGGGCGCAGATTTTGCTTTCGCAGCAAGCTTCTTCTTCGCGGCAGGCTTGGATTTCTTTCGCGCCAAAACCTTGCGGCGCTTTTTCGCGGGCACGGCTTTCTTCTTTTCCGAGCCTTTTGATTTCTTTGCCGCTTTCGCAGCGGCTTTCTTGCGCGACTTTTTTGCCATGGCCGGTTCCTCCCAAATCACTGGCAGCAGAGTAGGCGGCGTATGGATGCGGCGCTAGAGCACATTCTCACCGCCAGCCCAGCGCCGGCGCGACGTATTTCAGGACCGCCTCAATAACGTGAGCGTTGTAATCGACGCCGAGCTGGTTGGGCACGGTGAGCAAGAGCGTGTCGGCTTCGGCGATGGCCTCGTCTTGCTTGAGCTGCTCGACCAGCACGTCTGGCTCGGCGGCGTAGCTGCGGCCGAACACGGCGCGCCGGTTGTCGCCGAGGAAGCCGATGGTGTCCGCGTTCTCGCCGTCGTGCCCGAAATAGGCGCGGTCGCGATCGTCCACCAGCGCGAAAATGCTGCGGCTGACCGACACCCGCGGCTCGCGCGTGTGGCCGGCCGCCTTCCAGGCCTCGCGGAATTTGCGGATCTGGCCGGCCTGCTGGATGGCGAGCGGCTCGCCGGTCTCGTCGTAGATCAGCGTCGAGCTTTGCAAGTTCATGCCGATTTTGGCGGCCCATTCAGCGGTGGCGCTCGAACCCGCGCCCCACCAGATGCGCTCGCGCAGGCCTTCGGCGTAAGGCTCGAGCCGCAGCAGCCCCGGCGGGTTTGGAAACATCGGCCGCGGATTGGGTTTTGCAAAACCCTGGCCGCGCAGCAGATCGAGAAACACTTCGGTGTGGCGCCGCGCCATGTCGGCGTCGGTCTTGCCGTCCTCCGGGACGTAACCAAAATAGCGCCAGCCGTCGATCACTTGTTCAGGGGAACCCCGGCTGATGCCGAGCTGCAAACGCCCGCCGCTGATGACGTCGGCTGAGCCGGCGTCCTCCGCCATGTAGAACGGGTTCTCGTAGCGCATGTCGATGACCGCGGTGCCGATCTCGATGCGCTTGGTTTTGGCGCCGACCGCGGCGAGGAGCGGGAAGGGCGAAGCCAGCTGCCGGGCATAGTGATGCACGCGAAAGAACGCGCCGTCGGCGCCGAGTTCCTCGGCGGCGACCGCAAGATCGATCGATTGCAACAGCGCGTCGGACGCCGTCCGCACTTTCGATTGCGGCGACGGCGTCCAATGACCGAACGAGAGGAAGCCGATCTTTTTCATGAGGTCCTAATGTAGGGACGGTACGCGAATTTGCCACGACCGCTTGCCCCCCGCGGCATCGCGCCTGACCCGCTTTTGTCATCGTCCGCGCAGGCGGACGATCCAGTAATCGTTGACCCTAGAGACTTCCTCGAAATTCCGCGCTTACTGGATGCTCCGCCTTCGCGGAGCATGACAGCGGAGGTAGGGCGGTGGGTTGACGTCATGGCCGGGCTTGTCCCGGCCATCCACGTCTTGCTTTCAGCGCCCTAAAGACGTGGATGCCCGGCATAAAGCCGGGCATGACGGCGTTGGAAAAATCCATGCAACGTTAGCCATCGCTGTTCTTGGTCGCGCGCACGCCCTTCTTCGCCAGCCACGCAATGAACTCGTCAATGCTCATCGGCTTGTTCGGGCCTTCGGCGGGAGCATCGGCGACCGGCATTCCAGACGGCAGCGCCGCGCGTTTGAGATAGCCGCTGATCTCGCCCCAGCCGTTGCGCCCTTCGTAGCTGTCCTTGATGTACGGCATCGCGCTGTCGCCGCCCTTGAATTCGGTTTCAAGATAGGCGCGCTCGCTGGTATGAAGCTCGCGGGCCGTGCCGTCGGCATTGACGTAGATATAGGGGTAGGGCTGCATAGCGTGTCGTCGCGCGGACCGGCAAATTGGTTCAAGCGCCCGTCGTTCGCATCTCCGAGTGCGGCAATAGAGTCCAGTGGTCGAATGAGAGGAAGCCGGGTTTCATTGGACTTCAGATGTAGGGCGGATTAGCCGAACGCAAATCCGCCGATCATGTGGCGGTCAAGTAGAATCACGGATTACGCTTCGCAAACCCGCTTGGGCTAAAATCTTGGCTATGACAACAGATAGACTTGGGCTCCAGATCCCGAATCCCACGATGGTCCCAGAATATTCTCGGCGGTCGCTTTGGCATTCGCGATCATTTCATCATACGTTATGATTTTGATTTTCGGCATTGTATTTTGTAGCGTTGTTAGCTTGCGTTTAGCCGTCTCATCTAAGGAAGCAGACCGTCCGATGACAATCAGGCAAGCCGGATTTGAGGATATACCGTTCAACCCGAGCTCATTCTGAACGGTTTGAAGATTATCCTCTATATACCTTCGCCAGTCTAACACTTGGTCAATCGCATGGGTCAGTTCTTCCCTTGGTTGGCCATCGCTGCGGAAGAGAAGGTGCGAAGGTTTTTCTATCTCAACAAGTAGGTAATCGCCTGACGGCTCCCGAAAAACAAAGTCCGTTTCTCTTTTACCAAGTGCAAGTTTAGACCAAACCCGATGGTGTGTGGGACAAAGCAATTGAGGATCGCTCTTGATAAACTGATGTAGTGGCTCTTCGTTGCCATTGAGAAGACCTTCGCATTTTGCAATGAGGCCTGCCATCTCTTTTCTGGCCTCTGCCTTTGGATCGATTGCGCGAAACTGGTCCTCCCGAATATTTTTTTGGAGCACAGCAGCCAACAAGTCACATTCGGCCCAAAGTGGTGCCAACTCTGGTTTCCAGATATCCGCGTCATAAGGCGGAAACACGTCAATGGCTTGCCATCCCACCGGCAGCCGAAACTGATTGCGTACGAGAAACCGTCGCTGCGGTTCTCCTGGAGCACCCTCAACTCCCAATTCGATCAGCATTTCAAACTCATTTCTGATGGAAACAAACGGCGCGGGGCGTCGAACCATGCTTTCCGAAGAACTGGGCGCGTCTGGAGGTAAAGATGTGACGGCCAAAATTTTCTGTTGAGCAATGTCCTGAACTTCACCAGTTGTAGCTGATTTAGCGAACAAGTGAATCTTCAGACACTGATCGCCAGGGTCGTACTTTGCCGGATCGCGGACGCAATGAAGGAAATTTTCGGAAATTGCCGGAGTGCCGTTCGTTAGCGTCAATTCCAAGTCCGATCCGTCCTGTTGCCACAGCCTTTGCAACGCTCCCACGCGCACTTTTAGTTCTGGATTCGCGACATTATCGTAGCGAACTAAGATTCCTTCAGGAAACACTATAACCATCGGCCGACAGGCAGACGTCATATGTAGTGGAGCTAGTTCTCTAAGGTTACTATACTTTCCTTCGAGCAGCTCTTTGACAGCAATTAAATAACTTTTGATAGTTTTTGCTATTGTCGAATGGCGGCGGTCCAGTTCGCTTTCAGTAATTGGAGGATCGCTGTCTTCTGTCAGGAGAAGTGGCTGGCCCGGCTGAATGGAAGCCGTTCCGGTTTGCGGGGTCAGGTGTCATGGACGTCTTGTCAACTAAGCGCTACTCCGCAGCCTCAACGCGCTTCTTCTTCCGCGGCTCGGCGCCACGGCGCGCCAGCACCGGCTTCAGAAACTGCCCGGTGTATGAGCGCGCCACCTTCACAATATCTTCGGGCGTGCCAGCGGCGACGATTTCGCCGCCGCCGTCGCCGCCTTCGGGGCCGAGGTCGATGATCCAGTCTGCCGTCTTGATCACTTCGAGATTGTGCTCGATGACGACGACGGTGTTGCCCTGGTCGGTCAGCTCGTGCAGCACTTCGAGAAGTTTCGCCACGTCGTGGAAATGCAGCCCCGTGGTCGGCTCATCCAGAATGTAAAGCGTGCGGCCGGTGGCGCGTTTGGATAATTCCTTGGCGAGCTTGACGCGCTGTGCCTCGCCGCCGGACAAAGTCGTCGCCTGCTGGCCGACATGGATGTAATCGAGGCCGACGCGGTGCGACAGCGCCAGTGGCTCGCGCACCCGCGGCACCGCCTTGAAGAAGTCCAGCGCCTCCTCGACCGTCAT
>Ga0181537_10003155_pt1 | contig 14219 bp, 8 predicted proteins | sample PEATcosm2014_Bin_39_FD_119765 | JGI IMG/M metagenome (GOLD analysis project Ga0181537, IMG submission 119765) | Peatland microbial communities from MTU Mesocosm Facility, Houghton, MI, USA - PEATcosm2014_Bin23_10_metaG | ecosystem: Environmental > Terrestrial > Soil > Wetlands > Peat | place... | reverse complement strand
TTCACCGCGGTGATCTACCTGGCCACCCGCGACTAGTCCAGGCAGCGGCCACGAGGGGAATCGTGCAGGAAATCAACTGGATTGCGCTCAGCGTCTTCGTACTGCTGTTCGGACTGATCACCTGGCTCGGGTTCGCCGCCGCCAACTGGCGCAAGGGCGACCTGGATCTGCTGCATGAATGGGGACTCGGCGGCCGGCGATTCGGCACCGTCGTCACCTGGTTCCTGGTCGGCGGCGATGTCTACACCGCCTACACCTTCATCGCGGTACCGGCGCTGGCGTTCGGCGCCGGCGCGGTGGCGTTCTTCGCAGTGCCCTATACGATCGTCATCTACCCGTTCCTGTTCCTGGTGTTTCCGCGGCTGTGGAACGTGTGCCGCAAGCACGGCTACATCACCTCGGGTGACTTCGTGCGCGGGCGTTTCGGCAATCGCTGGCTGGCGCTGGCGATCGCGCTCACCGGCATCATCGCGACCATGCCGTACATCGCGCTGCAGCTGGTCGGCATCCAGGTTGTGGTCGGCGCGCTCGGAATCTCGGGCACTGGATTGGGCGCGGACCTGCCGCTGGTCATCGCCTTCGGGGTGCTGGCCGCGTTCACCTATTCGAGCGGCCTGCGCGCGCCGGCGTCGATCGCGATCGTCAAGGACATCCTCATCTACGTCACGGCGTTTGCCGCGATCATCGTGATTCCGATCGAGCTGGGCGGCTTTGGCAAGATCTTCGCAGCGGTGCCGCCGGAGAAGCTGCTGCTCGCGGTTCCCGGGCCAAATACCACCGGCGCCTACGGCAGCTATGCGACCCTGGCGCTGGGCTCGGCGCTGGCGCTGTTCCTGTATCCGCACTCGCTGACCGGCATCCTGAGCGCCAGCAGCGGGCACGCGATACGCCGCAACGCGGCGATGCTGCCGGGCTATTCGTTCATGCTTGGCCTGCTGGCGCTGTTCGGCTTCTTCGCCATAGCCGCCGGCGTCGCGCACCTGCCCGAATACGCGGCCGGGTTCAAGCAGTTCGGCAACAACTTTGCGGTGCCGGCGCTGCTGCTGCACAGTTTTCCGTCCTGGTTCGTCGGCTTCGCCTTCGCCGCGATCGGCATCGGCGCGCTGGTGCCGGCGGCAATCATGTCGATTGCCGCGGCCAATCTCTACACGCGCAATATCCACCGTGAATTCATCAACCGCAATCCGAGCGACCGGCAGGAATCGCAGAACGCAAAATGGGTGTCGCTGATCGTGAAGCTCGGGGCGCTGGTGTTCATTATATTCGTGCCGACCCAGTACGCGATCCAGCTGCAGCTGCTGGGCGGCATCTGGATCATACAGACGCTGCCGTCGGTGATGCTTGGCGTCTATACGCGCTGGTTCAACGATTGGGCGCTGCTGCTGGGCTGGGCCGCCGGGATCTTTGCCGGCACGGCGATGGCGGTCGCGGTCAATCTCAAGCCCGCCTATCCGCTGGCGCTGGGCGGGCATACGTTTCCGGGCTACATCGCCGTCTATACGGTACTGCTCAACCTGGTGCTGGTGGTGGTGCTGACGCCGCTATTCAACGCGCTGCGGACGCGGCGCGTGCCGCTTGACCAGACCGCCGCCGCTGATTACCTCGCCTGATTCATCGAGCGGCCGCGACGCGAGCGGGCGCTCAGGAACCGCCACCAGGGGCCAGCTGCGCGACGTCCTGCGGCGGCAATCCGGCCGCCCGCAACGCCTCGGCGACCCCGGCGCGATCCGCGGCCGAACGATTCTGGCTGCCCTTGAACTTGGCTACGATGCTCGACACCGGGATTTCGAAACCGACGATTGCACGCACCATGCCGGCGATGTAGTCCTCGGGCGCATCGCTGATACGCCAGCGATGGATGCGTTCGCGCTCGTGGTCATCGGTCAGCGACTCGATCTGCCCGCGCAGCCAGCTGGCATCCTCGATGAAACGGATCAGCCCCTGGATGTGCACCGTGGCGTAGTTCCAGGTCGGCACCGCGCGGCCGTGTTCGCGCTTGCTCGGGTACCAGGACGGCGAGACGTACTGGTCGGGGCCGATGAAAATCGCCAGCACCGGCGCCCCGGCCGGCAGCTCGCGCCACAGTGAATTGGCGCGTGCGATATGGCCGCGCAGCAGGCCCGGACCACCGTCGGGTGCGGGCAACCACTGCATCGGGATGTGATTGGCGTCGATGCCCTGCGCGGTGTTGGCGACCAGTGTGCCCAGCGGATAGCGCTCGACGAATGCGCGCAGCACGTCGATGCGCGTCTCGCGAAAATGCTCCGGAACATACACGCTCATGCCCTCGACGACAGGACACCTGTCCTATACTCCATGATAAACCCCACCGGATTCAAACCCTACCGGGCGACGACCACATGCAGGGCAAGCACGACAGCTACGATGCGATTGTCATCGGTTCCGGCCATAACGGACTGGTATGCGGCGCCTACCTGGCCAAGGCAGGGCTCAGGACCCTGGTAACGGAGCGCCGAGCGATCATTGGCGGGGCCGCGGTCACCGAGGAATTCAGCCCGGGCTTCCGCGCCTCCAGGTTCTCCTACGTGATGAGCCTGCTGCACCCGCGTGTGATGCGGGACCTTTCGCTCAAGGCCTTCGGTCTCGAAGTATTGCCGGCCAACGACCTGTTCTGTCCGCTGGGCGGCGACGATTACATCGTCTACAGCGACGACAGCGCCCGGACGCAGGCGCAGTTTGCGCGCTTCTCGGTCCACGATGCGCAGGTCTACCCCGAGTTTGCGCGCCAGCTGGAGCAGTCCGCGGCGCTGGTGCGCCAGCTGCTGCTGGAGACGCCGGTCGATCCGGTCAGGCGCAGCTGGAAGAATTTCAAGCAGACCGCCGCGCTGCTCTGGCGGCAGCGCCGTATCGGCGATCGCGCCTATCGACTGGTCGACCTGCTGACGCAAAGCGCCTACGACTACCTGTCGGTGTGGTTCGAGAATGACATCATCAAGTCGGTGCTGGCCTATTACGCGTCGATCGGCACCTTTGCCGGCCCCAAATCCCCGGGAAGTGCCTACGTGATCATGCATCACCTGATGGGCGAGCATCAGGGGGCGGGCGGATGGGGGTTTATTCGCGGCGGGATGGGAGCCATCAGCGCGTCGATTGCCCGCTCCGGCGAGCGCTTCGGCATGCAGGTGCTGACCGATGCTGCAGTGGCCGAGGTGCGGGTGAGCGGCGGGCGGGCGAGCGGCGTGGTGACCACCGACGGGCGCGAATTTCATGCCAGGGTGGTGGTGTCGAACGCCAATGCGAAGACGCTGTTCCGGCGGCTGGTCGCGCCCGAGCACCTGCCGCCGGAATTGCTGCGCGATATCGATTCGTTCCGGACCTTTTCAACTGCTTTCAAGATGAACATCGCCGCGCACGAGCCGCCACGCTACCGGGCGTTCGATCCGGCCAGGACCGGATTCGCCTATCCCACCTACGTACACATCGCGCCCGGCATCGACTATCTGGAGCGTGCCTATGATGATGCGAAGTATGGCTGGTACTCGGCCAGGCCGTTCCTGACACCGGTGGTGCCGACGATCGTCGATGATTCGCTGGCGCCGCCCGGCAAGCACGTCGTCAACATCTTCGGCGGCCACGCGCCGTATACGCTTGCGGCGGGCGCCAGCTGGGCCAACGAGAAGAGTAACCTTACGCGCGCGGCGCTCGCGGTGCTGGATGAGATGGCGCCAGGCTTCTCCGGCCGCATCATCGACATCGAAACGCTGGTGGCGCCCGACCTGGAGGCGATCGTCGGCCTGCCGCAGGGCCATATCTTCCACGGCGAACTCAGCGCCGATCAGCTGTTCTGGCAGCGTCCCGCGCCGCACTGGTCGGACTATCGCACCCCGGTGACCGGACTGTACCAGTGCGGCTCCTCGACCCACCCCGGCGGCGGGGTGTCGGGTATTCCGGGACACAACGCGGCACGCGAAATCCTGAAGGACTGGAAGCGACTGAAGTAGCCCGGCCGCTCATGTTGCAGCCTCGCCGTGTTGCAATCTGGCAACGTCGGCCGTCTTGTCAGCGTGCCACTGTGCTGCTAATCTCGGGGCAACTTTCCGATGCTCCCTTCGCGGTGAATGTCAGCACTGCAGAGCGGCCCGAACGAGGCCCCAGCGAAAATAACGGGAACAGTGAAAATATCCGCACAACTAAAGAGATCTGGCGTGCCTGACCCGGCCGCTACGTTCTCGCCCGACGCTGCGGCGTCGCACGCGCGCCCGGTTGCTGCAGCGCACTGCGGCATCGGTGGTGTCGCCACGGATCCATCGCACGGACATCAGGGAGAACGCAATGGCGACGCGAAAATACCACGCCAGGACTGCAGCGGTCGGCCGCCCGGGTCATAGGGCACGATCCGCACCCAGCGCTGCGCCGGCTCTGCCGCTCCAGCGCCTATCGCCGATAGCCTGCGCCGTCATCGCGGCGATCGCCGGTCACGCGGGCGCGGCCATGGCCGCAGACACCAGCGCCGAGTCCGGCCAGCTCGAGGAGGTCGTGGTCTCGGCGGAGAAACGCACCGAAAACGCCCAGGACGTCGCGGCCAGCATCGAGGTGCTCTCATCCACGACCATCGAGAACCAGGGCATCAACAGCTTCAACGACTATGCGCTGCTGGTTCCCAGCCTGTCGTTCACCTCGACCGGGCCGGGCTCGGCGCAGATCTACTTCCGCGGCCTGTCCGACGGTTCGGTGAACCTGGTGGAGACCTCCGGCGTGCAGCCCTCGGTCGCCGTCTATCTCGATGAGCAGCCGGTGACCAACGCCGGCCGCTCGGTGGACATCGAGACCTATGACATCGAACGCATCGAGGCACTGTCGGGTCCGCAGGGAACGCTGTTCGGCTCCGGTTCGGAAGCCGGTACCGTGCGCATCATTACCAAGGCGCCGAATCCGGCCGCCGAGGATTTCGGCGCCGACTTCGGCTATTCGGTGACCGAGCACGGTGACCCGAGCTACAAGGTCGAAGGCTTTGCCAACATCCCGCTGGGCGACAAGACGGCCGTGCGCCTGGTCGGCTGGTCGGATCAGCGCGGCGGCTACATCAACAACGTGCCGACCACGTTCACCTATACGTTCCCGTCTGTCACCGGATACACGATCACCAACTTTCCCACCGTCAACAACAGCCTGTACGCCAGGAGTGACTTCAACACCTCGGGCAAGGAGGGCATGCGACTGGCGCTGCGCACGCTGCCGAACGAGTATTGGACCGTCGATCTGAAATTCTTCACCCAGACACTGACCAGCCAGGGCGTGTTCGACGTCGATCCAAACCTCGACGGCGGCGAGCTGAATGTCGCGCGTTACTTTCCCGATTCGCTCGACGACGTGTTTCGCCAGAGCTCGATCACGACCACAGGCAAGTTCGGCGGCTTCGAACTCACCTACGCCGGCTCCTACCTCGACCGCAATATCACCTACGTGCACGACTACTCGATGTACTCTGAAGATTCGGAGTTTGTCGCACCGAACTACGATTGCGACAATAACGGCACCGTACTGAGCGACTGCAGGGATCCACGCATGGTGTTCATCGGCACCAACTACATCCGGCGCTGGGACAACGAGCTGCGGCTGCAGACCCCGGTCAGTTTTCCGGTGCACGCGATCATCGGCGTGTTCAACGAGAACCTGCAACATCGCTATACCGAGGCCTATGACACGCCCGGCCTGAATCCGGCTTACTCGGTGAGCGCCACCGATCCGACCACCTACCTGTCGTTTTTCGGCAATCGGACCGATCGCCAGACCGCCGCGTTCAGCGAAGTCACCTGGGATATCACCTCGCAGTTGTCGCTGCTCGCCGGCGGGCGCTGGTTCGACGAGCGCAACACCATCAATGGACTGTTCCAGGCCAAGCCGCTCGGCGCGCTGTTCGAACTCGTTCCGCGCGTCACCGCGGCCGAGGTCGGCAACATCAAGAAATTCAACGCCTCCTACAAGGCGGTGCCGGGCGTGATGCTCTACACCACCTACTCGGAGGGCTACCGGCCCAACGGCGTGAATCGTGGCACCGCGCCCCAGGACGGCATCCTGGCGAGCTACAAGTCGGATTTCGTGCGCAACTACGAAGTCGGCATCAAATCCCAGTGGCTCGACAACCGCCTGCGCTTCAATGCCACCGCGTATCACATGAAGTGGACCAACATCCAGTTCACCACGCTGGTGCCAAACGTCATATTCTTCGTCAGTGGCAATGCCGGCACTGCGACCGACAACGGCGTCGAGTTCGACCTGAGCTTTCGCCCGATCGAAAGCCTGACGCTCAGTCTCAACGGCGCCTACATCGATGCGCATCTGACGCAGTCGTTCTGTGTCGGCGGTCCGTGCGGTACGGCGGATGTGTTCTGGCATGCACCTTCAGGTACGCCGCTGGCGTTTGTGCCGAAGGAAAAAGGCGCCTTCATCGCCCGCTACGAGTTCCCGTTCTCGGCGGATGTGCGCGGCCATGCACAGCTCAGCACCACCTACACGGCGAGTTCCTGGAGTACCATGTTCCTGGAAACCCGGGGTCCGCAGCCGAGCTATTCACTCACCAACCTGCGCTTCGGGGCCGCGTGGGGCAGGTGGGTGTCCGAGCTGTATTGCGAGAATCTGTTCAACAAGGATGCGGTGCTGTTCATCAATCGCTCCGACTACGACTTCTTCCAGGGCAGTGCCGCCGGCGCCGTCGCCCCCGACACGACATACGGCCGCGACACGGTCGCGCGGCCGCGTACGGTTGGCATCACGCTGAGCTTCCGCAAGTGATCCGCAGCGGCGCATGAGCACGCTCGAGCAGGCCGTCCGGCTGCTCAAGTCCGGCCAGGCGCCGCAGGCCGAGCAACAGATCCGCCGGCTGCTGGCGGCCGCACCGCGCGAGCCCAATGCGCTGTTCCTGCTGGCCAAGGCGCGCCACCAGCAGGGTGCCAGTTCCGAGGCGCTGGCGCTGCTCGACGGCCTGATCGCCCGGCGCGGCCACTTGCCCTCGGTACTGCAGGAGAAGGCGCTGATTCTGCGCCAGTGCGGCGAGCTGCGCGGCTCGGTCGCCGCGTTGCGGCAGCTGGTGGCATTGGACCCCACGCGGGCAGCGGCCTGGGGACTGATCGCCGACATGCTCACCAGTCTGGGTGAGCAAACCGAAGCCGATCAGGCTTGGCGCGAATACCTGAAGGCGGCGGCGCGCCCGGAAATGCTGGTCGCGGCGGCGGACCTGGTGGCGCAGGGAAAGCTTGCCGAGGCCGAAGCGCGTTGTCGCGACTACCTGCGCCATTCCCCGGACGACGTGGACGCGCTGCGGCTGCTGGCGGAGATTGCCACGCGGCTGGGCGTGTTCGACGACGCCGAGCAGCTGTTTGCGCGCTGCCTGGCGCTGGCGCCGCAGTTGCACCCGGCGCGCGCCGGCTATGCCCACGTGCTGATGAAGCAGGGACGGTTCCAGCACTCGCTCGAGCAGATCGACCAGCTGCTGGCGATCGACCCCGACAACAGCGGCTATCGGATCCTGCTGGCGTCGGTGCTGGTGCGCGTCGGGCGGCAGCAGGAAGCCATCGACAATTACCAGCGCGTGGTTGCGCGACCCGGCCACACGGCGCTCGATCTGGCCAGTCTCGGCCACGCGCTCAAGACCATCGGGCGCACCTCAGAGGCTGTCGACGCCTACCATCGCGCGCTCGAGCTCGATCCTCTGTTTGGCGATGCGTGGTGGAGTCTTGCCAACCTGAAGACGTTTTACTTCACCGATCAGGAACTGGCGGCGATGTCGGCGGCCGCCGCCTCGGGCCGCTGCCAGCCGCGCCACACTCCGGCGCTGTGCTTTGCGCTGGGCAAGGCGTACGAAGACCGCGGCCAGTACCCGGAGTCGTTCGCACAGTATCAGCGCGGCAATGCACGACGTCGCACCGAGCTGCGCTACAGCGCCGAGGAGAACCATGCAGCCACCACAGAGTTGATCGGCACCTGCAGCGCGCAGCTGTTCGAGCGCCATGCCGGCCATGGCTGTCCGGATCGCGCTCCGATCTTTATCGTCGGACTGCCGCGCTCAGGCTCCACGCTGGTCGAGCAGATCCTCGCCAGCCACTCGCAGGTGGACGGCACCGCGGAACTGCCGGACATCATCGAGATTGCCCGACGGCTGAGCGGCAAGCGACGAGCGGCAGACGTCTCGCGCTATCCGCAGATCCTGTGGGACTTGGATGCGACGCAGCTGCGGCAACTCGGGGAGGAATACATCGAGCGCACCCGGATCCAGCGCGGCGACGCCCCGTATTTCATCGACAAGATGCCGAACAATTTTCCGCACATCGGCTTGATTCACCTGATTCTGCCGCACGCCAGGATCATCGACACGCGCCGCCATCCGATGGCGAGCTGCTTCAGCGCCTACAAGCAGCTGTTCGCCCACGGCCAGCACTTCAGCTACGACCTGACCGATCTCGGTCGCTATTACGCCGACTACGTGGCGTTGATGGCGCACTGGGACCGGGTGCTGCCCGGCGCCGTGCTGCGACTGTTCTACGAAGAGGTGGTGCGCGATACCGAAGCGGCGGTGCGCAGCCTGCTCGACTACTGCGGGCTGCCGTTCGAGGATCGCTGCCTGCGCTTCTACGAAACCGAGCGTGCGGTGCGCACCGCCAGCTCCGAGCAGGTCAGGCAACCGATCTATCGCGGCGCGGTGCAACACTGGCGCAACTTCGAGCCGCAGCTGCAACCATTGCGTGATGCGCTCGGAACCGCGCTGACCGAATACCCCTACGGGTGACGCGATCGCCGCGGCTACTTCGCTGGCTTGGTGGCAGCGGCCGCGGCAGGAGCTGCGGCCGGGACGATCTGCAGATCCAGCTGTGCCGCGTAGATGTCCTTGCTGCGCGGCGCAACCCGGATCGCGCGGGTCGCGGTATGCGACAGCTGCGGGAAGTCGACCTTGATGTGGCCGGCCTCGTCGCGATCCTCGACCGTATCCTGGTAAAAATTGATCGGATCGCTGCTCAGGAACGCCACCACCAGCGTCGGCCCGGCGGGCTCGGCCGCCAGCAGGTCAAAGGCCATCTGCGCGGTCGGGAAACTGAATGTGCCGGCGCTGACGGCATTACCCTGCTGGAAGCCATTCGGAAACAGCACCGTGGCGTTGTCCTTGGCGTCGACGCTGACCACGTTCAGGAAGCCATCCGCCGGAATCTTCAGCGTCAGCTTGACCGGCTGGTCCACGACGTAATGCGCGCTGGAGGCTGTCAGGTCGATGTGCTGCGGCTGCTGCGCGACCAGCTCGAGCAGTCGCTTGCGGTTCGGGCCATTGGCCGCGTTCAGCGCGATGACCTTGATCGGCGCATCTGCCAGCGCCTGGTTGCCCATGATCTGCGGCGTGTGGACCTGGTTCTTGTCGACCTTGCTGCGAATGTAGGCGTCGGCGTCGTCGCGTAGCTCCTTGGGAGTCGGGCTCTTACCCTCGCTGGTGAGGCGCTTGACGGCGTCGGTCAGGCCCAGCGTGAACACCCCGCCATTCATGGTCCCGATGGCCTCCTGGTTATCGGCCGCCGCGGTGATTGCGATGTAGTTGGCGTGGGAATCCCACTGCGGTTCCTTGCGGTCGCTGGCGGTGGCTATGCCGCGGGTCACCGCGTGCGGCGGCGGCGAGGGCATGCCCGGGTAGTTGAGCGACTTCACATACACCGGAGCTGTGCCGAGACTGTGGTTGTCGAGGCTGAATGACCGCGTCACGGTTCCGGAATGGCAGGAATCGACGATGAACAGCACGTTGTGGCTGGGAATCGCGGCCAGCAATTGCGAAATGCGAAAATCCGGAACCACGCCGGCGAGCGACGCGCCGGCCTTGCCGTGGGTAAATTTCACGTCGTGCGTGACCAGCACCTGGCTGACGTCATCGTCCTGGTCGCCTTGCTCGTCCGGGATGTTGCTGCCGTGACCGCTGAAGTAGAACACCACGCGATCCTCCGGCTGCACTCCCTGCCTGAGCCAGGTGTTGAATTCAGCAATCACCCTGGTGGACGTCGCGGCCTCGTCCTGCAGCGTGTGTATCTGCCGATCCTCGAACCCCATCAGGTTGAGCATTTCATGCACGCGATCCAGGTCCAGTTCGATGCTCGGCAGGTCATTGCCCGGTATGTCAAGCTTGCCGACTCCTACCAGCAACGCGCGCTGCTCAGCCAGCCCCGGGCGCGGCAGGCAGCACAGCAATGCCAGACTCAGCAGTGCCAGCAGCGCTTTGAAGAAAGTGGCCGGGGGCATGGTGGCCGGGCGCATGGTGGCTAGGGCTTCTCGCCCAGATTGCGGATTTCAACGCGGCGATTCGACGCATCCTCCGGTCGGTCGGGCAGCGCCAGGTGGTCGGAGCCGTAGCCGACCGCCTGCAGTCGGTCCGCCGCCACGCCATTGTCCACCAGGTAGCGCTTGACCGCCTCGGCACGCCGCATCGACAGCTGCTGGTTGTGCTGCGCGCTGCCCCTGGCGTCTGTATGTCCGGCGACCACGAACTGATCCTTGCTCAGTGCCTCCGAGGTCAGCGCCGAGCGTAATTGTTTCAGCTGCGCGGTGGCCTGCGCCTGCAGCGCGCTGGAATCGAATTCAAACGGAATGTTCAGGTCGATCATCTGCTTCGCCTCGCTGGCCTCGGGCCTGGCGTGCACCACCAGTCCCCGGGTCAGACCCCGTGTCGTGGCCGGCGGCTGCAGTGCCTGCTCGATCTGGCTCGCGGATACCACCGCGTCTGCCGCTTGGGCGGCCATTGGTAGCGTCGCTAGCGCCAGGGTTACCAGCATCGTGGTGGCCAGCATTCGGGTGCACATTAGTTTATCGGCTCCAGTCCCAGGGCTCGCCTGGCATCGTTATACCTGTTCCTGGCGAGCGCAAGATTGGCCTTGGCATTCTCGCCCGGTGCGGCGGCAGTGCCGCTCTTGAGCGCCACCAGCGCATCGAAATACTGCGCCCGCGCGCTGTCGAGTTCGGCCGCCGGATCGGTTCTGCCCGGATTGTCGGACACATTCAGTGAGCGCGTAAAGAGGTTGCTCGCCGCCGTGTTGCCGGCGGATGCGAGCTGTGCGCCACCGCTGTCGATCAGCCCGGCGAGCGTGAGCAGCGCGGTTTTCTCCGACTGCGTCTCCGTGACCGCCACGACGATCGTCACCGGCATGAACTCCAGCGGGGTCTGTGGCAGATCCTGGTATTCGGCGTCGCTGGCGTCGAGTTCGGCCTGCTGCGTCTGGATCTGGACCGCGATCCTGGTGCGCTCCTGGGCGAGGCCCGCGGCCACGTCGGGGCCCGCCGTCGCAACTCGCTGATCCATCCCCGCGAGTACGCGCTGGTTACGTGTCACGGCGCGCTTGAGCGCGTCGATTTCACCCATGACCTGCTGGTGCACCCTGGTCTTCTCGTCGTAGGCGCGTCGTGACTCGACCGACAGCGCCGGCACGTTCAGCCACGGCGGCGAGTCGGTGGCAGACCCGGCGGAGTGCGCTCCGGCGGTGACGGTACCGAGATTTACCGCGGCTGTTGACAGCGTCTCACGCTGCTCGGTCTTGCCGGGCTGGGAGATCTCCAGCGTGTAGAACGTGATGCGTTGTGCGGACTTGTCCCGGGTCGTCAGCAGAGATTCGATCTGATAGCCGGCATTTCTGAGCCGATAGGCGGTGCCGTCCTCGGAGAACTCAAAGCGTGCCTCGTAGACCGCGCGAGCGCTGCCATCGACGCATATATTGGCGCGCCGCAGCTGGTTCTCGACCGAATTATCGCTACGGGTGGCCTTCCACTCGCTCTCGGGCAGCTTCATGGTTTCGCGGCTCAGCTGCCTGGGTATGTAGGCCGTGCTGCACTGGGGGTCCCCCGGCAGGAATTTGGCCGCGACGATCGTCATGCAGCCGAGCTTCGCGTTCAGGCGCAGCACCGGTTCGGGCTGAAAATCCGCCCGGTACAGGTTGATCTGCTCGGTCATCGCATAGCGCGTGTCCTTGCGCGCGCCGTCGGTCTTCAGGTGCGCAGTGGACGCGCCGACCAGGTGGCTGATCAGCATCTGCGCCAGCTCGCCGACCACCATGCCGATCAGCGGGAAGAACTTTGTCTTGCCCTGATCGGCGGGATCACCCGGATCCGGAGGCGGCATCAGGTAGGGTTCGTCGGCAACAATGCAGCTGTCGTTGACGAAGGCGCGCACCTCCGGGTCATCGGCCGCCGCGCGCACCGTGTTGATCTGCAGCAGGCTCAGTGCCAGCACGCCGGCGAGCCGGCGCGAGAGAGTCGGTTTCATTTCGCCGCTGCTCCTGTGGTGGCCGGCGCCAGCGGCGGCGCCTGCGGGTCGGGCGCCAGCAGCACATCGAGTCGCTTCAGGATCAGCGACCATTGCTGCTTCTGCGACGGATCGGACAGCGCCAGAATATTGGCCTGCACCTGCGCTCTGGCCTGGGCGCCGAGTCGCTTCACCAGCACACCGGCTTCCAGCAGGTCATCGCCCTTGCAGATATCGACATTGAACAGCCAGACGCTGAGCAGGCTGCCGGGCTTTTGGCTGCTCATGCCGCAGCGCCGCGGCGGCGGATCGCCGCGCCACAACAGCCGGAACAGGTCATAGATCGCGCCGCTGTTGGCGGCAAAGTAGTTGTGCCCGAGGCTGTCGGCCGGCACTTCCGACATGTCGATGGTGTCGATGCCGGCCATCGAAATGATGCTGGCGCCGGCCAATCCGGCGCGCGGTGCGTCGTGCAGCAACTGCGAGGACTGCAGCGCAAGATCGGTATTCGACGCGTACAGCGTGACGCGCGAGGCCACGCTGCTGAGCGGCTTGATCGCGTCGACGAAGTATTCCCGGTCGACGTCGGGCGCGGTAAACACGATCTGGTCGAAGATGTGCTGGCGGTGGCCCGCTTCACGCGTCGCAAGGTAAGCCTGCAGCGCTTCGATGAGCGCGCGATTGCCCATGCTGTGGGCGATCAGGTGGATGCGCTCGGCGCCGGATTGCGCGACCACGTCGTCCAGCATCTGCGCCATTTTGCGGCCGCTGGCCGTGACCGTGGCCTCATCCTTTATATAGGCGGTGGCGCTGCCGGCGGATGCCCAGCTGTACATCATCGGGGTGCCGTCGAAATCCAGGTCGTAGGCCAGCTGCGCACAGCGCCGGGCGGCATCTTCAAAAGTCGAGTTGAAGCCGTGCACGAAAATGAACACGTCCTTCGACGGCGCGTCCCTGATCTGCTGGCGCAAGGCACTCAGGAAGCCGTCGCGCGCCAGCGGCGTGACCTGATCCAGCAGAATGTAGCGCGTGCGCAGCCCCGCGGTGCTGACGAAATACGAGGTGATGTCCCACTGCGAGCGGGTTTCCAGTTCCGCCTCCTGGTGCACCGCCGGGATAGTGACGTCGAGGTAGCCGTATTGCAGATCGCCGCGCTCCGCGCCGTAGAATTCCGCCGGCTTCAGCGATCCGGTGGTCTTGCGATCGGTGCCATAGAATACCCGCACCGTCGCGTAGCCCTGGGTCATCTGGTAGCGCCGATCCCGGCCCGGAGCGGCGCCCCGCGTGGCGCCCGGGGCAGCACCCGGGCTGGCGCCCTGGTTCGCGAATGCCTTTGAGGTCGAGCCGAACTGCCCGATCTGCTGCTCGGTGCGGGCCAGTCCCTCGGTATCGGCGGCTGCGCGATAGGTGTCGCGCAGCTTGTTGAGCGTCGCCAGCACGTTCTCATGCCGATCACCGTAGGCGGCGCGTTCGATCTTCAGAATCCGCTGCAGCAGCAGTGCGGCTTCCGCATAGTGCTTGTCGTGGCTTTCCAGGTCCGCAAGCGCCGTCAGTATCGGCACCAGGTCCGGATGGTCGGTCCCGAGCGCGGACTGCTGCATCGACAGCGCGCGCTGGTAGAACTGCAGCGCCTGCTGATCGTCGCCGGCCTTGGCCGAGACCTCGCCCAGGCTGCGCAGCAGGTCGATCAGATCATGCGGGTCGGCGTTCGGGCTGCTCTCGCTGGCTACCAGCGCGCTGCGCCCGTAAGTCTCCGCCGCCTGGAAGTCATTGGCCTCGCGGGCCTGTTCGAATTTCTTGTACAGCAGTGGCAATTCGGCCGATTGTGCCAGCACGCCGGCGGGTAACAGTACGGCCAGCGAACTGAGCAGCCAGCCGATGCGGCGCGGCGCGGCGACCACGTGCCCCAGCATCCCCAGCCTGCGGTCATTGCCGATGTCGATCATGATGTTGAACCCAAGCATAGCGTGCCGCATCGCCGCGGCGCATGCGCAAAATTGTC
>Ga0181537_10003154_pt1 | contig 14221 bp, 10 predicted proteins | sample PEATcosm2014_Bin_39_FD_119765 | JGI IMG/M metagenome (GOLD analysis project Ga0181537, IMG submission 119765) | Peatland microbial communities from MTU Mesocosm Facility, Houghton, MI, USA - PEATcosm2014_Bin23_10_metaG | ecosystem: Environmental > Terrestrial > Soil > Wetlands > Peat | place... | reverse complement strand
CCGAGGAAATGTTCTCGCGGCTCATGGGCGAGGAAGTCGAGCCGCGCCGCCAGTTCATCGAGGACAACGCGCTCAACGTGCGCAATCTGGACGTTTAATTTTTAGCTGCGAAAATTTTTATGGCTGATCCCAAAGACCCAAATGATTTGCCCGTGGGCAATACGCCGCTGTTCGCCGCGAACGAAAAAATCGCGAAGATCAATGTCGCGGACGAAATCAAAAATTCGTTCCTCGACTATTCCATGTCCGTGATCATTTCGCGCGCGCTGCCCGACGTGCGCGACGGACTGAAACCTTCGCAGCGGCGCATCCTTTACGCGATGCACGAACTGTCGCTGTTTCCCGGACGCAAACCTTACAAGTGCGCAAAAATCTGCGGCGACACCAGCGGCAATTATCATCCGCACGGCGAGGCCGTGATTTATCCGACGCTCGTCCACATGGCGCAGCCGTGGGCGATGCGCGAACGGCTCGTCGAGGGCAAGGGAAATTTCGGTTCCATCGAAGACGATCCGCCCGCAGCGATGCGTTACACCGAGGCGCGGCTGACGCATCTCGGCGCGGCGCTGATGCAGGACATGGACCGCGAGACGGTGGATTTCGTCCCGAACTACGACGAGCGGATGACCGAGCCGACGGTTTTTCCGGCGGCATTCCCGAACCTGCTCGTCAACGGCGGCACGGGCATTGCCGTCGGCATGGCCACGAATATGCCGCCGCACAATCTCGGAGAAGTCATTGACGGCATCTGCGCGCAGATTGACAACCCGGAGATCACCATCGCGCAGTTGATGAAATTCATCAAAGGCCCGGATTTCCCGACGGGCGGGATGATTCTCGGCGTCGAGGGCATCAAGAATTATTTCACGACCGGCAAGGGCAGTGTGAAGCTGCGCGGGCGCGTCGGCTCGGAGGAGATCAAGGGCAACCGCGAGCAGCTTGTCGTCACGGAGATTCCGTTCAACGTCAATCGCGCCGCGCTCGAGGAAAAGATCGCCGAGCTGGTGAACGAGAAAGTCATCACGGAAATCTCCGCGATGCGCAACGAGTCCGACGAAAACACGCGGCTCGTGATGGAACTCAAGCGCGACGGCAATCCCAAGGTCGTCATCGCCAATCTTTACAAACACACGCAGCTGGAGGTGTCGTTCAGCGTCAACGCGCTCGCGATTGACCACGGCAAGCCGAAGACGCTCACGCTCAAGGAAATGATCCAGTGCTACATCGAGCATCGCCGCGAAGTCGTTTTGCGCCGCACGCGTTTTGAATTGAAGAAGGCCGAGGAACGCGCCGAGTTGCTCGAAGGTTATCTCATCGCGCTGGCGAACCTCGACGAATTCATCGCCATCATCCGCAAATCCAAGACACGCGAGGAAGCGCGCGTGAAATTGCTCGCGTTCGAGTGGACGCAGAAACAGGTCGAGCGCTGGGGAATTTTGATCCGCAGCGAAACGCGCCTCCAAGCCGGCCGTTACGCGCTGACCGAACGGCAGGTAGATGCAATTCTCGAATTGCGTCTGTATCAACTGACCGCGCTGGAAATTGACAAGGTCGAGGGCGAATACAAGGAACTCATCGAACGCATCAAGGACTTGCTCGACATCCTTGCGAAGGAATCCCGCGTGATGACCATCATCAAGGCCGAACTCAAGGTCATCAAGGAAAAGTTCGCCACGCCGCGCAAGAGCCAGATCGTGCCGGACGAGGGCGAGATCGCCATCGAGGATTTGATCACGAACGAAGGCGTCATCATCACGCTTACGCACAACGGCCTCATCAAGCGCACCAACGTCTCCAGCTACCGCTCGCAACGGCGCGGCGGCAAGGGCGTCATCGGCATGACCACGCGCGAGGCCCCCACCGACGAGGACAAGGATTTCATCGAGCATCTGTTCACCGCCAGCACGCACGATTACCTGATGTTCTTCACGAACACCGGCCGCGTGTATGTCGAGCGTGTGCATGAGATTCCCGACATGGGCCGCGCTGCGAAAGGCCGCAGCATCGCAAATCTTTTGGAATTGAAAGCGGGCGAAAAGGTCGCCGCGCTCATCCGCGTCCTTTCAAAGACGGACGCCGACAAGAAGGACATCACATGGGAACAGTCCGGCTACATTTTCTTCGCGACAAAGCAGGGCACGGTCAAGAAAACCGCGCTTGCCGATTTCGCCAACGTCCGCAAAGGCGGCATCATCGCCATCGGCATTGATCAAGGCGACGACCTCATCGAAGTGAAGCTGACGACCGGCAAGAACGAGGTCGTCATCATCACGCGCGACGGCATGAGCATCCGCTTCAACGAGGAGGATGCCCGGCCGATGGGCCGTCCTGCCGGCGGCGTGCGCGGCATCAGTCTTTACAAGGGCGACGCCGTTGTTGCGTTGTCCGTCGTCGTGCCGGACGCGAAACTGCTGGTCGCCGGTGAGAACGGCATCGGCAAGCGCACGGACTTCGAGGAATACCGCGTCCAATCGCGCGGCGGCAAGGGCATCATCACGATGAAGACCAACGAGAAGACCGGCGCAGTCGTCGGCGCGCTCACCGTTCGCGACACGGACGAGATCATGCTCATCACCGTCGGTGGCCAGATGGTGCGCATCCCCGTGCAGGGCATCCGCGAGGCCGGACGCAACACGCAGGGCGTCAAGCTGGTGAACCTCGCCGAGAAGGACAAGCTTCAGGCCATCGCACCGGTCGTCGGCGAGGACAAGGAAGACGCCGCTGCGGAGGAAAAATAACTAACCGCCGATTACGCGGAATTGACGCTGCCAGTTTTCCGGCGCACACTCACAGCATGGCGAGCCGAAAGAAAACTCATGCAAAAAATCCAAAAGCATTTGGAGAAATGCGTGAAGAAGCGCCGACGTATCGTGTGAATGGACATCATCCGCCACGCAAGCTGCATTGTGTTGACCTTTTTGCCGGTTGTGGTGGTTTGTCACTCGGACTTGAAGAGGCTGGTTTCAATCCCCTATTATTTTCCGAAATCAATCCGCAGGCAGCAGAAACCTACATCGCCAACCGCATAGGCATGGACATCATTCCTGTAAGTGACATCTACAACCTCACGGATGTTGATTTGGGCTTGCTGAAAACTTACTGGCGTTACAAGGGGATTGAGGACATTGACCTTGTTTGCGGAGGCCCGCCATGTCAGGGCTATTCCGGCATCGGGCATCGGCGCACATTCAAGTTGGATAAAAAAGACATTCCATCAAACCATCTTTTTCAGGAAATGGTTCGCGTGATTCGTTGCGTGCGGCCAAAAATGTTTTTGTTCGAGAACGTCCGGGGTTTGCTCAATGCGCGTTGGACACCCGAGGGCCAAAGCGGCGAACTTTTCAAAGCCGTGCTAGATGAATTCAAATCCTTGGCCGATTACCGCATCCGTTGGGATTTGCTTCATGCCAAGGATTACGGCGTGCCACAAAACCGTCCGCGTGTCATCATGGTTGGTATTCGTTATGATGTCTTGCCTCATTGGGTGCAAGATTCCCTTTGTGAAGTTTCGTTTGATAATCCAAGCGCGGTTGAATCTGGTTTCCTGCCCAAACCATCCGGCACGCCACCGACACTCGTGGAATTGCTTTCCGACTTGGAAGATTCAGGCTATCTAAAACATTTGGTGACGACGAAATATCCACACGAGCCAAAAACGGTAATCCAACGGATTCTTCGGACTACGCGCGACGGGCATTTATTGTGCAAAGGTGATCCGCTGACGGAACAGGAATATTCGAACCACGCGCCTTATATCCGCGAGAAATTTTCCCACATGATTGATAATGAAGGGGAGATTCCAAAAAAGTTTCAAACCAAAAAATTTGCGCAGCGTGTATTCCCGCGAGAATGGGACGAAGGCGGTCCGAGTCTGACTATTACTTCATTGCCAGAAGATTATGTCCATTATAGCCAACCTCGTGGGCCAACGGTTCGTGAATGGGCGAGAATTCAAACTTTTCCCGACTGGTATCAATTCAAAGGGTCACGAACAACTGGTGGTCGTCGTCGTGCTGGAGACCCAAGTATTGGAATCTGGGACAGGGATGTGCCGCGATACACGCAGATTGGCAATGCTGTCCCGGTCATGTTGGCAGAAAAAATCGGAAAGCATCTGGCGAAGATTTTGAGGGGCGAACTCTCCTGCAAGCCATGAACACACGCCCGCTCAATCCACAAGAATCAAAAAACTTGGCGGCATTGAATCAAGCCGGATGCAATAGCGTTTTGCTTTTTCTGACTGAAACCGGATTGCGAAAAGCCATCCTTGATGCAACCGAGCCAATGCGTCAGTTGCTTCTGGATGCAGGTGTTCACGATTTTGCACGTCAATCGCAAGGGCAGGAAAACAAAGTGCTGAAACCGGCTTTTGTCCTGACTGATTCCAGCATTGAGCCAGTTTCAGTTTCACTTTATCGCCCCGTCACCAAAAAAGGAGACCCGCGATTGTGGTTTTATGAATTCAAAACCTTTGCCAGGCCAAATGATGTCTGCGCCGTTTTTGTCCACAACAAATCCATTCATGCGCTCAATTTGACGCGAAGCAGAATAGCCGAATCGCTTGCACATGGAATTGATAATCCTGTCACAAATTTTCTCCGACAAATTAAGTCTGTCACTTCGGCTGTCTCTGATGAATTGCTGAACCTCTTGAAAAAAATTGCGCTGGGTGGGCCTATCAAGGCCGAATGTGAAGGGGACACCGCGATTGGCCGGAGCATTGAGACGGCTTTGGGCATCAAAATAAATTCCAGCGGCAAACCCGATTTCAGAGGCATTGAAATCAAGAGCGGGCGCAGTTCAGTTGTCGGTGGCCAAGAAACCAGGGCAACCTTGTTCGGTTGCGTGCCGGATTGGGACTTGAGCGCGCTTAAAAGCAGCCGCGCCATCTTGGAAAAATTTGGCTACGAGCGCGGCAGCGATTTCAAATTGTATTGCAGCGTCACGACGCAGCGGGCGAATTCGCAGGGCTTGCAGTTCGAGGTCAAGGAGGCGGACAAATGGCTGCGGGAGTTTTATGCACGCGAGCCGGTTCAAGAGGTTTGCATCTGGCGGCTTGACCGGCTCCACGAAAAGCTGGCCGAAAAGCACAATGAAACGTTTTGGGTAAAAGCCAAGTCCATCCAACGCGGCGGCAACGAGTGGTTTCAGTTGGAATCCGTCACGCACACTACCCGGCCAAGCCTGCCACAATTTGACCGACTGCTGACGGATGGCACGGTGACGATGGATCACCTCATCAAACGCAAGGCGAGTGGACGCGTCACGGAGAAAGGCCCGCTCTTCAAAATTGACCGCCCGCGCATAGGAGAACTTTTCCTCGGCGAGCCACGCAATTATTCCTTGGTGTCGTGAGCAAATTATTTGCAGGTTTGACCCGCAGCGAATTGATGTCTCGCATCCGTTCGCGCGGGAACAAGGACACGGAACTGATGCTGGCAAAATTATTCCGGCGGCACAAAATCACCGGCTGGCGGCGTCATCAGCCGGTATTCGGCAAACCCGATTTCATCTTTCCAAAAATCAATCTTGCAGTGTTTGTGGACGGTTGTTTCTGGCACGGCTGTCCCAAACATGAAACCAAGCCCAAAAGCAATCGGTCGTTCTGGCAAAAGAAACTCCGCCGGAACAAAGAGCGTGACCGGCTGGTAACGCGAACCTTGCGGCGGACAGGCTGGCGCGTCCTCCGCATTTGGGAACATGAGCTTGCCCGCAAGAATGAGGCACGATTGTTAAACCGGATTCGTCGGGCAATGTAATCCTCGACATCTGTCTTGGTGGTTCACCTCATCCTCAAAATTTGTCCAATTACTGGAATCGGTCAATTTTCTGAAAACCATGTTCAGAAGCCGGATGCCAATCTCACTTTATCGCAAAATCCCAGCAAATCCGCATAAACTGCTCAAAAGTGATACGTAGACTCTATTGAGTCTCGTCGAGACTTAACTAAGTCCGCGTCAGACTCTATTGATTCCCGTCGAGACTTAATTGAGTCGGCGTCAGATTCAATTGACTCCCGATGAGACTTAATTGAGTCCGCATCAGACCCTATTGATTCCCGTCGAGACTTAACTAAGTCCACGTCAGACTCAATTGACTCCCAGCGAGACTTAATTGATTCCCGACGGGAACCTGCCGATTCCCCGACGGATTTTATCCATGCCCGACTTTTTCCAGCATCGAAGTGTCCATTCATTGGACATGCCGCCGACCTTGAATCGCCAAAGCGAAACGACGGCGGCTCGCGAGGACAAGGAAGACACGGCTGCGGACGAAAAATAATTGTAGGAGCCGAGGTAACGAGGCTCTAACCGGAAGTCGGAAGTCGGATCAGTCAGAGACTCCTTACGTCGTCTCCTACTTTTTTACGGCGCGATACGTTCCAGTTTCCAGGAATTGTCCGGCTGGCGTGTGTAACAAAAGCGGTCGTGCAATCGGCTCGCCCTGCCCTGCCAGAATTCAATCCGCTCCGGCTTCAGCACGAAACCGCCCCAGTTCGGCGGCAACGGGACTTCATCTGGAAATTTCTTTTCCATTTCATTCCACTTCGCTTCGAGTGCGGCGCGGTCTTTGACGATGTCGCTCTGGTTTGACGCCCACGCCGCCAGTTGGCTGCCGCGCGGACGTGATTTGAAATACTTTTCCGATTCCTCGCGTGAAATTTTTTCGACTGTTCCAGCGACAGAAACCTGCCGCTCCAATTCCGCCCAGTAAAACGTCAGCGCCGCGTTTGGATTTTCCGCAAGTTCGCATCCTTTGCGGCTGTCGTAATTCGTGAAAAAAATGAAGCCGCGTTCGTCCACGCCCTTGAGCAGGACATTTCTTGATGAAGGCCGCCCGTTTTTGTCCACGGTCGAAAGCACCGTCGCGTTCGCGTCCACCGGGGAACGGCCGAGGATGGCCTGCCACAATTTGTAGAACGCAACGCCGATCCGCCACCAGCGGCTGCCCGATTGCGTCGCCGTCGCCTGCGCGAACCAGACATCAAACTGCGCCAGCGGATCCGCCTCCATATCCGCGCGATCCAAATCGCCGCGCCGGTATTCCCGCCTGATGTCCGCGATTGCCATGACGGGCGGAATTTACAACGGCGGTGAAATTTCAGCGACTTATTTTTAACGATGGGAACAGCGCACTGCGCTGTCACATCGCGCGAAACGCCGTCAACCCGAGCAGCACGATGAACAGCGCGAACGTCAGCCGGATGGCACTGCCGATTTTCACGCGGGTTTCATTCGCCGTGGCCCAGTTCAGGATGTCGCGCAATTTCCACGGCGTGATGGTGAACCAGATTCCGGCGACGATGAGAAGGTAAGCCCAGGATTGAATGACCAGAACCCACGGCGATTCGCCCAGATGCGGACGGCCCGTGTCCACCATCAGTTTTCCGAGCAGCAGCGCGACGACCGCGAGTCCGCGCACGGCCAGAAAATCCTGCACGAAGATGCACGACAAAATCCCGACGGCGGCGAACGCAAACATCATGTAAGGTTTGAAGGCGGAAAAATCCGCGATCGGCTCCTGATTGACGATCCACAAAAACCACGCCGTGCCGAGCAGCATGAGAAAAATGCCGGCGGGCAGGTTGCGCGGAAATCTGCGCGCGGCGGCGGCGAATTGCACGGGCCTCGTCAGCCCGTAAATCTGCGGCACACTCATGCCGACACCGAGCAAGATGGAAAGCAGCGACAGTTTCATTTTAGAAATTAAACCATGAATCCACACGAATGGACATGAAGAAAATGAATCCGTTCATTCCAAAATCGCCGGATCGCCGTAAAGCGTGAATGAACCGGCGCGCGTGATCTTCAAATCCATGATCTGGCCGCGATGCCGTTCCGTGCCGTCGAACAAAACAATCTTGTTGCAGCGCGTGCGGCCGGACATCCGCGCCGCGTTTTTCTTGCTCGGCCCTTCCACGAGAATCTGCGTCCGCCGCCCGATGAAATTTTCATATTTGCGCGCGCCGATTTCGTTGACTGTTTCCAGCAACCGCTGATTCCGTTCCTCGCGGATTTTTTGCGGCACTGGCTCCGGCATTTTAGCGGCGGGCGTGTCGCGGCGCGGCGAGTATTTGAAAATGTAGGCGTTGTCGAACTGCACTTCGCGCGCGAGCGAGAGCGTTTCTTCAAAATCATTTTCCGTCTCGCCGGGAAATCCGACGATGATGTCGGTGGTGATTCCAATGTGCGGTTTTGCGGCGCGCAGTTTTTTTATGATGCCGAGAAATTTTTCGCGCGTGTAACCTCGGTGCATGAGTTTCAAGACGCGGTCGCTGCCGCTTTGGACGGGAAGATGCGCGCTCTCGCAAAGTTTCGGCAGGCGCGCGTAAGCCTCGATCAAATCGTCGCCGTAACCTTTCGGATGCGGCGAGGTGAAACGGATGCGTTCGAGTCCGTCAATCTCGTGAACGGCTTCGAGCAGTTGGACGAAGGGAGATTTGTGTTGAAGTTCACGCTTTAGCGTGTCGGGCTTTTCTTTCTCGTCAGACAAGCTAAAGCTTGAACTCCAACCGCGCTTGCCGAAACTCGTGACGATCTGGCCGAGCAAGGTGATTTCTTTCACGCCGCGCGAAACGAGTTCGCGACATTCATTTACGATGTCATCAATCGTGCGGCTGCGTTCTTCGCCGCGCGTGTAGGGCACGATGCAAAAAGTGCAGTATTGATTGCAGCCTTGCATAATGCTGACAAACGCACTGACGGATTTTTGTGAATTGCCGTTGAGCAGATGTTCGCGGATTGTCGCCTCGCTGTTTTTTTCCTCGGCCACGTCCACGATTTTTTCGCGCGCGCCGGAAATGATTTCGTCGAGGTAATCGCCGGCGCGATGAAATTTTTGTGTTCCCAAAACCAAATCCACGTCGGGCAGTTTATCAATCAACTCCTGCCCACGACTTTGCGCCATGCAGCCCATGAAACCGAGCACGACGTTCGGGCGATTTTTGCGAACGTCGGCGGCGAGGTTTTGCATCTTGCCGATGGCCTTCTGCTCCGCAAAATCCCGGACGCTGCAAGTGTTGAGCAGGATCACGTCCGCCGTCTTTTCGGACGGCGCGAGTTCATAGCCCTTGGCGAGGAGCTGCGCGGCGACGGCCTCGCTGTCGCGCTCGTTCATCTGGCAACCATAGGTTTTTATGAAAACGCTCGGCATTTTTTCAGTGGAACAGGATAGGCCTCAAACGCGGCGTTGAAAAGCCGAAATCCTTTTTGCCGGCGACACAACTTTCTTGCGAGCGAGCGCCAAACTTGTATCCTTTGCGACGTGGCCGGGTGGTTTGGTTTATGCTCCAAAGCAAGGCCAGACCGCATTATGGAATCTGAATCGTTGAAAGTCTTGTTCATCGGGAATGACGCGCAATTTTCGCGCGCCGTTGCCGACAAGCTGCGCGAAACTGGAGGGACAATGGAAGTCGCCACGTTTGACGCCGCCGTCTCCACGCTCAAAAAAAATCCCTTTCATGCCGTCCTCTTCGAACCCGCCACCGCGAACGCCGCCGGCCTGTTTCAAATCACGTCGCTCGCCGTCCAGGTGCCGTCCGTGCCGGTCATCGTTTTCGGCCCGATAGACGACGAGGACTTCGCCGTCGAGGTGGTCGGCGCCGGCGCGCAGGATTACCTGGTGAAGGAGCAGCTTGAGGCGCGCAGGCTGCACCGGACCATCCGCTGCGCGATGGAACGGCAGATTGAACGCGCGGCGCTGATCGGCGAGAAGGACAATTATTACGGCATCTTCGACCATCTGGTCGAGGGGATTTTCCGCACGACGCTGGACGGGCATTATCTGCTGGCGAACGTGGCGCTGGCGCGGATTTACGGCTACATCTCGCCGACGGAATTGGTGGCGAACGTCACGGACATCGCGCGCAAGCTTTACGTCGAGCCGGGTCGGCGCGAGGAGTTCGTGCGGCTGATGCAGGCCAACGACACCATCACGGATTTTGAGTCGCGGATTTACCGCAAGGACGGCGACATCATCTGGATTTCTGAAAATTGCCGCGCCGTCCGCGACAAGCAAGGAAATCTTCTCTATTACGAAGGCACGGTCGAGGACATCACGGAACGCAAGCGCGCCGAAGAGGAGATCCGCCGGACGACGGCGGAACTGTCACGCAGCCGCGAGGAGTTGCACGCGAAAAACCAGTTGCGCGAGGAAAACCTGCGGACCGCGCGCGAAATCCAGAACGCCATGCTGCCGCAGCAATACCCGGTGTTCCCCAAAACCGCCGCGCCGGAAAAAAGCTTCTTCCGGTTCACGCACCGCTACCAGCCGGCGGAAACCGTCAGCGGCGATTTTTTCAGCGTCACGCAGCTTTCCGACACCGAAGTCGGCGTGTTCATCTGCGACGTGACCGGCCACGGCGTCCGCGCCGCGCTCGTCACCGCCATGATCCGCGCGCTCAACGAGGAATTGAAACCGCTCGCGCGCGAGCCGGGATATTTTCTGCGCAAACTCAATTCCGACCTGACCAACATCCTCAAAAGCACCGGCTCACCGATGCTCACGACCGGATTTTATCTTTTCGCCAACGCCCAGACCGGCGTCATGCGCTTCGCCAACGCCGGCCACCCGAAGCCGCTGATCTTGCGCCGCTCGGAAAACCGCATCGAAATCCTCGCCAACGCCTCCGGGCACGGCCAGCCCGCGCTCGGATTGTTTGAAGAACCGCCTTACGAAACCACCGAAACCAGGCTCGCGCCCGGCGATTTCGTGATGCTCTTCACCGACGGCCTCTACGAAGTCCAGGGCTTGAACGAGGAGTTGTATTCGCAGGAACGGCTGATGCTGGACGTGCAGAACGTCCTGAACAAACCCGCCTCGGAACTTTTTGACGGACTGCTGGAAACCATCCGCACTTTTTCCACCGACCACGAATTTGAAGACGACGTCTGCCTCGTCGGAATGGAATTCACCGGCAACTCGGCGCAGAAAAAACCGTAGCGCGTCACTCCGCGATGAATTTTATCACGCGCGACTTCTCGGAACGCTTGCGCTGATTTTCATCCAGGATTTTCTTCCGCAATCGCAAATTTTTCGGCGTCGCCTCGACGTATTCGTCCACGTCAATGTATTCGAGCGCGCGCTCCAGGCTTAATTTCAACGGCGAATTCAGTTGGATGCCCTTGCCATCGCCCTGCGAACGCATGTTCGTCAGGCGTTTTTCCTTCACCGGATTGACCGGAATGTCATTCTCGCGCGCGTTTTCGCCGACAATCATGCCGACATAGACATTGTCGCCCGGCTCGATCATCAAACGGCCGCGTTCCTGGACCATGTTCAGCGCGTAGCTCGTCGCCTCGCCGGAATCCATCGAAACGAGCGAGCCGTTTTTGCGCGCGGCGATCTCGCCGCAGTCCGGGCCGTATTCGTGGAACAAATGGCTCATCACGCCCATGCCCTTGGTCGAGTTGACCAAATCCGTTTCAAAACCGATGAGTCCGCGCATCGGCACGAGCGCCTCGACGGAAACCTGGTTGCCGACGTGGTTCATGTTCGTGATCTGCGCCTTGCGGCCGGAAAGATTTTCCATGATCGTGCCGAGGTTTTCGCTCGGGACTTCGACGAACAGTTTTTCAATCGGCTCCATCGGATTGCCGTTCGCATCTTTTTTCCAAAGCACTTCGGGGCGCGAAACCAGAACTTCATAGCCTTCGCGGCGCATTTGCTCGACGAGAATGGCGATCTGCATTTCGCCACGACCGCTGACGGCGAAAATCTTCGGGTCGCTCGTCTGCGCGATTCGCAGCGCGACGTTCGTGCGGATTTCCTTCACGAGCCGATCCCAGATGTGCCGCGCGGTGACAAGCTTGCCGTCCTGACCGGCGAGCGGGCTGTCGTTCACGGCGAATTCCATCTGGATCGTCGGCGGGTCAATCGGAATGTAAGGCAGCATTTCGCGCGCTTCGGAATCACAAATCGTTTCGCCGATGAACACGTCCTCGAAACCGGTGAGGCCGACGATGTCGCCCGCGTGCGCCTCCTGAACTTCAATCCGCTTCATTCCCTCGAAATGAAAAATCGCCGTGATTTTTCCCTTGGATATTTTTCCGTGACCATGACGGCAAATGGCCGCGTCGCCGAGCTTGACCTTGCCTTCGTAAATTTTCCCAAACGCGATTCGTCCGAGGTAATCGGAATAATCCAGATTCGCCACGAGCAATTGAAAGCCGTCGCCGGCCTTCGCGCGCGGCGGCGGGATGTGCTTCGTGATCGCCTCGAACAACGGCTCCATCGTGCCGGTGACATGAGAGAGATCAACTTTTGCGTAGCCCTGTTTGGCCGAGGCGTAGATGAACGGAAAATCCAGTTGCTCGTCCGTCGCGTTGAGCGACATGAACAGTTCAAAAACCTGGTCGAGAACTTTTTTCGGGTTCGCGTTCTCACGGTCAATCTTGTTGATGACCACGATCGGCTTCGCGCCGGCTTCGAGCGCCTTGCGAAGCACGAAACGCGTCTGCGCCTGCGGACCTTCGGCGGAATCCACGACGAGCAGCACGCCGTCAATCATGTTCATGATGCGCTCGACCTCGCCGCCGAAATCCGCGTGTCCGGGCGTGTCCACGATGTTGATGTGAAAATTTTTGTATTTGAACGCGGCGTTCTTGGCGCGGATGGTGATGCCCTTTTCCTTTTCCAGATCCATTGAATCCATCAGGCGCTCCTCCGACGACTCGTGCTGGTTGGCGCGGAACGTGCCGGATTGTTTCAACAAACAATCCACGAGCGTGGTCTTGCCGTGGTCAACGTGCGCGATGATCGCAATATTTCTAATGTGCTGCATAAATTTTCAAACCGAGCCGGATAGTCTGCCTTTCAATGGAAAAAGGTCAAGTTATGTTTGCCGGGAAATTGCCTCGTCACCAAGACGATAAGGCGCAAAGGAATTTAACTTGGCCTCTTTGCGCCTTGGTGGTTAAACCAGCTTTTTAAGTTTTGAATCTTCCGCGAGTTTCCTGACCAGTTCCTTCACTTTCTGCGCCTGACTTTTGTGCGCGAGCAAAACCGCGTCGTCCGTCTGCACCAAAATCGAATCGCGCAAACCGACCACGGCGATCGGCGTGCGGTTCTTGGTGCGCGCGTCGTAGATGATGTTCCGCGCCGCGTCCACATGGATGAAATCCGCCACGGCGCAATTGCCTTCCGCATCGGCCTTGAGATGCCGCGACAGCGCGTTCCACGCGCCGAGGTCGTCCCATTCAAACGCGCCGTCGGCCACGATGACATTTTGCGCGTGCTCCATCAGCGCGTAATCAATCGAGATTTTTTTGATGGCCGGATATTCCTTCGCCAGAATTTTCGCGAGCTTCGCGGGTTTGTTTGCGACCTTGAACCAGCGCTGGCACGCGGCGAACATTTCCGGCTGATGTTTTTCCAAACCGTTCGTGACCGTGATAAAGCTCCAGACGAACATCCCGGCGTTCCAGCGATACTGGCCGCTGTTGACGTATTCAAGCGCGCGCTCAAAATTCGGCTTCTCGACGAACCGTTCCGCCTTAAAAAAAGTCGTCTTGGTTTTCTTCGCGCCCGGCGGCGTCGGCAATTCCGTTCCCGTTTGAATATAACCATAACCCGTCGCCGGTTCCGTCGGCTTGATGCCAATTGTCACGATCGCCTGCCCTTGCGCAGCCACATCAAACGCGTCCGACAAAACCTGCTGGAATTTTTCCCCGTCGGGAATCACATGATCCGCCGGCAAAACCGCCATGACGCCGGTTGTCGAGCGCGCACCGACCAGCGCCGCGCCGAGCGTGACGGCGGCGCAGGTGTCGCGGCCAATCGGCTCGGCAACCAGATTTCCTTTCGGAATTTTCGGCAACTGTTTCCGCACCTCGGCCAGTTGCGCTTCATTCGTGATGACGAAAATATTTTTCGCCGGAACAATCGGCAGCACGCGCTCGACGGCTTCTTGCAAAAACGATTTTTTGCCAAGCAACGCGAGCAATTGCTTGGGCATTTTCTCGCGGCTCAACGGCCAGAACCGCTCGCCGCGCCCGCCAGCCATGATGATAACGAAACGGTTTTTTATGTCAGATTTGGTTTTCATATTTTTTAGCCACAAATTTTCACAGATGAAACACAGATTTTTATTTGTGTAAATCTGTGTCCATCTGTGGCTCAAATAGTTTTAACGGCTTCCGCCAGCGATTTAACAAATTCACTTACGCGCTTGACCAAGTCTTTAGACTTTCCATGTTTGGCGATTTGATTCACCACCGCGCTG
>Ga0181537_10003153_pt1 | contig 14224 bp, 9 predicted proteins | sample PEATcosm2014_Bin_39_FD_119765 | JGI IMG/M metagenome (GOLD analysis project Ga0181537, IMG submission 119765) | Peatland microbial communities from MTU Mesocosm Facility, Houghton, MI, USA - PEATcosm2014_Bin23_10_metaG | ecosystem: Environmental > Terrestrial > Soil > Wetlands > Peat | place... | reverse complement strand
GTTTACGCTCGAAGAGGCGCTGGCGACGCGCGACAACAACGCGCCGGACCTCACCCTCGGCGCCGAGCTCGAACGCATCGGCTTTGCCGGCGAGGCGCCGGTCGGCGAGCATCCGGTCGCTGCGTATTTCGAGGCGCATATCGAGCAGGGGCCGATCCTCGAGGCGGCTGCCCTGCCAATCGGCATCGTCACCGGCGCGCAGGGCCAGCGCTGGTACGAGATCACGGTGACCGGCCAGGAAGCGCATGCCGGTCCGACGCCAATGCCGCGACGGCGCGATGCGCTGGTCGGTGCGGCGCGGATGATCGACGCGGTCAACCGCATCGGCCATGCGCACGCGCCCTATGCGTGCGCGACGGTCGGCTTTGTCCAGGTCAGCCCCAATTCACGCAACACGATCCCCGGCCGGGTGTTTTTCACGGTCGATTTCCGCCACCCCGACAATGATGTGCTGACCGCGATGGACCAGGAGTTACGCACCGCCTGCGCCGAAGCCGCGGCGACGCAACAGCTCGACGCCGAGGTCAAGGAGTTCTGGTACTTCCCGCCAACCCCGTTTGACGAACGCATGGTCGGCGCGGTGCGCGAGGCGGCGAAGGCGCAGGATTTGCCGCATCAGGACATCATCAGCGGTGCTGGCCACGACGCGGTCTACATGGCGCGTGTCGCGCCGACCGCGATGATCTTTGTGCCCTGCGTCGGCGGGATCAGCCACAACGAGATCGAGGACGCCAAACCCGCCGACCTGACCGCCGGCTGCGCGGTGCTGTTGAACGCAATCCTCGACTGCGCCGACGGCGGCTCCGCCTAGTCCGCTGCTGCCGGCACCGCCTCGGCGGGCGCGCTGCCCAGCGTCATGATCGGCGAGCGGCCGGCCATGATCAGCGCGGTCAGGGTGTAGCCGACGCCGGTGAACGCGAGCGTACAGACGGTCGGGATCCAGGCCGGCGGCACGACGAACATGTAGAACAGGAAACCGAGCGCGGTCCACGCGATCGCGACCAGGTTGAACCCGCCCCAATAGCGATAGCGGCCGTCGAGATTGAAGAGCGCCGGCACATCGAGCCGTGTCCGTTTCAGGATCAGGTAGTCGAACACCAGCACCCCGGCGATCGGCGAAAAGACATTGCCGAGTAGGGTCGCGTAGCTCAGATAGCTGTTGAGCACATCGGGCACCGCAGAGAGCACGATCCCGATCACGCTGGCAATCAGCGTCGTCCAGAACCGGCCAAGCCGCTCGAAGATGTTCGAGATCGACAGCCCGCCGGTATAGAGATTGAGGACGTTGATCGTCCAATTGTCGAACGCGATAAAGACGAGCATCAGCGCCAAGGTTAGCCAACTCGTGCTGATCCCGGCGATGATTACGAACGGGTTGCCGGTTTTGCCGAGCACCGCGGCTGCCGCATAAGCGCCGAGCGCGCCGGCGACAAAGGTGCCGATCGCCGCGGCCGACAGCGTGCCGACCCACATATCGGTGCGGCTGCGCGTGTAGCGGCAGAAATCGGCGGCGTCGGTGATCATCGTCAGCCAGCCGGCCGCCGAGGCATTGAGCCAGGCGACAAAGATCACCCAATTCCAGCCGACCTTGCCGGGGAAGGCAAAGACCGCGCTCGGCGCGAAGTTCGCGTCCGCCTGGTTGGCGAGCATTGTGAACAAGTAGATGAAGATGACCAATTTGACGGGCAGCGCGATGCGCGACAACGCCTTGAGCGAATCGTACCCGATGATCGCGACAAAGGCTTGCACGATGCCAAAGAGAACGCTGACGAGGATCAGCGAATAATGCGTGCCGGTCAGCTTTTCGAGCACCGCGACGATCGCTGTCGCGCCGATCATGGTCTGAAACGCAAACCAGTAGCAGGACGCGATCGACCGCAGAAACGATGGAACCAGCTTGGAGCCGCGCAATCCGTAGACGGCGCGCGTCGCAACCTGGCCGGGGATGCCGTAATCGACCCCGACCGTCGCCATGACCACGTAAAACGACGCGGCGATGATGATGCCGCAGACCTCCGCCAAGAGCGAACCTTGGAACGACAACCCGGCGGCGACGCCGAGCCCGCCGCGCAGGATCGTGCCGGGGTTGACGAGAAAATTGAGGATGATGCTAAAGAGGTCGTACCACTTGACCGTCTTGCGCGATTCCGGGATCGCCTCGATGCCAAAATGCTCGACGCCGTTGGGCTGGCGATAGCGCTTTTGCAGATCGCGCTCGATCGCGGTGTCGTAAGTCGTGTCGGCCATGCCTGCTCCTTGTGGCGCGGATTTTCGCCGCAGCTCGTCTAAGCGGGCACGCAAATAACATGCCGGCACGCGGTGACCGGGTGCGGCGGCAAGCCGCTCCACGCACGGCAATTTGTTGCTATTGCGGCGAGGCCGCGGCTGCAATGCTGTCGCGAGGATAGAACGATGGATTATGCTGGGGCGACCACCCACATTGGCAGCAATGACCGAACTCTCGCTTAAATACGGGCTCGCATTTGCCGAGCTTTACGAACGCGATGGGCTGATTAAGCTCGATCGCGAATTCGTTGCGCATCTCGCGGCCGGTGACGCCGCGCTGCACGACCGGCTCATGGCGGCGCGCGCAGACGCCGCTGCCCTCGACCGCAAGGCCGAGTCCGAGCTGATTGTCGACCTTGCGCCGCATGTTGAGGATTTCGTCGGTGGGCTCTTTGGCATTTCCGCCGAAATCCGCGATTTGCAGGCTCGTCACGACGAGCTGGCGCCGCTGTATTCGGTAAAGCGGCTGTTCGTCCAGCGTCGCGCGGTCAAGGAAATCAAGGAAGACGCCGCTGGCGCGCTCGACGGCGATGCGCTGCGTCTGGCGTTGGCACAGCATCTCGGCCTCGCCGATTTGCCCGATACGCGTGCCGGGGTGCTCGAATGGGAACGGCGCTATGCCGAGATCGTCGCGGGTTGGCTCGACGACGAGGCGGCGAACACCGCAGCGCTCCGCTTGGCGATCGAGTATGCCGCCTGGGCGACCCTGTCGCCGGCCGGACAGCAGAAACACCGGCGCGGCCTGTTGTTCAGGGTGCCGCAGCGGCTCGACATGCAGCATCTCGTGCCGGTCGAGACCATCGAGCGCGACGGCGTCACGATGATGCGTCTGCCCGAGCACGATTGGCGCGCGCGCGACGGTTTCGCGCTGACCGATGCCGGCACTGACCTAGCCGGTGCGCTCGACCAGGCGAATTACTGCATCTGGTGCCACAACCAAGGCAAGGATAGCTGCTCGCACGGTCTCACCGAAAAGGACGGCAGCTTCAAGAAAACCGCGTTTGGCGTGACCCTCGCCGGCTGCCCGCTCGACGAGAAAATTTCCGAGATGAACCTCGTCGCGTCGCGCGGCTACGGCCTTGGCGCGCTGGCGATCGTCACGGTCGACAACCCGCTTTGCGCCGCGACCGGGCACCGCATCTGCAACGACTGCATGAAGGCCTGCATCTATCAGCGGCAGGAGCCGGTCGACATTCCGCAAGTCGAAACCCGCACCTTGAAGGATGTGCTGGCGCTACCCTGGGGGTTCGAGATCTATGGTCTGTTGACGCGCTGGAACCCGCTGAACCTGCGCCGCCCGTTACCCAAGGCCGCCTCCGGCTACAAGGTGCTGGCGGTGGGGCTCGGCCCGGCTGGGTTTACGCTCGCCCATCACCTGATCAATGACGGGCATTTTGTCGCCGCGATCGACGGGCTCAAGATCGAACCGCTGTTGCCGGAAATCTCCGGCGTCACCGCCTTGGGCGAGCGCGTGCCCTTCGCGCCAATCCGCGACGTCGCGATCCTGCGCGAAGATCTCGGCGACCGCACGATGGCCGGCTTTGGCGGTGTCGCCGAATACGGCATCACCGTGCGCTGGGACAAGAATTTTCTCAAGATCGTCAGGCTCTTGCTCGAGCGGCGGCGCCAATTCGCGATGTATGGCGGCGTGCGCTTCGGCGGCTCGATGACGATCGACAACGCCTTTGCGCTCGGCTTCGATCATATCGCGCTGTGCGCCGGCGCCGGCCGGCCGACCGTGATCCCGATGGCGAACGGTCTCGCGCTCGGCGTGCGCCAGGCCTCCGACTTTCTGATGGCGCTGCAGCTCACCGGCGCAGCCAAGACGGAAAGCATCGCCAATCTGACTGTGCGGCTGCCGGTAGTGGTGATCGGCGGCGGACTGACCGCGATCGACACCGCGACCGAGGCGCTGGCCTATTACCCCCTACAGGTCGAGAAATTCCTGTCGCGCTACGAGATCTTGGCCACCGAGCGCGGTGCGGCCGCGGTGCGCGCCGGCTGGACCGTCGCTGAAAGCGAAGTCGCCGACGAGTTTATCGCCCATGCCAAAGCGCTGCGCGTCGAGCGCGAGGCGGCAAGGCGCGAGGGCAGGGACCCGCATTTCGCGCAACTCATCGATGGTTGGGGCGGGGTCACGATCGCCTATCGCCGCCGTTTGATCGACGCGCCGAGCTACACCCTCAACCATGAGGAAGTCGCCAAGGCGATGGAGGAGGGGATCCGCTTTGCCGAGGGGCTGACCCCGGTCGCGGTCGAGATCGATCCGGACGAGCAGGCAGTCGCGCTGCGTCTTGCGCGATCAGGGCCCGAAGCCGGCGAGGAGCCGCAAGTGGTGCTCCCGGCGCGCACCATCCTCGTCGCCGCCGGCACCCAGCCGAATACGGTGCTCGCCCGCGAGGACCCGCTCCACGTCACGCTCGACGGCCGTTATTTCCAGGCGCTCGACGAGGACGGCAACAAGGTCACCCCGCAGCGCCTCGCCAAGCCCGACGCCGTGCATGTATTGATGAATCTGATGGAGGACGGCCGCGCGGTCAGCTTTTGGGGCGATCTGCACCCGAGCTTTGCCGGCAATGTCGTCAAGGCGATGGGTGGCGCGACACGCGGCTACCCGGTGGTCAGCCGCACCCTTGCCCGCCGCGCGCCCGCTGCGCCGGCGCCCGAAGAACTGAAGACGCGGCTCGATGACGAGCTGCGCGCCCGGGTGCATGAGGTCATTCGTCTGACCCCGCGCATTATCGAGGTTGTCGTGCGCGCGCCGATGGCCGCGCGCGCTTTCCAGCCCGGCCAATTCTACCGCCTTCAGAATTACGAGACCTTCGCCGCGAAGAATGACGGCACGACCTTGGCGATGGAGGGGCTGGCGCTGACCGGCGCGTCGATCGACCGCGACAAGGGTCTGTTGTCGACCATCGTCCTCGAAATGGGCGGCTCGTCCGATCTTTGCGCGCTGTTGCAGCCGGGCGAACCGGTGATCCTGATGGGGCCGACCGGCACGCCGACCGAGACCCCGCCGGGCGAGACCGTGTTGCTGGTCGGCGGCGGGCTCGGCAATGCCGTGCTGTTCTCGATTGGCGCGGCGTTGCGCGCGGAAGGGTCGCGCGTTCTTTATTTCGCCGGCTACAAGACGATCGGCGACCGCTACAAGGTCGCCGATATCGAGGCCGCCGCCGACACGATCGTCTGGTGCTGCGACGAGGCGCCCGGCTTTGTGCCGGGCCGACCGCAGGACCGTAACTTTGTCGGCAATATCGTCGAGGCGATCGAGGCTTACGGCGCCGGCCGGCTCGGCCCGATCGAAATCCCGCTGGCGGACGTCGATCGAGTCATCGCGATCGGTTCCGACATGATGATGAATGCGGTTGCTCAGGCGCGCCGCGCCAAGCTCGCGCCGTATTTCCGGCCAGGACACCGGGCGATAGCGTCGATCAACTCGCCGATGCAATGCATGATGAAGGAGATTTGCGCGCAGTGCCTGCAGCGCCAGCGCGATCCGGTGACCGGCACCGAGACGATCGTTTTTTCGTGCTTCAACCAGGACCAGGACATGGACCGGGTGGATTTCCCGACCCTGCGCCGCCGCTTGTCGCAAAACGGCGCTCAGGAGAAGCTGACCCGTCTGTGGATCGACCGCTCGTTAAAGCGGCTCGGCCGCCGCGAGGTCGTGGCGGCGGCCGATTAGGGTTCGCCGTCTTCGCCTCGGTCAAATCGGCTCGCGCTTTCCGTGCGATGGCGTTATTTTTCGACTGACATTGCATGTAATATAATTGTAAGGGTCCTCGCGACTAGGGGTTCGCCGGGAACCATTGCAGAGAAACGCCGAGGGCACGGGAGGAAGATGCGATGAATTCGTCATCCGCGGCGGGGGCAACCGCCCCGCCGCCGACGAACCGTTGGCTGCAACTCGCCATGGGTATTGTCTGCATGGTGATGATCGCCAATCTGCAATATGGCTGGACGTTGTTCGTGCAGCCGATGAATGCCGCGAACGGCTGGTCGGTCGTCGATATCCAGTTTGCCTTTAGCCTCTTTGTCGCGCTCGAAACCTGGTTGACGCCGATCGAAGGCTGGATCGTCGATTGGCTGGGTCCAAAAAACGGCCCCAAGCTGACGATCGCCTTTGGCGGTGTCTTTATCGCGCTCGGCTGGATCGTCAATGGCATCGCCGCGAGTTTGCCGATCCTCTATCTGGGCGCGGTACTATCGGGTATCGGCGCCGGGGCGATCTACGCGACCTGCGTTGGTAATGCCGTCAAATGGTTTCCCGATCGCCGCGGGCTCGCGGTTGGGCTGACGGCCGCGGGCTTTGGCGCCGGCGCGGCGCTGACCGTCGTGCCGATCCGCACGTTTATCGACGTCTACGGCTATGGCGGTGCGTTCTTCGCGTTTGGGCTGATCCAAGGCGCGGTCGTCTTTGTCCAGGCGTGGTGGATGCGCGCGCCGATGGCGGATGACGAGGTGCCGGTCGGCGCGCCGTCCAAGGTCATCCAGAGCGATGTCAGCTATTCCCCCAAAGAGATGCTGGCGACGCCGGTATTCTGGGTGCTCTACGTGATGTTCGTGGTCGTCTCGGCGAGCGGGCTGATGGCGACGGCGCAAATTGCACTGATCGCCCACGATTTCAACGTCTCCGATACGGCGGTGCTGGCCGGCATCTCGACGCTGACCCTGGCGCTGCTTGTCGACAACGTCGCGAACGGCGCGGCGCGGCCTCTTTTTGGCTGGATTTCGGACCAGATCGGGCGCGAACAGACAATGGCGATCGCCTTTGGTCTTGGCGGCGCCAGCTATTGGCTGCTCGGCGCCTTTGGTACCTCCCCATGGGCCTTTATCGTCTTCGCCGGGCTTATTTTCCTGACCTGGGGCGAGATCTTCAGCCTTTTCCCGTCGACCTGCACAGACAGCTTCGGTCCGAAATTCGCGACCGCCAATCTCAGTCTTCTCTACACCGCAAAAGGGTTGTCAGCCTTTCTGGTCCCGGTGGCGAACATGATCAAGACCGCCGCCGGCGGGTGGCATACGGTTTTTATCGTCACCGCGCTGATGAATTTCGCCGTGGTCGGGTTGGCCCTTTTTGTGCTGCGACCGTTGCGTACGCGGCGGTTCGGCATGGCCGCACGCGGCCTCGCCGCCGGTACGCATTAGGCGCTGCTTGCATCGCTAGCGGGCGCATGAAACCATCCCGGCAAACCCCAGCGGACGACAACGGGGAGCGCCAGGACTATGAAAACCAGCACCGACCGCATCCTGACGACGCATGTCGGCAGCTTGCCGCGCTCGCCCGATCTTTTGGCTCAGTTCATGGCGCGCGAGGTCGGCGAGGCTGTCGACGAAGCCGCGCTGGCGCCGCTTCTGGCCGAGTCGGTGCGCGAAATCGTCGCCAGGCAGATCGCCACGGGGATCGACAGCGTCTGCGACGGTGAGCAGAGCAAGATTTCTTATACGTTTTACGTGCGCCACCGCCTGTCGGGCATCGGCGCGATCGCCGGAACCGACCATGCGACGCCGCCGCAAACCGCCGCGCATCGCGACATCCTCGATCATCCCGATTTTATGGAGCGGCTGCGCGCCCAGCGCGGCGGCACCTCGTGGTTTGCCGCCGCCGCGGTGCCGTATTGCACCGGGCCGGTGAGCTACCAGAACCGTGAGCCGCTCGACACCGACCTCAAGAACCTCACCGCCGCGGTCGCTGTCGAAAAACCGGTCGAGGCTTTTATGAACGCCGCATCGCCGGGCGTGCTGACCAAGTTCGTGCCCGACCGCTATTACCAGAACGAGGACGCCTACGTCGCGGCGCTCGCCGATGCGCTGAAGGAAGAATACGAGGCGATCCACAAAGCCGGGTTCATTCTGCAGATCGACGCGCCTGATCTCGGTTCGGCGCGGCACAACCAGTACCAGCATCTCTCCGACGCCGAGTTCCTGACGATCGCCGAGCGCAATATCGAAGCGGTCAACCACGCGACGGCGAACATCCCGCCCGACCGCATGCGGCTCCATATCTGCTGGGGCAATTACGAAGGTCCACACACTCACGATATCCCGCTCGCCACGGTATTCGACGTCGCGGTCAAGGCGCGACCGCAAGGCTTGCTATTCGAGGGCGCCAACCCGCGCCACGCGCATGAATGGGAAGAGCTGGCGGCCAAGAAAATCCCCGACGACAAGATCCTGATCCCCGGCTGCATCGATTCGACGACCAATTTTGTCGAGCACCCGAAGCTCGTCGCCCAGCGCATCGAGAATTACGCGCGGCTCGTGGGCCGCGAGCGGGTCATCGCCGGCACCGATTGCGGCTTTGCGACCTTTGCCGCGCAGCAGAACATGGTGGTGCCGTCGATCGCCTGGGCCAAGCTCGCCGCGCTCGCCGAAGGCGCCCGCATCGCCAGCGACCGGTTGTGGAAATAGCGCGGCCGTTCAGGGAAGCAAGCGCTCCGCGATTTGGATCGCGTTTAGCGCCGCGCCCTTGCGCAGCTGATCGCCGGCGACAAAGAGACACAACGAATGCCCGGATGGGTCGCTGAGATCGCGGCGGATACGCCCGACCAGGATCTCGTCGCTTCCGCTGGCCTCGCACGGCATCGGGAAATGGTTGCGCGCCGGGTCGTCGACCAGCCGCACCCCAGGCGCATGGGCGATCAGTGCCCGCGCTTCCACCGGGTCGATCGGCCGCTCGCATTCGATGGTTACCGCCGCGGCGTGGGCGCGGAGCACCGGCACGCGCACGCAGGTGACGCCGACGCGAATAGCCTCATCGCCAAAAATCTTGCGGGTTTCGTTGATGACTTTGGTTTCTTCGCCGTTATAGCCGGTCGCCCCGTCGATCGCGGTATCATGGCTGAACAGGTTGAAGGCATAGGGATGCGGCAGCACGCGCGGCGTGAAATTGTCGCCGGCGAGGTATGCCCGCGTCGCGGCCTCAAGTTCGTGCATCGCCGCCGCACCCGCACCTGAGGCCGCCTGATACGTCGACAAGATCATCCGTCGAATGCGGTTTTTCCGGTGGATCGGCCAGAGCGGCGTAATCGCAATGATCGCCGCGCAATTCGGCACGCTGATGATGCCGTCATGGCGGACAATCTCGCCGGCGTTGATCTCTGGCACGACGAGCGGCACGCCGGGATTCATCCGGAACGCCGACGAATTATCGACGACCGCCGCGCCGGCGCCGACCGCGATCGGTGCATAATCCCGCGCGATCCCGCTTCCCGCCGAGAACAGCGCAAGGTCGATATCGTCGAAGCTATGATCGCCGAGGGCTTCGACACCGATATCGTGATCGCGGAAGGTCAGCGTCTTGCCGGCCGAACGCGGCGAGGCGAGCAGCCTTAATTCGCGGACCGGAAAGTCGCGCTGGCCAAGAATGCTCAGCAGTTCTGCGCCCACCGCACCGGTAGCGCCGACGATGGCGACAGCGGGTGGGGAGCGGCGCAGGCGCCAGGCGGAATTGGGCTCGGGGTTAGGCATGCTTGTCTCCTCGCGTTGAGCCGGGAGGACGAGCGCCAAAATTGAAAAGGCCCCGTCCGATCCCGGCGGGGCCTTGAAGGTGATTATGTCGCCATACTCAGCGCGCAAGCACCTCCAACGCCCAGCCGGCGGGCGTCTTCATGGTCTTGCGCTTGAGTGCAACAAAAATCATGAGGCTACTCTTACGCGAATGTGCCGCCCGCGGCAAGGCGGCGGCGAAAGGGGTTTCCGTCAGTGCTTGGTCGTTGCGCTTAACCGAATGACAAGACCTGAGCGCAGATATTCTACCTGCGCTTTTATCGGCGTCCGTGTGACATCTTCTAGAGGAAATTATGAGGAAGCTCTCTTTGGCGGTCTGCGCTGCCGTCGTGGCGCTCGCAGCGCCTGCCCTCGCAGACGAAGCAAAGCAGGATTTCAAACTGCTCAACAAAACCGGTTACGACTTGAAGTCGATTTACCTCGGCCCCGAGGCTTCCGACCAGTGGAGCCCGGTCAAGGTTGATCAGCCCTCGATCACCGACGGCATGACCGTGAACGTTCATTTCACGCCGGGGGCCAAGACCTGCCGCTGGGATTTGAAGGTCGTCTACAGCGAGGATGGTTCCAGCGCGGTTTGGCACAAGATCGATCTTTGCAAGGTCGAGAAGATCACCATCCGCTACGACAGCGACAAGGACGTGACCCGCGCCACATTCGACTGAATGGGTTGCTCGGCGTTACGGGCTTCCGAGCCCTCATCAGGCCGCTCCGGACAACCGGGGCGGCCTTTTTCGTAGCAGCTCCCAGCGATCAGCCCTTCACCGCGCCGGAGGTCAGGCCGGAGACGTAGTGCTCGACAAAGAACGAGTAGATGATCGCGACCGGTATCGAGCCTAGTAACGCCGCCGCCATCAGCTGGCCCCAATAAAACACGTCGCCCTTGATCAGCTCGGAGATGACGCCGACCGGCACCGTGCGCACGGTGCTCTTGCTCAGAAAAATGAGCGCGTAAAGAAACTCGTTCTGCGCCAGGGTAAAGGCGAAGATCCCGGCGGAGATAAAGCCCGGCGTGCAGAGCGGCAGGAAGATCTTGCGCATCGTCTGCAGCCGGCTCGCGCCGTCGATGCGCGCCGCTTCTTCGAGCTCCATCGGCACCGTCTTGAAATAGCCGAGCAACAGCCACGCGCAGAACGGCACCAGCATCGTCGGATAAGTCAGGATCACCGAGGTCAGCGTGTTGCCGAGGTCGAGCCGATTGATGATGTCGGCGAGCGGGATGAATAGCAATGGCTGCGGTACCAGGTAGACCGCGGCGACCGTAATCGCGAGCAGCCCCGCGCCCGGGAAATTGATGCGCGCGAGCGGGTAGGCGAGCATGATCCCCAGCACCAGCGAGATGGCGGTCGAGATCACCGCGACCAGCATGGTGTTCCACGTCCACAGCAGGAAGCTCGTCGTGGTAAGCAGGTCCACGTAATGCTTTAGCGTCGGAGCGTGAACCAGCAGCGGGTTTGCCCGCAGGCTGTAAAGCTCCGAATTGGGCTTAATCGAGGTGATCGCCATCCAGTAGAACGGCAACAGCGCCACGAAGAGAAAGAACAACACCGGCACCCAGACCCGCACGGTGCGCTGGATCGGCCCGTAGCCGGTGATCATGTCTTTTTCCGCAAATAAAGGGTGATGCCGACGATCAGCAGCGCCAACGCGGGCAGCATCGTCAGCGCCACGGAGGCGCCAAGACCGAGTTGGCCCGCACCCATGCCGATATCGAAAGCGTAGGTCGCCAGCAGATTGGTCGCGTTCTGCGGCCCGCCATGCGTCAGCACATAGACGAGCTGAAAGTCGGCGAAGGTGAAGATGACCGAGAACAAGGTCACGATCAGGATGATCGGCTTTAATAGCGGCAATGTCACAAAGCGGAAGCGCTGCCAGCCGCTCGCGCCGTCGATTGTCGCCGCCTCGTAAAGCTCGGTCGGCACGGTCTGCAGCCCGGCCAGCAGGCTGATGCCGTAGAACGGCAGGCCGCGCCACGTGTTGATCATGATGATCGAGAACATCGCGAGATACGGGTTGCCGAGCCAGGACGGTCCCGGTTTTGGCACGCCAAGATCAAACAGCAACCGGTTGACGACGCTAAACGCCGGGTCGAGCATCCACATGAACGCGACCGTGCTCAATACCGTGGGCACGATGAACGGCAGCAGCAGCAATGCCCGGATCGCGTTCTTGAACCTGAAGTCCTGGTTCATCGCCAGCGCCAGACCGAGGCCGCCGATCATCTTCAGCAGCGTGGCGATGATGGTGTAGACAAAGGTGTTGCGCACGACCTGCCAGAAGACCGGGTCGTGTGCATCCTTGATAAAATTGGCGAGGCCGACGAAGGTCCCCGGCTGCGCGACCGGCCGGCTTTCGAGGCTCAAGAAGATCCCGTAGCAGAACGGGTAGCCGACAAACGCCAGGATGAAGAGGATCGGCGGCGCCATCATCAGCCAGCTGAAGACGGTGCCGCGATCGGCCCAGGCGCTCAACGAAAACGGCCGACGCGGCCGCCTGGCGATACCGACGAGCGGCTCAGAACGAATGGTCATGTCCGGCAGCTCAAGCGGATTTGTAGATTTCCTTGAGCTGCGCTTCGGCCTCCTTGATCACGTCCTTGGTGGCGGCCCCGGCGCAGGCCTTCGCGAACATGTCGATCGTCACGTATTTCGCGACGCATTCGGCAAGTTGCCGTCCGGGAGGCGCCGGCCAGCCGGGCAGATGCGCGGTCGCCATCGCATCGCGGTACGGCTTGTTGCGCGGTTCGACATCCCACATCGGCGCATTGTCGTAACCGTGCAGCGTCGGCTGATAATAGCTGTCAGCCGAGGCGTACCACGCGCCCAGCTGTTTCTCGTCCATCAGCCATTTGAGGAAATCGTACGCCGCCTCTTTTTGCGGCGAGAAACTGAAAATTCCGTGGCTGATCGAGTTCATCAGATGGAACCGGCCTTTTGGCCCCTGCGGGTTGAGCGCCTGGTCGGTGACCTTGGCGACATCCGGGAAGTCGCGCTTGGCGAGCCACAGAATGCTTTGCGCGTTGTTGGTGCAGGAGATCTGCTCGGCGTACCAAGCCTTGTTGTTGCTGACGTCGGTCCAGGAGAGCACGTCGTCGAGCATGCAATCCTTGAAGAATTTGCGGGCGAAATCGACCGCCTTTGCGGTTTCGTCGGAGTCGATGACGACGGTCTTGCCGTCGGGCTCGACCTCATGCCCGCCATAGGACCACAAAAGCGGGTAGAGCCAGCCGTGATTGTCGCCAAAACCATGACCAAGCTCAAAGCCGAACGGATGGTCCTTGGCCTTTAATTTCTTACCGACGTCATAGAGGTCTTCCCAGCTATCGGGAAATTGCTTGACCCCGATCTCGGCGAACCAATCGGTCCGCCAGTTCATCAGCTGGCCGATATTGCTGTACGGGATCGCCTTCCATTTGCCATCGATCATGCCGGCTTCCTTGCCGACGTCGTACCAGCCGCCCTGTTTCTTTCCCATGTCCTCGGCGATGTCGCTGACGTCGAGCAACTTGTCCTGGTAGAGGAAGGGATAGAGTAGTGCGAGCATCGAAATATCGGCGCCCGATCCGGTCTCGATGACCGTGCTGTCGCGCGCCGGCAGGCTGCCAACGCTGGTGATCTCGTAGATGACCTTGACCCCAGTCTCCTTTTCGTAATTCGGCGCCAGCGTCTTTTGGAAGAATTCATCGAAGACTTTGATAAACGAGCTCTCGTGGAGCATCGTAATCGTCTTGCTCTCGGCGGCCTGGGCCGGAACCCGCCATGGCAGCGCGGCCGCCCCGGCACCGCCGAGCGCAATTTTTAAAACGTCCCGGCGCGACGATTTCCCCATGTGCTTTTCCTCCACGCGCTGCGGTGCTTGCTGACCGCATGCTTACAAGATGCATGTTATTTGGTTTTGCCGCGAGCCGAAAGATGTCGCGTCCGCGCTCGTTTCGCGCGGGTTTGCTCACATTTATGCGAGCGGAATGTTGTCGATCAACCGGGTGCGGCCGAAATGCACCGCGGCGAGCAGGCGCGCCGGCTGGATCGGTGTGTCGGCCAAAGGCGCCAGCGTCGCCGCGTCGCGTAGCTCGAGGTATTCGACCTTAAAGCCGCGCTCACCGAGCGCCGCGGTCGCACGGCAGAGGGCAAAGGCGGGCGGTTCGCCGCCGGCGATCGTGGCGGCCGTCTCACGCAGGACGCGATGGAGGTTTGGCGCTATACGCCGCTCCTCGGCGGACAGGTAGACGTTGCGCGACGACAGCGCGAGCCCATCCGCGTCGCGCACGGTCGGCACGCCGACGATCGCGATCGGCAGATTGAGGTCATGGGCCAGGCGGCGCACGACCATCAGCTGCTGGTAGTCCTTCTCGCCAAAATAGGCGGCGTCCGGCGCGGCTTGGATCAGTAATTTGGCGACGACCGTCGCGACGCCGTCGAAATGTCCCGGCCGT
>Ga0181537_10003152_pt1 | contig 14224 bp, 12 predicted proteins | sample PEATcosm2014_Bin_39_FD_119765 | JGI IMG/M metagenome (GOLD analysis project Ga0181537, IMG submission 119765) | Peatland microbial communities from MTU Mesocosm Facility, Houghton, MI, USA - PEATcosm2014_Bin23_10_metaG | ecosystem: Environmental > Terrestrial > Soil > Wetlands > Peat | place... | reverse complement strand
GGGGCACCCCGACGGCATTCGAGATCAAGAGTCCCAAACCGAGTGCCACCAGTGGCGGCTCCAAATTATAGTGCGCCGATTGATCCCAGAGGCCGAGAAAATAGATGGCGCCCGCAGCGACATAGAGCACCAGAAATGCCGGCAGAAAGCGCGACAAGTTGATCCCGAGCGCGGCGGCTCCGATGCCGAACGAGGCGGCCCACAAGACGAACAGCGCGGCATATTGGCCGGCGTGCTGGCGCAACTGCGAGGCCGCGTCGGCCGGATGACTCCATTTTTGCGGCGCCACCGCGATCCACTTGATGGTGCTGCCGTTGGCAAACAGGGTGACCGCGACGGCGACCAGCCCGAGACCGATCCAGATCGCCCACCAGTCTTCCTGACGGATCAATTGCCCCCAAAACGAGGCGCGCGCCGCCGGCCGGGCAGGCGACTGTTCGGCAATTTCGGCCATGACGAACTCCCGTTCCCACGCGGCGCGTGGCGATGCTCCGATACGCTAGGCGTGTCGCTGACGCCCGTCGAATAGCCAGATCGCATATGGAACTGACGAATGGTTATGATGCCCGTGTCCCGGGCCCCGAATCCGCTAAGCTTGGGTGATGGTGAGATTGCGAACCGTCGCCGCGCGGCGATATGTCACCCCACTGCGGGAGGGCGGATCGCTGCCGGCCATCATCGAGGCTGACGATGATGGCCTGTATGTGCTCAAATTTCGAGGCGCCGGTCAGGGCCCGAGAGCCTTGATCGCTGAACTCTTGGCGGGTGAGGTGGCCCGGCTGGCGGGCCTTCCGGTGCCGGAAATCGTTTTCGTGGAGCTTCCGGCCGAACTCGCCCGCACCGAACCGGATGCCGAAATACAGAGCCTGATCCGCTCGAGCGCGGGCCTCAACATCGCGCTCGACTATCTTCCGGGTTCGGTGAGCTTCGATCCGTTGATCTATGTACCCGATGCGAAGTTGGCATCGGCGATCGTCTGGTTCGATGCCTTCGTCTGCAACGTGGACCGCACCGCGCGCAACGTCAATATGCTGATGTGGCATCGCCGCCTCTGGCTCATCGACCACGGCGCCTCATTGTATTTCCATCACGCCTGGACCCGCGGCGAACAGCACGCGGCGAATCCGTTCGCGTTGATCAAGGATCATGTGCTGCTCCAATTTGCGAGCGAGCTTACCGAAGTCGACGCCGAGATGACGGCCCGCCTGACCTTCAGCGAATTGGCGGATATCGTGCAGTTGATTCCCGATGAGTGGATACCGGATGATGCGGGGTTCGCCGACAGGACCGCACAGCGGGAGGCCTACTTGAGTTATTTTACCCGCCGCGTGCAGGCATCCGATGTCTTCGTGCAGGAGGCGATTCGTGCGCGATCTTCGCACCTATGACTACGCCATCGTGCGCGTCGTCCCGCGCGTGGAGCGCGGAGAATTCGTGAACGCCGGGATCATCCTGTCCTGCGATGTGGAGCGAATTTTAAGGGCCGCGATCGAACTCGACGAGAACGCCCTGCTGGCCCTCGACGAGGGTGTCGACCTCGACATCGTTCGCAGGAGCCTTGCCAGCATTTGCGCCATCTGCGCCGGCGGGACGGAGGCCGGGCCCATCGGCAGGCTCTCGGCGCGTGAACGCTTTCATTGGCTGGTCGCTCCCAAGAGCACGATCGTGCAGACCTCGCCCGTGCACACCGGCCAGTGCGACGACCTTGATGTTGCGCTCGCGCATCTGATGAACCAAATGGTGCGACGCTGATGGATTGCGCTACAGGCAGACCACAGGCTATATAACGCAGGCTATCGGCTATAGGCGATCTCCTACTCGCGATGTAGCCATCATCGTCTGCAATCCTCCGGCGACGGCGGCGAGAATAAACTCCCATTGTTTGCATCGGGAACTTGTTTATGAAGACCTTCACGCGGATCTTGGCGGCGGCGCCGGCGCTGCTGCTCATGGCGGGCATGGCTCACGCCGGCAAATATCAAGATACGATCAATCTGTTCAGAAACGCGGGCCCAAGCGCGGCGTTCTTTCAGGATAGCTACGGGTATGCCGTGTTTCCGACGGTCGGCGAGGGCGGCTTCGTGGTGGGCGGAGCGCTCGGCAAGGGCCATGTGTACGTGCATGGAAGGCTGATCGGCGACACGACGATGGGCCAGGTCAGCGTCGGCTTCCAGGCCGGCGGGAAAGCCTACAGCCAGATCATTTTCTTCCAGGACAAGCGGGCCCTGGATGAATTTCGGTCGGGTACGTTCGAGTTCGATGCCGGCGCCAGTGCGGTCGCCATCACGGCGGGTGCTTCGGTCAGCGCGGGTACCAGCGGCGTCTCGGCCGGCGTGAGCGGCGGCGAGAAGGACGCGAGGGACACCGGCGTGTACCAGAAGGGGATGGCGGTATTCACCATCGCGAAGGGCGGATTGATGTACGCCGCAACCATCGCCGGCCAGAAATTCACCTACACCCCGCGCGGCCAAGGCTGATCATCGGACGCGCCCGGGAGCGGGCGCGGATCATCTGCCATCGCGGCATGGGCGCGTCGACGTCCCGGTCAGGTGGCCTGCTGCGCTCGGGCGGGGTCCACTCCGAAATAGGCGCGCACTTTCGCCGCCACCTGAGGATTGGTCATTTTGTCCTCGGTCTGGACCGCGAGGACTTGGGCGTGGCTCTTTTTCTTGAGTAGCCGTTGATGCAATTCGCCCTTTGCCTCGCCCGGGCCGAAGATCAGCAGGGTGCCCCGGTCGTGGAGGGCCGCGATCACCGAGTCGTAGTAGATGTTCAACTCGTTGGTCAGCGCTCGTTGACGGCTGTCATCCGCCGGCACCTGACGGGCTTCGTAGGGACCCTTCAGCGGTGAATCCCCGCCCCGTTCGGGATGCTTCTCGACATTCGAAAGAATCACGGAGGTCCGCTCGGTTCCCGACGAGAGCGCCACGATCACGGCCTTTCTATGATCGATCCACACTCCGGCTTTATCACTCATTTTTCTCGCCTCTCTCTATGGGTGTTGATGCGTTCCTTGCGCGACGACCAAGCAGAGTGCGCGATGGGCCAACTGCGAGTCTGTGCGCGAGCACACTTAGGGGAGACTGTCGCGGCCGGGCCCGTATCCAAAGGCGGCAAACGAGTCACACTGCGCTAGAATCGGGGGCGGTCAGGATTTTCGGCGGCAACCCTCAGCAGGAGCGAGAGCATGGCCCAATCGTTGGTGCGACAGTTTGCCTGGCGCAGAGAATCTGCAGCCGCTGCGGATGCCGCGCTGCTGCGAACAGCCTTGCTGGCGGCCTGCGCGCTGTCGATCGGCGTCGCGGCCTGGTATGGCGATCCCAGCGGCTATTTGACGGCGGACCCCGCTTTGGCGCGCCTGCTGCGCGGCATGGCCGCGATCAAGGGGATGATCGCGCTCGCGGCGCTCGGCGCCGTGCTATGGCGGTTCAGCTGGCCCACCTCCACCGTTGCCGCCATCGTCTATATTGGCGGAACGAGCGTGCTCGCCGGTTCCACCATGCTCATCTGGCAGCTCACATCGCTTGTGCTTGCCGCCGTACTGTTTCATGTCGCCGCTCTGTCCATGCTGGTGGTCGGTTGGCGCGAGCGTTGAAGATGAGCGCAGTTGGGGCTCGCCTCGGAATGCCGGTCATCTGTTGTTGCCTTGGCCTGGCGGTGGGCGGCTGCAGCAGCTTTTCGCCCGATGCGGGCCACGAAATTGTGCTCATCGAAAAGCCTATTTTTTTCGGACATGGCGGAGTGGAAGCGGAATCGGTGAAGGCCGGCCGCACTTTCGGGGCATTGACGACTGACGGCGTCGACGTCTACATGCAGCCGCAGCGGTTCGATGCTGAATTGACCGACACGATGACATCGGATGGCGTGCCGGTCAGCTTTCATGCCATCGTCGTTTTACAGGTGACGGACTCCGTGGCCCTGATCAAGAACTTTGGGCCCAATTGGTACAAGAACAACGTGGAACAGCCTTTTTGGACCATGGTGCGGCAGGCGGTGCGCAAGCGCGGTATGAACGAAACGGCCATCAGCACGACCGCGCTCGATGACATCGATGCCGAGATTCGCGATGCGCTCACGGCATTTATCCAAACCAAGGGGTTGCCGGTCAAGCTGGTGACGATGACGGTGGGCCGCGCCAACCCGCCGGACTCGATCAAGAACCAGCGCGTTGAGACCGCCACCCAGGAGCAGCGCATCCAAACCGAGAAACAAGTGAAGATGGCGGAGGATGAGCGAATGAAAGCCGAGCAGAGCCGCGCGAGCGCGGACAATGCCTATCGAGAGGCCATGCATCTGTCGCCGGAACAATTCATTCAGCTCGAAACCATCAAAATGCAGTACGGGGTTTGCGGCCCCAATGGCAAAGCCAATTGCACTTTCATTCAGAACGGCGCCACGCCGGTTTACAACCTGGCGAAATGATCCAGCGAGATTTCCATGAACACTGAAACATTTCCGATCAACTTGAAGTCGCTCGAACCGCTCCGCCTCGATCCGTTGGTCCCGCGCCTGACTGACGCGCAGAAGACCTCGCTCAAGCACAATATCCAACTATGCCGGGATGCGATCGTGTTCTTTACCGCGCTCGCCGGCGCCAAGGGATTGTCGGGCCACACCGGCGGGGCCTACGACACGGTGCCGGAGGTGATGATCCTGCGCGCGTTCATTGCGAATGGAACGCCGATCGTTCCCATATTCTACGATGAGGCGGGTCACCGCGTCGCGACGCAATATCTGCTGAGCGTGTTGGATGGCGCTATGCCGGCCGAACGATTGCTGCATTACCGCGAGTTCGAGAGCGCACTGCCGGGTCATCCGGAGAAGATGCTCACGCCGGGCGTTGAATTCAGCTCCGGGCGCCTGGGCCACGTCTGGGCGTTTTGCAACGGCGTCGCGCTGGCCAATCCCGGGAAGGCCGTCATTCTGCTCGGATCGGACGGCAGCCAGATGGAAGGCGACGACGCGGAAGCCGCCCGCCTGATGCTGGCGAACCATCTCAACGTCAAAGTCATGGTCGACGACAACAATGTGACCATCGCCGGACACCCGCAGGAATACATGCCCGGTTATGACCTGAGCCGCACGCTCGCAGGCTACGGCCTGACCACTGAAACGACCATGGGCGAGGATCTGGATGCACTGTATGTGGATCTTTGCCGCATGTTTCGCGACGACAATCCGCATGCGCTGATCATCAAGCGGCCGATGGCGCCCGGAATCGAGGGCGTGGAGGGCACTTCCGAAGGACATGAAGCCGTGAAGGCGGATATCGCCATTCGATATCTGGAGAAGCGCGGCGGTTACAGTGCGGCCATCGACATGCTCAAGGCCGCCAAACCCGATAAGAGTCCGCTCACCTATCGAGGCTCCAGCGGCGTCGGCAAGAACCGCGACGATTTCGGAAAAATAATCAACGAATTGCTCGACGGCATGAGCCTGGAGGAGCGCCTCGCGAGCGTTCGCGTGTTCGACAACGACCTCGAGGGCTCATGCGGCCTGCAGCACATCCGCAAGAAACATCCCGAGATCTTCATCCGCGGCGGCATCATGGAGCGGGGCAACTTCTCCGCCGCGGCCGGCTTCGGTTCCACGGCCGGCAAGCAGGGCATTTTCGCCACCTTCAGCGCGTTTCTCGAAATGTGCGTCAGCGAGATCACGATGGCGCGCCTCAATTTCTCGAACGTGCTGGCGCACTTCAGCCACAGCGGCGTGGATGACATGGGCGACAACACCTGCCACTTCGGCATCAACAGCATGTATGCCGATGGCGGCGTAACCCCGGGACATTCGGAGGATACGACGCGCCTGTACTTCCCGGTCGATCGGTATCAGTTCGCCGCGTGCGTCAAGCGTATCTATCACGATCCCGGACTGCGCTTCCTGTTCACGACGCGTGCTCCCGTGCCCGACATCCTCGATGGCGACGGGAAGCCGCTCTACGAGAATCGTCCGTTTGAGCCGGGCAAGGATTACATCGTTCGCGAAGCGCCGGCCGGCGGCGGCTACGTGGTCGCGACCGGCGAGACCGTGTACCGGGCGCTCGACGCGGTTTTGTCGTTGAATGAACGAGGCGTCAAAGTCGGCCTCATCAACAAGCCGACCTTGAACGTGGTCGACGTTGAGATGATGCAACGTCTGTCGACGGTTCCCTTCGTGCTCGTCGCCGAGGGTTGGAACGCGAAGACAGGCCTCGGCAGCCGCTTTGGCAGTTATCTGCTGCAAGCGGGTTTCAGAGGCAGATACAACCACATCGGCACCCACAAGGAAGGGTGCGGCGGCCAGTGGCAACAGATGGGGTATCAGGGGCTCGATCCACAGGGGATTGCGGCGGCGATCAAGGCGCTGGCAGGCTGATCAGCGGGGCAGCAGCCGCCTCATAATGCCGCCGCCGTGCGGCAACGTACAGACTTGACGGGCGGCAACGTGTTCCCATCTTCGCTTCCGCCAAGACACGGCAGCACACCCCAGAGACGAACCCATCAATCGCACTCCGACGACCCTCGTGAGGCTCTAATCGTGCCCATCAATGCGGCGGCCGAGTCGGAACGCGCGAGACTGGCGCTGGCGCTCAAAGATGCGGAAGCGCGCTATGCCACCTTGATCGGCTCTGTCGACGCCGCATTTTGCGTCGTTGAAATGATATTCGATGCGCACCAACAGGCGGTGGATTATCGCTTCGTGGAGGTCAACCGCGCCTTCGCCACCCATACGGGGCTTGCGGACGCACGAGGCAAATCCATTCGCGAACTCGTCCCCACGATCGAGCAAAATTGGATCGAAACCTTCGCGACAGTCGACCGGACCCTCGAGAGTGCCCGATTCGACAGCATCGTGGCCGACCTCGATCAGCGCTGGTTCGAGGGAACCGCGTTCCCGACCGGCGACCCGCACCAGCATCGTGTCGCGGTCTTTTTCAATAATGTGAAAGACAAGCGACAGATCGAGTCCACGCTCAAGCAGTTGAACGCCAATTTGGAGAGAGCGGCGTCCGAAAGCGCACTCATCGAGGAAGCGTTGTACAACGAGAAGGAGCGGGCGCAGGTCACATTGAATTCGATCGGTGATGCGGTGATCTGTACGAACGTCGACGGTGATGTGACCTATCTCAACGGCGCCGCAGAACGGCTGACGGGATGGCAGGGCGCCGATGCAGTCGGCCGCAGGCTCGAAGAGGTGTTTCACATCATCGAGGCGGAAAGCCGCGCGGTCATTCCGAATCCCATGGCGCTGGCGACCGCGCAAAACAAGGTTGTGGGGCTTCCTCCTCTGTGCATTCTGGTCCGACGCGATGCGACCGAACTGTCCATTGAAGACTCCGCTGCGCCGATCCACGATCGGCACGGCAAGGTCACCGGCGCCGTCATGGTGTTTCACGACGTGAGCGCCGCACGTACCCTTTCCCGCCAGCTTTCGCATCAGGCCGCGCACGACAGCCTGACCGACCTGCCGAATCGAAGCCTGTTGAATGATCGTCTGGCGCAGGCCCTTTCGGCAGTCCAGCGGCACCATACTTCCCTGGCGATTCTGTACTTGGACCTGGATCGATTCAAACACATCAATGACTCGCTGGGACATGCCATCGGCGATCGCCTGCTGCAGACCGTCGCATTACGGCTGACCGAATGTGTTCGCGGATCCGACACAGTCAGCCGGCTCGGCGGCGACGAATTCGTGATCGTGTTGATCGACATCGACGATGACAAGGATGCAGCGAGAGGCGCTGAAAAAGTGCTGCAGTCGCTGCGTGCGCCCTATGTGCTGGATGATCATGAATTGCATGTGTCAGCAAGCATCGGCATTGCGATTTGTCCGCACGACGGCACAGAAGTCGAGGCGCTGCTGAGGAATGCCGATTCCGCGATGTATGAGGCGAAGGACCGCGGCCGCAACAATTTTCAGTTCTACAGAAAGGATCTGAACGCGAGCGCGATCGCGCGGCAATCGCTCGAAAGCGATCTTCGACATGCGGTCGAACGCCGCGAACTCGACGTCCACTACCAGCCCATCATGGACGTCCATTCGGGCGCCATGTCGGGTTTCGAGGCGCTCCTGCGTTGGCGGCATCCAAAACACGGTTTTACCCTGCCCGCGCGGTTCATGGCGATAGCGGAGGAGTCAGGTCTCATCGTTCCTATCGGCCACTGGGTGCTGCGAGAGGCTTGCTCACGGACCAAGGCTTGGCAGACTGCGGGCCTTCCACGACTGAGGTTGTCGGTGAATGTATCCGCGGTCGAATTGCGCTCGAAGGATTTCGTCGGCGGCGTGGCGGCAGTTCTCAGGGAGACGGGTCTGGATCCCGCGTTTCTCGAACTCGAGCTGACGGAAACGTTTCTCATGCAGGACTCGAAATCGACCGCTGTCGTACTCAAGTCGCTCAAGAGCCTTGGCCTGCATCTTGCCTTGGATGACTTCGGAACCGGCTATTCGAGTCTGAGCTACATGCGGCGATTCCCGATCGACGCCTTGAAGATCGACCGGTCGTTCGTGAGCGATCTCACCACCGATGCGGACGATGCAACGGTCGTCAATGCCGTCATCCATATGGGCAAGAGCCTTCACATGAGGGTGGTGGCGGAGGGCGTCGAGACCCGTGATCAATTATCATTCCTCGAACGCCATGATTGCCCGGAGGCGCAGGGCTTTTTCTTCAGTCATCCTCTGGAACCCGATCAGTTCGCGACTTTGCTGCGCCAGGGCGCCGCGGCATCCATTTAAGACATCAGTTTTTCCAAGCTGCGGACCTGCCGCTCGGCCGCCAGCCAATCCTCAGTCTCGTGCCCCGGCTCGAAGTTTCGCTGTTCCGCCAAATAATAGGCGGCCACTGCGATGAGCTTGCGGCGCCGCTCGTCCGTGACCGGCTCGACGTGCGGCTCGGCGACTTTGATGGGGGCGGTTGCGGCAATCTCGCCTGGTGTTTCATAGGCGTTCTGACTGTGCGAATTGCCTCTCGACTTTTTCGGCCGAGGCGTCGGTTCCGTTTGGGTTGCCATGCGTGCTCCGGGGTTGGGCGGGAGGCGATTCTTGCGCAGCGAAAGTTCTATCAAATGAAGCTCGCGCACGTCTGTACGCTATCGAACATGACCCCGGGAGCTTGCGGCAGGGGGGCGACCGGATTCGACCCTTTCTCGGGGGGCGTCATAAAAACTCTCAATATCAATTACTTACCTCTGTTTTCACGAGCGGATCGAGGTTGCAAGCCGCCATCCGAATCGCTGTGGCGCGATGCGAGGGCGCTACATCAAACCGCGTCAGCGCGTGGTAAGGCCGGTGACACGCGGCCGTAACACTTCTTGCCTAAGCTTCTCTTCCAACAAAAACCGGGGGTACTCGCTGATGAAGAAACTTGCACGCGCCTCATGTGTGGCAACTCTGTTTGCCGCGGCGGCGTCCAACGCTGAGCAGGGCCCTGTGCCGACAGGAATTCCTCACCTCGATCATGTCTTCGTGATCATGATGGAAAATCATGCCTACGCACAGATTGCGAACAACCCGCAAGCGCCCTTCATCAATTCTCTGATGGCCAAGGCAAACCTCGCGACCAACTACTACGCCATCGCGCACCCGAGTTCGACCAATTATCTCGAGGTGGTGGGCGGCTCGAATTTCAACAAGCTGTCGGATCAATATCCCGACTGGCACAACGCCAATTGTGTCCCGAACATCGTTCCCGGGCAGGCGACCAACACCGACACCCCGAATTCCGGCGTGTTTTGCCCTATTTCCGGCAAGGACGGTACCGACGCGGCCACGCCCGCTCTCGACAACAGCATGAACGAGACCAAGACGCCGCCGCTCACCAACATCAATGGATCATTGGCGATTCCGGCGAGCACCAAGATCGACGGAATCTCGATTGCGGATCAACTGGTGCGCGCAGGCAAATCCTGGAAATCCTATCAGGAGGGGCTGCCGTTGATCGGCGCCGACGGCGTCAATGTCAGCGACGGCTTTTATAGCATTGGGGGAAGCAATGCCGCCGGCGTCAATGTCACCTCAAATTTCGCGGCGCTTTCCACGACCGGCAATCCGGTCAGTGCTTCGGATGTCGTGTATCTCTATGCGGTGAAGCACAACCCGTTTGCTTATTTTGCATCCGTGCAAGAAGGCAAGGATCACGCCTTGAGCCTCGAGCGTATCGTTTCGTTTGAAGGACCACATGGCCTTTACGCGGACTTGAAGACGGGTCATGTCCCTGATCTTGCCTTCATTGCGCCGAACCAGTGCGAAGACATGCACGGCCGCGGCAATGGCACGGCATTTTGCAATTACGATGCGGATGACAATGGCACCCAAACGGGTCTCAATCCCTCGCTGATCTTGCAGGGCGACCTGGCGGTTCAGCGCATCGTCACCGCGATCAAGGCCTCGCCCGCCTGGTACGAGAGCCGCAGCGCCATTGTGATTCTGTGGGATGAAAACGACTATAGCCGCATCACCTCGAACCAGGTGGTCACCATCGTGGATACCAATTACGGCGATCATGGCTCGCAGAGCGCACATTTCTACAACCATTATTCATTGACGAAGACATTGGATGCGGCGTTCAAGCTGCCTTGCCTGAATCACGCTTGCGATCCGGGCGTGGAGGTCATGGCGGACTTGTTTCACGAATAAGGGCTTCACGCATCAGGCGATCAGAGATCACAGGAGGCAGTTAGGTTACCCTGCCTCCCATGATTCGAACGGCCGTGAACAGACCTCCCTTCGTGTGGGGGGTCTTTTTTTTGTGTGTGGGGATCGGTGAGGCGGCGTCCGGTGCCGATCCGGAACCCTTCGATTCCCACAGTACCGCCGCGGCGCCTTGCGGCCGAGGCGTGCCGCCGCCCGGCCACTCGGCGCCCGAGTTGTGGGCGCCCCCGGAGGGCCTCACCCTGACTGTTCGTCAGGATCGCGACCGTCTCTGCTATACAGTGAATGGAATCTCGGAGGCGCCCACAATCCGCGCGCGGGTAGGGTCGGATCTGACCATTACACTGCGCAACGAAATCACCGATCCGAGTGCGATCGATTCGGTGACCGGTCCCGGCAAGCTCACGCTCGCCACGGAGCGCGTTCCCTCAACGCCGGGTTTTATCCCGGTGATTCCCGGCATGAAACATCCCGCCACCGGGGCGACCAACCTGCATCTGCACGGGTTCGCCGTGCCCCCGGTCCAGCCGCAGGACGATGTGTTGACCGTCTGCACCGATCCTGCAACTGGTCCACGACGTTGCGGCCGGCGGGAATTTACCTATCGGTTCCATGTTCCAAGCACGATGACCGAGGGGCTCTATTGGTATCACCCCCACGTGCATGGCGAAGTGCAGGCACAGATGCTGATGGGCCTCACAGGGGCGATCGTCGTCGAGGGACCGCAGGATGACACGCGCCGCGCCGCCGGGATCGACGAGCGCGTGCTGATCGTCCGTCAAACCCAGGACTTGGACGCGGGCAAAACCCAGGCTGCCGCGATGACCGCGGCGCTTCCGGAATCGGCCATAAAGAAGCGGGTAGGACGCGCGCCGCCCGCGACTGCGATCGACACTGCGCACGAGTTGCTTTGCGGCGCAAACTCCGGCATCGATGCCTTGAGCCTGAATGGCACACCGGTGCCGGTGGGCGAGGCGCCCGACTCCGCATTGGCGAATTTTGATTTGCCCGCCGGGCGAAGGCAGTTCTGGCGCATCCTCAACGCCGCCACCGACGCGTTCCTTGATCTCGGAATCATTGACGAGAATGGCAAGCCTTTGCCACTGGAAGTAGTCGCGCGTGACGGCAGCGCCTTGACGGACGATGCCGGCAAGCCGCTGCCCGTGGCAGCAACGATTACCCCGCAGTTCGTGCCGCCGTCGGGGCGGATTGAAATGCTGGTGAGCGCGCCTCCGCCGGGCATGAAGGCCTATCTGGTGACGCATGCCGTTGATACCGGCTGCGCGGGAGATAGGCTCCCGGAGCGCCGCCTGGCTGTCATCACGAGAGTGGAGTCTGCGCCGGCCGAGTCCGCGCCAGTTGCGGAGGCGCCCGCCGCTTCACGGGACACTCTCTTCAATGGATTGGTTGCCCGACCTACCGACCGTGAGCGGGTGATCGCCATGGCCGAGTACCCTCGGCCCGGAATGACCGATCAAGTGGATTTCTACATCGTGGAACGAAAGCCGGGAGCGGTGCTCCGAACCTACGGAATGGGCTCGGCGCCGGCCATTACAGTGCGCGCGGGAACCACCGAAGAGTGGGTCATCGAGAACTGGACAAATGAGTTGCACGCGTTCCACATCCATCAAGTGCATTTTCGCGTGCTGTCGATTGACGGCAAACCGCTCGCCGATCCGCCGCTGCTCGATGTCGTGAACGTACCTTACGCGGAAGCCACTGGCTATCACAGCAAGGAAGGTCCGGTCCGGCCGGGCCGCGTGCGCATCAAGTTGACGTTTCCTGAGTCGCTCGCGGGCGATATACCTTTTCATTGCCACTTGGTCGATCACGAAGACAACGGCATGATGGCGGTGCTGCGGGTGACGCGAAGGCGCCGCTGAGGAAGCGCGCACTGAGACTCGTTCAAGACGTCGGCATGGGCAGCGAAAAGCTTTACTTGGTCATCGCCGATTCAAGCCGTCACTGATTCGACGACCACTATCTAATTACAAATGCCCCGACTCCAGTAACAACCGCTGCGGCACATCCCAGAAACAGCGCCACCCGCCAGGCGCTAATGCCGCGACGGTGGGACCCCGGCGCCCAACCCGGTACGATGATCATGTAGAAGAGACAGAGCACGATGGGTATCGCTGCTATGACGATCACGATCCTCTTTCCGAGTGGCGGCAAGCGTGGTATCACAAGGGACAGTACGATCACGAGAATGAACAGAATGATGGGGATCTCGAGGAGATACCCAAGTTGAAATCGACGCGGCAACTGGTTGCTAGCCATGGGAGAGGAGGGCGTGCCGGGACCTTTAACATGAGGCCTGTTCGATCATATATCCCGCGGAGCATGCAATGGCAAGATCTCGAACGTGCCTCGTCCGAAGAATTCCGACGGGTTATGGGTAAGGCCTGGCTGAACGCTGACAACCGATATGTCTTGAGCGATGACCCCAATTCCAATCCGAATGCGCAGCTGTGGGGAAGCTGGAATCAATTGCAGCCGGTACCGCCGTGATTTCGGTCATTCGATCTTTCTACGTGCGCTTCTGGACGCGCTTACGCAGGAAAAAAAGCCGTTCACCGCAGGCGAAATGTTTGCGAAGTTACAGACAGCGGTTGGCGGCAATTCGAAACAGATCCCCCAATACTTTCCGATGAAAGAGCGCCATGACGGTGGTGAGCTTATTTTTGTGCCGCAGTCTGTCTGGGAATTGATCTTAGGAGGCTAAACATTAATTTAACATAATATATATTATGCGAAGTTGTCCTGTGACCGCTAAATAGAAATGTCCGCTTTCCGCTAAGTAGAAATGTCCGCTTTGGCCCCCGTGGTCCACTCTCCGCTGATCGTCTTTACGGTCTGGGAGGTTGGCCATGATCCGGATACCCAAGGTGACCATGACGATGCGCGAACTGGATCGGCTTAAATGCATTCAAGGACTTATCGACGGACAACTGAAGCAGCATGCGGTCGCGACCCGGCTGGGATTGACGACGCGACAGGTGCGCCGGCTGGTCCGCCAATATGAACAGCAAGGCCCTGTCGGGCTCATCTCGAAGCTGCGCAATCGACCCAGCAACCGGCGGCTGAAGTCCGCGGTCGCGGAGCATGCGTTTGGGATTCTAAGGTCAACGTACGCGGATTTTGGACCAACACTCGCGGCTGAGAAGCTCAGAGAACGTCATGGCGTGGACCTGGCGGTCGAGACCGTGAGATCGCTCATGGTCGCCGGCGGATTGTGGCTGCCACGGCGACTTCGGGCACCAAAGATTCAGCAACCACGGAGTCGCCGGGCTTGCCTTGGCGAACTGGTCCAGATCGACGGCTGCGATCATCGGTGGTTTGAGGATCGAGCTCCGGCCTGCACGGCGCTGGTCTACGTTGACGACGCCACAAGCCGATTGATGGTGGTGTCGTTCGTCGGCGCCGAGTCGACATTTGCGTATTTTGAGGCGACTCATAAATACCTCGAGCGCTACGGGAAGCCATTGGCGTTCTACAGTGACAAAGCGAGCGTGTTCCGGGTCAACAAGCAGTCTGCGGCCACACGCAGTTCGGACGGGCGCTTTACGAGCTCAACATCGATGGGATATGCGCC
>Ga0181537_10003151_pt1 | contig 14227 bp, 10 predicted proteins | sample PEATcosm2014_Bin_39_FD_119765 | JGI IMG/M metagenome (GOLD analysis project Ga0181537, IMG submission 119765) | Peatland microbial communities from MTU Mesocosm Facility, Houghton, MI, USA - PEATcosm2014_Bin23_10_metaG | ecosystem: Environmental > Terrestrial > Soil > Wetlands > Peat | place... | reverse complement strand
GGACTTAAAATCCGCCGCTATCCCGAAAGGGAGCGTGCCGGTTCGATTCCGGCCCGGGGCACCATGTTCGATCGCCAAACCGTGTAAGAGAGGAAACTTAATGATGTGATTGAAGCAGACGTAAACTTGCCTGCACACCATTGATCTGAACGCAACCGGCCGAGGACATACCTAAACTCGCCCACTGCAAACGCATGATATGCAACGAAGGGAGTTTCACTGTTAGGTGGATCCTCCAGATGATTTGCCAGCCTTCGCAGCCTCGACACGCAATCTCAAATCTCGCGCAATAGATCCTCTAAAATTTACTCCCGACTCGGCGTCCATTGGAACAAATGCAAGTGCAGTACCCATCACACTCGGCGTAGACAACCGGACAATTACCCTCGGTGGCCTAGCTAGCGCCTTATCAATGACCTCGTCGATATCGGTCAAAGAGATCTGCAAACTCGACTTTCCATTCCTAATCACCAGATGATCACCTGCGTCAAAAACCTCTTCCACCAAACTCCAAACGAATATTCTGCAAATTAATATGTAAATGACCAGGGTACCGGCCAAAAGCGAAAGCGCAAGCAACGATTCGCGACCTGCGCGCATCTGCAAGAATTCCCCGACAATCATTAAAAGTAATACGAAGATGGGCAGCGAACTCGCGAATTTGCTCGCGATCATTACTGAATCAGATGAAATTTTTTTCAACAACTCAGCCGCATTCCATGAAAGTACAATTGGGAGGCGCTCTGTCAAATCCCCGCACGCCCAATAGCCCGGTTTTCAGAGAGATTCAACAGGACGAGCGCTCAGCGCGCGGATGAGCGGGAGAAAGCCGCGAAAAGCTTCGGACTTAAGCTTTAGAAAGGCGCAGCCGCGCGCACGCGGCCGCGCTCAAGACTGAATCAAAGATCGCAGGATCGCTCGATGGAACTCGCGTTCGGAATATCGAAGTTCATCGGCAGCGGCGCTCCGTGATCGTCTTTCGTGTCGATCGATACGCTGTGCGACTCGAGGATTTTCTTCAACGTCTCGCGCGGAATCGTCGCCGACGCCTTGTCGTTGCCGGCGGCCCAATTCTCTTCGACGTTGGAATTCTTCGAGTCATCGGTGCGCACCTTCACGACAACCTTCGGCAGATAGTTCATGCCGTGGATTTCTTCGGGCTCGACCCAGTCCACCTTCAGGGACGTCGCCGCCAGCAGGTTGGCATTCAAGAATTTGCCGTGGCGCGTGCCATCGCCCGGAATGCAATTGACCGCCAGCGCCGGACGATTGCCGATCGTCTGAAGGCTCGGGCTCTTGCCCACGAGCAGGTAGCGCGTATAGGCATAGGATTCCGTGGGATTGGTTTCTTGCGACTGACTCCAGCCAACTGCCGAGGCCATCTGCTGCATTGTCGTTTGTGCCTGCGCGCCCGTCGCACTCGCAACCAGCACCGTCAGGACTAATGGGATCGTCTTCATGTCAAACCTCCCTTGATTCTTGCAGAACGCCGAACTCTTTGCGAACGCGTCCCAGTTGCGATCTCCTGTCGCGTCATCGTAGCGCAGTCGGCATAATCAGGCGCGAGGAGGAAAAAAGAAATGCCCATCTTGAAGTCGCGTCAGCAAGCCACGCTGACGCTTGCAATCGCCTTTGCATTCACGAACCCGATCGCACCGGATGCATTCGCGCAGACTGCGGTGCAACAAGCCCCGCAAGCTGCGGTACCGACGACGGGTCCCCCAACCCCTATCGTGATTCCGCGCCCGAAGCAAGCACCGCCCGAATTGGCGAAACTGCTCGAGTCGAAGGACCGCGCCGCGTGGGAAGCGTTCAAGAGGAAAGACAGGGATGCCTATGCAAAGTTCCTCACGGACGATTTTCAGGCGGTGGAATCGGATGGCGATGGCGAGCGGGCGCGTTACAAGGTCCTGCGCGAGGTCGACCATGCCCTGTACTCGGATTACCTGCTGCAGTTGTTCCAGGTCGAGCAACTGGGTCCTGACTACGCCTTAGTTACCTATGAGAGCAGCATGCGATATCCGAAGCCGGCCACCGTCCGCACGCGACGCATATTCATTAGTGAGATCTGGGTTAAGCAAAATAGTGACTGGAAGTTGCACCGTTACCAGGAAACAGTCGTGCGCTGAGCTCGCGTTGTCATGAAAAGAGGGCTCCGGATTCGAGGTACCGGAGCCCCAATGACAACAACACCCAACTGGAATTTGGCCTATTGCGAGGCAAACACGCCGATGCAGCCGATTGCCGACTGCGACTGGCACAGCGCACCCGGCCCGAGCGGCACGAAGATCCGGTTACTGATCGGGTCGGCCGCAACACTGTGCGCATTGCCCTGGGTCGGAACATTCTGGAGCCAGGTTCTCGTTCCCGCATTGATTACGCCCAACACTGGGCCCGTCGGGAAGCCGCCTGAAGCAAGGTAATAATTGTTGTCGCCAGGGTTATACCAAGTCTGGTCTGTATAACCGATGTTGTTGATGTTGGCCAGCACCTCGCCCGTCGTCCCGTTCATGATTACCGCGTTCGGCGCAAACGCGCGACCATCATGGTCTTGGCAGCTCACCAGCACGTCCGTCCCCGGCCCAAGACTCAGGCCGGCGGGCATGCAGTTATAGATCGGGAAGCTGTTGATTACCGCCGGTCCGTATGTCGTGCCGCCGGATCCGTTCGGGAATGGATATAAAGGGTCGATCACGTCGACACTCGAAACCGTCAGGTCCAAGGTCGAATTCGTATTGGCCAGCAGGAAGGTTTGCGTGGGCGGGTAGAAGATCAGGCCACCTAGACCGGCAACCCCCACCGATCCCATGCAAGTACTCGTCGTGCAGTTCTGTCCAGCGACGTACTGCCCACCGGTCGCCTGAGGTTTCGTGGCGTCGTACACCAGGATCGGCCCATGATGGCAAGGTATGTTGGGTGTTCCCGCCGCCGGCGTACCGGTGTTATTGCCGGTGGTCCCCGTGTTGAGTCCGGATGCGCCGGATGGCACTCCACCACCGGCCGTCGCGACGTTCAAGCCCGTCACAGGGTTGATCGTATTCGCTGCAAACGCGAGGCTCGGGTCGGGACAAGGCGTGGCGGCGGAATCAACCGAGGCATCGTCCACCAGCAGGCTCAAGTCGTTGATCGCCGAACCGTCGTAGTAGATCTGGCCCAGCACGCACGAGGAATAGTTCGCGGGGAACCCATTGATCGTGTTGATCGGCCCGCCGGGGCTGAAGGGATAGCCCTGGTTGTATGGAAGGCAATGCTGCTGGGTGTCCGTTCCCGAACTCGTCACGACGCCGGTGAGATCCATGACCGTGAAGAACGGCAACCCCGGGTCGCCGTTGATGATGCCCAGGAGATAGTGGTCCTTGCCGTCACGCGCGAAATGGACCACCGTGCCGGTAGTGCCCAATTCGTCGGCACGCAAATCACCGCAAGTCGGATCCGTGAACGCGCGGCCCTGAGACGAAATGCCGCAAGCCGAAATGCCAACCGGCCCATCAAAGTCGCCCGTGGTTCCCGTCGGGATCGAAGCGGTCAGCAACGGAGGATCGACATAATTGCTGGTGAGCATGGGGCGCAGGTCGAACACGAACAACTGCGAGCTACCGTTGCTCACGAACATGAAATTGCCGTCAGCCGTCACTTCCAGACCGTTCGGGCCGTTCAGCGGATTCAAGACGCTCCCGCGATTCGTGCAGCACTGCGCCCCGGTAAACCCTCCGAAGTGATAGTGCGCGCCTAGACCGTTCACGCTGAACGCAAAGCCCGGCGCCGTGGAACTCTTCGTCTTGCAACCGAATCGCGTGTAGTTGCCCTGCGCGCTCAGGATTGGGGGAACCGTTTCGGTGGCTTCGACCGTCGATGTACTGTTGTTCCAGCACATGCTCGCGTAGTTGCCGTCTTCCGCGATGGTGTTGTCGCCGCCGATCGGGAATACTGCCTGTCCGGAAATCGTATTGAAGACCGCAACGTCGACGCCCAGCCGGTCCGTGATCGAGTACAGGCGATTCGTCGGGTCGACGAAGCCGATATCAAATACGGTGAAAGGCCCGCCCGGCACGCCTGTCGGGTTGTGCTCGGGCACGTACATGACATCGATCAGGCCGATCTGCCCGTTCGATGCCGTGCCGCAAAGCGGGCAGTTACTGGAGCCCCCACCGCAACTGCTCAGAATCAAAAGCATGCCGAACAGCGCGACGAGGTTTCGAAGGCCAACCAGTACCGTTTTCATCCCATTTCCTCCCACGAAAGCTAGCGGGTGAATTTATTGTTGCGGAGCCACTTCGCGCCGGTCAGAACCGGTACTGGAGAGTCTCCAAAACGACTGTGTAGTTGTGCGGGTTGATGCCCTGCACGCTCACGTCCTTCAGCCGATCGATATTGACGTCCGTCTTCAGGACCACCCAGTAGTTCCAGTACCAGTTGAACCCGAACGCGAACTGATCCGTGGTGTCGTTGAAGGTCGGATTGACGGTCGGCGTCAACGGGCACGCCGGAATCGTGTTCGCATCGCAGGTGGAACCAGGCTCGCTGCCGTCCCACTTGCTGTATCGGAACTTCAGCGCCCAGGCACCCCAGCCTGGCGCGCCCGATTCGCCCGGCGAGCCTGGCCCGACAAACGGATGCTTCACGCGCGGCACGGCGTTCAACGGGTCGTCTTCCCCGGTCAGGAAATACACCGCCGAGAGGTAGAAGCCCTTGCCGACGACCGGCTCCTGCGAATTGAAGCCGACGCCGCCGCCCGTTCCAAATGGGCCCACCGCATCGCGCGCCTGGGACAGGTGCATGTATTCCGCGCGCAGCCCCAACGGACCGAGCAGATATGACGCGAACAAGTCGTAGCGATTGACGTTGCCGTTGATGCGGAACTGCGGGAAGAACGTGTACGTGCCGTCGTTCATTGCGCCGCTGAAACTCTGCTCGTTCGCCAGGCCTTTGGAGCGGCTGTGTTCCAACGACCCGCCGAAGGCCAAACCCTTCAGCGCGTAGATGTCGGTGCTCTTCCAGGGTGTGAAGCGCAGACGCCCGACGATTTCGGGCTCATTGGTCGTCGCCGTCGTGAGGATGCCTTGACCGTCGAAAAGCCCCACGTGGTAATCCATGAACCCTTTCGCGATCTCGCCCAGGACGGAAATTCCCGGCGCGCGATTGCCGCCGCTTGCATCCGGATACATCGCCGAGATCGGCGAGCGGTTGTAGAACTCGATCGCCGTGTCTGCCGTGCCGACTTCCATCGAGAACGGCACTTTGAACTGCCCTGCTTCGACTTGCACCTCGCGCGAATTCTTCCAAAGCAAATACGCGTCCCGCACGATCGGGCTGCTTACGGTATCGAAGCTCAGGCCGAAATCGAGCTGGTCGCCGTAATTGCCGATGAAACCGAAGCGGGCGGCACGAATCGAGAAGGTATTGGGTGGCGCGCCGTAATCGTTGTTGTCATAGTAGGCCCACTGTCCGATCAACTGGCCGGTGGGCATCAACGTGAACTGTCCGTCCGAGCTCTTCAAATAGAAGTGCTCGCCGTTCCATCCGGCCGTGCCGGATTTGCCCATCTTCGACTTCATGTCGTCGATCTGCTTTTGCAGCGCATCGACGTCCGCGCGCGACACCGGGGCGTTCGGGTCCACCGGCGCAACTGTGCTTGACCCAGCACCGGACCCTTGCTCCGCGGCCCCCAGCAGGAGGGACTGGGAACTGCCGGTCGGGGCCGCCGAGTTGTCGGTGCTGGCGGCACTTTGCGCAAGCGCCTGCGAACCCAGTGCGACACCGGACAGGATCAGCAGTACACCCAACGGTTTTGGCGAGTACATGTTCTCCCCCTTCGTTTTCTACTCAACAAGAATTCTTCGACGAACAAGATTCGATCGGTTCGCCATTCGCAGCGTGCAACAGACCGCGCGCCTCGGAAAAAATCGAGGTACGTTCAAAAGCAGCCGTTACGCACCCGCAATGCGGGTTTAGTACGTCACGTCTGTCGTTTTTGCTTCATGGGAGACCTCCTCCTTGGAACAGTCCCGAAATTAGATTGAGCTCTTTTGGCTTCGGTTTGTTGCTGAGTGCTGGAAGGTCGTGCAGTAATTATTTGTGAAATCGCGAAAACAAACTAAAAAGAGTGTAAGCCCCCAATTCAAGAACTGTACACACTCGTATTCGCGTGACACCTCAAATGTAAGATCCGTTGACAACGCAAATTTTGTGCAACCGCACGACAAGAATTTGCACGACTCGCGATTCGCGTTGTGCGCTCTGCGCACGAATAAAAAAACGGACCTCGAAGGTCCGCTTTTTTCATTGCGAGATCTTGCTTGCTGTCAGCGAACGGCGCCGTGTGCGCTCGAAGCGCCCGAGCGCGCGATGGTCGCGTGAGTACCGCCTTGCGGCGCCGGTCCGCGATGCCCATGCCAATCGCGATTGCCGCGATAACGAACGCCAACGGGATACAAGAGCCCTGTCGTGTAGTACGGGCCGTAGTCGTCGCTGCATTCATACTGGCCGTTGGGTCCGCAGCCCACGCCTGCGGGAGCAACTGGCTGTGCGGGATAGTCGACCGTGACGTGCTTGGCGCGCGAGTTCTCGAGCTCCAGCAAACGAATGCGATCGTTCAGCGCATTGATCTCGGATTGGCGCGCCGCTTCCGCCGCCACTTTCGCCGGCACGGGTGGATCTTCGTGGATGACATCCGTCACGCGCGCGTTCGCTGGCGGCGGAATGTTCGTGTACGTGAAAGAGCCGTCGGAATCGAGGTAGCCGTAGATTTCCGCGTTTGCGACCGCCGGCAAACACGAGCTGCCAAGAGCAAGGAGCACCGGCAGGGCCATCGGTGCGATGCGAGACTTCGTGCGTTGTTTCATGATTCGTGCCAGGGAATGAGAAGCTGGTTCCCGATGCAAACCATCATACGCCCTGGCTCTCGCGACGGGCCGGTTTTCCCTGTACGACCCAGGGCGAATTTGGTGTCAGCATGTAACGCGGAACTGGCACATCCCGGCAGTGGATGTCAGCGGCGAACGTTGCCCCTGAGGAAGTCGTCGTAGGCGCTTGCCAGGCCTTCCACCATGCTGGTTTGCGGCTGCCAGCCCAATTCGCGGATCCGCGATACGTCCATTACTTTGCGCGGCGTGCCATCCGGCTTGGTGCTGTCGTAGACGAATTCGCCTTGGTAGCCAATTACCTTCGCGATCGTCTCGGCGAGCTCGCGAATCGTGAGATCGGTGCCGGTACCGACGTTGATCAACGGGCACTTTCCCGGGTCGGTCAACAAGGCGAAGCGCTCGTCTTCAAGATCCGCGAGAAAGACGAGCCCCCTCGCGAGATCGTCCGCGTGCAGGAATTCGCGCCGGGGTGTTCCGCTGCCCCATAAAACGACCTGGCGGCCCCCCGACTGCTTCGCTTCATGGATCTTGCGGATGAGCGCAGGCAGCACGTGCGAACTTTCCAGGTCGTAGTTGTCGCCGCGACCGTACAGATTTGTCGGCATTGCTGCCAGGTAGCGCGTGCCGAACTGGCGGTTGTAGGCCCAGCACATCTCGACTCCCGCGATCTTCGCAAGCGCATAAGGCCGATTCGTGACTTCGAGCGGTCCGGTGAGCAGCGATTCCTCGCGGATCGGCTGCGGGCAGTCGCGCGGATAGATACAGGAGGAACCCAGAAAGATCAGCCTGCGCACGCCGACTGCATACGAGGATTCGATGACGTTGCTCGCGATCTTGAGATTGCGGAACAGGAAATCCACCGGGAAGCCATTGTTGGCTGCAATGCCGCCGACGTGGCCCGCAGCCAGAAACACCACCTCGGGCCGAACCTGCTCCAAATAGACGCGCGTGGCATGCGGATCCTCCAGATCCAGTTCCGCATGCGAGCGCATGGCGATGCGCTCGAATCCACGCACGCTCAATTCGCGCACGATGGCGCCACCCGCAAGGCCGCTGTGTCCGGCAACGTAAATCTTCGTGGACGCTTCCATCATGCCTACTGCTCCTGCTCGCTGCCGAATTACTTTTCCCTCACCCTAACCCTCTCCCACTGCGTGGGAGAGGGAATTTCAAGCTCCCTCTCCCGCGCAGCGGGAGAGGCCTGGGGTGAGGGTTTGGGAATTACTCCCGCCGATCGGGCGCGTGGTACCCATGGCGGCGCACGAGCTCGTCGCGCTGCGCCACTTTCAGGTCTTCCCGCACCATTTCGGATACAAGCTCCGCGAACGTGATCTTCGGCGTCCAACCGAGCCTGCTCTTTGCCTTCGTCGCGTCACCCAGCAAGGTCTGCACTTCCGTGGGGCGGAAATAGCGCGGATCGACCGCGACGACCTTCCTGCCGCTCGCATCGAGCGCGTGTTCGTCGACGCCCTCGCCCTCCCAGTGCAGCACAAGCTGGAGTTCATCCGCCGCCGCGTTCACGAAATCACGCACGCTGTATTGCACACCCGTGGCAATGACGAAGTCCTCCGGTGCCTTCTGCTGCAACATCAGCCATTGCATCTCGACGTAGTCTTTCGCGTGACCCCAGTCGCGCAACGCCGACAGGTTGCCGAGGTAGAGGCACTCCTGCAGCCCCAGCTTGATCCGCGCGAGGCCGCGCGTGATCTTGCGCGTGACGAAGGTTTCGCCGCGCATCGGCGACTCGTGGTTGAACAGGATGCCGTTGCACGCGTAGAGGCCGTAGGCCTCGCGATAGTTGACAGTGATCCAGTACGCATACAGCTTCGCCACCGCATAGGGCGAGCGCGGATAGAACGGGGTCGTCTCCTTTTGCGGCACTTCCTGGACCAGGCCGTACAACTCGGATGTCGACGCCTGGTAGAACCGGGTCTTCTTGTCCAGGCCCAGGATCCGGATTGCTTCGAGCACGCGCAGCGCGCCGATCCCATCGGCATTTGCCGTGAATTCCGGTTCCTCGAAGGAAACCGCGACGTGACTTTGCGCGGCGAGGTTGTAGATCTCGTCGGGTTGCACCTTCTGGATCACGTGCAGCAGCGACAGGGAGTCCGTCATGTCGCCGTAGTGCAGGATGAAATGACGCCCGTCGATGTGGGGGTCCTCGTACAGGTGATCGATCCGGTCGGTATTGATCAGCGACGTGCGCCGCTTGATGCCGTGGACCTCGTAACCTTTGCCCAGCAGGAACTCCGCCAGGTACGCGCCGTCCTGCCCTGTGATTCCCGTGATCAGCGCACGTTTCACTGCGAACTCCAAAGAAAAGATGCGCTAACTGTATCCGATTTCGCATCCATGTTGCGGTGCAGTATACGCGGGGAACACCACTCCCCGGGCGCCTGAACGACCGCTTCGCCGGTTAGTCCGATCGAACTAACAAAACCAATGATCCGAAACGATCAGGACACGTTACGCAATGAGACTTTGCGCGGTACGGTTATCGAATTGCTAAGGCGACGAGCATTTGCCCGTCCGTCGGGAGACGCGAATGAATGAAGGACGCGGTTTCGAGTCGCGGCCGGTCGTGCGGATGGCAGCCGCGTGCGCGGCGTGCGTGCTCGGAATGACCCTGTCGATGCCTGCCAGCGCGGGCACAACGACATGGACCGGCACGGAGAACTCCGGCGCCGCGAACGAAGGCGTCAACACGGGAACGGACCTGGGCAGCCTCGTGCTCACGGCAAACCTCGATCTGACCGACAACCTGGGGACAAATTCGTCGGCGACGAACCAGACGACGATCGACGATTGGACGTTTTCGGTGAGCGTACCGGCGACGATCGGCAGCACGACGACCGGCGACGAGGTCGACCTGACCCAAATGACCTTCTCGGGCGTTCTGGACAGCGTCGTGCTGTATTCCGGCACGCCCGGCTCGGGATCGGTTCTGGCGAGCGCGACGATCTCGAACAACACTTTCGCCGGGCTGGCGTACGACGTCACGACTTCGGGCAATTACTACATCGAAGTCATGTCGACACTGCAACCGAGCAACACTGGGTCGTACACGGGTACTTTGCTGGTGGCTGCGCAGGCGATCCCGGAACCCTCGACCGTTTCACTGCTCAGTGTGTCGGCCCTTGGCCTTGTACTCTGCCTTCGGCGCCGCCGCTATTCCGCAATGTGAAGTTCATAGGTGCCGATGTCGCCGCTTACGCCGATGGCATCCACCTCAAAAACCAGGTTGGGATTGAGATAGCGCGCCACACTGTGTTCGATGTCCGTGTAAATGCCACGCGCGAGCTTGCCGTGCATGGCGCGCAAGCTGACCATGTACAGACTCCCCAACAGGTGCGCGAGTTCCGGGTCATAGGAAAACAGTCGCGTCTGCCACGCGTACGTGGTGCCGACATGGGCAATATTCCACGTCGCAGGCGTGCGCCTGGAAAACACGAACTTCTCCCGCGCCTCGGGCGAGAGATGCACGACGGGCGAGAAATGCTCGTTGAGGAAATAGCGCCCCGAGAGCTTGAATACGCGCGCGTACGGGGTGAGCGCGTTGTGGACGATTAAATCGTTCAGCAGGTTCGCGTAGATTGTCAGTTCCGAGACATTCTTGACGATATTGAAGTCAGGGTGCCGCGCGATTTCGCGCATTTCCGGCAGTTGACCGAACCAGCCGAATTGCACGCGCGGACCCAGGCGCGCGATGTCGGCGTCGGAGGGCCTTTCCATCGAGCCATCCGCGATCAGGAAATCCGCATTCGGGAAACAGGCGCGGGCGCTCGCAAGCGTCGCAACCGTCTGCTCGAGGCGCTGCGCATTGGAAAACCGCGAATGCGCGGGCGATACGTTCAGCGCCGACGTAACCGTGAACAACACGCGCGCATCGCTCGCAGCGGCCCTTGCGGGAAGTTGCTCCGCCGGTGCAAACGACTCCTCCACTCCCAGCATGCCAGCTCCTTAGTTCCTCCGATGCTGGAGTTGGATTATTTCGGAGCCGTGACCGATGTAAGGCGCGCTGCCAGCCCCTGGACGACCGCGTTCCAATCGCCCGCAGTAGGCTGGCGAAACAGTTCGATGCTCGGATACCAGGGACTGTCGCCGCGATCGAGCATCCACCGCCAGTCGGGCACGAACGGCAGCAGAACCCAGGCCTTGCGCCCCAAAGCACCACATACGTGCGCGACAGATGTATCCACGCAGATGACCAAGTCCATCTGTTCCGCCAAGGCGGCGGTATCCGCCATGTCGAAGAGATCGTCGCCGAAATGACGAATTCCGTACTGGCCCAATAGCACATGGTCGCCGGAACGAAGATCCTTCTGGACGCTTATCCATTCGCAGGCAGAGGACGCATCGGATTCAAACAAAGGCGCCAGTGCGTGCAAGGGGATCGACCGGTTTGCGTCGTTCACGTGACCCGGTCGACCCGACCAGGAAATTCCGACACGCAACTTGTACTTGGCGCCGAGTCGTTCACGCCAGCGCTCCCGATAGGCTGGAGGCACCGCGACGTATGGAACTTTCGACGGAATCGAGTCCGCATTCGTGCCCAATGCCAAGGGCAAGCTCAACAAAGGAATGTGTCGGTCATATTCCGGCGTCTCGCCTTCTGCGCAGAACATGGATTCGACGTCGACGATCGTCCGCAACAGCGGTTTGTGGAATTCAGGCACGACCAGACGTACGCGCCCTGCCCGTTGCGCGAGCAAGGGCAGGTAGCGTGCAAATTGGATCGTGTCGCCGATTCCCTGTTCCGCGTGGACGAGGATCGTCATCTGCTTGGGATCTTCGCCTCCCAGCCAAAGCTTGCCGGGAGGCCAGCTGTGCGGCGCCTGGATGGAAGGATCCTCCCAGCGCGATTCGTACAAGGGCCAAGCCTTGTCCCACATGCCCAGCAGGAGATAGAAGGTCGCGACGTTCATGCGCGTTTTCGCGTCCGGTCCGCCGGGTTTTGGCGCGACTTTGCGCTGGTACAGGTCGAGGTGCGCCAGGCACGCCTCACGTTCCCCGAGGAAGAGGTAGCAATATGCCGCCTGCAGGTGCGCTTCATCGCTTTCCGGGCTGCGTCTGGCATGCAGCAGTGCGTTCTCGTATGCCTGCGCCGCTTCGCGGAATCGGCCTGCGTGCTTGCAGCTCACGCCCAAGTTGTAGTGGGCGGCGGGATTGGTGGGATCGGCGGCCACCGCCGCAGAGAACTCCCGCAATGCGCCCGCCAAGTCTCCTTGCCGGGTTCGCTCGGCCCCTTGCAGCAGAAAGCCCTGCGATTGCTCGCGCGCGGTCCTTGCCTCGAACATCCCGAACAGCGCGTCCTCGATGTCGCGAGCGAAACCCGCACCGTCCATCAGCGCGGATGCGCGCAATGCATTGCGCAAACCTTCGCGCAGGCCGGAAAGCAATTCCAGGTCGCCGGCAAAGCGCACCGCCTTGGCAAGATAATCTTCTGCGTCGGTCGCGATCCATTCGTCCAGGCCGGCATTCGCGAGGATCCCAACGCCCTGGCGCGAAACCAGGCGCTCGCCACTCATGGTCAGTACGGGTACTCCCATCCAAAGCGCGTCGAACGTGGTCGCTCCGCCGGCAAAGGGGAATGGATCCAGCGCGATATCGATTTTGCGGTACACGGTCAGGTACTCGGAGCGCGGCGACGGAAGCTCCAATAGAAGTCGATCGCCCCCGATGCCGTGGTCTGCAAACCGCTCGCGAATGCGCGCGCGCCCCCCCTCTTCGATCAGCTGGGGAGCCTTCAAGAGGATCCGGCTTCCCGGAACCGCATGCAGGATGCGCGCCCACAAGGCGAGGCATTCGTCGCCGACTTTGCCGAGGTTGTTGCAGCAGGCGAAGGTCACGGTGCCATTTGCCAAGGTGGGCAACGGCCCGGGTTCCGGGCTCGCATCGGGTGCCGCGAAGCAAAATCGACTGTGTGCCAGGCGCCAGACTTGCTCCGTAAAATTCGCGTCCTGCTCGCGCGGTGCGCACCACGGATCCGCGACGACGTAATCCATCTCCTCGACACCCGTCGTTGCAAAGTATCCGAGGCAGCTCACCTGGACGGGCGCCGGCTTATAGGCAAAGACGCGCAGTCGCTGTCCGCCTGTATGGCCGCTCAGGTCGAGCAGCACGTCTACACCATCTTCATGGATCAGGTCAGCAGCCTGCCTGTCCGTAAGGCCGATCAACGGGCGCCATGCGTCGCACAGCAATTTGATTTGCCCACTGGTCGCGTCGAACTGCGGATTGCTCGGATAGGCGAACAATTCCAATCGGTCGCGATCGCGATGCGTCAGCCACGCAGAGATGAGATGGCCGACCGGGTGTTCCCGCAGATCGCCGGAGACAAGACCCACACGCAGACGTCCTTCCGGTAGGCGACGGTTCCATGTCTGGAATCGTTGCTCTGGGGGTACGCGCACCATGTCGCCATACGCCCGGGCGTTGGCAAGGATTTCTTCCGAAGTGGCATGGATGTAATTCAGGCAAAAGAGCAGGTTGCCTTGCGCATCGGCATAACCGGGTCGGATCGCAAGCGCTTGCCGGCATTCTGCGATTGCCTCCTCGCTACGTCCCTGCAATTGCAGAGTCAGTGCCAGATTCGACCGGGCCTCGCCGAATTCCGGACGAACCTGCAAGGCGCGGCGGCAGCATTCCTCGGCCTCGGCGAGGCGGCCCATATACCGCAAGGTCAGGGCCAGGTTGTTGAGGGCTTGCGCGAAGCTCGGCGCGCGCACCAGTGCGTGGCGATAGGAATTTTCCGCTTCCTGCAAGCGCCCGAGTTCGTGGAAACTCAGTCCTTGGTTGTTATGCGCCTCCACGTGCCCTGGCGAAAGCTCGATTACCCTCTGGAAATGCTGTATCGCGTCCTCGTTTCGTCCCAGCCGGCGCAGCGCAACCCCGAGGTTGTTCCAGGCGTCGAGCAATTGCGGCCGGATCTGCAGCGCACGCTGTAGGCTTGCAATCGCCTCCGCCAGTCGTCCGAGGTTCAGTTGTGCGGCGCCGAGGTTACTGTGCACCATCGCCTCACCGGGATTGAGCTCCACGGCGCGTCGCAAAGGCATGATCGCCTCGTTGGTCCGCCCGACTGCGCCCAATGCCCCACCCAGGGCGTTCCACCCGAATTGGTCCTGAGGAAACTGCTCGGTCAGCCGTTGCGCGAGGACGATCGCGTCTTCAAAGCGCCTCTGCGCGAATAGCGCGCGCAAGTAGCCGGCATCCTGTGGTGGCACGCCGACGCTCATGCGACCTGCGAAGCCATTTGCAATTCGTTCGTCGCGACTTCGCGGCCCAGCAGCCAGGATTTCAAGGCCGCGGCGTGCGCCTGCCAGGTCCGGTCATGATCGATCAACCATTGCCGTGCGGCGGCCCCG